>Ga0224501_10001429_pt1 | contig 18543 bp, 18 predicted proteins | sample SF_Oct11_sed_USG_4_FD_169105 | JGI IMG/M metagenome (GOLD analysis project Ga0224501, IMG submission 169105) | Sediment microbial communities from San Francisco Bay, California, United States - SF_Oct11_sed_USGS_8_1 | ecosystem: Environmental > Aquatic > Marine > Sediment | place: USA...
AAGGGGCGTTTGTCCGCAAACCCGGATGGTTCCCCAGGCGCCGGACAAGATTGCCAAACTCAAAAATCCGTTTGAATCCAATGCGGAAAATTTCATCAAAGGGGAATCGCTGTTTCAGTGGACAGCGGAACCCAATCCATGCAAAACCTGTCACGGGCCCACCGGTAACGGCCTTGGCATGATGGCGCATGGATTGCCTGCCATGCCGCGCAACTTTACCTGCACTGAGACTATGAAAGAGATATCCGACGGGCAGATGTTCTGGATCATTCGAAACGGATCACCCGCCACCGGCATGCCCGCCTTTAAATTTTTATCCGACGACGAAATCTGGAAATTGATTGTATATATCCGGCATTTCGATAGACGTTAAGAAACAGTTGTTTCGTTTCCAATTAACGGATAGTGAGTTTTTTGTATTTGGACCGGCGGTTTTCTTCGCGACCGCCGAGTTCTTTTTTGCGCGTTTCCTGATACGCTTCAAAATTTCCCTCGAACCACCGGACCTTGCTGTTGCCTTCGAACACCAGCAGATGTGTGCAGATGCGGTCGAGGAAGAACCGGTCATGCGAGATCACCATCACGCACCCGTTGAAGTTGAGAATCGCGTTCTCGAGATTGCTGAGTGTGGTGACATCGAGGTCATTGGACGGTTCGTCGAGGAGCAGGACGTTGCCGCCCCGCCGCAATAACTTGGCCAGGTGAACTTTATTGCGTTCGCCGCCGGAGAGGTCGCCCACCTTTTTCTGCTGGTCCGATCCTTTGAAATTGAAGCGTCCGACATACGAGCGGGCGTTGAGATTGGTGCCGGCGATTTCGATCCGGTCATCCCCTCCGGAGATTTCTTCATAGACGGTTTTGTTAGCGTCGAGATCGTGCCGATGCTGGTCGACGTAGGAGAGCGCAACGCTGGAGCCGAGTTCCAGTGATCCGCCATCAGGTTGTTCTTCGCCGACGATCATGCGAAACAATGTGGTTTTGCCGGTACCGTTGGGACCGATAAGACCCACCACGGCACCGCGCGGAACGGCGAAGCTGAGGCCGTCGATCAGGACATTTTCCCCGAATCCTTTTTTGAGATTTTCAGCGACGATGACTTTTTCACCCAGTGCCGGGCCGGGTTGAATCTGGATATCGAGGGAGTTTTCCTCCACCTTGGTATTCTGTGCGGCAAGTTTTTCGTATTCGCTGATACGTGCCTTGCTTTTGGAGCGACGGGCGCTGGGGGTGGACTTCAACCAATCGAGTTCCCTGGCCAGACGTTTTTGCAGGCTGGATTCGGTTTTCTCGCGTTGCGCCAACTGCGCGGATTTCTGTTCCAGCCAGGAGGAGTAGTTGCCCTCGAATGGAATCCCTTTGCCGCCGGTGAGTTCCAATATCCACTTCGTAATGTTATCGAGAAAATACCGGTCATGGGTGGAGACGATCACGTTGCCGGGATAATCTCTGAGTGTATCCTCTAACCATTGTACGGTTTCGGCGTCGAGGTGGTTGGTCGGCTCGTCCAGCAGGAGGATGTCCGGTTTCTGGAGCAGGAGGCGGCACAGGGCCACCCGTCTTGCTTCGCCGCCGGAGAGGGTATTTGTTTTCTGTTCGTCGGGCGGCAGGACCAGGGCATCCATCGCTACATCGATTTGCCGGTCCAGTTCCCAGCCGTCGGCGGCGTCAATGGCGTCCTGCAGGCGTCCCATTTTTTCCAGGGCTTTTTCCATTTCCTCATCGGACATGGGATTGGCCATGCTGGCTGAAACTTCGTTGAAATCGTCCATCATCCGCTTGATGTCGGAGAAAGCTTCCTCGACCGATTCCCGTACCGTTTTGTCGCTATCGAGTTTCGGTTCCTGTGGCATGAATCCTATTTTAGTCCCGGGCAGGGGTTCGGCGCGGCCGTCGTGTTCTTTGTCCTCTCCGGCCATGATGCGAAGCAGGGTGGATTTGCCGGCTCCGTTTTCTCCGACAAAACCGATTTTGGCGCCATGGTAAAAGGACAGATTGATGCCATCAAAAACTTTTTTGGGTCCATAGGTTTTGCTGAGCCCGCTGATTGAAAAAATATATTCTCCGGCCATGATGTTTTGGGTTTTCCTTATAGGGGTTATGCAGATGAGTATTTTTGCAGGATGACGAAATCCTTGCCATTATTCAGGATCATATCAAAATTATGGTGGTGTGCAATCCATTCGAACGTTTTTGGTCCATAAAAGCAGATATGGGTGGGATCGCGCTTGTAATACCAGTTGAGAAAACCGAGTTTGTCCAGTTGTCCGCTTTGCGAGGGATAGAACTGGGTCATGACCGCACAATATCCTTTGGCGGGCAGTAATTCATCAATTTTCCTGATTTCCTCGCCGGGTTGTTTGAGGTGCTCAAAGGTTTCCGTGGAAACAATCAAATCGTAGGTGATTCCCGGTTGAATTTCCGGGAAAAAATAAGGATCGTATCCTTTGGCCTGGTACCCCTGGCGTTCCAGCAGGGTTTTTAAGACGGGTTCGTACCCACAGCCGTAATCGAGGACGGTTTGGACCTCCGGGCAGTAGTCTTTGATGATATTGATTTTTTCCTGGAACATATTGACATAGCCCTCGTTATCGAGACTGTTCTCGTGTTCCAGGTAGCGTTCGATTTCATTTTCCGGGGTGATGAAAAACCGTGATGGGACAAAAATGAGATGGCAGGAAGTGCAGAGGTGGTATTCGCGTTGCTCCGCTTTGAGTAAAAATTCGGCAGGGGAATAACACAGTGGACAGCTCATGGAAGGGATTGTGCCACAATTCGGTGTTTCTTGCCCTCAGGTTTTTGGGGGTTCCTCAGGAATTTTTTCATTCTTTTTATTAACCGATTTATGATACGTTTGATTTCAATATCGATTTATTTATTTTGGAGGCGGTTAAATGGCGGCATATATCAGCGGAAATGGCATTCGTCCGGGTTTCGTTATTGTTTATAACAAGGAGCTGTATCGGGTGATGAAGGCGGAGCACCGCACTCCCGGCAACTTGCGTGCATTTTGTCAGGCTAAATTGCGGAGCCTGAAAAATGGGAACCAGACGGAAGTCAAGTTTCGCGCGGATGAACAAGTGGAGCGGGCCAGTCTCGAGCAGGCTGAAATGGAATATTTGTATTCCGACACCTCCGGTTACTGTTTCATGAACAGCCAGACCTACGAGCAGATTTTCATCGAGGACGACATCATCGCCGACGCCAAAAAATTTCTTATTCCAAATATCAAGGTGAAGGTTGAGTTTTATGAAGAGAAGCCTATTGGTCTCGAACTTCCGGAGACCGTGGAAATGATCATCGAAGATACCGAACCACAGATGAAGGGCGCCACCGCCTCAGGGAGCGGAAAGCCTGCCACTCTTGAAACCGGGCTGGTGGTTACGGTCCCCCAGTTTATAGGTATTGGGGAAAAGATCCGGGTATCGACTTCTTCGGGGGAATATCTTGAACGGGTTAAGGAGTGACGTTAAAATCCCTCTATCTTCCTCGTTTTAACTTCCTGGAGGGATATATGTGTAACCCTCTGCAATTAAACCACTTGAAAAACGAACAGTAATTCAAGCCTACCTTTAATTGAATTGACAGAGATTAACAGTTAAAATATATTAAAAAGGTGTTAGCCTTTGATTTTAATAGTTGTTCGTAATTTTTAGTTTTCCTGCCATTTACCTTCTTTGGGAACATCTTCCATGCTGGATGGATCAGGCGTAGCCGACCCTTTAAGTGTTGTTGAAATGATTTCCCGGTCCACCGCGGTGGCCAAGGCAGTGCTTTTGCTCCTGTTGGTGTTTTCAATGGTTTCCTGGGCCATTATTCTGACCAAATTCTTTGTGTTTCGCCGGGCGCGCAAGGAAGACCAGATGTTTTTGAAGATTTTTTCCAAAAGCGACAGCTTGACCAATATCTATAATTTCTGCAAGGAAATGAAATTCAGCCCGATTGCCCGCGTGTTTCTGGCGGGGTATCATGAGCTGTATGTATACAAGGAAATGGGCGGATCCCCTTCCAAAGCTGGAAGAGATCAGCAGTTAAGCCTGACAAAAAAAGACCTTAAAGGCATAAGCCTGGCGCTGAATAAATCCACCAACCATGAGGTGGAAAAGCTGGGCCATCGACTGGATTTCCTGGCCACCACGGGGAGCACGGCTCCTTTCATAGGCCTGTTCGGCACGGTATGGGGGATTATGCATGCTTTCCGGTTGATCGGTGTGCAGGGTTCCGCAAGTATCGGCGGGGTGGCGCCGGGAATTGCTGAAGCGTTGATCGCGACGGCTGCCGGGCTGGTGGCCGCGATACCCGCCGTTGTGTTTTTCAATTACCTCAATAGCCGGATTCACGGGTTCAACCATCGGATGGAGGACTTTAGCGACGATTTTATCTACATGGTTGAAAAGGATTTTATGAGCGAGTCCGAAGACAGGATGCGGGTGGAGGAATTGTAAATGGATCGAAGAAAATCCACCCGGTTGATGGCGGATATCAACGTAACTCCTTTTGTGGATGTCATGCTGGTGCTTCTTGTGATTTTTATGATCACGACTCCGCTCATGCAGCATGGACTGGATCTTCAGCTTCCCGAGGAAAGCACGGAAACGGTAGAGGTTCAGGATGTCCCGACCGTGTCGGTGCGGAGTAATAAAACCATTTACTGGAATAAAGAAAAAATGCCCACCCTGGTTACGCTCACAGGGAAACTGACGCAGTATCTGAAACAGCAGAAAGACGGCGCAGTTTATTTCAGGGCCGATCGTAGTCTGGATTATGGATTTGTTATCAAGGTCATGGCGACCATCCGCCGGGCCGGAGTCCAGAATATTGGGATGATGACCGAACCCAGCCAATGAAATCCGCGCAGTCCCCATCCATCGATTTTAACCAGATGCTGGTGGTTTCCGTTTTTTTTCACTTCTTCATGTTTACGGTGTTGATGTTTCTTCCCCAAACTCAAAAAGCGGTCAAGCGGATCAAGCCGGCATTTATGGTGAGTATAGTTGATATGCCGACCGGACCGGAAGCTCAGCCGGCTCCTCCAGCGAAAGAAATTTCCGTTGCTCCCGCTCCCAAGCCGAATCCGCCTGCTGAAAAACCGGTGGCCGAAAAAGCCAAGCCGATCCCCGAAAAGCCCAAGGTGGTTCCTCCAAAGCCCGCCACCAAGGCGCTGGTTTCCAAGTTGGATCAGTTGGCCAAATTGGAAAAGAAGGTTACGGAAAAAAAGGTGGTTGCTCCCAAGCAACCCATTTTGGATGATACCTTTCAGAAGCTGGAATCCCTGAAAGAGAAGCCGGTTCCTAAAGAGAAACCCGCGGCAATGGTGGCGCCGAAGCCGGTGGAAAATGTCCTGGAAGGTTTTGAAGACCTAAAAATGAAAACAGCGACGGAAGAGAAAAATAATCCCAAACGCAAAAAAATAGCAAAAGAAGATCCCACGCTCGAGGAAATCGAATTTGCGAATTTATCCAAACGGATCGCGGAACAGCGTCCTGATTCAAAGCCTGAAAAAACTTCCGATCTTTTAAAGGAACTGAACGATCTGAGTCAGTTGAATAAACAGGCCAGAGCCAATTTGGATCAGGCCCGAATTAATGATTCGAAATCCGACACCAAAGCCAGTAATCTAGTTAAGCAACTGGAGTCCATCAAGAAGCAAAGCGTCCAGATTAAAATAGATACAAGCAAGCTGTCTTCTTTGCACTCGCAAAAATTCAAGTCTGAAATCCGTAATTTAAAACCAACTGATTTTCAGAAAAATACCGCCGGTCCGGCGGCTACAGGTGAATTGGGGGATCCTGGCGCCGATGCGCTTTCATATTATCTGGGAATGGTGAAGATGAAAATAGATGAGCAGTGGAAAGATCCTTTGGGGGGTGGGACGGGAAGTGTGCAGGTTTCCTTTACCATTTATCCCAAGGGGAACATTGCGATGCCAAAAATTGTTAAAAGCTCTGGTGTTGAGAAGCTGGATAACCTGGCCATCCGAGCCGTCAAAAATGCCGTGCCGCTGCCGCCGTTTCCAAAAGAATTTAAAGAACCTAACTTACCTTTGACCTTCGAATTTACCTATGAAACCTCTAAAAGCTAAACTTTTGCTGTCGGCCCTGCTGGGAACCCTGCTATTTATGTTTCCCGTGAACCCCGCTTACTCGGATTCCGATATTTTTGTTGAGTTGTCCAAGGAAACCCGGAACGAAGTGAATATTGCCGTTCCAGGATTTGTTTCCGTAGGAATGGGTGTTGATGAAACTCTGGGGGCCAAGGGGAGAGATATCCTTGAAAACGATCTCCGCCTGTTCGAGCTCTTTGTCCCCGTCGCCCGCAATGTATACGCCGGTATGGAAAAAAATGAATATCAAGGCGATCAGGTGGATTACTCGGCTTGGAGTCAGTTGGGGGTTCAATGGTTGGTTTTGGGCCAGTATCAAAAAAGCCTGACGGGTGATAACTACAAATTCATTTTTCGTCTTTACGACGTAGTCAACGAACAATTTCTGGTTGGAAAACGTTATCAGGGCAAGAAAAGTTTCATGCGGAAAATCATGCACCGATTTGCCGACGAAGTGATGGAGCAATTAACCGGAAAGCGGGGAGTGGCCGAAACCCGTCTCGCGTTTTTATCACCCACCCGGCAGGGGAAGGAAATGTATGTGGTCGATTTCGACGGCGCCAATGTAACGAAATTGACCAATGAGAATTCAGTAATCCTTTCACCGGACTGGTCCCCGGATGGTCGTTCCATTGTCTATACCTCCTATAAGGACCATAATCCTGATTTAATTCTAATGGATCCCACCGGCCTCAACCGGCGCCCTTTACTTAAACTGCCGGGTATCAACTCGGCGCCCGCCTGGTCGCCCGATGGGAAAAAAATTTCCCTTGTCCTCAGTAAAGACAGTAATTCCGAAATTTATGTTTTGAATCGATGGCGCAAGCTGACCCGCTTGACCCGCCATTTCAACATCGATACATCACCCACCTGGTCGCCCGATGGGAAAAAGATCGCCTTTACTTCGGATCGATCGGGTACGGGGCGTCCTCAAATTTATATTATGGACGCGGAAAGTGGTGACCGAGCAGGCGTTACCCGCATTTCCTTCGAGTCGCGGTATAACGATAACCCCGCATGGTCGCCTGATGGCGATAAAATCGCTTATACGTCTTTAATCAAAGGGGAATTTCAAATCAAAATATATAATCCGGAGACCCGGGAAACGACAGATGTTACCACCGGTGCGGGAAGCAAGGAAGAACCCACCTGGTCACCCGATGGAAAATTTCTGGCCTATCGGGTCACGCAAGGTAGAAACTCCTCCATTCATATAAAACGCGTTGGGGGAAAGAAAAGCCGTCAGTTGACTTTTCTTCCTAATGGCGGTGTCAGTCCGACCTGGTCTCCTTACTCAAAAAGATAGGTTGAATTATCATAGGTTAGCTTGTGTGGTCTTGTATTTTTTACATTAACTGGTAACATAATAGAGGATTGAATTAGCCGTTGAAAAACAAGACCCTGAAGTCATATAATTTTAAAGGGAATTTTTTTGCATTAAAGCGGCTTTCTTGGGAAAGATTTAAGCGGATAGAATTCAAAGAGTTGGAAGGAATGTGCGGTTTTATGAGCCAGGGTGATTGGATGATTGAGTAGTCGATGTATTATTCGATTAGCCTCTAAAAATATATAAGAAATGATTCGGAGAACTAACATTTTATTAAGTAATTGAAAAAGAGGTTTCTATGATTAAAAACAAAAATGCAATGAATTCTAATATGGTTTTCGGGACGGTCCTGTTTCTTGGTTTTCTCCTGATGTGGGGATGTTCCAAAGAAGTGGCGCCGCCAGAAATTGAACCCGCTCCAGAGGTGGTGGAACAAATTCCCGCTACTGAACCCGAGCCGGAACCTCAGGATATTGATGTGGTTCAGGAAGATGGATTTGGGATTCAGGAAAGAAATGGCGGTATTCAGGAGGGTGACTTCCTGACCGAAAGTCCTGAACCAGTTGAGGAAATTGCAGAAGTTATCCCTGAGCCCGAACCAGAACCGGTGGTTGAAGAGCCAATTATGGAAGAGCCGGCGTTTGAGCCAGTAGCGGAAGAACCGGCCGTTGAGGAAGTTGTGGAAGCCCCTCCGGTGATGGAAATGCAAGAGGAAGTATTTGTCGCTCCCGAGCCGGAGCCGCTGCAGGAAGCGCGGACTCTCCCCTTTGCGGAGGAAAAACAATTGCAGGATATCCATTTCGACTATGACCGTGATATTCTGGATGCCCAAACCAAATCCATCCTCCGTTCCAATGCCGAGTGGTTGAAGAAAAACCCAAATGCCAGGGTGGAAATTCAGGGCCATGCCGATGAGCGGGGAACCAATAATTATAATCTGGGTCTGGGCGAACGCCGTGCATTACAGACCAAGAAATACCTGATCTCCCTGGGTGTCGACGAGAGCCGGTTGTACACCATCAGCTATGGAGAAGAGAAGCCCTTCTGTTTTGACAGTAATGAAAATTGCTGGTGGGAAAATCGCCGGGCGCATTTCACTGTTGCTGATTAATCGATAGTTTTAGCAGCATCATTAAAATAGTTCATACGGAACAGCCGCAACAGGGTATACTTGTTGCGGCTGTTTTTTTATGATTTCCAACGGCTTCCGGTTAATACCGAGAACCATTCTAGGTGATTAATCTTTAAAGTCATCGGGTAAATTCAATGAAAAGAAAAATCGTTTATCTATCCTGTTTCCTAATGATTGGTCTTAGTGTGTTCGTTTCTGATGCGTCCGCTCAATTGTTTGGAGGGGACGACAAGAAATGGGAACGCGTATTGCTGGAAGTTAAAAAACTCAATACCCGGATTGTGGAGCAGGTGATTCCGCAGTTCGACCAGATGAATGCGGAAATAAAACAGCTGAAAGCTGAATTGGAAAAAATTAAAGCTCAGGTGGGTAATGTCCAATCAGGCTCCCGGGCCATGAATCAGCAAATGGAAATCCTTTCCAGTGTGATTCCGGCCATTCAGGGCTCCATGGAGCAGAGTCAGGCGCAGGCAATGCGTGAAATGCAGACGCTGGGTACTCGCATCGCCGAGCTTCAAGGAAAACTTAAGGCGGAGCAGGAGCGGCAGGCACAGAATCAGCAGGCGACACTGGACGCAATCAAGCAGGAAGTTGGTTCCAATATTCAGGGTTTAAAGGATGGGATGGCCAAGGATATGGAGCAGTTTGCTAATGTGAATCGGGGGTCGTTTCAGGAATTGATTAAAAGTAATGAGAAACATTTGAACGATCAAAATATGCGGGTCGATAAATCCATTGCCGTGATGACGGAAATTGCTAAGGGAGGAGCGAAGAACAGTGAAGTTTTATCTTCCCTGAAGACCGCACTCATTGAAAACAGTAAGGCGCTGAGTGAGCAAAATATAAAAATCATTGATATTCTTTCCAAAAGTCTGAAAGAGCAGGAAGCCGCCTCAGGCAAGCTTGATGTGATTGGTGGCAATCAATCCAAGTCGGATGAAAATGTCAAGATTACCCGGGAAACCATGGTGGCTTTGAAAGGTATTCTGGATAAGAGGTTGGAGGAAATTGATAAAACTCAACAGGCGCTTTTGACACAAAATGACCAGGCCATGCAGAACACGGATTTGATTAAGCAGAATCTGCTGGTGGCCGATCAGAAAATCAATAAACTTGCCGAGGGTCTGAAGGCCATCCAGATTCAGGAAGTCGATGCCAGCGGTTCCATTGTCGGTGTTAAAGATCAACTGGTCCAGCTAAAAGATATCAACAGGCAAACCGACGATAAGTTTGCCAAGCTGGTGGATACCACCAAAGCTCTGGCAACCAATGCGGGCGAAATTAATAAAAAGGTAGACGACTCTTTGCAAAAACTTGAGCAGAGCAAGGCAGAGGCGGAGTTGTCCAGTGTCAAGATATCCAAGTTAATCGGAATTTTGAAAGCCATTGCCGAGGAACAGGGTAAACTGGAACTGCTCATTTCATCGCATGGAAGTAAGGAAGATAACAAGAAAATAATTGATGCGCTGGAGGATTTAAGGCGAAAAGCGAATGTCACTATTTCGCGTAACGATAGTATTCTGGAGAAATTAAAGAGCTCAAAGTAATTCTCTGAATCTGCGCCAGAGTTCACCCTGATTATGAAAGTTTCCGCTATCATACCCGCCGCCGGTATGGGGCTCCGTATGGGCTCCCAGATCCCAAAGCAGTATTTGCTGTTGGATGGCAAACCCATTCTTCACCATACCCTCTCGATTCTGGATCAGTGTTCCCACGTAGAACAAATTATTCTGGTGGTTTCCGAAAAGGAAATCAGCCAGGCCCAGCAGATTCAACAGTCGTATTCAAAAATAATCAAAGTTATACCGGGAGGGAAAGAGCGGCAGGATTCCGTGTTTAACGGAATGCAGAATCTGGATTCTGATACGGATATCGTTGTCGTGCACGATGGTGTCCGGCCATTTGTGTCTCCCGATCTTGTGCGACAAACAGTCGAGGCGGCCCGTGATTATGGCGCGGCCATTGCCGCTATCCCGGTAAGCGATACCTTGAAAAAAGTGAGCGATAAAGGTCTGGTCGAGCACACCGTCAATCGTGACGGCTTGTGGCGGGTTCAAACACCGCAGACGTTCCAGGTCTCCTTGCTCAAGGAGGCTTTTGGCAAAGCGAAGGCAGATCATTTTTATGGTACCGATGAAGCTTCGTTGGTGGAAAACCTGGGACGGGATATCAAAGTGATTCCTGGATCGGAGCTTAATATAAAAATTACCCGAGCTGAAGACTTGGTTCTGGGCGAAAAAATTGCCGAACTTCTGAAGGCCTCTCGCCGCAAAGAGCGAGCCGAAAGCGTTTCATGATTAAGAATATTCTAGTCATTTTGGCCGGTTTGCTCAGCCTGGTATATTTGTTGAATCCCACAGCAGGGGTGTTTGAGCTTATTCCGGACAACTTCCCTATCGTCGGCAATCTGGACGAAGCCGCGGCCGTTGCCATTATCCTGGCGGCGTTCCGGTATTATGGAATTGACCTGACTACTTTTCTCGGCAGGGGCGTTAAAGGCCGCTCTCAATCTTCGGGTAAAGGTAATGATTCCAAATTCTCCTCCTGAAAAAATGTTACTCCCTTATACCTGTCACGGCATCTTATTATCGTGATTTCCTGGCCCCTCATCAGATTCGTATTTAAAACACTGATCCATAGACTACTTGGAAGGAGAATACCCATGCTTGAAGTAGGTAGCGAAGCCCCCGATTTTCTGGTCAACGACCACAATGGAAATAGAGTTACTTTGAAGGAATTGCGAGGCAAAAAAGTTGTTCTTTGGTTTTACCCGAAAGCCGATACCCCCGGTTGCACGATGGAAGGCAAAGGGTTTCGTGACGATTACCAAAAGTTCGAGGACAAAGGGGCTGTGGTATTAGGAGTCAGTCTGGATAGCGAGTCGGAAAATAAAGCTTTTGCAGAAAAATTCAATTTTCCGTATCCCCTGCTGTGTGATGTTGGGCGCGAAATCGCCATGGCCTATCACGCAATTGAAAGCAAAGATGATGCTTATGCTTCTCGAATCACCTATGTGATCGACGAACAGGGAAATATAAAGGAAGCCATCGATCAGGTGGATACCGCATCGCATTCGAAGGACCTGTGTTCCAGGCTGTAAAAACATCGACATTCTGAAGAGTAAAATATTTGATGGTTGGACTTGACCCGGAAGGGGCAGGGGGTTATTATTACAGTTTAAAATCCCCGTTCAGGAGAAATGATGGCCTACAGCGATTTTATAAAAAATCTTCACCCCCTCAATTCGCAGCAAAAAAAGCAGAAAAAGTCCCTCCTCAAAACCAGAATCAATCCGATTGATTTTGAAAATATAAACAGTGTGGCGGACTTGGTGGATGCCTATAAGAATACCTCGATCCAGGCACGCAATGTAGGCTTGTGCGCGGATATCTTTGAGAGGATGCTTAAGGATAAGGAACGCCCAACCATAATGCTGGGATTGGCCGGACCGCTTATCGCCGCCGGATTGAGGAAGGTGATACGTGATCTCATCCATTACAATATGGTGGATGTCGTGGTGTCCACCGGAGCTATTCTGTATCAGGATTTTTACGCGGCAATGGGTTCCGGGCATTATTACGGAAGTCCCCACGCCGATGACAAAGAACTCAGGAATCTCCTGATCAATCGCATTTATGACACCTATGTAGATGAGGAAAAATTCGCGCAGTATGATTCTCTGGTTGGTCAATTTGCCGATAGTTTGCCCGCCCGCAAATATTCCAGCCGCGAGTTTCTGTACCATCTTTCGAAGGTGATAGACGACGAAGAGTCAATTATGGTCACCGCCCGCAAGAAGGGTGTTCCGATTTTTTCGCCGGCGCTCAACGATTCCAGTATTGGAATTGGGTTGACGGAGCACTATCTGCTGGCGAGAAAAAGCGGCCGGACGCCTCTAACCATAGACTCCATTCGCGACAATTATGAGATTACGCAGCTGGTGGTGAAATCCAAGCGAACCGCCGCCTTTTATGTGGCCGGTGGCGTGCCAAAAAACTATATCAACGATTCCATCATCATGAGTTATCTCTTTGGCAAGGATACCGGGGGGCACAAATACGCGATTCAAATGACTACGGACTCGCCGCACTGGGGAGGTCTCAGTGGCAGTACCCTGGCCGAAGCCCAATCCTGGGGCAAGATCAACAAACAGGCGAATCACGCCATGGCATTTGTTGAACCCAGCGTTTCACTGCCGCTGATCGTCGGGTCCACTTTTCAGAAAAAAGCACATAAGGGACGGAAACGTCTTTCCATTAAATGGTCCGGGGACGAACTTAAAGAGCTGAAAATTAAAAAATAATTTTTGAGTTGGATTCTTCATCCCTGATATTTGTTTTTAAATCCAAGAATATAATATTCATTGAACTCCAGCGGCTCGATGGCCGCTGGATAGATCATGTCCACAAACCGTCTGGTAGCCGGTGAATTCTGATGAATGGCGATGGCTTCTTCGCTTTCGAAAATCATCGTGTGTAAAAACCGGGTGGGATGGCCCATTTCCTGATTGGCCATGTAGAATAAAGTCGTCGGTTCGTTAATCCGGATATACTTCACGAAATCTTCAATGGTACGCTTACACTCCTCCACCATTTCCGGCTCGACCCGGTAACGCGCTGTCATGCAAATAGGCATAACCTCTCCTTTATCCGGATAAGTTAATCCAAGTTAGCGTCGATTAAGATTCGTACTTCGTCTACTGACTCAATACCGTCAAGTTTCTTTTTCAATTGCCTCAATACCGTCTTCGTTTGTTCGGGGCTTAAGCCTTCTTTAAGTTTGACGGCTAATTCCAGCAGGGTATTGCCCTTATAATAATGTGTCCTGATGATGGAGCGGGTTACCACCTCAGGAAAGGAGGCGATAATGGGATCAGCCAGAACACAGACTTCTTTCCTTCCGGTCCAGTAAATCGGCTCGAAGTCCACATCGTCCTCGGTATCGACATGAACAAGTACCTCCTGGATGTTTTCAAACTCGCGAATAATTTTCCGCCGGACCGCTTCGGCAATCTGATGTCCTTCCGTGACCGAGGCCTCCCGGTCCACCAGAATATGAATGTCCATCAGGACTTCACTGCCAATTTTTCGCGTTCGTAAGCTGTGGAACCGGATAACTCCGGAAATGCTGTTAACCGAGTTTTCCAGCCGCGTGGTTTCTTTCTCGCTTAACGCAGTATCCATCAGATCACTCAGCCCGGTGAACACGATATCGTAACCCACCTTGGCGACCAATACGGCGACTATAATCGCCGCAATCGGGTCCATGATGGGATAACCCATCATGGCAGCGCCAATGCCGATCAATGCCGCGATGGAGGATATGGCATCTGAACGGTGGTGCCAGGCATTGGCAATCAATGAAGGACTCTTGAGGGTTTCACCGACCGAACGCGTGCAACGGAATAATAATTCATTGATTATGATGGATAATACAGCCGCTCCCGCCGCAAGGATCCGGGGAGTTTTGAAAGCGCCGGTAGAAATAATCTCCAGGGCTTCGTAGGCCAGTCCAATTCCCGCAACAATGATGACCGCACCCACCAGAGCAGCGCCGATGGACTCCGCCCGCCCGTGGCCGTAAGGATGGTTTTCATCTGCCGGAAGCTGGCCGATTTTATGCGTGAACAGCACCACCACGTCGGTCAGCAGATCCGAAACGGAATGGAAGCCATCGGCAATCATGGCGGTGCTTTTGCCGAATATTCCTCCTGCAATCTTGAGGGACGCCAGCAGGAGATTGGCCAGCGCTCCGACCAGTATGATCCTTACTCCCGGATTGTTTTTAAGATGATTCAGCATAAAATTATTTAAACGCTCCGCTGCTGTTCAATAGAAACTTCACGATTTTGGCATTGGCCGCCGGATAAGTGAAATCGTTCAGGTCTTCGTACTTTACCCATTTCCATTGTTCGCACTGGGTGGCTCGGATGCGTCCCGACTGCCAGGGACACCAGAACACGGTCAGTGCCACCCGAAACTGCGTATAGCTGTGCTTGATAGTCATCAGTTTCTTCGAGATGGTTACAGATATCCCCAACTCTTCCTGGATTTCCCGTATGAGGCAGGCTTCCTCCGTTTCCCTGGGTTTGCGCTTGCCGCCGGGAAACTCCCACAGACCGCCCATTAATCCGCCGTGGAGTCTCTGTTGAATATACACTTTTCCGCTGCGGGTGATGACCGCCGCACTCACCTCGATTTTTTTGGCAGGGGTGCGTGTCTTGGGTGCGGGAAATTGATCCACCTTCCCCTGTAGCTGGGCCTCGCATTGTTTTTGCAACGGGCACACCAGGCACAACGGTTTTTTCGGCAGGCAGACCGTCGCCCCCAGCTCCATCATCGCCTGATTGAAATCTCCCGGTCGTTGGGCGGGAACCAGACCAGCTGAAGTGTCCCACAGCCGACTTTCATGGGCGGAGGGTACTCCGTTGCCCTGCATGACAAACAGGCGCGACAACACCCGCTTCACATTTCCGTCCAGTACGGGTTCGCGTTGATCGAAGGCGATGCTCAATATCGCTCCCGCCGTGTAGCGTCCGATTCCGGGTAATTTAATGAGTTGTTCGTAAGTATCCGGCACCTTGCCCTGATGTTCCTTAACGACCCTTTTTGCGGCCTGGTGCAGGTTGCGGGCGCGCGAATAATAACCCAGGCCCTCCCAATGCTTGAGTACGGTTTCCTCCCGCGATCGCGCCAGTTTCTGGAGGGTGGGGAAGCTTTTCATCCAGCGCTCGAAATAGGGGATGACGGTTATTACTTGCGTCTGCTGGAGCATGATCTCGGACACCCAGATGGGATAAGGATCGCGGGAACCCCGCCATGGCATGTCGCGTTGTTCGCGGTCGAACCAGTCCAACAGCGTTTTTTGGATTTTACGTTTTGCGGTTGTTGTTTTCATGATTGGGAGCGGCGGATTGCCGCAGATAATTTAAAACTTTAACTGCGCTCAACGACCCTCGGCAGGAGTCAACCGATAGCCAGTTTTCCCTCCCCGTCAGGGCCGCTCCGCGCGGGGCGAACTTTAAGACCTTAACCTGCGCCCAACGATCATCAGTAACCGTGAACCGTCAGCCAGTACCCTCACCCGGGAGGGGGTTATACGCCGATGGCGTCTTTTCCCCAGATGACTTTATGGAGTTGGGTCTGCACCCGCACCGGCAGGTTGTCCTCCAGTACCCACCGGGCCAGCTGCTTGAGATCAAGACTGTCATACACGGAAGAAAAAAGCACCGTCGCTTTTTCGGGAAGATCATGCCGGCGCAGAATGTCCCGGCTCCATTCGTAATCGGCGCGGTCTTTCAGGACAAACTTCACTTCATCGTGCGGGTGAAGGAGATCCAGATTTTCCCAGAGGTTCTTCGATACTTCTCCACTGCCGGGGCATTTGACGTCCAGAATTTTGATCACCCGATTCGGGACTCTGGCAACCGAAACTCCCCCGCCGGTCTCCAGCAGGACTTCGTAATTTTTGGCGAGCAGGGCGTTCATGAGGTCGTATACCTCCTCCTGCAGGAGCGGTTCGCCGCCGGTGATTTCGACCAGAGGAACGCCGAGCGGCCCGATGGCGTCCATAATGTCCTGTACGGATTTGGGCATGCCCTCGTAAAACGCATATTCAGTGTCGCACCAGGAGCAACGGAGATTGCACCCGGTCAGGCGGATAAATATACACGGTCGCCCGGTATGGGTGGATTCGCCCTGGATGCTCTTGAAAATTTCGTTAACGGTCAACATGCCTGAATTTTACACCAATGTCGCCGGGGGGTCATCCTCAATCGGTCTCCTGTCCGGAGGGGGAATTTGCTTACAGTTACCACCTGGAGAGAGCTCATTGGGCGCGCTTAAAAAAACAGTTTAGCGTTACGCTGGCGGGGATGAACTAAATCGCCGGTTTTCAGCCGGTTTTCCGCAATTCCGGTGGAACTGCCGGTGGATTTTATTTATCATGTGGCTTAGCCTCTGCGGACGGGTCCGCAGGGGCCATTTAACGAGAAAGTGAGTGAAAATGAAACCGACTGTGACCGTGACCCATAACTTTCCGGAAGTGGCCCTCGAGAAACTGAGGGACCGCGCCGAGGTGCTGTACAACGATACCGGGAAGTCCCTGAGTTTCGAGGCCCTGGTCGACCGTGCCGGCAAAAGCCAGGCGATGATCAGTTACCTGACCGATAAAATCGATTCCTCCGTTCTCGATGCCGGCGGAGACCATCTGAAAATCATCGCCAATTACGGCGCCGGATTCAATAATATCGACGTCGCCCACGCCCGGAAGAAAAACATCTGGGTGAGCAACACCCCCGGTGTTTTGCATGAAACCACCGCCGACCTCACCTGGGCGATGATGCTGGGGATCGCCCGGCGCATTGTCGAGTCGGACCGTTTTACCCGTGAGGGCAAATTCCACGGCTGGCAGGCGGATATGTTTCTGGGCGGCGATGTGTACGGCAAAACCCTCGGCGTAATCGGGTGCGGGGAAATCGGCTCGGCGGTCGCCCGGCGGGCGCTGGGATTCGATATGCAGGTGCTGTATCACCAGAGAAAACGTCTTCCGGAAACGGAAGAACATAAACTCAACGCCCGCTTTGTGTCTCTTGACGAGTTACTGAAGGAATCTGATTTCATCACCCTCCATGTCCCGTTGACCGACGAAACCAAATACATGATCGGGACGGATCAATTGGCGATGATGAAGCCTACGGCCTATCTCATCCATGCCGCACGCGGTAAGGTGGTCGACGACAAGGCCCTGGTGGAGGCATTGAAAAACAAAACGATCGCCGGTGCGGCGCTCGACGTATACGAAAACGAACCGGCATTGACTGAGGGTATGACGGGTCTGGATAACCTGATTCTCCTGCCGCATATCGGTAGCGCTTCGGTGGCCACCCGCGATACCATGGCTCTGTTGGTGGTCGATAACGTGTTCGACGCTTTGGATGGCAAGACGCCCCGGACCCTGATTCCGAATTGGCCGGGTAGGGGATGACATTAAAACCTGACGGGATAACACAAAGAAAAAATAGATTCTTCGTCGCTGTCGCTCCTCAGAATGACAATATGTAACTCTCTGTCATTCTGAGCGTAACAGAGTGGAGCGAAGAATCTGTGTTTGGATTGTTGATACGATGTTATGGATATTATGAAAACTCAATTTAAGATCTTCTGGGTAATATTTGCTCTCCTTTGGGCGGGTATGGTTCATGCGAAAGAGGAAGGGAAGTACCCGTTCTGGCGCCTGGTGGCGAAGAGCTATTTGATCGTCGAAGGGACGATTGAGGTGCCGGCTTCCGACATTCAGAAAGCGGTACAGAGCGGCGAGCATGATTATGTCAAAGTCAGGGTTGCCGTCAAACAGGCTCTCAAGGGACAACCCGATTCGCAGAACTTCAACTTCCGTTATTACACCGATACCGAAACATACGGCGGTGTGTCCCGGGAAAAAATCCTGGCTCAGAACGGTCAGCCGGTGATCCTGTTTCTGCAGAAAGTGCAGGAGAAGTACTATCTGGCGGCGTATGCGCCCGAAACCCTTCAGCCGGTCAGCAGAGATCTGGTTCAGCGCATAGAGCAGGAGAATGACATTCAGGAAAAACAGATTCAGGAAAGCGACCGCTACGCCGCTGGACATGTTTTGCCCAGGGAAACGGAATTGCAGAGTTTGATCGAAATGATGATTGATAAACGGATTGATCCCGGAACGGCGCAGGCGGTTTATGAGGCGGTGATTGCACTGGGAAAAGATGCGGTGCCCACCATCATCAAATATTTAGACGACCGGCGCAAACTCCATATTCCCAAGATCACGCTGGAACCCTGGTGGCCCGATGCCCATGAGGGACTCGTGCATTACGGACCGGAAACAGTGACCGATGTCCTGTCCGTCGCGTTGATGGTCTTGACCAACGAAGACCTGACCGCGATCTACAACGGTGGCACCGAGCTGGAACGCGCCCAGGCCGTCCGCATCTGGAAAATCTACGAACGC
>Ga0224501_10001430_pt1 | contig 18540 bp, 15 predicted proteins | sample SF_Oct11_sed_USG_4_FD_169105 | JGI IMG/M metagenome (GOLD analysis project Ga0224501, IMG submission 169105) | Sediment microbial communities from San Francisco Bay, California, United States - SF_Oct11_sed_USGS_8_1 | ecosystem: Environmental > Aquatic > Marine > Sediment | place: USA...
CAGGTTCTCCCTCCACATCTCCGTTGGGGGGATCTACGACGAGGCTCAGAGGGTCGAGATCATCCGCAGGAACCTCGAGTTCGGGGAGGACCCCGTCGGTTTCACGAAGCGCTGGCAAGACGAGCAGAAGGGGCTGAGGAAGAGGATCACCGACGCCAGGGAGCTGGTCGGGGTCGTAGACGCTCCTGAGCCCATGATGAGGGCGGTCGCTTCGGCGTGCATAAGGCTCCACGTGGACGGCCACAGACCGGACATCTCCACGATCAGGGCCGCCAAGGCCCTTGCCGCCCTCGAGGGGAGGAGGGCTGTCACGGCGGAGGATATCATGAGGTCGGCAGTCATGGCCGTGGGGTACCGGACGAGGGGGTTCGGCTTCGAGGAGCCCGCCAAACCGGAGGAGATCCGGGAGGCCTTCGCCGGCGCCATCGAGTTGGCCACCGGAATGGAGGCTAGAGAGTAGGTCCATACATGGAGCCCAGGGTAGACCTAGAGGGACACGGCCCCGTCACACGGTACCCCTTCACCGCCGTCGTAGGACAGGACACCGTGAAAACAGCCCTCATCGTGAACGCCATTGACCCCACCATAGGCGGGGTCCTCGTCTCCGGGCCCAAGGGCTCGGGCAAGTCCCTCATCGTCAAGGCCTTCTCCCAGATCCTGCCCTACATAGAACACGTCGCCGACTGCCACTTCAACTGCAGCCCGGCCGACCCCACCAACATGTGCCCCGATTGCCTCGCCAGGTTCGAGGAAGAAGGGGCACTGTCAGTTGCTAGGTCGCCCATGAGGATCGTGCAAGTCCCCTTAAGCGTTACGGACGACATGCTCGTCGGTAGCATCGACATTGACAGGGCCGTGGGAGAGGGGGTGAGGGCCCTGCGCCCCGGGCTGCTGGCGGAGGCGAACCAGAACATCCTCTACATAGACGAGGTGAACCTCCTCCCCGACCACATCACCGACAGCATCCTCGACGCAGCGGCCTCGGGCTGGAACACCATTGAAAGAGAGGGGATGTCCGTGCAGCACCCCTCCCGCTTCATACTCGTCGGCACCATGAACCCTGAGGAGGGGGAACTCAGGCCCCAGATACTTGACCGCTTCGGGGTGTGCGCCGACACGGGGAACTTGACGGATCCGGACCTCGGGTACCTCGTTATCAAGAGGAACGAGGAGTTCATGTCGGACCCCTCCGGCTTCGCTTCAAGATATTCAGGCGAAGTTAAAGGGCTTCGCGCCAGGATACAGGCGGCAAGAAGGCTCCTCCCCGATGTAGAGACCCCCCTAGAGACCTTCTCGGTAATCGCTGAAACCTGCGCGAGGCTGAGGGTAGACGGCTTCCGACCGGACATCGTCTCAGCCAGGGCCGCCAAGGCCCTGGCAGCCTTTGACGGGAGAGAGACAGTCACCGAGGATGACGTTGCTCGCTCGCTCGAGCTCGCTCTGGGCCACAGGACCAGGAGGTCTGGCCTCGCCTCTCCGCCTACACCCGTTGAGATTAGGAGGGCCATGAGGCGCGCGAAGAGCCCGTTGAAGCTCCGTTTAGGGCGCACGATGCCGAGGCTGGGTAGGATAATAGAGATCCCGGGGGAGTACGCGGCCCGATTGTTTAAGGAGGCCTTCAAGAGCCTCGTCTTTGACATCGTTCTCTTGGCCCTCCTCGTGCTCTCAATCATCTACGCCATAGACACGTTGAGGGTGGCCGTCGCACCGCAACCCGCGACCCCTGTCATCTTCCTGATAGAGGTCGTTGTTGGTGGAGCTACCGCTCTCCTACTGACGCGCCTCGTCAATCGCCGACGGAGGGAGGAAGTGGCTGTAGGCCTCATAGACCTGTCGAAGACGACCATAGAGGCCGAGGGGAGGCTCCCGCCCCCGGATAGGGCCACGGGAAGGGGTGGTGGGACGGCCCAGGCGAGGGTGAGGTACAGGAAGGGGGGCGATGCGACGCCCGACTACGGGATGAAGATACTGAAGTCCATCGAGGGCCTCCAGAAGAGGCCGGCGATCGCCAAGGCCATGAAGCTTGCTAGGCCGACCAGGGGCGGGGGTTACATGGGAGGGAGGAGGACGAGGGCCACCTCCTCCTCTTCGAGGGGCAGGTACGCATGGTACCAAACACCGAGAGGAAAGCCCAGCGACGTCGCGCTCGTGCCGACCCTCAGGGCCGCGGCCCTCCATCAACATGACAGGAGGGGGCAGACCCCTCGCACCCTGATCAAGCCGGAGGACATAAGAGTCAAGGTCCGCGAGTACCACGCCCCCTTCTCCATCATCCTCCTGGTGGACATGAGCCTCTCGATGATCGAGTCCATGGAGAACATCGTGCAGACAATCTACACCTTCCACAGCGAGGTGTACAGGAGACGGGACCGGGTCGGCCTCGTCGTCTTCAAGGGCTCCAAGGCCTTCACCATCCAGACCCCCACTCGTAACCTGGACCTCGTGGTCGAGAAGCTGAGGAAGATTGGGGCGAGCGACTTCACTCCCATGGCGTCGGGCCTCTTCCAGGCCTGGAAGGTCCTTAAGCAGGAGAAGCTGAGGAACAGGGACGCGATACCCCACCTGATCGTGGTCTCGGACGGCATCGTCAACGTGCCCCTCGACGTGCCCCTCTCGCCTCTGACCAGGAGGAGGTACACGAGCGAGTCCCAGGCGGACTCATTCGACGTCGCCCGCCTATTAGCAAAGGAGGGGTTCAGGGTCTACGTCGTCAACACGAGCCACTCCAAAGAGGAGGCGGGGGCCTTCCCGGTGATGGACGAAACGAGGAGGATCAAGCTCTCCCCGACCCAGTTCCTCATGGAGCTGGCCCGACTCTCAAAGGGAAGCTACATCGGGCTAGGTCCCGGCGGCGTGAGGGAGGAGCTGAGAGCGGCCCAAACGGCGGCCTACTCATGGTAATCAAACGAAGACTCCGGTTTAAACAGTTGATGGGGGGACCATTCTGATGTCGACTTCGCTATTGGGTTCATTTCGTGTTTGACTCTGTACAAAATGTTTTATTCCTATCCCAAAGTACGTGTTCCTAGAAATGGAGCGAGAACGTATACTCAGAGAGCTGGGTGAAGCTGTGATTAACTTCGACGACGACCTCGCAAGACGCCTCGCTCGGGAGGTAATCGACTTGGGCATCGACCCGGTGGAGGCGCTGGAGGAGGGGCTCGCAAAGGCCCTCAGGGAGGTGGGCGACCGCTTCGGATCTGGCGAGGCCTTCATAACAGAGCTGATCGCGGCCGCACAGGCCATGGAGGCGGGGGCTGAGATATTGAACGAGGAGATCGTCAGGCGGGGCGCGACTAGGAAGTCGATCGGGAGGTTCCTGATAGGCACTGTTGAGGGGGATATCCACAGCATCGGGAAGAACATAGTGACGACGATGCTCCGAGCCTCGGGCTTCGAGGTCGTCGACCTCGGCGTCGATGTCCCGACGGGGGTCTTCGTCGACAAGGTAAGGGAGTTCAAGCCCGACATCCTTGGCCTCAGCGCCCTCATGACGACCACCATGACCAAGCAGAGAGAGGTCATCGAGGCCCTCCGGGAAGCGGGACTCAGGCAGGGCGTCAAGGTGGTCGTGGGCGGCGCACCGGTCACAGAGGAGTGGGTGAAAGAGATAGGAGCGGACGCGTGCGGACTCGACGCTGGCATCGCCGTACAGGTCGCGTTAAGCCTCATGGGGAGAAAGCCCGATGCCTAGACTCAGGTTTCTCTCCAGTGGCGACATCGAGCAGATCACATCTGCCTCACTTGAGGTCTTGGAGGAGTCGGGGGTGATGGTGAAGAACCAGTCAGCGCTGAGGCTCCTTCAAGAAGCGGGATGTGGCGTCGACAACGAGGTCGTACAGTTCCCGCCGGAACTCGTAGAGGACTCCTTTAAAAAGGCGCCCTCGAGCATCGAACTCCATGCCCGTGACGGCGATAAACACCATCTGGTAGGCGATGACAACGTCATATACAACCCTGGATCCGCCGCCATATACTTCATTGACAGGGACACCGTAGAGATGCGCCGGGCCGAGTCCCTTGACCTGGTTCAGCTCGTCAGACTGGTCGACGCCTTGGAGCATATTCACGCCCAGAGCACGGCCATCGTCCCCTCGGATGTGCCCGAGGGCATCTCCGACCTTTACCGGCTGTACGTCATCCTGAAGAACTCCACGAAGCCGATAGTCACTGGGGCCTTCACGAAACAGGGGTTGATCGACATGAGGATGATGCTCGAGGCCGTGGTCGGCGGGCCAGATGAGCTCATGGGCGCCCCGCGTGCGATATTCGACTGCTGCCCCTCCTCGCCTCTCATGTGGAGCGACGTCACCTGTCAGAACCTTATCGACTGCGCGGAATCGGGGATCCCAGCGGAGATCATCCCCGCGCCTCAGATGGGCGCCACCAGCCCCGTGTCCATCGCGGGGACCCTGGTCCAGTCGACCGCAGAGATCCTTAGCGGCGTCGTCATCTCCCAGCTGACGAAGCCCGGGGCTCCCGTGATATTCGGCGGCTCGCCGGCGGCCTTCGACATGAGGTACTGCACTGCCAGACTGGGGGCCATGGAGGCGGTAGTCGCCGCCTGCGCCTCGGCCGAGATAGGCAAGCATTACAGGTTGCCTACACACGCATACCTCGGCCTCAGCGACTCGAAGGCGGTGGACGCCCAGAGCGGATACGAGTCCGGGCTCGGGATAACCTTCGCCGCCCTGGCCGGCGTCAACGTGGTCTCCGGCCCCGGCATGCTGGCATGCGAGAACTGCCAGTCCCTTGAGAAGATGGTCGTGGACAACGAGATCTGCGGGGCAGCCTATAGGCTAATGGATGGCGTCTTCACCGACGCCCCTGCTTTGGCCAAAGAAATCATCACCAAGGTGGGCCCAGGGGGCCACTTCCTCGCAGAGAGGCACACGAGGGAGAACCTGAGGAAAGAGCAGTATATGCCCTCAGACGTCATAGACCGGCTGACTCCTGAGAGCTGGAGGAAGAGCGGCTCCAAGGAGACGACAAGCAGGGCCAAGGAGACAGTAGACAAGCTGCTGGAGGAACACATACTTGTCCCATTGCCTCGCGACGCCGAAAGAAGGTTGGACGAGGTCTTCAAGGGGATCCTAAAGAGGCACGGTATACCGATGTCCAGAATCCCCTTGGAGATTTAATTTCGTTAACTTGGCGGCGTCTGTTTTGAGTCCTCCGGCGGTGGTGAAACTACCGGAGACATTATGAAGGGTAAAGGCGAACCCTTTAGAACGCTTTCCCCAACATAGGATAACCCATCAGAGCAACGAATGAAAGATAGCAAGCGCGCAGTACGCTCCTGCTCAATTTAGACTAGCCGCGCGCGAGCGAGGAGTGGATCAACCTAGATATAAGTACGCAAGACATCCTATCAATATACAGAATGTAATCGCCACCACGAATCCGGCCTTTCTGTTAATATGAAAGGAAACACTCATCATGCTGAATTCAGCAGCATAGAAAATGATGATATAGGGGACATGGATCGCCAGTATCTCTCTGAATGAAATTTTCAAGACGTAGTCTAGTAACAATTCCAGAACGAGGTAGAGGAGAACTACCATATTTGAGATAATTATCTTTTTTTCCGCTTCTTTTTTCATATATCCTCGCAACGCAATGGTAAATGGAACTATTAGAGAAATGAAAATAAAACCACTGATCTGTAGGAGAGCAGTGAGATCGAGCTTTGTTGAGACATACACGACGCTCACTAAAATATTGAATATCACAGCAGAGAAAACAAAGATAATATCCTGAGATTTGTACAAAGCCATCTGTTCATTATTCAATTCGTTTCCTCCATGTCCGCGCGCTTCTTGCGCATTTGGAATCTAATTTATCAGATAAACCCTCTGCAAGACGACTAGTGCGGACCGAGTATTTGTGTTGGTAACTTAGCATCGGCTTTTAGTGTGGTTAAAATTTATGCGCAAGCCCAAGGGGGGATATAAAATTTCCAGCTCTTCATTTTTTTGGAGATACCGTTCCTCAGCTTGGAATAAACAGAACCTTGCAGCCGACCTTTGACTTGGCGACCTCGAATGCCTCATCCGCCCCTTCCAGGGGGAACCTGTGGGTTATTAGATCCGCAGCGTTGATAGCCTCGTCCTCCATCATCTTTATCGCCTGCTCGAAATTTTGCCGCCTCGCGTCGTAGGCCCCCTTCACGACAATCTCCCGCCGGACGAGCCTGGTCAGAGGCACCTCCACCATGCCCGGGAAGATCCCCACGACGGTCACCTGCCCCCGCTTCTTGACCAGTTCGAGGGCCTGAACCATGGCCGACGGGGCCCCCACGGCGACGTAAGCTACGTCCGCTCCTTCGCCGTTTGTCCTGTTGAGCACAATTTCAACGGGGTCTTCTTCGTCGACGTTCACCGTCTCAAGACCCAGTCTTTCGGCGATCTTGAACCTCTCAGTGTCCACGCTGACGCCGGTGATCATCACCTCTGCGCCCCCCAGCCTGAAGAGCTGGGCCGACAACAGGCCTATAGGGCCGACCCCGAGCACCACGGCGAGGTCCCCGGGCTTAACGCTCGTGATGTCCCCGACGAAGTGGATTGCGTTGCTGAGGGGCTCGACCAGAGCAGCCTCCTCGAATGAAAGCCTCTCCGGTACCCTGTGCAAGAGCTTGAACGGAACGGCGACGTACTCCGCGAAACCCCCGTCGCGATGTATGCCGAAGAGCCTCGAGTCCCTGCACAGGTTATCCATCTCATCCCGGCAGTAACTGCAGGTACCGCACGATACGACTGACTGGCTCAGAACACGGTCACCCACATCAAAGCCTTTGATCTCTGATCCGGCCTCTGCAATTCTACCGGAGAACTCGTGGCCGAGGATCACTGGCAGCTTCATCTGGTGGTAGGCGGGGGTGTAGTCGTAGATGCCCAGGTCGCTCCCGCAGATCGATGCCGCCTTCACCTCCAACAGAACCTCGTGGGCTCCAATCCGGGGTACCGGGATCTCGCCCACATCGACACCGGGTTCAGGCCTGCTCTTTATAATCGCCTTCATAGGCTTCGCCCAGACGCTTACGATTTAGGAAAGTAAAACATCTTAACGCTTTTGCACGCGAAGAAGATGTAGCATGTGAGGGATCACATGGATATCATGGAGGCTGAGCTGCGAGTCTTGGAAGCCATCGACATCGAAGACATGCTAGAGTATCTCTGCATACTAATCTCAATACCGAGCGTAGGAAACGAGGAAAAGGCTGCCCAGGAGAACGTGGCATCAAAACTGAGGAGAATCGGCCTCGAAGTCGACGTTTGGGAACTCGATTTCGAAGCCCTGAGGGAACACCCGTCCTTCAGCATGTCCATCGAGCGCGACGAGGGCCTCGGCGTCGTCGGTGTAATGGAAGGAAACGGGGGCGGGCGGAGCCTGATCCTGAACGGCCACGTCGACGTCGTGGCGCCGGGCGACGAGGCCAACTGGAGCCACCCCCCCTGGAGCGGAACGATCACAGAGGGGCGAGTATACGGGCGGGGGGCCGCGGACATGAAGGGGGGCCTTTGCTGCGCTATCTACGCGGCCAAGGCCATACGGGACTCGGGCATCCAGCTGAAGGGGAGGCTCATTCTCGAGAGCGCGATAGGCGAGGAGGACGGCGGGGTCGGGTCCCTCGCCGCAGTGCTCCGCGGGTACAGTGCGGATGGCGCCGTGGTGATGGAGCCAACGGAGCTCAAGGTGGCCCCTGCCCACGCAGGGGCTCTGAGCTTCCGCGTCACCGTTCCCGGAAAGTCCGCCCACGCCTGCGTCAGGGAGGAGGGTGTGAGCGCCATAGAGAAGTTCATTCCGATGTGCAGCGCGCTGAAGGCCCTCGAGGAGGAACGAAACAAAAAGGTCAATAACCCTCTGTACGTTAATTACAGGCTCCCCTATCCATTGAACATCGGAAAGGTGCAGGGAGGAACGTGGCCGGGGACGGTCGCCGAGTGCTTGGTATTTGACGGTCGCATAGGTGTCGCGGTTAACGAGCAGGTAGAGGAAGCTCGTGAGAGCCTGGAGAGAGCCGTAGCTCAAGCCGCCCAAAGAGATCAATGGCTAAAGGAGCACCCGCCGAAGGTCGAGTGGCGGGGCTACCAGTTCGACCCATCAATCATCCCCGTAGAACACCCGATCGTGAAGACAGTGAGCGGCGCCTACACCGAAGTCACCGGAAAATCCCCCGGGATCGAGGGCATGACCTACGCCTCAGACATGCGCCACCTGGTCAACACGGGTAAGACCCCCACGCTGCTCTTCGGGCCTGGAGATGTGAGGAACGCCCACGGCCCTGACGAGTACGTGCCGGTGGAGGAACTGGTCGCGGCTGTGCGAACCCTGGCGTTGACATCTTTACGCTTCTGCGGCTACGAGGATCAATGAATTAAACACTGAGACAACTCGTTCACTTAAAGGGAATCGATAACCAAAGTAAAGGACCTCATCCGGGTGCTAGGCTTGGCGCAGAAGAGGAAGCTCGGCCTCATCGTCAACCCCGTTGCGGGCATGGGAGGGAGGGTGGGGCTCAAGGGGAGCGACGGGCAGGACATCCTAGAGAAGGCGATGGAACTCGGCGCCGTCCCGACCTCCCCCCGCAGGGCGGTCGATGCCCTCAGGATAATCTCATCCATGAAGGATGTCGTGGAGATCATCACATACCCCCACGAGATGGGCGAGGACGAGGCAAGAGAATGCGGCTTCGAACCAAAAGTAATAGGCTCTATAGAGAAGGGGAGGACCACCGCCTACGACACGCTGAACGCGGCCAGAGAGATGCTGGATCTGGGGGTCGACCTCATCTTGTTCGCGGGCGGAGACGGGACGGCCCGGGACATCTGCGAGGCCGTCGGCCTTGAAGTACCTGTCCTAGGCATACCAGCAGGGGTGAAGATCCACTCGGGGGTGTTCGCGATCAACCCCGCCACCGCCGGGAACCTGGCCGTGAAGTACCTTAAGGGAGAACAGACGGCCATCAGGGAGTCGGAGGTTATGGACATCGACGAGCGGGCCTACCGTGAGGACAGGCTCTCGGCGAGGCTCTACGGCTACCTCAGGGTTCCCCACGAGAAGACGATGGTCCAGGGCTCGAAGGAGGGCAGCGGCGCACAGGAGGAGTCCTCCCTCGAAGCCATCGCCAAAGAAATAACCGACAACATGCTAGACGACCACCTCTACATAATAGGACCCGGCACCACGACGAGGCCCATCGCGGAGAAGCTCGGGCTCAAGAAGACCTTGCTCGGCGTGGACGTGATCCAAAGGGGTAAGATGGTCGCAGCCGATGTCAACGAGAGCCGGCTCTTAGGGTTGATCGAAGGAGTAAAAGCCAAGATCGTAGTGACAGTGATCGGCGGCCAAGGCTTCGTGTTTGGCAGGGGGAACCAGCAGATCAGCCCCGAGGTGATCAGGAAGGTCGGCAAGGAGAACATCGTAATAGTGGCTACCCCTGAAAAACTCGCCTCCCTGAAGGGTAAGCCTTTGCTCGTGGATACCGGTGACGTAGAGTTGGACAGAGAGCTGAGCGGTTATTACAGGGTGATCACGGGGTTCGGGAGGCGGGCTGTGTATAGAGTCGGCTCGAAATAGTTGATGGACGTAGGAATCGACTAGACAGGGCCTTTTCACTTCGGCGTGTACGGGCCGAGGAACTCTTCCTGCAGGATGTTGCCGCCGTCGATGGCTATGCGGGTCCCGGTTATGTACTTGGACTCGTCTGAGGCGAGGAACAGCACCAGTTCACCGACCTCCTCCGGCGTGCCCTGCCTGCACATAGGGATCTTCCTACCGAACTCTTCCATCTTCTTCTCGGCGTTGTCGGCCTCTGGTCCGCTTCCCCTCAGGCCTCTGGCGCCCTTGGTCTCGATGTACCCGGGGCAGATGCAGTTCACGTTTATGCCGTACTGGGCCACCTCCAGCGCCAGCGCCACCGTGAACCCGGTGACAGCCGCCTTCGTCGCACCGTAGGCCGTCTGGCCCCCTGCGGGCGTGCCCACCATGGGGCCGGTGACCGAGGACATGTTGACGATCTTACCGTACCTCTGCTCCATCATTGAGGGGAGCACCGCCCTCGCGCACCTGAACATCCCGAACACGTTGACGTCGAACATCCTGAACATGAAGTCCTCTGTCATGTCCACTAGCCTCATCCTCGGGTATATCCCAGCGTTGTTGACGAGTATGTCGACCTTCCCGAAATCTTCCAGTACTTTTCGGACCACCCTGTTAACCTCGTCAGGCTTCGTCACGTCCATCCTGTAGGCCAATGCTTTGCAGCCATCCCTCCGTATCTCCTCTGCGGTCTCGGTGACTCCCTCGTCTACGTCTGTAAGGACGACCGTCGCCCCGTTGCGGGCCAGCACCCTCGACGTACCCGCTCCTATTCCCTGCTTGGCCCCTGTGACGATCGCTATCTTTCCTTCGAGCCTCTTCATATCCGGACGCCCCTCCTCTTCCTCAGGTAGGCCCTCCAGGTCATCGCCCATCTCTCCGGATCGTCGAGGGGCTCGCTGTTGATCCTCGACACGGTGGAGTTGTGGGGAGCCGTCTTCAAGATCTCGGGGTTCGAGTACGCCTCTTCACAGACATGGTGGAGGACTTGGGCCCAGTAGTCGATGTCGGCCTTCGAGTAGGTCTCGCACGGCTCGGGCGTGAAGGGCTCGGGGACGATCCAAGGGTGGTGGCTCGTGAAGAAGCTCTGGATCCCGAAGTCGACGACCCTCCGGTTCACATCCTCGATCCCCAAACCCGTTTCCCTCTTTAGCTTCTCAAGGCTGTACCTGATCTGGTCGACCCTCCTCTCCGTGCCGTAGGGCTTGGTGACCCCGGGCACCTCCAGCAGCTTCTTCTCGAGGTAGTTGTTGTTGATCATCGAGACCTCCGCCACCTCCCTAAGGCCCTCGGCCCCCATGCTCATGGCCCATGCGTAGGACCTGAGGACGACCTGGACGTTCCCCAGGAAGCCCCTTACCCTCCCGATACTGTGAGGCCTGTCATAGTCGAGGCGGTACCTCTCCCCGTCGTATACCACCACCGGGACGGGAAGGAAGGAGGCGAGCTCCTCCGTCACGCAGACTGCGCCGCACGCGGGCCCTGAGGAGCCGTGGGGGGAGGAGAAGGTCTTGTGCAGGTTGAAGAAGCACATGTCGAAGCCGGCCTCCCTCGCCCTGGTGATGCCGAGGATGGCGTTCGCGTTGGCCTGGTCGTAGGAGCAGAGCCCGCCGGCCTCGTGGACGATCTTGGTCCACTCGTCGATCTCGGGGTTGAAGATGCCGGTGTCCTCGGGGTTCGTGATGAACAGGCCGGCGGTGTTCTCGGAAACCGCGGCCTTCAATGCCTCCGTGCTGGGAAGCCCCGTCTCCTCGTCGGGGTAAAGCGTCACCAGTTTGAAGCCTGCAGTCGCGGGGCAAGCCGCGTCGCACGGATGCGAGAAGATCGTCGTTATGATCTCGTTCCTCTGCTTGAGCTCCCCGTTGACCTCGTGGTATTTCCTGATCATGCAGGCGTTGTTGTGCGCCGCGGCGGAGCCCCCTCCGGGCTGGAAGCTGAACTCGTCCATCCCAGAGATCTCCTTGAGGAAGACGTGGCCGAACCTGTATACGATCTCGAGGATGCCCTGTATCGTGTCCTCGTCCTGCAGGGGGTGGATCTCCGCGATCTTGCCGGCCAGCTCCTCGTTCACCTTGGGGCTGTACTTCATCGTGCAGGTCCCGACCCCTATGTCGATGTCGAACTCCATGCCGAGGGTCTGCTGGGACAGGCGCAGGTAGTGCCTGAGGACCTGGGGCTGGGAGAGCTCCGGGATCTTCGGGGGATTTTTTCTCCTCATCTTGGCCGGTATGTGAGACTCGGCTTCGCCGACGGCCCTCCTGATCTCCTCCTCGACCCTAGGTACGATTATGCCCCTCTCGCCTTCCCGCCCCATCTCCATGATGATGGGCTCGTCCCAGACAGGCGCGTGGTACCTCCTAAGGGCCTCTGCGCCGCTCATCTCAAAACCTCCTCGACGGCGGCCGCCAGCTTCTCGATGTCCTCCCTGGCGCGCACCTCGGTCACACAGTACAGCGCACTGCTGCCCAACTCCGGAAATTCCCCCGTCAGATCCTTCCCTCCGAAGATCTTGTGGTCTAATAGGGCCCTGTTTATCTCGGAGACCTTCTTACCGGCATCATCGAAGTTGACGAGGAACTCCTTGAAGAAGCCGGAGAATGGGATCTCGACGCCCTCGATCTCCGATAGCCGCTTCGCCGCGTATTGGGACTTCTGTATGATGACCTCTCCGACTTCCCTCATGCCCTCGGGCCCCATGAGGGACAGGTAGACGGCTGCGACTACCGCCCAGAGGGCCGTGGCTGTGCCCACCCAGTCCTTAGCCTGGTCCCTGCCGATGTACGAGGTCCTCTCGAACCTGCACTGGCCGAATCCGTATTCGCCGCTCCTCTCGGTGTCGGTTACGCTGATGAGCCGCAGGGGGTACTCGCCGACGTATCTCTCCTCGTCCCTCGAGGCTATGAAGCCTCCGAGGCCCCCTCCACAGTGCATGTGGATGCCGAGGGGCTGGATCTCCCCGCAGACGATGTCCGCGCCGTATTCGGCCGGGGGCGCCAAGACCCCGAGGGAGATGGGGTCCACGCCGACGATGCTCTCCGCGCCGCTGTCGTGCGCTATCTCCGATATCTCTCTCCCATTCTCCTCGATAACCCCGATGTAAGAGGGGTTCTCGAAGTAAACCCCAGCTGTTTTCCGGGATATCTTGCCCTTTAAGTCCTCTAGGTCCAACTTCCCTGTTTCGGGATCGTAGTCCACATAATTGAAGTCTATATGGTCCGGCATGGCCTTGGGCTGGCAGTAGTTCTCTATGATGGATAGCCTCTCGGGGCTGATGATCCTAGGGACGATCACCTCTCCTCGGCCCGATATTCTCGAGGCCATGCGGATGGCGTTCCCGGCGGAGGACCCCCAGTCGTAGGTGGGGAGCCCCGAGACCTCCATCCCCACGAGCTCACCCATCAGGCTCTGGAACTCGAAGAACGCCTGAAACCTCCCCAGATCCGAGTATGCTCCGCCGGCATAGGCCGTCAGGAACTCCGATCGCCCGGCGATCTCGTCGCAGACCGAGGGGACGTAGTGCTGCCAGCAGCCGGCCCCCCGGAAGTTCAGGTACTCCGAGCACGTCATGTTCCTCGAGAGGATCCCCTCCACGTGCCTCTTCAGTTCGTGCTCTGAAGGCAGGGGCTCCGGAAGGTCCATGGCCCTCCTGAGCCTGAGCCTCTCGGGGATCATCTCCGCATAGAGCTCATCCGCATCCCTTGCCCCTATCTCCTCCAGCATCTCCATTTTCACTTCGGGGACGGAATTGGGGATGTAGGGATGGACAAAACTTTTTTTGATCACGACGACAAACCCAATCGCGAACACTAAAGAACTGAGGATATAACATTTCTCGATACATTACAGAGACGACATTACGACGAAGAGAAATCTGCTTTTTTGGGCTTTGTAAAGAATCCATTAGCCTTACTAGCCTCTTGTTATTTCGTACTAATGTCCTTAGCTCATGCTGGAAAGTATGTTCAAACCTTGATGTACATCAAGTGCGCGCATACTTTACGAGTCTCTCGGTATTGCCGTCGTCGAATATGTCGCCCCAGTTATTGAAACTAAAAATTCGAAAGTGGGCATGTAACTATCTTTCTTTTACGAGGGATATCGCAGTGAGTCTTACAGCCTCTTTGCTGCTAAACAGGGGACTCCATCCAAAGGCTCTTAGCCTGGACATGTCGAGCTGCATGAGCTTCACGTCCCCCTTCCACCCGCGGCCACCGTCCACGCCTCCGGTCAACTCGACCTCGACGTCCTTCAGCCCCATCTCCTCAATCACTATGCTGGCGATTTCCAGCACGCTGACCCTGTCCTCCGATCCGATGTTCAGGATCTCCACAGTTGCCTCGGCATGTGCAGCACCCAATATCATTCCGGTAATGCAGTCATCAATGAAGAGGTATGACTTCGACTGGGTACCGTCCCCGAGGATCTCAAGCTCATTCGGGTTCCTCTTCAGCTTCTCAACGAAGTCATAGATGACACCGTGACCGCTTCGGGGGCCAACGACGTTCGCCATCCTGTAAATGACGCTGCGAAAACCGTAAAGAGAGGAGTAGGAACATATCAACGCCTCTGCGGCCAGCTTCGAGGCACCGTAATTCGAGATAGGCTTCAACGGTGCATAGGTCTCGGGAGTAGGTATTACGCTGGCCTCGCCGTAGACGGTGGAAGTCGACGTGAACACCAGCAGATCAACTGCATCCTGCTCTCTGATTGCCTCGAGAAGGTTGTATGTGCCCAAAATGTTCTGATTGAAGTGATCTTCAGGGCGAGCCAGCCAACTTCGGACCTCCGGGTTGGCAGCGAGGTGATAGACCACGCGGCATCCCTCAAGGGCCGCCTTGATCTCAGAGGGTTCTAATAGGTCTCCTTTGACGAAGTCGAATCTGGGATCCCCGACCCATTTCTCTATGTTGGATTTGGTTCCTGCGCTCAGATTGTCGAATACTCGAACATCCTCTCCTTGCTCCATAATACGATCTGCAAGGTGGCTCCCGATGAAGCCGGCCCCTCCAGTGATGAGGATGGTCATCTCCGAATCTCGTTTTACATCTGGTGCCTGAAAATATCAACCCACCGATCGTGGTTTTTGGAAGGCTTCACGGTTTTACTGCAGGCGTCCATGGTTAGGGTTTCGGTTCATTTTTCACGTTCCTTAATCCATTCGTTGTATTTGACGAAACCCTGGAGGTTGATGAAAGAGGACCGCTCCTTCATGTCTTCCGAGAACTCCCCGTCCTTCTCCGCATTGGGGTCTTCGGTTCTTATCGTCTCATAGATCTCTCTCAAGCCTAACTCCTCCTCCAGCCCCTCGCCGACGATCCGGCTCCACAGGATTATCTGGCGCTTGTGGGCCTCAAGCTTCTCAATGGCGCCCTCGCTGAAACCGAAATGTCCGTAGCAGATGTATCGGGGCCCGAGGGCTATGAGCTTATCGAGGCTATCCACGGCCGAAGCGAGATTAAAGGGCGGTGGGGTCGTCGGCATTATCACCCCGGTATCACTCGTGTAGAAGCCCCCAGCGTCGCCTACTATGATGACCTCATCCTCCGGGACGAAGAAGCTCTGGTGGTGAGCTGAGTGCCCCGGCGTCCACAGGACATTCACGGTCGCTCCTCCCAAGTTCAACACTTCGCCGTCCTGGGACTCGACCACCTTTCTGGATGGAACTCCTCTTATCTCCCCGTAGCTATTGACAGCCCCCCCAAAGAGGCTTCTGGCTGCCTCTTCCAACTTTGAAGGATCGATCATGTGCCCCGAGCCACGTGGGTGGACGTACAGGCTGGCATACGGGTATCTCTCCAGCAGCTTCCATGACCCGCAAGCGTGATCCAAGTGGATGTGGGTGAGCGCAACGCGCTTCAGCGACCAAGAATCCACGCCCAACGCCTCTAACCCCCTGACTACGTAGGGAATCGAAACCGTTGGGCCCGGGTCTACTACTAATGGGGTTTCACCCTTCACAACATATGTCCCGAGGACCCCCGATTCCCCATGGAATGGTGCATCGATGATGTAGACATTTCCGTTTACATGCTCGGTCAACATCGTCGTTCGAATGATCAATCAGATGGTCGATATTAAACCAATTAATCCATCTTAACGGCAGGCTCGTCCTAGAATATCACAAGAGCATATAAGCCTAGGGAAATTCAGAATAAGGAAGACGGAGGGACCGACATGCCCAGAAGTTACAAGATATTGGCCCTTATCGGTGATGGTATCGCAGAGGAGATAGTTCCAGAAGCCGTGAAAGTCCTCAGAGCTGTAGAGGAGGCTTACGGTATTAACTTGGAGATATTGGGGCCCTACGGTTTCGGCGCCAAGTACTGGGTGGACCACGACATGAAGAGCGGGTGGGATCCAGCTATCACGGAGGAACTAGTTTATGAGGCAGACGGCATCTTCAAGGGTCCCGTTGGACTGCCCGAGTGGGTTGGGAGGTTACCAGGCCCCAACATGCCGGTTGACCTGAGGCCCGATCTCGACGTCTACGCGAACATAAGGCCGTGCAGGCTCAGGCCGGGGGTCGATAGCGTCCTCGTCGGAAGGGAGGCAGGGGACATCGACTACGTCATCGTGAGGGAGAATACAGAGCAGATGTACGTGAGGGTGGGAGGGTTCTTGAGTAGGGCCAGGGAGGTGGAGTTGGCCGTTGACGACTACATCCAGACGAGGAAGGGCTGCGAGAGGGTCATCAGGTTCGGGTTCGAGCTCGCCAGGAAGGGAGAATACAAGGGGACGCCCGGCGCCCCGATCGATGGGAAGAAGCGCCTGACGTGTGTCGGCAAATGGGGGATCTGCAGGGGGGACGACCTATTCAGGGACACCTTCAGCAAAGTCGCCGAGGAGTACTCCGATGTGGATGTGGACTACGCATGGGTGGACGCCTGGTCGTACTGGGCGATCATGAGGCCAAACTTCTACGACGTCGTGGTTATGCCCAACCAGTACGGTGACATCCTCTCTGACATGTCAGGAGCGATTCAGGGAAGCATGGGCCTCGCCGGCGCCCTCAACGCCGGGGACGACCACTGCTACGCCGAGCCGACCCACGGATCGGCCCCGGACATCGCAGGGAGAGGGATAGCGAACCCAACATCGATCATCCTCTCGGTAGGCATGATGTTAAACTGGATGGGCGAAAAGAGGGGCGACCCTCGACTGAAGGCCGCTTGGAAGGGGATCGACGAGGCAGTTGACGCCGTCCTCAGCGATGCGAAGATCAGAACACCAGACCTGAAAGGGGATAACAGCACTTCCCAATTCGGGACAACAGTTGCCAAAACCATAAGATCTAGTCCCGGTAGTTAGATATTGTATTGTAGAATCCTTCCGATCTAGGCTCCTATAGGTTTTCCATCGTCTATCGCATTATCCCCGTTCAACAGAACATATGGTATCGACTCCGGAAAGAGATGTAGGTTCCCAGAGTGGCTATACACTTCAGACTCTAAGTCAAAATATAAGCAATCACGCAGAAATATGCTATTATGATTAAAATACCTTAGAGGAAAGGGGAGTGAATTGAAATTTTCTAAGAGAGTCCTTCAAATTGCTCTATAATATACATGATGGCCTGACTGAGCACAGCCATCTCCCAGTTATCCGATTCGGACAACATTCGCAAGCCTAGTTTTATCGCCTCGACTCCAGTTTCTGGTGGGGATATGGGATCAACGATGATGTAATTCTGCGCAATGAAACTCACCTTACTTTTGACCTGCACGCCAGGTCTGAGTTCAGAGAATATCGGGTTTTCCCTATTAAAAAGGATGACACGCCCATCTTTCATCCTGCTTATTATGCTATCGCCCTTGCCCTTTATTACAAGGACTTCCATTTCTTCCCCTAGACTTACCTCGTCGGGTTTTAACTCGACGTTATACATATTAATCAATAGAGAAAAATGCCTTGTATTATTTAATAAATATGTCTGAAGGAGAATTGGCATAATTCTTTTTGAGATACTATAGATTGACAAAATATCTCTATTTTTGCATAAAGGGGCTTGGTTACTATTTATCTAAGCATGGTTTTATTGATGGCGATAGGTTTTTATTACTCTAGCGATATAAATATCGCAAGCGATATTCGGGGGGAACACGATGTCGAAAGTTAAGAGCAGAGTTCCTAGAGGCTTCACGAGATTCTACGCGCTGTATTTACTCAACGAGAGACCTATGACAGGGAAGGAGATTATAGAGGAAACCAAAAAGAGAAGCGAGGGAGAGTGGAACCCCTCACCGGGTCTTATTTACCCACTCCTAGGGCGCCTATTGAGGGATGGACTGATAGAGGAGATCGAAAACGGGAAATTTGCCATCACCTCTGAAGGCTTGCACGCCCTTGACCAGTATTCTAGGCTCCAGAGCCAGATAGAGGGGCAGATTAACCTTGTGAGGAAGCTTGGGCTCTCTGTGTTTACAGCTGGGAAGATGTTTGCTGAGGAATCCATGGACAGAATATTAAACGTCACAGAGATGATGAAGGATAGAATGTCAGAGGGGTCGAGGGAGCTCCAGATTAAGTTCTATGAAAGTTACAGGGCATTCCTCGAGAGGGAATTGGAGAAGTTGAAGGAGCAAGAATATGGTTTAAAGAATTCAGATAAGGTGTAGAATCGATCTCGACGTACCTCGAGGCTATTATTATTTTTTAGTTAAAAAATTTGTTTAAACATGTTATCAATTTCCACTCAATAAAAATTCTCCATTTTGGGTTAAGAATCAAGCCCGATAAAGTAAAATCATAATGTTTTTATCTTCACGGAACGCAACGATGGTTGGCGAAAGCCTTCCGCTCTTAGATGGCGGCTACGATCCGACAGAGGCGCCTGCCTCCGGATGAAGGGTCGATCTCCAGTGGCGGAAACACGGATGACGACCCGAGTACAGGCGTCGCTGCCTTCGGGTCGGAGATGGGTCGAGCGAGTTCTCCTCCGAT
>Ga0224501_10001433_pt1 | contig 18524 bp, 11 predicted proteins | sample SF_Oct11_sed_USG_4_FD_169105 | JGI IMG/M metagenome (GOLD analysis project Ga0224501, IMG submission 169105) | Sediment microbial communities from San Francisco Bay, California, United States - SF_Oct11_sed_USGS_8_1 | ecosystem: Environmental > Aquatic > Marine > Sediment | place: USA...
TTCTTACATGTCAGAGAGGAATCCAAAGATGAGAGCTCCAGCCAGCTTGCCGGACATGTAAAGCATTGTGCTCAGAGTGGCCCTGAATTTATCACCACACACCAGATCCCACTGCAAAGGTCATAGACGGTCTGTATATACTTTGTGGTCTTATATATCAGATGGAAGTGTGCATCCATGAAAAAGCTTCCAAAAACTATCAAATTTTAAACTCCAACTGAACTCAAGTTAAATGCTATAAATTTTCAGTCATAAATCTATTACCCATGGACAAGGGTAGTGTGATAGCTCAGCTATATAATGTTGCGCTGGCTCACAGACAGGAGAGCCCCAGTTAGGGTGATCTCACGCTGTGAGTATGAGGTCCCCACTTTAACCTTAGCTCGAAACAGACACAAGCCTCACTATGAGGTAAAGCGCTAATACTGAGCCGGTCATGATGCTCCATGCTCAACTGTTGAAAAAACAACCATACTCAACACAGCATAACACCATAACAGTGGGGCTATCATTGTTTTACTCTCATAAACAGTTATTTTTTAACTCGACTAACACATAGAGTGGTTGTTATGGTGAGCCACATATCACATGCCTATTCAATCTATTAGTTCTGTCTTAAGAGGAACAAATTCTCAGAAAAAGGGCAGAGATTCAAAACCAAAAAATCCTATGGATTTGTGGAGAAATTTTGTGACTAACGAGGAGGTCTATCTCAGAATAGGCTTGCGAGCTAGTCAAACATCTTTGGCGAAGAAAACTGGTGTTCTCTGAACAGAGGGTATGGAAGGATGGACTGACTCTGCAACTCCTGGAGTGTGGTTGCTCAGAAAATGATCATGTGGTTGACAGCGGACCACTTGGCTGAAGGACATCTGCCAATGTGCTGGTCTAGCAATGTCAGACCTGTTCAAAGGTGCTCACAAGAGAGAAGTCGGTAGCCCCTCTGTAGGATGCCAAAACAATGACAACGAATGAAGAGGGCCTACAGAACACCTTACAAACAACTTACATCTGTCACAATAGTTCTTTTAAATTCACTTCTGTCATAGACAAAAGACCCGCAGCTGCTCTCAGTCCCATTGTCTATAATATGGCAGGAGTCATAGGTATCACTTCCATTGGCAGTCATTGGTATATAAGCCGACAGAGCGAGTCGGTGCGTATCCGACTGTGTGGCAAATGTGTCCACTGATGCATTATACACTGATTGAGGAAGAGCGCATCTACAATGGAAGAGTAAGTGTGTAAGAATTATTAAAGTAAAGGTTATCCCTTAGCCAATGGCGATGTGGGAAACTGACCGTTAGAGAGCCTTCTCGTACTGGCAGTTATGCAACTGAGATGGAGTGCCACTCCTTTTCCTCAACATAATTTTATACATCTTCTCCAGATCTAAAGAGAGCCGGGTACCCATTCCCTACTGAGTGAACAGAGAGATTTTAAATCATCCCGAGTGCAAACTGTCTTGAACCCAGGATCTTCAGCACCAGTGGGGAGCACCTCCCTGCAAAGGAATATCGAAAATGGCCAATCTCCTGTTGAAGTGCAGGTAACGTGACAATTGGCATTCTGGAACAACTTCTTTCATAAAAAATGTCTTATTGAACAACTTATTATTCACACCAGGTGTCACTTATTAAAAATGTCAAAGACAGCATTTTATTGGCTGTCATTTGTCATATCTATGGCACTGCTAAAGCAATTCTATACAAGCTTGCAACAGCTGATGGTTTTAAAAGAGAAACTGCAATAACAAGACCATGTAAACCATGATAATTTGTCAGTCATAATAAGGCCCTCTCTGATGCAGCAGAAACAAAAAGTAAAGAGTGCTGCTTTTCCAGTAATGCTTTTTTTATTGAGCTAGGTGACCTGGCATTCGTGCGGGCAGATGGTGGTGAGCAGAGAGTTATTGAGGAGAAAAATTAACACGCTTTTCCTCATATTAATCCTTTTTTCACCCCAGAAAGTCAAATCGCCTAGTGGAAACACTGTATTCCTAATGATAGATTTTGTTGATACCTGTGTTTTGGTGTTGCCGCAAGAAAGACAGAGGCTAGTTGGTGCAAAGCGATCAAAGCGGTGGGAAGACATAGCAAGGCCAGCTGCCTCTTCTGGTACTTTCCAAAACCCCCTAAGAGTGTCAGCACATCATCAAACTGCATCCTGCTGTAAGAAAAACACCAGATCAGATCAGCACTTTGATGAAGCTGATCAGCTTTGGAAGCGATTACTTACCCATGGGAATATGATTGAAACTGAATTTAGTTGAATTGACTCGAACAGAATTTAGTTGAACTTAATTTAGTAGACAATCAGCCTAAAGACTCGTTCAATTGAGAACCTCGGTGTGTCTGGCTAGTCTACAGATACATAATACATGTATAGCATGTCTATGGACTGGTTTTACTAATCTGGTTTTCCACTCCGTCTTCTCAGTTTTAGGACATAAAACTGAAAGGAAAGTAATGCCAACTGTCCAGCATCAAGGTTTTAGACATTTTACAATAAAGATATTCCTACTGCATTAGATGCTCAATAAGTTAGTATCGGTTGTCCTGTTTATAATGGTAGTTATTTCACCATTTACGATCTAATTAATAGCTTGAGGTACATGAGCACTTGCTAAGTATGGAAGCGCCATTTGAGTACCCAATTCTATCAGTTGTGTATGGTAGGATATAAGGGTGGTAAAAGAAAGGCCACTCAGTTGCTTGCTGGTAATGCCAACTATGGCCGACTGTAAGTGATGACAACTCCCAATACATGTAGAGTACAGTGGTAGCTATCCACTGGCCAATACATGGGTCAGCAATTGACAATCATAGGCTCGGTTCAGCGCAAACTACAAGGAAGCTCTCTAAGACACCCCCAACAGGTTGACTCTGCCCACGCCAGCCATTATGCATATCCAAGCCTGCCGCTGCCTGGTGCTGATTCGCAGCATGCTGTTTTCGGGAATCACAACTTCATGTTATTATAGTTTTGAAATGCGTAATCCGCACCTATTTCTAGATTGCAGCGCATAAGCCTAGCCTGCCTTCCACAACCTATTTGTAGGACATATCATGCAACACAACCATCTCCACTGAGCTCCGGGCAATCGGTGCTCATCACCCAGCACCACCGAAGGGACTGAACACAAAGTTTTAGGTACCTAAGAGTGCGATTATTAATATGAAGTTATTGCATCTAAAAATACAATTTAGCCCAAATTTCCACTTAAACGCACAAGAATGATTAAATTAATGATAAAATAATGGAACCCATGCACTTTGGTAGCTTAGCACATTTGAAATGACTTCACCTAACAGGGTGTGCACATTGACATGTGAGATGAACCTGTATAGAGATGAATAATAATTACAAGTCTACTTTGGCTAGGTCAGTGTTTTTCGTTTTCCATTATTACTATCAGTCTTGTGGCCATGCCCTGGGTTGTCACTTGTCTTCATATTCGATCAGCCGCAACGCTGTAAATCCTCAACAGTTGTATCACCATATGCTCATTACGAGCGTATTATAGCTTATTTATATTATATATATGATTAATATTATTCATATTATTCATATTATTTATAATCCTTTATCGGGCTTTATGCATGAGCGGAATTTGGGACAATCGACCAGATGCTTGGATTTGCCTGTTTATATGTTCTCGTGCATTAGTTAGCCCAGTGCAACTATTATAGGACAGACAAGCAGGCTATCTGAACCTGTGGTTGACCAGAAAATTACTTTGGTCTTTACTTCTACTAGTTATTTTTCAGCTGACCAAATTGCTGGCTAGCTAACAACCTTACAAGTAAGTTAAACATTGCTTAGAAAGTACAAGCTTTTGAGACCTTTCAAACTAAATTGGGATACTTTTTGAAATAAGATAAGCTCTTAATAAGGAGAAAGTTCCATTTGAAGAAGGCGCCAAACAACATAAGTCGCATACAATGTCCATGATCTCGGTGCAAGTGTCATTGGTGAATGTCACTGGAATGCTGGTTTGTGTATCATTGATTCATCTACCTACAATTTCTGAAACACACCCCTATATAAACATTTAAGTCAGTATTTTGCGTATTATTTTGAAAGTGAGTTCAAACTCTGCACAACTTCGGCACTATTTCTATACAATCACGCAATTCAAAAGGCTCCAAGTGCTCTCTAAACTAAAGGTTACTCGCTATGCACATTCCTACCTACCTTGCGGCCAGGCGTGGCGGTGTGGCAAGTGTGAAGGACTTCTACCAAGCGAGTAAATAAATCACTGCTTATCAGTGCGGCCTTGCTCCTTGCTCATCTAAGGTTTCGTTCACCAATAAGGAGAAAGCGCGGTGTGGACTTTACGGTCAGTGGCTGGGCAAATATTTTATCACCTCATGATAACATATTCATGTATCTCATATAAAATAACGTCAACTATGTGTAATTGCTAAATAATTGTACTTTCAATCCTATTCATGAGAATAGTGGGATAGCTCAATTTATGGGTAGAGGTGTTGACTATGGGAAGGCTCTGTGTTCAAGGCCTAGTCATGCTGTGCGTTCTTGTTAGAGTGAGCTCCTCACATAATTCCTTCCTCCTAACTAACACTGCTCCTACAAGTCTCAGGTCCAGAAAAATAGGCCAATAGGCCAGGTCACACCAGTAAACCCATAAATAATCAAAGAACTAATACAGTGTTACTAGGAAATCATACGACTGGCTCAATGCCTTCAGCAGTGCCTCTAATCAATCAGTGCGTTTAGATTTAGATTTTCTTTAAAACCGCTCATGGTTTTTAGCAGAATATGCTATAAAATAAAATGGGGAGGAAGAAAAAAACAACAACATTTAACAGTCACAATGCACATCGAAATGCAAGCTGATTTTGGTCACTATTTGTCCTTGTCAGCAGTTTTATTGCTCTACCCTTCGGGTTTAACAGCAAAGAATACATGAAAGAATGCTGCTGGTTTTACAAGCAAAATTATGTGGTCCATCAGCCACACTTAAAAAGCGATAATTCTCCCATCAGCTATCCGCGTGTATGAAAAGTTGGGGGTCGGCTGCTGTTATCTAGTTAACTAGGCAACTTACTTTCCAGTGACGAATCAAGATGATTAAGCCTATCAAAGACCAATAATGGTAGCTAATTATCAAGGTTAAGATGTTTGCATCTGTTGGAGGAGTAGAATGTTACTATCCATATTTTTATATTGTATCATACAGGTAGTGTGAAGGAAAAAGCTACAATATTGCAATGGTTTAGAGAGCCAACTTTTACTGGCAATAATTGAGGGGGCACCACTCCTCTTCCTCCCATTGCTCACCCTCCCCTCAGCTCTAAAGCGAGTCAAGTACCCATTTACTGCTGGGCGAACAGAGATATTTTTGAAAATTTCCACACGCATGCAAGCTGTCTTGAACCCGGGACTCTCAGTTCCAGTGGTGAGCACCACTATAACCACTCCGCCATACCGCCTCCTAAAAGTGCTCCCCTCCACTTGCACAGCTGGCCCATCAAATCATTACACATGTAATTCATAGAGTTATCCTTTCTGTCCACCATCCCAACAGAAGAAAATAATATAAATACATATACACAGGAACATAAAGGCCTACTGGATATTTATGAAGACCACTTTATATATGCTAATACTTGATCCTCTGGGATAGCTGGATAGCTAAGTAGCAGAACGCTGGGATCGCAGCGTTGAGATCACATACACCAACCGCCTATGATTAGGGAAAGCGATGGCAAGGTTGCCGGTCAGACAAGACAAGTTTCTTCCGACAGGAAACCATTGATAACTTTAGAACCATAGAGCTGTGACATGTCACTGACTTGAGTAAGCATAGAGCTAGTTTCAAACATTTTTACAGGGCTTTTCCACTCGATTTTATATTTCATTCAATTGAGTCGGATTGGACTGAGGCTGTTCAAGTCTAATCTGATCTCAAATCCTTGACCTTACCATATGCCTTTTATAAGTACTCGAGCGTTTTCATAATATTTATGATATTAAGGAGAAAAGTAAGTGTTATTTATAAATCAACAAGCAGAAATGGAATCTGGAGTAACACAAGTATTCACTAGCAGTTCGACGGCTCCCCATGAATGTAGCAATGCCTGCCTGAAATGTCTTATCCCATTCGCTTTCAAGCGCAAAATCAGATGAATAGGTTTTTTACAGTCTCAGCTTACCATACTTACCCTGCTACACTTGATTTCACCTGATAATGTCGGTCAAAGGTTTCCACCGATCCTCTTTCATTTACACCCTTTGAAACTGTGTGAAGTACACTGTAAGCCACTTTTTATCCACTCCAAATTGCACAAAACCAGCAAATTTCACCTTCGCTTTAATAATCATACAAAAACTCACCATAATCATCTCTCGGTATTGAGACTAGATAGCCCCATTACTGTATTAAAATAGAAGGAAAGTTTTCTGAGAGACTTTCTCGATTTAGATGTGCCAATCTTTGGAGTTGCCCTTCCTCTTTTGATTGTGGGTTATGCCATTGGAACTTGAGTATTATATAGGGAAACCATTGTGACATAAAGTAGTGCAACAGTTTGAGTCTAGCAGCATCTGCTGGTATTTTTACATGGCTGTGATTTCCCTCCCATGACACCCGCAAAGATAAGTCTCAAAGAGAGAATGAGGAGATGTAGCCATTGTTATAAATGTATTGAAGTATTTGTACCATGCCAAAATTCATGACGCGAGTGCATAATTGTTTTACAGCGCTGTTGGCTAGTTTGGACATTCAGAAATATACCTGTTGAGTCGCTGTAAGTGTAACTATCGAAGAAGCTGCAATCGATTAACCTAATTGAACATATGTATTGGGGGACAGTCCTCGTCGATCCCATCAGGCAACCTGTCAGCGCTGTAGCTGTCGCTTGAGCTTGAAGGAAAAGTAACATATTTACGCACAAATCAGATCGAGCACATAGAGTTATCCTCCCCGTATATCAGCTGTCATGAAGCTTGACATGTTGGTAAGGAAATCCATACTCAGCCCACAGCAAACAATTGCATGAAACAACAGTATATTTGCATACTGTAATGGCATTATATGTCTCAGTAGTAATGACTCAAAGTTTAATTATTCGCAGCAGTCTCGCAGGTGTACCTATAAGGCTGCCCCATTCTTGGTTAGATTAAAGAACGGCACTGTCAGAAACAGCAATCTATGGCATCTAATCTTAAACTGAAAGGTAAACACGGGACCGCCGAAGATAAGGTATGGCTGAGCTACCAGTGGTCAGTCGGTGGCACCATGGAGTTCGATGATGTTCTCGTACAGATTGGGCAGTTTGGCCGCTACCAGAAGACACAATATTTCCTGCTGTGCATTCCAGCGATATTCTGCGCTCTACACCAGTTCGCTTCTGTGTTCCTGACAGCCGTACCCAAATACAGGTAAGAGACAGGCTCCCTGCTTTGTTAATCTTTCCTCTTTTGTAAGATGTTTTCACACGCAGCCCCGTGGATGTGTCAGTATCAATCCTCCACCTCACAATGGAGCTCGTTTTGAGTTGCATTCACATCGACCACTGACCTACCCCACTATCCCTTGCTTTTTTACTAGCACATAGCATGAAACATGCATAGATACTTGAGTGGCGTGTGATATTGACAATTTGGTTATGGGTATGCAGTAATAAGCTATAGGTCCAAACCCGGGCCATGCTGGGTTCCCCTTGTGAGTATGAGTTCCTCGCATACGTCTAGTTCTTACCGCTGCAGAACGAAGCTCGGGCCTAGGCGGCCCACTAGATATTAAAGTAGTGTCCTCAGTAGCGCAATAAATAAATCTCATTTGGAAATGTCGAGATATCAACCACAAAACGAAGAGGTGCAAAAGTTGTGGTCACAAGCGGCGCACACATACAGGCCAGAGGATTTTTTATCTTCGCTCAGTATTACTGATGATGACGCGGATGGAAGCTAATTCAGTAAAAATATATCTGCACAGTCTCCTTTTGAATATCTAATGGATTGGTCCAGTATAACGATATCACACCACATGCGCATTCTCGTACGTTCATACTTCAACAAGAATATAATTCAACTCACACACTTAAGTCAAAGAGCGGAATCTTTGGGACAGAGGTGTTTTTTCTGCTTTTTTGCATGCATGTGTATACGTGTGTAAATCAATGGACATAGATTCTCTATGATGTCTTACTTAAGGAGATGCCGCATATTCATTGGCACTTGAGACAGGCACTGTAAATCTGCATGACATATTCAGGGTACCAAGTAGCAAAATTAGTGTTATCACCGCGCACATGTACTCCTCCGGTCACTGCCTGGCCTCTCCAGCCTGATTCGAAAGACAAGGCACACAAACCTGCATACATCCCCATCTTTACTCAATACGCAAGATCAGAACTACAGCAGCCGCGCACCAATGCTTATTTTACAAAATTCCCTTTGGAATAAGTCGCATTTGATATTTTGGCCTGATTTCTTGAAATGACAGATGACAAATGATATCTACTAGATAGTCACCCTGACGCTGGGTACATCTTCATCAAATAATTTGTTTGTATTTACTCACACCAACAGAATATCTAGCAAAACAACAGTAAACAAATTATGCACCTGCAGTTTATAACAGCGATCAAATTTCAGGCTGACTGCCAGTAAGTAGCCGTATTAATTCAGTTAGGCAGGAGTGTGTGGAGTGTGTGGAGTGTGGATCATGTCTTCGTTTGATGGACTACTCCTAACCCTGGGAGGGTTTGGAAAGTACCAACGTATTCAATATTTCCTACTATGTGTTCCAGCCGGGATATTGGCTGCAATGCATCAGCTTGCATCAGTTTTTCTAACAGCTACACCAGAACATAGGTAGGTTTACTTGTTTCATCTTGTATTTTCACTAGAATATAGTTCCATATGTTTGTGTGCTGATTGCTAGTCAGTTTTGGATTACATGGATTTTTAGCTTGGGTTTACTCTATATTGTTTACTATGATTTGTAAGTGAAATGCTAAGCTGAATTGATTGACGAATTGAAGCCATGAGGTCTATAGACCCGGATCTGTATGTGTCATAGCAGCAAGAGAGTATATCACTTTAAAGTGTGTGAGGTTCGAATTTTCAGTGAGGTCGACCCCGCAATGACTGTACTCTAAAACTATGAAGGCTACCTAGTTTTGGTGAAGAATTTCTCAAATGTGCCTGAACTCTTCTGCAACAGGTCACAAAGGTGCAACAGTTCACATTTTATAGCCGCAAATTACCCAATAAAAGTTTACTTGAATGTTTTCTACCTGTTATATCAAGCTGATATCCAATACTCCCAATGATAGAGTTATCCTCTAGAGTCATAACTATATCTATAGAAACTATAGAGTTATAGAGGATAATTCTATGATAGAGACTCTTTTCCCAGCGGTTTGCTTCAATTCGTTGGCTATAAAAATAGAAAAGTTAACCACACATACCTCATTGACTGATCGAAGGTACACAGTATGCTAGGAGATAGAACTACTGATTGTTGACTGATGGATGATGTTTTTAATTGCACTGATATCATACTGATAGCAGCAGTTTACACTGAGTGTCCTTTTTATCTGGTAAGGCCAATAGGCAAGAAAAAACAAGAAAACGCTGAAACTGCCGTTATCAAAGGCCATCGATTGCGCTGTCAAATCTACTATCAGGTACTATGTCGCTGACTCAGAATAATTATACAGAGAATAATCAGGGTCAGCGCGCCCAGCAGTACCTGAAGGGGGAGGCAGCCAGCTTGCGGAGTGTAAAGTATCTACCGCTGGCGCAATGCATCAAACCCCTCGGGCTGTTATGTTGTGCGATGCCAGTGTTGCAGAACGATATAATGTGGAGTTTTTGAACCCATTGACCCCTTCTTTCGAGCAAAAGACTCAGTCAACATCGTTATTGGTGCAGCTCTAAACTTCTGCCTTCAAAGGTCTCTCTTGAATAGAACCCGGTGCCGAGCACAGAGATATTTGGAATCAGTGCCTTGGTCAGTGGTAATGATCATGATAAACAACCTAGTTATGAGCATTGCGTAGAGGAAACCAAGTGGTTATAGAATCACTGTAAAACAGCACATCACTACAGTGTGATGGCATTAACATATATAAGAGGTTGGTTAGTTAGTTGCTTGGTTGGTCAGGTAGTTAGTTGTCACACAGCAGCGCCGATGCTACACTATACACACTGCGTTGCACCACTGACCTCACTTGCTATACCTTCTGAGCATCAAATTCAGTCTGTGATCCATGCAATTCTGACCTCAAGCTGGCTTCAGTAGCTGGTTGATGTATATCGAATTACTCCGATTCTCAGCAGCAGGCCAGTCCGCTGCCACACATTACTGCAGGCCACAGTATTGCATGAAAGTCAGCATTGGCAGGATGCGATCTTTTGACGACCTCTTGCATACTATCGGAGGTTTCGGAAAATATCAGAGAGTGCAGTATTTTTTGCTATGCGTTCCTGGAGGAATATTAACAGCTCTGCATCATTTAGCCTCTGTGTTTCTTCATGGTAAACCAGACCATAGGTAGGCACCTTAGTCAGTAAAAAGACTAACAGTGAATGCTATCAGTTATATGAAGTGATTGTTTGAAACATATGGTGCACACGCGTGCGACTATTATAAGCTGGAGTATTGAGTTTTGTTTTACAGTGACCTTTCTATATGCACTGGTATTAAGAGGGAGTATACTCTATTCAAAGAACAACGATATCCAGTGGCCAAGGAATAAAATTTATAAAAATATCGCTATAGCAACTCAAAGAAGAAGCACAATCTAATACTTCTACTGCTTCGAGGAAACACAGTCTTTGCTCATCCCTTAGAATTTGAGCACAACACCTTTTGAAATTTAATGAATGGAGAGCTGTGTTTGTTAGCATTTAGTATTTTTTACTGCCCTTCTCTGGTGTTCACCATTCAGGTGTAATTAGCTTTGGTGGAGGTCGATGCCTTTCATTGACTTTCTATTTTAGATGTGAATTACCCCACACAGATCTGTTCAATGGTACAGACACATGGGCCATACAGAGCCAGGCGCACAATGCTTCTATCTTGCAATACATCCCGCTGAAATCTACGGATCGCAATAACAGAGACGACAGATGTGGGCTGATAGACAACTCCTCGATAATACAATGTGATTCCTGGGTATACAGTCAGGAAGACTTCCAAAGAACAGTCATCACCCAGGTAGGTAACTCCGATGACAAGAATTATTTGTGAAAGCGATGGAAGAAAGGAAGGAACGGTGATTTAGTGGGTAATGCATTCCTTTGGACCAGGTGACTCCGGGTTAATTTCAAATGTGCCTGTCGTTTTATGCCCACCCATAGAGTGCAACCTCTATGGGACAAACTAGAGGCCATCCTAAAAACAAGCCAAGTGATGCCGATGCCATCCATGAAATACAAGATGAGAGTTATCATATCATATCATATCATATCATATCATATCATATCATATCATATCATATCATATCATATCATATCATGTCATATCATAAGCTTACATAGGCATAACCAAAAGCTAGAAAGTACCCTTTTAAAACCCTTCATTGGATAAGCCAAGGAAATGGCTACATTTTACATTGATTTTACCATTGTTATTTGGACTTGGTAATTTGAGCCTACTTGCAAGCTTTAATTGTGATGTAATCCACAGTTATGCTAGTTGCATGCAGTAGAGCCCATTCCATTAGATAAATCTATCATTAATGGGGCTCTATCTCAAGAGAACAATAGAATGCGCACTAATAGCCCTTTGCAAGCTCTGGTTAGTGCATAGACATATAATTCCTAGTGCATTCATGTGGTTATTAGCATAGATAGCAGCTTGATAGTGTGTGTACCTGAAGGTCAGAAAGCTGGGCACAGTCAGATGGTAGCGTCAACTCACTTTATCAAGCTAAACTGGGGATACATAAATGAATAATTATTATCTTCAACTGTAAACATTACATCCAAGATACAGGGCAGTAATACCATCCTGACTAAATCTATACAAAGATACCATAACTTAATATTAGGTCCTTATTGAAATCAAAGCAAAGACACTATAACGCAGTATACGCGTATCAAATAGTTCACAAGTGTCAAGGTTATCAACACTTATTCTCTGGACACTTCACGGGACACTTCGTTGTTGCGAAACAGACTGCAGGATTTTTTGTCCTTAGACGCGCAAGACATCGAGAGCAGACAACTCTAATGCGCCTCTTTGCGTTCTTTAGCTGTGCCTATCTTTTCGCGTGATCGTGTCTAAAATTTGCAATTGACCGAACTCACACGAATACACCTATCGTAGTCACAATGCAATAGATTGCCCCATAGTATTTGAATGGGCTAGAAATCCCAAACGCGATGACTATAAGACATTGGTGAGCTAAAGTACACTCATTAGCAGCTCTGCCATTGGCAGAAGCTTGTTAAAGTCCATAACAGTGTTGGATTGATATAAACAGGTTTACCCACTGAAAGCCAGGACTAGGTATTAAACAAATAAATATGTGCTGTCCTGTGTTGGCTGCGGCTGCCCGCCTGGTGCCTCACAAGTCCTCGCTGTGGAATCCTTGGATTCATGCGCGATCACGAACAATAAAGAGGAAAGACAACTCCATATGTCTCGCTGATCAGCACTGGCGACTGCCAGTTTCTAGTTTTGTGGTTGGTATGAACTCTAAGACAGCATTAGAAAACGGCAGCCAGGACTAAGAACTTCATCACAACTATCTAGCCTGCAATGCCTGAAATGCAAGCTCTTATGCAAAACGGAGGGAGGTGCTATAGCTGAGTAGTTAGAGCCCTCGCCACTGGCGCTGAAGGCTCCGGGTTCAAGACAACTTTATCTGTTCATCTAGCAGGCAATGGATACTCGGTACTCTTCAGAGCTGGGAAAGGTGAAGACTGTGAGACAGAAAAGCAAGTGCTCCTCCTCAGTTACACCATCACCGGTACAAGTTGGCTCTCTCACAGTCACTGGCCTACACGGCCATCGACTAAGGGACAACCTTTACCTTCGATACAAAACATGTCTTTTATAAGAGCCCCAATTTTCAGGGTATATGTTGTAGTGGGATATGGTCTGTGCTAAGGAATGGAATGGAACCACACTCAGTGCCATGGTCTATATGGCAGGAGTGCTGATTGGGGCATTTGTTTTCGGCATTCTATCCGACGCGTGAGTAGCCCTAATCCTTATACACACTACGCACTAGTCAATTCAGTGATTTTCGAGCCGCGTAGTTTTGCATTCATTAGTGGCACATTGATTAAAGTTCTGTATTCGATAACGGTATACTTCTGCAAACATTTCATTGAAATGCAGCTGATCCTAAAGTCCATTATTTATCACATACCTAATAGAGGTTCCAGGTCACCACCTGTGTGAATATGTGAATCTGGTTATTAGGCCAGGTTATTTTAATTTTATATCAAGTAAATAGCATTATGAAGACAAAACCCTGTTTTCAAAATCATCCAATTCTTTTTAATCCATGCTAACCCTCTCGTTGGCAGGATAGGAAGAAAAAAGACCCTGTTGATTGTCATCTTTCTTCAAGGTTCTGCCGGCCTCGCCACTGGATTTGCCCCTGAATTCTACTCTTTTATCATCTTCCGTTTCCTCGTTGGTGCTGCCAGCATGGGACTGTTCATGACTGCATTCGTCTTAGGTGAGATTTCCAGACAAAGTAATGTTGATACCAAAAACCAGTGAAGAAGACATGGGTGAGCACTTAGGACCATACGTGTAGATGACTTTTTTTGGGCACCTCATGCTCATCATAAAATCGAAGGAGTTTTTAAGGGGGTGTCACTTTGCTCCTGACCACTGTTTCACCTCTGGTCCTAGCCTTTGGTCCTACCAGACCTGCGTACAAGGCCGCGTATGAGGTAAGCCAGGGATAAAACTCCCTTGAAATACTCCCCATAGCCAGCGTGGTTGCGAGAATTGCCCCCCTGCCCTCTCGCTCCCTGATGCCACCCATGTAAAAACAAGGTGATGTCATCTTTTTCCAAGCTGAATTCATATGTCATAGTGAACTTCTGGTATCCTATTGCCAGTGGCTTGATAATCACAAAATTTGCCCCAACTATTTAATTGTGATTCAGTAGTAGTAGTAGAGTAGTATGTCAGGAATGGTCGGCCTCTTGTTTTGATTAGTGGACGCATTTAAATCATTAAAACTTCAGCAAAATTTTATCCTTAACAGATCACCCAAAGGTTTCTTAGCACATGTAACATATAAATAACCCCAAAACTAACTGAGTGCCGTTTACATAATTATCTGCAAAGACCTATAGTAATCATCTACTTTTAGTTCAACCCGCTTAAACTCTGTATGGTTGATCACTCAAAGTTATCAATGAAATCATAGCAAGAGAAGAATGGATCAGCACACGATGATAACTCACTAAATCAGACAGAAGGTTACATATGCCACCCTTTTTTCTGGGAAATAAAAATATTTGCATTCTTTTCAGGGTGCGTTTGTATACCTAGCAGCTAGGATAACATAAGCATTTATGATAGATTATTGGCAATCGTGACTGCCTAGTAAATGGCGCATTTGACTTTGGACCAGGTGACCCATGTTTGATTCCAAGTTTGGGTTTCGCTGTGGTTAGATTCAGATCATGACGTTGAATAAAGCTAGCCACCCATAAGAGCAACTACTCTATGGACCATCCTGAAAACAAGCTAATGGCTTAGTGATACAATCAGAAACAATGTAAAGCAAAATGATTCTATCTTACTTTTTTTCTGCAGGAATTGAGTTGATTGGACCACAGTACAGACTCTTTGCCGGAATCGTTATTGAGTATTTCTTTGCCCTTGGTTATGTACTACTTACTGGAGTCGCATACGGATATAAGGATTGGAAATACATGCAAATAACCATCTCTGCTCCTAGTTTTCTCTTCCTAGCCTACTACTGGTAAGTACACTTTGAAGTATGATTGCTAGCAGGAATAGCTCAGTCACGGAATGCTGGGCTCGCGATCGTGAGAGCCTGGGTTCAAATCTCAGTAATGGCAGGGTCCTGTTTTCGATGCGAGCTCCTCATATTAGTCCTAGGTAAAACAAAACAACTCTTACTATGAGGGGGGGATTGATACTGACCCGCTCTTGTTGCTCCATGCTAAGCTGTAACTGATGAAAAAACAGATATCCAATCTGGCGATCTCAGCATAACGGTAAAAACAGCGTATGAACAAAGTTCGATAGAATTTGACCAACAGCCCGCTGCTGTTTTCGTAATAACAATTATACATGTATGATTGTATCCAGGGTACAGGCACATTTGACTGGGTGCCTGGTGAGTCAAAAGTAAGTACTCTGAACAGTATTAGCTTGGGTCCAACAGAGCCTACAGAATGCACCCCTTTAGAGCCTGGTAGAAAGATTTGGATATCGAGCGTATGATCTTAAGATAAAGCATTTCTACGGCTGTGCAATAACGCCATGCCACCCACGCCTAAAGGCATTATTTTATTGGAAAGTTCATCCAATTTCGACTCGAGTGGTTTAAATTAAAATGCCTAATCAACTAAGGTGTTGGGTTTTTGCTCCGCTCACGCGACCTCAGAAAAAATACGAGCCTAAGGGGGCCCACTTTCATTAAAAGTAATATAGGTCAAAAGGAGACCTTTTTAACCTTCCCCAAATGCTGTTAGAAAGTCTCTTTTTCTCTCTAGCCATGAAGGCAAGTCAACTTAACTAAACGTTTTCTCTAATACTAACTTATCACTCATGACAGCTCAGTGGGATAAGTAATGTACCTCACTGTCTGTCCTCCCTGTGGCCCGGGTCATGATAGCTCAGTGGGATAGCTCACTGTCTGTCCTCCCTGTGGCCCGGGTCATGACAGCTCAGTGGGATAAGTAATGTACCTCACTGTCTGTCCTCCCTGTGGCCCGGGTTCAATTCCCATCATGGTAGAGTATTTCAAGAGAGTTTTCTCTGGCTGATCACACTCTGCCAACCCGTCCTGAGTCAGCGTGGCAGAAAATGGCTCAATCTCCCATCAATGGCACCACACAACCTGTGGACTTTGAGGACGAAGGCCGAAGTCCAACCATGGACAGACGATGGCTGTACCTTACCCTACACCTGCTGCCTATCATTCCAGGCTTGTCCCAGAGTCAGCAAGATGGCTTCTCGCTAAAGGCAGGATTCAGGAGGCTGAGGTCATAGTTCAGCAGGCAGCGAAAACTAATGGCGTCACACTACCAGATAAAGTGTTTGAGTCTTTAGAAGAGAATCCTGTACCTCAGGAAAAAATTGGAGCCATCTGTAGCGCCACAACGCTACTAAGGAGAACTCTAATCATCTTCTTTAACTGGTGAGATACAGTTTTAACTCTGATTAGTGATAGCGGGATAGCTCAGTGGTAAAAGCACTGCATTTGCAACCGTGAGAACCTTGGCTAGAAACCCTTTGCGGTGGGCCACCATTGTGAGTATGCGCTCCTCACGTTTATCCTAGCTCATACAGTTACCACAAGCTTCAGGTTGAAGCGGCCTGTTCAGTAGGATGACCGAGTACCTGAGTAGAATTCGAAAAAAGATCACATACAGTTGCTAGTGATCCTGTCACATCGGTAATTGGGGAAAGTTCATGGACACGTCGCCTCATGGAATGACTGGCTCCTATAAATTCATGCAGTGTGCCTGTGCTATACAACTTGGTGTCATGCAGATATCAGAATAAATCTGTCCGTCAAACTTTGTTTTATCTCATCACTTTCGGTTCAGGCATACTCCTATATAATGCCTCCGCTCTGAGCTGATTAGCTGCACTTGGAAAGTATAAACCCGCAGTCATGGTTTTCATCGAAAGGTTATCTCACACAAAAACATTCACAGCTGATCTAGAAAGCATCACTCAACATGCTGAATAATATATTCATTGCTGCACTGCTCCACGTGTGAGCCAGTCTACCCAGCCATTTTGATTACAAAATGCAAATCAGCTCATCACAGATTGATAAGTCCTGAACAAATCCTTTGTTGCACTGAGTAAGCTAGTAAAAAGATACAAAGGTATTTGGAAACCGTAACAAATATTCAAGGCAAGGCTATACAGTGCATACTGTGCAGTTTAGTATCTTCTAAACTGCGCAAATCACACCCTCTACAACTGGCGTTTAATCGGGCAGCTCAAAACATCGCTGTTTTATGAATATGCCCGTGTGTCCCTCTTATTGCTCGACTTACTCGTGATAAAGCCGGGTCATGGAGTTATCCTTCCTTATTAAGCGAATAATTGCTTTTCTTTCCTGTTTTTATACAGGAATAAAATGTGATTTTTAGGTTTTTAGATTGAAACAAGATATTCGTTCATATGTTTGTCCCTAATTAATTTGTTTTCAGACAGGAAGTTTCACAGCGATACACCCTAATAACCATGCTAACGTCTGGTGGTAGTTACGAGACTCCTCGGATGTCCGAGAGGTCTCCTTGAATTCTAGAGTTGTCCTCGATTGACCAACATTCGCCATGGCTCCATATGGACTTTTCTCGTCAATAAAGTCGAATCCTTCGTCGGCGAAAGTTCCTCGTATAAACCTACCAATTGGTGCTGCAAATACAATGGCTCGGTGTCATTGGTGTATTTCTCGAAACAATGAAAGTTTTTCGGGTATCTGTGTTGCATCCTGAATTGTAGTAATAATTCTGACTGGTATCAGGGCACCGAAATTGTTTTACTTGGAAAATTTGTTTGATATAGTTTCTATTTTTTTATAGGTTTGTCGTGGCTATGGGATACTACGGTCTCTCCCTGAACAGTGGAAGTCTAGGTGGTAACATCTACATTAACTTCATGGTGGGCGGCTTGGTGGAGTTCCCAGCTTATACCATCTGCTTTTTGTGTAACAAGCTGGGTAGGAAAGGGCCCCATGTGTTTGGTATGCTGCTGGCAGGACTGGCCTGTCTAGGAACTGTGTTTGTAGATCTTTACATGGACAAAAGTAAGTATGTAAATGTTATGATGGGATGGGGGGGATGGGGGTGGTGGCATGATGAGATAATGCAGAAGCGGGATGGCCAGATGGTGGAGTAGTAAAGTAGAGGGGTGGCGGTGTGGCGGTGGGGTGGTGAGGTGCCTGGGTGGCAAGACCGTGGGATGACTCAACTCGTAGGTCAGTTAGTTTGGTCCCCTAATCAGATATTGAGCGGCAAGCAAATATAATTTGCCCCCAAGCCACCTGAGCCACCATGTGGATTATATATAATATATGCCAAACTAGACATTCATTTGTTGAATCACCACTTGATTTGAATGATTTTTATAGAAACAACCTCGCCAGCCACACTGAACATCTGGTTCGTTACTCTGAACATGGTGGGTAAGTTCGGTATGACCATGGGTTTCTGCATCATCTACTTTTGGTCAGCCGAGATCTACCCAACCCAGCTTAGAAACAGTCTGATGGGATTCAGCTCCACCCTGGCCAGGGTTGGATCTATATGCGCACCATTCATCGCTAATATAGTGAGTATCTCAGGAGAAA
>Ga0224501_10001434_pt1 | contig 18520 bp, 20 predicted proteins | sample SF_Oct11_sed_USG_4_FD_169105 | JGI IMG/M metagenome (GOLD analysis project Ga0224501, IMG submission 169105) | Sediment microbial communities from San Francisco Bay, California, United States - SF_Oct11_sed_USGS_8_1 | ecosystem: Environmental > Aquatic > Marine > Sediment | place: USA...
ATCTAGAACCATTTCTATCTCTTCTATTCAATCATTAGGCAACGAGCCACTGGACTGGTGACTGGCTAGTGTCAGTGTGACTCACTGACTCACTGACTAACTAATAATACATAGTTAGTATTAGACTAGAGGTTCTTACTCACTAATCCATCATAGACTGGTTTTCTGAAATGCCACATTGATGTAGGTAGCTGTGGTTCGTCAAAGGCTGACTAAATGTGACTGAGTCAGTGAGTGGGACTTTGAGACTCACTCTGAGTCTGATCTTTTACAATCCAATTTATAATAATAATAGTAATATTTATACTAGTTTAATGCCATTTGTGAATGTGAATTATTATAAAACTCTGCTTAGGGCTAGTTGACCTGAAAAAGTTTGAGTGGTGATTTCGAACCATGTTTCTGAGCATGTAGGAAGTAAATTTTCTGGTGCAAATATCAAATATAAATACAAAAAGCTAGTTTTCTCTCAGAAACTTGGTAAGGGATAGCTAAACTAATTGGGGCACTGGGAGGTTATAGAGCTGACTGTGTCCGATAGTCACTTGAGAACTGTGAGAATATAACCTGATTGTTGACATTTGCAGACTGCTGGTCATATTTATCAAAATGAGTGATAGCCTAGATGATGAACAGCTTGTGGATGAGGAAGAAAAGGAAGCCTCATCTCCAACCGAGATGGAATATCAGCCACCGATCTCTGCTATCCCTCCCCGTGTCATTCTCACAGAGGAAAGTCAGATGGAAGTATCCGCAAGCCCTGCCTTTCAGTGCCTGGATGATGTAAGTCTGCATTAGGATTAATCTTACCATAATGGCTAGGTTTATGCTCTCCTTATTCTACTAACCACTTGGGTGACAGTCAGCCCTATGTTAAACTTGTTAACTAATATTAGAATATTTCTGTTTGATGTCTAATAAAGTGCTACTTAAGTTTACATGTCCTTATACATTGGTCTCTCATTGGATACCTCTTAGGTATGCACGTAGCTAACATATACATATTGGGGGACAACACCCAAGTGCAGCATATTGCGCAACCGGATTCCGTGTCAGAGGCTGCTAAGATTTTCACACGAAACCTAATGTGCCTCATCCAATGATAGACATATATGGAGGATTTGGATTTTTAAGCACAAGTTTTGAATAGTGGTCTGATAGAGAAATGATTTCACACCTGTCATCCAGACTCATGTAGACACCTTCCAGCCAACTTTCAGCAAAATCAGAAATATAATTAAATGGCCTATAGATGTCAATGCCCCAGTGGGGGCCCCCCATAACTAGTAATAACTCGGCTGCTCATGATCAATCAGGAACCACAAGCCCCATAGAGACATAAACAATACCAGATACCATCGCTGACTGTTCAATGGAGACCCACACGGAACTTTAGTATCCCTTTAAGTTACCAACAGATGAAAGCTTGCTGTGAAATTTCAGAGCAAATTGCGCAACAGGTAAAACTTGTGAACAAAAATCCGTTCCGATCAATAATTGACGCTGTATGAGATAAAAGGGTTGCCTTTGCCGGTTGCGTATTCATTTCAAGATTTGGTCGATCACGTATACAGCTAGCAGGACAGCACTTTCATTGATTACTGTTGTAGCTATTTAATGAAGGAAGGCTGACTGGAACACGCGTGGCACAACTGAAAGCTAAATACTCAGAGCTTCATGAAAAGTTAAAAAGGTGAACAAAATTTGCATGGCACAAACATGTCTTTTACAATCCAGATCATTGTAACATAATCCTGTTATAAGCTTTTGACCTCCATGACCTCAATGACAGCAATGACACCAGGTGACAACCTGTTAACCAATTAGAGATCGTTGGAGCTCTAAACCCTCTCTCTGTCCAGAGACATTTCTATCTCTGAAGCTCTATAAGGTAGTCACCTTATTACCACGCTCACCCACCCTCACACACCATGAACATTCACTCACCCACTCAGCTACTCATTCAGCAGATCTTTTACCCAGCCAGAGGTAAGCCCTCTAACGACTTATTATTAGCATAGCAGTGATATGTTGTGCTACCCATGTCACTTCTGGACTCTAATTCCGTGTTTGCAGTACTCGAGAAAATGAATCAAAACTCCTTCAGCAAGCTAAGCTGGCAACAGCCGAATTGGAATCCCAGGCTAATGAGCTTGAAAATGCTGACAATTTCCCTGAAGGCGCTGACACAGATGTCAGCAGGATGAGGCAACAGCTGCTGAAATACCGAAATGAGCTCGCTCAAATAGAGGAGCGCCAGTATCAACATGAGTACAAGATCGAATGGTAGGCTGATTTTTTAAGGTGTATGTTTTCATCTGTCATATGGAATTCACTGTTTATACCCCCCCCCCACATCACCAGAACCAGGCTATGAAGTTTGCTACCTGGGTGACCGGGTAATGAATGATATTGAACCTCAGAAATAAGTTGGGTCATTTCAATTTGTGATTTCCTGAACTTGAATTGCTCATTGTAACCACTAATCCGCTGCTGTTGTTGCTGCTCACTAAATAGATATGCCCTGATTGTCTTCGTCCAGATAGACAGGGGTAAATGATTATCCACCAGACGTTGTTGCATGTGTACCGCATATCAACTGCAGGCGTAGAGTATGTATGGATATATTTTGTGGTCATTGTTTCAGTTTGCAAGAAGATAAGAAGCTGATGCAGCGAGAGTATGATCGCATGCCTAAAAAGGGAGAAGTGGAGAAGAAGATAAAGGAGCTGCAAGCAGCGTGTGATGATCTGAGAAGAGAGATCACGCAACGACAGGCTGAAGCTAAAAATCTTAAAGAGGATCTTGATACCAAGAAGAAGGAGATCGCATCCGATAAGAAGATGTTTGAGGAATCAAATGAAGAGAAAGAGAGACTGAAGGCGAGTAGTTCTCAGATTCTGTTTGGATGGGCTGTGTCACAATTTCCACGTAAAAGCATCTCTTCAGTATTTTAGTGTGTACCAGTTCCAAATCACTTAGGGTGATGTGTAAATAAGGCTTAGGTTGACTGAACCTCAATCCCCTAGGATATCGGCCTCCAATCCCCTTGACCCATGTCTTGCCGTTGGATCAAAACAATCCTTGGTGTGCTGGCACTTGTGCATTTCTCCCTCATTTCAATCCACGAGTCAGGCTACCTCATGAAGGATCTGGTCCTCTTCGAGCCCGAACGACAATCAACCCAAGGCCCTGTGCATGCACCAATAATCAAAGGCAGTGATGCTGTACAAGTAACATTGCCTCTAACTCATACCACTTTGTTATACATGCATTGCTAAAGTTTCTATGCCTGCTGAATGTGTCTGCTGATGTACCACTAACAATCACTGGTGCTATCATTTCACAGAGAGAGATTCGTATGCGCAGTGATCCTAGTATTACTCAGGCATGTAAAAGGGTTCCGTTACCGCAGGTGTTTGGTCGGTTCGCTGCCACACTCGCAACCGTTATTAATCACAATTAGCTGTCCATTTTCTCTGTTCCCAGTGATTCCATTAATTTTGTTTTTGATTCTCCATGTTCAGGGGGACTTGGTTCATCTTATCAGCTGTCTCCAAAACACTGATGGCGTATTGCGCCGAGTTGAGGTTATATTCACTCTCAGCTTTTATTTCTAGTTCTTCCTGTCCATTTATCATCACTGCTCAGGGAGCTGTGATGGTTGAGTTCTATTTAGGCTTTAGTTAGCGGTAAAATCATGCTCTGATTTAATGTAAGCATGTCGCCTTAACCTCCTCTCTATTAGTTTGTATACTTTATGCTCTTAGAGTGTTATGGTGAAGGATTCTAAAGGATTTATATATAGAGCTGCTGCATGGATAGCTATAGGTTTTTAACACTCATGTGCTGCTACAATGTTGCTAAGAGGCTAATTGAAATTTATTTCTCAGGGGGACCTGATTGAAGTGAAACAGGAGCCAATATCGATTGCGAAAGAAACTGATCGCTACACTCGCCAAAAGAAGTAAGTTCTCTTTCATTCAATACTGCCATTAATATGCGTGTGCATCCCCTCAGCCCAGGACTCTGACAGATCCGACATCAGCCGCGAGTCTATCATGCCTGCTCTGAACTGATGACACAGTGTGTATTGCCTTAGTATGTATATATACATGTAGTGCCATCTCTGATTAAGATGATGGTTTCAATGCGTGCGTGCGTACATGACATCCAAAGCTTGAAGTGAGAACAACTGACAGCGCAGTGTGAATTGCCATACAGCGCCATATTTGACCTATCACGAAGATTATGTTAATAAGACTGTTTTTGCGTGTTGACATGGCTTGACTCTAACACACTGTGTTCTAGATCCAGCTCTAGGTCATGGAGAGCCGAGTTACGAGCGGAAATAGAGTAGGCATTATTATTCACATGTGTGCCTGTATGCACTGGGCTTGCTATGCTTTTCTGTATAATTGTGGCTTTCAATTCCACTTACGTCATGAGGTTCAGGATTTTCTATGTAAGCATTCGCTCGCTATATTCGAGCTTCGGTAGTAGATGATGGGCTGTCACTACGTATGTCGGTGAAGGTGGGGATAAAAAGGGGTGGTTGGCTGGTGGATGAAATGGGTGAGGTTAGTTTGTCCCATGGAGGATGGATGCATCATAGGTGTTGTGCCTAAAGGGAGGCCCTGTCATTCATACTGCTGTACTGACATGATTACAGAGTTGGAGATAGATCAGTAACTCTATACGGACGTGCCAAACGGTGCATACTAAAATTAGACCTTGAAAGTTATCTTCCCACGGGAAGATGGCTGTCACTCGGTCATATGGTTTAAAACTAACCAATCGTTGTTCATAAAATTAATTCATATCAGTTATGCGCTTGTTTTCTGAATATTGTTTACTAGATGATAGATATACAGGAGGCAGATGCTGAGTCACGGCACTTTAAAGTACATGTGACTGCACTCTGCATCCACATGTCATGGCTGCCTGGTTTGTAGTGAGGTGGAGAAAAAACAAAAGCTTCTAGAAGAAGAATGCAATGAAAAACTAGAACAGCTGCGAAACTTGGAGAATCAACGACAGACTCTCGAGGAAGAGAAATACTCGGCAGATGCTGAGCTCGGTAGGTGAACAATGGAGCCTTCTTATCCACACCTTATTCTTATTGTGTGTCTCGCATCAAGGAACACAAGCAGAACATAAAACCTCAGCTCTGAACATAGAGCTATTCTCTTCTCCTAGAATAACTTTACAACTCCAAACGTATGTTAGTGACTTTTTGTCATGTGAATGTGTATACAGTAGCTCTTGAGCAGCTCAATAATAGCAGAATCAGTTCACTTATTGGGTGGGATAGTGGGGTAGCTCCGTGGTAGAAAGCCCAGCTTGTAACCACACCCCGTCCGCGACGGGCTCCGTTGTGAGTGTGAGCTCCAATCCTAGCACATAAATCAAGCCTTACTTTGAGATAGAGCATTGATACTGATCGACCAACCCGCTGTGCTCCATGCTAAACCATAGTTGGTGAAAAGATAAGTATCAAACCCTGCAGCCTCACCAGAACAGTGAAATCATACAGGAAAAATTGGATGCAATGTGTTGATATACTCGATGTAAGGTACACTGGTTGTATAAGCAATAAATAATGACTGTAAATGGCGACGCAACTTTATTATAGATAAGCAAAGAATGGCTTTAGATGAAAAGCAAAGAGCGTACGATGCACTGATGAGGGAGCATGAATACGCCAGAGAAAAGGAGGCTCAACTGATGGGAGACAAGTGAGTAACCAGCCGGTGGTAGCTGGCTAGGCTTGCTGTAGGCCTGCCAAGGGATCTCCTCAAATCAAGAAAAATTATAATCAATGGTGACTGGCCAGATGCCATAGGTGATGGTTGGTTGTCTATTACAGGGCAGCACTGGATCTGAGTCTCCGCACTATTCAAGTTGAGAAAAAGAGTCAGCATGAAATCGTTGCTCGCAAGCAAAGAGAGAAAGACAAAGATGTGAGAAATCTCAAGAAGGTTGAGTTACAATTGAAGGTGGCCGAAGACAACCTAGCCCATCAGAGACTCATATACGACAAGGTAAATCAGGATACTGACTGAGGATCCAGCTAGCTCCGTAGGGTCACCATCTAGTATTTATATACGACAAGGTAAATCAGGATACTGACTGAGGATCCAGCTAGCTCCGTAGGGTCACCATCTAGTATTTATTCTGCGCAAAAATGGACATATAGCACATGCTACACAGAGTTTGGGTGCATATGAAGTACACGCAAGAGACTGTGTAAAGTTACTGCCTTTGAGATGTGTTATCTTGCTTTTATCTTCCATGGTACTGCTAGACTAGAAGTTTTTCCAACCTACTACTCTCCCAATGATTTTGTGGCACTAACAAAATCATGCAGTCATAAGGGGTGCCCAATTACAACTCTGTCTGCACCGATGGGTCGGACAAAAATTGTCTAGCCTGCCCATAGCTAAACTATATAGTTGTTGATTTTGCCTTAGTTACTGTTTATTATTCGTCTGTGGATAAAAGACTCAATTGGCATTCGGCTCTTGTTTAGGTGAAAGGATCTCTGGACTCCTCACCGAAAGATGATGGAACTTTGTTCAACAAAAGAAAAGAGCTACAGAAAGATGTGGAGCAGACTAAGCGGGCTCTATCCCAACAGGCATGTTGAGCCTTCAAGAAAAAGTGCAATACAATTTTAGGGTGATGAATGTACATTCCCAGTTTAACTAGAATGCATCACAAATCCATGGGTACCTAAGTTTGCTGATGGTAACACGGCAATTCGCTGTATTGTAGACATCACTGACGGCTGTGGAACAAGTCAAGGTGGAACAGTCCATAGCTGAGGAAGGTCGACTTCTCTACGAGCAGGGAGATCTTAGAATAGAAGTAAATAACCCCTCCGTATTTCATTGTGCTACATCTTCATGAATTCTTGACTTGACGAAGTTTCAGCTGGATCTAACCGAATACTTTCTCTTAGAAGTGTATAGTTTTACGTGTAGTATTTGAGCAGCATATCAAAAGAAATGGAACGATTACTCTCTGCTTTTTATTGGCCCCCTCTACACAGTCAATTTCAACTTAAATGGTAACTTGATCTCTTCTGAGTGGACACTATGCTGCCTTTAGAGGCAGTGGGTAGATGCTCTGTATTCTCATATGACTGTGTTTAGGTGGTGGAGCTAACGCGTCTGGCGGCCATTAAAGCCGATGAGCGAGAACAAAAGGCGCGAGACTTCATGAGGGCTGAAATGAGATACCATCGAGCTGTTGAGGATCTGAAAACTAAACAACTACAGATTCAGGACCACGAGAAAAAGTTTAAAGGTAACAAAATAATCAAGTCATTCCTGATTACCTCTTATAGAGAAACCATATGAATGAAGACTACTATAACAAGAAGAAGTGATGAGAAACCTGCCTTCAACAGACTACCTCATCGCCATTGTCATCGCTATCATCATCATCATCATCATCATCATCATCATGAATTTTGTTTAGGTCCACTGGTATGTAAGTAGAGGTACAGCCATTGAGAAACTCTGTTGCTTGGAGTCAGTATAGCATTCCTTCATTGTTACAGAAATGCAGCAAAGACTCAAAGAGTTTGCCAAGCTGTATGATGTCATAAAGAATGAGAGAAATAAAATAGTGAACCTAATTCAAAAGAGCACCCAGACATCAGCCGAAATGAAGGAAAAAATTAAAATCTTGGCCAATGAAATGGAGATCCTCAGAACAGCTGTATCACAGAAGGAAAGGTATGATTGACTTTGTGTGACTGTAGGTGTTAACGTAGGTTTGGTTGCTGATGTCATAATAATTATCGTAACACTTACTATAGTCGGGAAAGATGAAAACGGCCATGGCATTTTGTGCTGCTGGTGGTCAAACCAATGGGTTCTCACAGTTTAATGTTGATGTAATCTGTTTGCCAATAGTTTTACATTGTGCTTCTTGTAGTATCAGATAATGTACACCACTACCATATGTCAAACTCGGTTGTACTAACCCGGAGATAGGGATTTGTCGTGTAAAATTTTCACTCAACAGACTACCTGTAAAGCCCCTTTCAGCTGGGCTTCTAACTGACAATCATGGAAATCCATGCCTAATACTTATTTAATTCTTTTACGGATTCAACAAGCCATGGGTTTCTTTGTCCGTAACCTTAAAGCCCCAGGGGGGCCTTAAATCCGCCATTCGGCCGCCAGACCGAAAGGTTTACACGGCAAGGGCCTATCACCAGATTTGTGCCACTGAGTTTGGCATGTAGTAGTGGCCTACACGGACTTACACTGAAATTATGAACCACAATGCAAGACATTAGCAAATAAATTAAATCTTGTTTGAAATGTAGAAACTCATTAGTTTGGCCAGTATCAGCAAAAAAAGTCAGCATGGCGTTTTCAACTTTTTCATTTATAGCAAACCTAGGTATCTAAAAGAACTCGGAGGGCTAAAGTGACTTGACGTGAAAGTTGCCAGCATTTTTTAAAATACACGTAAAATAGATTTGCTAATACTCTCATATATTCAAAAATCGAGTTCGACTTTTTAGGCTTTTGCAAAAGACAAGATTGCGCCATTTGAACTCCATAGTAATAAAAGATTCGTTAAGAAATGAGCTGGCCAAGCAGATGAGAATAGCAAAAGATATGAGAGAAAAAAGGAAACAGCAAAAGATGGAAATAGAGAAGCTGAACATTATGATCAACCATGCTGAGGTACGTAAGTCCTAAAAACAAATGGTGACAAATATAAACAAGTCTTCTCTCTGTTTTTGGGTTTTGAATCCAACCTCAGTTTATGTAATATGAATAAAGAAAGCGCATTCAATACTCAGGCACTTGGCCATCGCATTTAGTGGACCCTCCGAGCCTGAGAGTAGTTGTAAAGCAGTAGGCGCTCGGCATGATGTGAGGAGCTTAACCTCACAGTGGTAGCTCGGCTTGTCCAGCACTTGAACTCATGATCTTTCGCTTTTGAGCCAAGCGCTCTAGCCAGGACTGAATTATCTCACTCATGGCAGATCTGGACTCGGATAATTATTGCGGATTTATAATTCTACAGGAGGTAATGGTTCAGCTAAGGACCAAATATGAGGAGGAAGTCCAGCACAGAAATGCTCGTGGTATTCAGCTCATAGAGAGAAATGAAGAAGTCTGCATATTCTACGAGAAAGTCAACATACAGGGTATGTTCAGTAGCAGAAAATGCACCCTTCCACTGCCATTCTGCGCAATACATAGCAGCTGGATACAGTAGTATGAGTGTCTAACAGCTCAGTATAGGTGTAACTTTCGATTTCTTCTATGAAGACCTTCAATGTTTTACTTCTGTACCGCTGCCATTCTTTATATAATGGCTCCATGTCACATGATATCAGGGTATTGATCGTCAAATATATGAAAATACACTTGTATTTGATTAACGAGGCTTGCCGTCCTATCTGTAGATGCTATGATTCGAGAGGGCAATGTAGCCGCTCAGGCTCGCGAAGAGGAGATTCGTTTCCTCAAGATGCACAGCCAGGAAGAAAGACGAGGCATTGATGTCCTTCGAAAAAGTTTACCTAACAAAAGGAACTTGGAGCAAGAGCTTGTCACCCTTCAAATACAGGTATTTCAAACAACAGACATCTAGACTGAAAGTAGATTTGGTATATAGATCAGACCATAAGGAGAAGGAGGTGGTATTAGTGTGATCATAGAGTTATAGAGAAGATAACCATAGATGAGATGGCGGCTTGATGCGTGACTGCTTTAATTTGTAGCCATTGATATGATTATATGGATTGCATAATCGCCAATCTCAAGTTCAAGCAAACTGCTTTACTTGTGACACCACAAATAGAAGCAAACTATTCAGGAATCGCTATAATTATTAACGAGTTGTCTTATCTCTATATTTAAGAGTTACCATCTCCACATTAGCGCCCATTCAATCGACTGAGTTGTTTACGGTTTCCATGAAATTTACTGCGAGTCCAATAAAACTGTTTCATTTTGGTGATGTAAGAACTTCATAATGAGACTGTTCACGGAGTCAGCCTTGTACTGCGAACTGATTGCCGATCGATATATTCACATCAATGGTCGCAGCACAAGGTCAGCCTTTGTTTTTATTTTTATAGCTGGCACAATGTCAAGACAGAATGGTGGAGCAAGAAAAGAAGCTAGAGGATCCAACCGACACTACCCGTGTCAGATTTTTAGAAGGGAATGATCACTCACCAGCAGAACTCAAGGATAAAATACAAGAGGTCAGCTTTCCAGTTCTGCTCTTCACATAATTTCTATCTACCCATTCAGAAAATGTATCAGACTTTGGGAGGGGTCAAACTGAGAGAGAATAGAATGTCACCATACTTTCACTGGCTGACGTGGTCTCAAGCTACTGGAATGATGCAACGCTTTCCACATACAATCGCCAGGCCTTAATACATTTGCATCCATTGCAGTTGGAAACCAGACTAGCTGAGAAAGAGGAGCAGTTGTTAGAAAAGGAGTTGATTTCTGAACAAGTTACAAGGCTCGCTGATCGAGTGAAAAAGCGTGCTGAAACTGGCAAAGATGATACATTGAGCCTTGCTAAAAAGGTAGGCTCTCCGGGTTCTACTGTCATTTAGTGGACCCACATAGTGTGTAGATAGCTTGCATTCGGGAGTTGCTCTTACTTGTAACTGGGAGGACATTTTTTTAATCCAGATGCTATACGTGTTCGTACTATAGTTTAACTAAATTCTCAGAATAGACCTATTAAACATACTCTTATTCCACTTTAATGCCAATCTATGGTTTAGGTCAATGAGCTTCAAGCGAAAATCAAGGAAACTACAAGGAAGATGATGGCTCAGGTATCGGAGTTGTCCATGAATCAAGCTGAGGCCATGCGACTACAGTCAGAGGTGAAGGAGAGAGAAGCGGAGCTAGAACAGGTGGGTTTATGATTGCAAGAAATTCTCTTTTGTTAACTGCGTGTTGAAAATTATCCAGGGGATGATAACTCTATAATCACATAACTGCCAGCCAATAGATGCTGACCAGCCAACGGTTGTAGCTCGGAAATGAGCTCCCGGGTATGAGCGCTATGCCAGTCAGTTTCACCAGGAATATAAGTAATACTTTAGTTGATTCTATTTAATTATTTCTTTTCAATCCTGCTCTATCGTGCTAATGGCTCCGATCAAATCACTCTGTTAGCCACCAAGCGAACTCCATGAACCCGCTCAAAGAATAGGAATGTGAAATATAACCAACGAAAAAAGTAGTATGCTACCGGGGAGTTTGTATAAACTGGATATTGACAATTACAGTGCTATATTCGGATGGAGAAGGGTGAGCCACCCAGTGATGAAATCGCCCGCGAATGGGAAAAGATGGTGCGAAGTGAGGAGCGTCGACAGCTCGAAGCCCAACAATCCAATATGGCTGCGCAGGAAGAGGAGCAGTACATGCTTGCCGATGGTTATAAAAGTACCGCCGAGCCCCGACCGAATGCTTATATTCCTGATGATGAGACTGAACTGCCTATTCCACGCCCGTATGGATCTCATGCCCCATTCAAACCACAAGAGGCAGGCAGCACTATGAGACATATAAGGAAACCGGTCACCAAACCCATAGAGATTTAATCACCTTTTTGACATATACCAAACTGCGCTCAAAGTCTATTTGTGGTACTGTACATATGATACATTTTGCTAATAAATCTATAGGTTATTAACATCAGTTTTAGCCGCCATATGCACATAAAAAATCACAATACAACGGCAAGCCGTAAAAAATCTGTCTAAAAAGTGTGATCAGAGCTCCTGTTTATCATGCTCCCACTCCAGCGGTATTCTGTGACCTTTTTTATCCCACATCTGGATGACCTCATCAAGCTCATCATCCTTCCATGACTCTACCTCCTCAACATTGTAAGGAGATTTATCCCACTGCCAGTTCTTCACAGGAGTAAACCAGTTCTGACCATAGTTGGCTTTGATGTACGTCTCTGTATTACAAGGTATTCTAACTTTCATTCCGGAGAACTCGGTCCAACACATAGTAAACTTAGGGAATGTGTACTTATACTTGGCACCCGACTGTACATCCGTACCACCATTCCACATGTGGTCTCGCTCCTCATAGAAGAAGAAAAGATCCAGTTTAACATCACCCATATCATACGCATATTGCAAACTGTCTGACACTCGTCCAAACTTATGCTCAAGGTGCATGCTACTCCGTCTCATTTTATCTACGAGGTCAGATTGATGATCTTTGATGAAAATACCAAGATCCACGTCTACACTATAAGGGATGAAATCACACTGCCGGAACCAGCCCAACAGGGTACCGCTGCTCAGCCAGAATGGAACTCCGAAATCATCCAGTCGACTCTTCGCTTGCTGTATGGCTTTACTAGCTGTGGTTCTAAACCTGTTCGCTTTTTCTGTGTTATCGCGGGGGTACAGTTTATAGAACTCTGTAGCTCTGGTTGTGTTACATGGTATAAACTTAGAATGTTTGTACTCATCAAGAAAGAGCTTAGGATGCAGAGGCAAGTGAACCAGCACCCCATCCAGAGTGACAGCAGGGTGAGGGAATATGTCAAACGCTCCTTCTTGTTGTGTGAAATCCAACTGATGTTCATCATCAAGATCGGGCCCATACCACCAATAATGCCATCTCGTTTTCGGATATCGATCATGGAACACAACAATGTGTATAGCGTGGTTCTCATGATCACGCAGTGACACATGAGTGGGCGTATCAAACTCTTTATCGGCACCAGGAGGGTATGTGGCATTGACTTCAAAACCTTGTTGATTCATCCTTGGAAGCACAGTCAACTTAAATTCCTCAAACTGCGATCCAATAATGGCAAATGTGTAGATATGATTCTTGCAAAGAAATCGACAGATTCTCTGCCCATCCTCCCAGTTCTCATTCACTAACTCATTCAGTATATATGGGTCAACAAGAATAGCTTGAACGCCCTTAGAGTTTGTCAATTTAACGAAGTCCTGAACCATGTTGTATGCTCGAGATTTGCTCCGGGCATAGTCTATTGGATGGATACCAGGACCTCTCCAGAGCAGATAACCTTGTAGTACGAGGAAAAATAATACAGCACATCCAAGAGCTTTCAGTAAGCATGTCTGTGTAAGATTCATTTTCTGCAAATGGAGCAAGATTTAATTGGTTGTTTCAAAGGTTTCAGTTTCAACTTTTATGCAAGTAACCGAACTAATAACTAAATCAGTAGTAAGCTACGTTCACAGCAAAACACCGTGTAGCCTACTGTATGTACTTTAAGTTTATGGAGTGAACCTGTGCCCGTACAAAAGACGAAAACTGAAAGCATGCATTTCTGGCGCCTCTGAGTCTGAATAAGTAAAGCTAACTTAATAGATTCGCGACCCTGTTTCCCTGTCAATCATAGATGATGGCACTGAACAGGTAAAAAAACTTATTCAAATTCAACCATTGTTATTTAGAAGTTAGTAGTTAATTAAATTTAATGTTTGTTCGACTCTGACTTTGACTTTGAGTCATTCATTCACTTGACTAGTTAGTTGACTTGCTAAGTTGGGAGTATGTGGTGTGCAACGTGGATTGAACTACTCACAATGGTAACCTCACCAGATTCAGGCAAAACGATGGGATGATGGTCTCATTTACGACATAGAAAATTGGCATACAATGAAAGCTGGTCCGTTTTAGCTCTGTGAGTTTAGCCTACTTTCTACGCCGGAAACTAACTTATAGAAGTGGCCATGACATACAAAGATATTGCGTTGCCAAATTTCACTCCGTATCGGAATTGAAGCGCTGCAGGAAACTCGTTTCTGTGTGGGGGTACTAAAGGGTACCCTTTAGTACGAAGAAATTAGAGCAGACAACTCTTTTCTAAGTAGGAGTGGTGACCTGGCCTTCTGGATCACTATTTATGCCGAAGCTCCGAAATCACATGGGTTTTGAGTTATGTCCGCTAACGCAAACCTGATCATCTGCATGCAACTTCAGCATGTTTTTCTTCTATCTGATGAACATATTGGAAGATTTGAGAGAGTCAAATGTAGAACACCCAAAGTTAGCAGAAAAATTCACACTTTTATTTTTATTGTATCAATCACAATGACTGAGTAAATACAATACATTTGTTTGGTCGAAGCAAATCTACTTATCTCTACCAACTATTTTCGACACACATATGTGACCGTGCGACACATTCTTCCAGTTCACATTCACCCTAAACGAAACTATAGCTAACTCTTGCATGGACATTACACCATCTGCAATAAACTGGAGCATAGTACCTCTGCATAACTACATACCTTTCGTTGGACACTACAAATTATCATCATTAAATGAACATGCACAAATTCACTGTATGTTACATGCAGCTATGTATGAGTGATTTTAAAGTCGTAATATACAAATCTATTTCAGACCTTGGAATAAAAACACTATTTTTCAGGGTCTGGATGCACAAAATGTATCATAATTATGAGCAAAATGGATATACATGTCATGCCAATGCAAGCTGAGTATCATAACGGAGATGTTTCTCACTAAGAGCCACCATGTGGTGACGACCTATGTTTCATAACAGTCCATATAGCAACTGGCCGCTGTTCCGAATAAGTGACGCTATGCTTACAGTACGGTAACCTTGTCCGATTTATGACATTTGATGCATGTAACTTTAAGTGTATTACAGCTTTCTTCCTGCAGGCTCTGTATGAGGTTCATCATCTCAGCTCTGTTCTCCTCTAGCCTGTCAATATCCTTCTGTCTCTCATTCAGAGTCTCCATCAGCAGCTTAGCGTTAGACATGAGTCGGTTCACCTAAAGTCGGCAACAGACAGAGGTCCAAAGGTTTTACACAGTTGCTTTCTAAGTGACGGATCGACATGTAACTAAAATCATTGTAGTCAATATTGCTGCGATACAGAACGCTAACACAGTTCGAATCGTCTGTAATAGTTATAAACCGGACCTGTTGATAAATTCATTAGGGTTTATAATATACTAATCACGGAACTCAAATTTACAGCCAGTACTATTTTGATGCGCCATTCCAGAATGGAAATGTGCCCCTAATCACTGGACTGGTTACAGACCGGGCGATAAATCTAGAGACAGCATACACGGATTATAGCCTTCTCATATTTGTATTTGGTCACTCAATATTCTTTAAACCTTATTAGCATTGTCAGGCCACAGAATTGTTCTGTGGATCCAAATTATTCACTACTGAGAGGATAACTCCCTATCTGTGACTTCGTTAGCCATTTCACTGATCGTGAAATCCTTCTTAGTACCATCACAAGGGTTTGTGATAAGGAAGTTTTACATATATCTAGAAGACTTAATTGTAGTATAACAGCAACCGACACTAAGGCAACTTTTTGTTTGGACAATTGAAATACCTAGCTAACTTATTTAATGGCCTCGGCTTAGTGGTTACAATGAGTGTCTTGTGTACGGGATTTTGTGGGGGAGGGGGTTCTAGAGAAGCCAATGATGGTAACAAGAAGCAAAGAAAGTCTCCCTGTTAACCAGGGAACAAACTCTATGACCCTTCTCAGTGAAGTGTAAACAGAATAAAATCTCTTACCTGAGCTGTAATAGTGTCAATCTCCGTCCTCATTTCACCTTCCTTCTGCACCATGTGACTTCTCTGGGCGTCCAGTCGCAGTTCGTACTCATTCTTCTGATCATCAAGCTTGCATATCATTTCCGATCGAAGCAACTCCAAAGAGGTGCGCAGCTCAGTGATACAGCTGTGTCCTTTATCCTCATCATCCAGTATGGGCATACCTAAAAGCCAATCAAATCGATGTGAGTCACAGTCATGACTAGTTTTTTTGTAACCAACGCCTCATTTTCCTGTAGGCATGAGGCCTTGTTCGGGAGTAGTGAGAACTGGAAAATATGTGGGAGCTCGAATTCACAGCAGGATCCTGGCACAGCGGGAGGGGGATGGTTGGAGGCAGGGCTTGTAGCTAGAGCCTATCGCCAGGCCTTATGGCCAGATTTCTTTAATCTTGAGCCAAGCGCTTGAATCACTGAAGGGCTATCAAGCTGCTCGGTGACTGATATGAAGATTATATTCAGAATAATAGTGGAAATGACCTCACTCCTTTGCCCAGAGCTTTACCCAGCCTCTTCACTCAGGTAAGGAAATGAAAACCAATTGAAAAAATCTCATCTCTAGACCTAATGCCGTTGTAAGAGTAACCACTGTGAGCTTATGTATGTTGTTGCTAGGCATACAGTGTGTCTAACCGTCTTAACAAACAACCCAAATACAAACAGATAAGCAGAGGCAAAGTCTTATGTAGACCTGAATATGATCCACTAAGGTAGTGAATTAGAGAAGGCTGTTAACCCCATGAATGCTGCCGGCGACAGCATGAAGCCTGAATGAGTTTAATTGATTTCGATCGGCATTCAATTTTGTGGACAGTTTGATAGACATTCCAAGCGCTCAATGAACGACCCAGACAAATAATTCCGTGACCAAACGCTCTCAATTGAGAGAAATGTGTCACTTCTCGTGACCGAATTAGTGGGAAACAAAGAGAATAGAAATGGTTCCCTAGGTAAGTAATTTCGGCACCTGGGTTTACCTACCGCAGCCCTCGGGGCATTCCTTTACTCTGTGTTCACACTCCGTGAGATGGGTGTCGAGTTCTCGCCTGGCCACCATGCTTGTACAACCAGGACTTGGACAATGCACACTCACAAATCTATAAACACAATGATACTGATCACCTCATAATAGTCCATAACCCAGATCATTTGTGAGGATATAGTATAGAGTACACAACTTGTAAATTTTAAAGAGATTTTTTGCTGTTGAAAATGTGCCATGCTTCATATCATTGTACATCATTCTGTCATGGGCGTGGTGTTGAGCTGTGGCGCATGGTTCATATCCCCAATGGTGGGAACATGGCGATTGTCATTTGCTAAGTCTATACCAGGAATATTCGCTGACGAATCCTTCGTCAACGATCGACTTATCAACGAGAAAGGTTTAAAAGGACCCACGACGTCCGATTGTCAATTGGGGCTCGACCCAACTCAAAAAGTCGAGAAGACCTCTCTGATATCCGAAGAGTCTCAAACCGACCACCGGGTATTACCACAGTTATTAGGGTGGCTTGTTGTAAAAATTCCTGTCTAAAAGCAAAACAATTTGAAATGAACATTGAACGAATATCTTGTTTCAAATTAGGGCCAACTTAGTATGGAGCCACGCGAATTTTGATCATCGTCACTTCAAGAATATTCGTCGAAGGGTTTCATTGACGAACGCCTTCATATAAACCTAGCGATTGTAGAAAGGAAAATTCTCATGGATTCCATCCTCTCATAGACAGAAATATGTCACTACAGAATGCTCAAATCCCATCTGGGAGAAGATTCTGAATAATGCGCTATGCGAATGCACTTAGGTAAATTCTAACTTTAACTTTGCACTCAGCTGCCACTGTCTGAATGATTCATGATGCCATCAGCTGACACGATGGCAGGTGGGAAGGCTGCTGACTTAACCAAACCCAGTTGCGCTGTTATACTGAAATCTTTCGTGGGCGAAATTTTAAATCACAGTACTTAAGCTAGTCTGAAATGAATGTATCCATATCTTTTCAGTCAGCAAACTTTAAACCAGTCCTGGGGCGCCTAAGACTTTAAGCTGCTTATATTCACTTGTTTCCTTTCTTTATATGGCTATAATTTATTTACGTAGCGTATGATTCATGGCCATATTAAGACAGGTGGGCATACATTGCAGGGATGACTGGGGATACAAAAGTGTACAAAAATATTCTACCTATACATCGACCTATACATGTATATAATAAGGGTCTAGACCAGCGGCATAAAGCTGTGGACTAGTTCATATCTTTGCCACTGTCTAGACTGAGTTAAAGTTGAACAAGTGGAGAGTAAGTTAGGGGATGAAACTTACCCACACTCCTCTTCGTGATTGTGAATGAACTCGAGATTGCACACGACATCACATCCTGCCTCACTGTTTTGGCATCGAATAGCCAAACGATTCAGGTCATTTCTCATATACCTACGCAGCAAAAAGCACTAAACCTGTCTCAACATGGCGTGTGTCAATTAACTTCAGTATACCTGGTCATGGGACTACTGGCCAGCAGACATTTCTACGCTGTGAGCTAGTTCACACGTCTGTATTAGGATATGGAAAGGCAGTCAGCAGGAAAGATCAGCGGCTAGAGCCTTTTGCACAATGTCGCAGAAGCCTCGGTTGAAGTCCTGTTCATGCGCTCCATGTCACAAGCTTCTCGCATTTAACCCAGCGTCTACTGTTCTGAAAAGAAGGATGGCCAAGTGCTCGCATAGAACAAAAAGAAGATAAAACTCTAGCCGGGGGGGGAATATTACTCTTACCGGAATGGAGGTTTGAGTTGTGAGAGGAAGAGAAGTCGCCTGTCCTCGGGGCAACAGTTCTCATGTACAAGCCATCCGTGGATACAGGTAGAGCAATAAGCGTG
>Ga0224501_10001436_pt1 | contig 18501 bp, 17 predicted proteins | sample SF_Oct11_sed_USG_4_FD_169105 | JGI IMG/M metagenome (GOLD analysis project Ga0224501, IMG submission 169105) | Sediment microbial communities from San Francisco Bay, California, United States - SF_Oct11_sed_USGS_8_1 | ecosystem: Environmental > Aquatic > Marine > Sediment | place: USA...
GCAACCCCGCGCGAGCCAGTCGAGCCCGCTGCGAAAATAGCGGGTATTTCCTCGGTTCTCGCCTGGCCCGCACGGGGTCACGGCGCTCCGAGATCCACGCCCACCTGTTTGACACCAGCCACCTAGAGCGCCGATCGGTTTGGAACCACCACAACTTCGCGGGTTTAGCGGGCCCAGCGCAGCGCTACGGCACCTCGAAGTAGCTCGGCTACGACTTCGGCACCGTAACGGCCCGCCGAACCCACTCTCCCTCGCGAATTTGCGGCGATTTCAAACCGGTCGGGTACCAGATGTGCTCGGCGGGAGTGCTGAGCCGATGATCGGGGTCGATACGATGCCAGATGCAAGGACGGCCTGCGCCGGAATACTCCGTGTATTTCAAGGGGGCCGGACGCCGCAGCTGGCGCCGTAGCGGTCCCGAGAGCGGATCATGACTCCCGCCGAGCACATCTAGGGTCCCAGCTCAGCCTCTTCGAGCCGCCGGCGCAGCTGGGCGCGGCCGCGGTGCAGGAGCACTCGCAGGTGCCCGCGCTCGACGCCGAGTTCGGCCGCCGCCTCGTCGCGGTCCATGCCACGCAGGTCGCAGCACTCCACGGCCCGGCGCTGTAGCTCCGGCAGCTTCTGCAGCTCCGTGCGCATGATGTCGACGGCGCGGCGGTGGTCCAGGTCCTGCTCCTGGGCCGGTTCCAGGACCCTTTCTGGCGCGGCCTCCAGGGGCTGTTCGCGGCCGGCGCGGCGGTAGTGGTCGATGATTTTGTGCTTGAGGATGCCGACCATCCAGCTGCGGAAGCTGCTGCGTCCGCCGAAGGATTGCAGGTGCCGCGTGCCCGCAGACCAGGTCTCCTGGACCAGATCCTGGGCCAGGTCCTCGCGTCGCACGGCGCGGCGCGCGTAGCCCAGCAACACGGGCTGCACGGCGTGAAAAGTGGCTTGATCGATGGTGATGTCCATGGCTCGCGCCCATTGCCGATGCATTAGGCGTGCCAGGCCTACGAACCCCGCCCGAAGCCGTTATCTCGGATTTCGGTGCGACGATTTTTCGTTGTTTCAACGAAAAATCGTCTTGATGGCACGAATTTTCGTCATAGACTCTTGCCATGGCTGCCGATGGGTCGGAACTGGAGCTGTGTCGGAGCGAGGCCCGCTTCCGCAAGATTTTCGAGCACAGCAACGACGGCATTTTCGTCATCGATCCGAGCGTTGGTCGCATCCTGGATGTCAATGACAAGGCCTGCCGCATCCTGGGCTTCAGTCGAGCCGAGCTGCTCCAGACTTCGATGGCCGAGCTGCATCCCCACGAGGCGCCCCAATTGGCGGCCTTCGCCGAGGGCGTGATGCAGGCCGGCTCCGGTTTCACCGACACCCTCAGTTGCCGCACCAAGGGCGGTCGCTTCATCGCCGCCGAGATCTCCGCTTCGGTGTTCGAGCTCGAAGGCGAGCCCTGCATGATCGCAGCCATCCGCGACGTCAGCGACCGCGTGCGCCTGGAGTGCGAGAACGCCTACCTGAAGGACGCCATCGAGGCCGAACTCGGCGGCGGCCCGCTGCTGGGCAAGAGCGCCGCCATGGCCAAGGTGCGCGAGCAGATCTCCATGGTCGCCGCCACCGACGCCAACGTTTTGATCACGGGCGAATCGGGGACGGGCAAGGAGCTGGTGGCCCGCGAGATCCACGCCCACAGCCGGCGCGCTTCGCACCCTTTGGTGAAGGTCAACTGCGCTTCGGTGCCGGCCGAGCTTTTCGAGAGCGAGTTCTTCGGCCACGCCAAGGGAGCCTTCACCGGTGCGGTGACTGCCCGCGTGGGTCGCTTCGAGGTGGCCGATGGCGGCACGCTCTTGCTCGACGAGGTGGGCGAGATTCCGCTCTTGCTGCAGGGCAAGCTGCTGCGCGTACTGCAGGAGCAGCAGTTCGAGCGCGTGGGCGAGAGCCGCACCCTCAGCGTCGACGTTCGCATCATCGCCGCCACCAACCGCGACCTCTTGGCCATGAGCCGCGATGGGCGTTTCCGCGAAGACCTCTACTACCGGTTGAGCGTCTTTCCGGTGCACATCCCGCCCCTGCGCGACCGCCCCGAGGACATCGCCGAGATCGCCGAGCGGGCGTTGGCCGAGGCCTGCGCCCGCCACTGCGGGCCCAAGCTGAGCCTCGGCCACCAACAGCTTCGTCTGCTCGAGGCCTGCAGCTGGCCCGGCAACGTGCGAGAGCTGCAGAATGTGATCGACCGCGGTGTGATCGTGGGTCGCGGCGAGCGCCTGGATCTCTCGGCGCTCAGCCCGCCGGAGTTCGAGCCTCCCAGCCCCGCGCGCGAAGAGCCCTTCGAGGAGCGGCTCACCCTCGACGACCTCAAGCGCATCGAGAGACGCATCCTCGAGCGCGCCATGGAGCGTAGCGGCGGCCGCATCTACGGCGAAGGCGGCGCCGCCCAGGCCCTGGGGCTGAAGCCGACGACGCTCGCCTCCAAGCTCAAGAAGTTGGGCATTGGTCGAAGCTGAAGCGGCCTCTGGTCTACTCGACCGCTGCCAGCAACTCCTGCTGCACCGTCGGATAGGCGCTGACCACCCGATTCCAGCTGGGGATGAAGGGCGTCTCCATGGGGTTTTGCAGAAATTGTTCGCCGGCGCGCACGATGCTCTGTACGAAGACCTCCACCGCTTGTTCCTCGGCGTGGCGGTCGAAGCCCAGGCCATTCATCAGCGCGTCTTTGTGGTAGGCCTCCACGAAGTCCAGGGCGATGCGATAGTAGGTGGCCTTGAGCGTGCGGAAGCTGCCCTGGGAGAACACATGACCCTGGGTGGCGAGCTTGCGGAAGAGCGCCTTGGCGATGTCATTGCTCATCTTCGACAGCCCGGCGCCCGGATCTTCGGCCGAGAGTGTCTGATGCTTGTGGTCGTAGATGTCGGCCACGTCGACCTGACAAAGTCGGCTGCGCGAGTAGTTACGCTGCACCTCGGAGAGCACGCCGATCTCGAGACCCCAGTCGCTGGGGATGCGCAGGTCGTGCAAGACGTCGGCGTGCAGCGAAAACTCGCCCGCCAGCGGGTAGCGAAAGCTGTCGAGGTAGTCCAGGTACTCGACCGGTCCCACGATGCGCTTGAGCGAGCGGATGAGTGGCGTCACGAACAGGCGGCTGACGCGGCCGTGCAGGCTGCCTCCGGCGGCGCGCGCATAGTAGCCCTTGCAGAAGTAGAAGCTGAAGCCCGGATGGGCCACGGGGTAGACCAGGCGCGCCAAGAGGCTGCGGTCGTAGGTGACGATGTCGCAGTCGTGGAGTGCTACCGCCCGCGCCCGCCCTGACGCCAACATGTAGCCGAAGCAATACCAGACATTGCAGCCCTTGCCACGCTGCTGGGGAGCCAGGCCCTTGGTTCGAAGTTTTTCGTCGATGGCCTTTAGCTTGGGGCCGTCATTCCACAGGATGTGGTGGGGCTGCGGTAGCTTCGAGAAGTACTCGCGGGCGTGGGTGTATTGCGCGGAGTCGGCCCGGTCGAGTCCGATCACGATCTGCGAGAGGTAGGGGACCTTCGACAGCTCCTCGACGATGTTGCCCAGGGCCGGACCCTCCAGCTCGGAGTACAGCGAGGGCAGTACCAATCCGATGGGGCGGTTCTTGGAGAACTCGACGAGTTCGGCCTCGAGTTCTTCGAGGGGCCTGCGCGTGAGGTTGTGCAGCGTGGTGATGGTTCCGCCCTGATGAAAGTCGCCCATGGTGTCCTTCGCTTGCTGGGTTCTCTAGTTGCGGTCGTCGTCGAGCCGAGCCAGCACGGCCTCGATGCCAGCGCGAAAACCCCGCGGCCCGGGCGCGCGGGGGCTGATGAGGCGCGGGTGCTCGAACGCCAGCGGCGCGCACCCGTGCTTTTTCGGGATCCGAATCGGGATGTCGACTTCGCGCAGCATGGCCAGGTCGTTTTCCGAGTCGCCCAGGGCCACGCTCAGCGGTGGCCTTCCAGGCTTCCGTGCCCCATAACTTTTGAGCAAATAGCGCACGACCGTGCCCTTGTCGCTCGGGCCCTGCACGCTGAAGAAGCGCCCTCCGCGCAAGAGGCGGAGCTGCTCGCGCTCGAGCGTTGCGCGCAGCCGCTGCAGTTCGCGGTCGTCGCCGTGAAAGAGGATCGGCTCCGAGCTTTCGCGCGCCTGGGCCCGGCGGGCCTGCTCTGGTGACAGGCCGGTCCACTCCGAGAGCTTCAGCGCGTTCACGTCACCGAAGCCCTCGAAGGCGAAGCCCTCACGCTCGCGCAGGCGTTCGAGCACCGTACGAATGCGGGTGTAGGGCGTCCCCAGGACGATGGCGCGCAGACCGTCGTCGTCGGGCGTTTCCTGGTCGGTGAAATGGCCCTGTGGAATGAAGAGCGCGCCACCGTTTTCCACGCCGAACGGGCCCTGGTGGCCCAGTTGGCGCCGGAACTCGAGCATCTCGGCGCGCGTTTTGCTGCTGACCAGGACCAACGCTGCGCCCCGCATTCGCAGTGCGTCGAGGGCTGGCCGTGCCGGCGCCCAACCGTAATCGTCGTGGTCCAGTAGCGTCCCGTCCAGGTCGGTGAAGACCACGAGCTGTCGGCCGCTCATCGGGCCACCGCCCCTTGGTGGTCACGGCCAGCGTGCGCTTGGCGCAGCTGCAGCGAGCCCAGGCGGTGCTGAGGGTCGATATCGATGATGGCGTCGGCGCGGGCGGGAAGCTCCGCCAGCGTGACGCGGGTAAGTCGCTCGAAGTGTTGCATGAAGCGTTCGACGCCGGCTGGATCCATGGGGGTGCCGGCGCCGCCCTTCTGCAAAAGTTCCCTGCCGAGGGCCCGCTCTTGCCTGAGGCGCCAGCGGCGCACGCAGTCCATGTTGGGCGCTCTCAGCATCACGAGCCGGTCGAGGCGTTCGAAAAAGGCCGCGTAGGGTCCGGCCAACTGGGCATTGACGTGGCGTCGCCAGCGGCCGTCGGGGTCGCGCACGCGCTCGAGTTCGTTTTGCGGGCTGTTCAGCTCGGCGCTGTCCTGGGCTCGGGCTCCGAGGCACCAGCCCTCGAGGATGACCACGTCCAGGGGACGCGTCACGACGGGCCAACGTTCGCGCACGGCGCGGTCGTCGAGCGCCTTGTCGAAGCGGGGCAGCTCCACGCGGCCGGCTTGCGGGTTGAGCAGCGCGTCGAGCAGGCGGTGGCCGAGCGTCAGATCGTGGGTCCCGGGGACGCCGCGCGTGGCCAGCAGCGGATGCACGCGCGAGGCTTCAATGGCCCGCTCGGCTGCGGTGAGGTAGAGGTCGTCGAGCGAGAGGCCGGCCACCGCGAGCCCGTGGCGCTGGGGCAAAAACCGCGATAGCAGCCAAAGCAGCGTGGATTTGCCCGTGCCCTGGGCGCCGCTGATGCCCAGCAGCAGCGCCCGTCCGAGGGTGCGCTGCTGGGTCGCGATCCAGTCCGCAAGGGGCGCCAGCACCCGGGCGATGTCGGCCACCACCGCCGCCGGCAGGCCGAGCTCCGATGCCCAGGTCGCGAGTGTGGTCGCATCGGGTTCGGGCATGGAGGCGCGCATCACAGTCGGAAACGCTAGCATCCGAATGTTTCCAAACGGATCGCGGGCCCTTTGGGCCTTGCACGCCGGTCAATCGCGGATAGCGTCCTGGAGATGGACGATGTCGGCGGCGTTTCCGAGCTGGGCGAAAGGTTGCGACAGCGGTTGGCTCGCATTTACGGCGAGCTCCAGGCCGCCCCGCTGAGCGCGCGCCTGCTCGAGCGGCTGCGTCCGGCCTGCTGCCCGCCCAGGCGGCCGCTGAGCGAGCGCGACGTCCTGCTGATCACCTACGGCGACAGCATCACCACCCACGCCGAGCGGCCCCTGCGCACGTTGCAGCGCTTTCTGCACGAGCGCCTGGCCGGCGTGATCTCGACGGTGCACGTGCTGCCCTTCTACCCCTCGAGTTCGGATGGGGGCTTCGCCGTCTCGGACTATCGCAAGGTCCACCCCATGCTCGGCGGGTGGGAGGACATCGAGGCCCTGGGTCAGGACTTCGACCTGATGTTCGATCTGGTGCTCAACCACGTCTCCAGTCGCAGCGCGTGGTTTACGCAATTTCTGGGCAACCGCGCGCCGGGCAAGGACTACTTCCTGGTGGTCGACCCTGACAGCGACCTCGCCCAGGTGGTGCGCCCGCGCAGCCACCCCCTGCTCGCCGAATACGATACCGAAGTGGGTCCGCGCCATGTGTGGGCAACCTTCAGCGCCGACCAGCTGGACCTGAACTTCGGCAACCCCGACGTGCTGCTGGAGATGCTCGAGGTCTTTCAGCACTACTTACAGCGCGGCGCGCGCCTTGTGCGCCTTGATGCCGTGGCCTTCCTGTGGAAGCGCCTGGGCACCGGCTGCATTCACCTGCCCGAGACCCATGAGGTGGTCAAGCTGATGCGCGAGGTGGCCGACGCGGTCGCACCCGGCAGCATGGTCTTGACCGAAACCAACGTGCCGCACGCCGAGAACATTGCCTACTTCGGCGACGGTGACGAGGCGCACATGGTCTACCAGTTCAGCTTGCCGCCGCTGCTGCTGCACGCGCTGCATACGGGCGATGCGCGGCACCTGACGCGCTGGGCCGAGCTCCTGGAGCCACCGCCACCCGGCTGCACCTATTTGAACTTCACCGCTTCCCACGACGGCATTGGCCTGCGTCCGGCCGAGGGTCTGCTTCCGCAGCTGGAGATCGACGCGTTGGTGGCTGGTATGCAGCGGGCTGGCGGTTACGCTTCCTCGCGGGACCTGGGGGGCGGTCGGCGCGCCGTCTACGAGTTGAACATCACCTACTTCGACGCCTTGCGCGGCACCGCCGAGCGGCGCGAAGACGGGCTACAGGTGCCGCGGTTCGTGTGCTCTCAGCTGATCGCGCTCTCGCTTCAGGGCGTTCCCGCGCTCTACATCCAGAGCATCGTGGCCACCGTCAATGACCACGAGCGCGTCGACACCGAGGGGCAGCTGCGCAGTGTCAACCGCAGCAAGTGGGCGCTCGACCACGTGCGCGCGCTGCTCGACGATCCCCGCTCAGCCCAGCATCGAGTCTACCACGCCCTGCATCACGCACTGAGTGTGCGCCGCAGCCACAGAGCCTTTCACCCCGAGGCCTCCCAGCGCTTCTTTCACCTGAGCGATGGCGTCTTTGCGTTCGAGCGTCGCTGTATTCGACGGGCCGAGCCGCTGCTCGTCCTGGCCAATGTGACCTCCGAGCCGCTGGCGGTGAAATTGCCGGAGCCCTACCGCCAGCTCGCGCTGCGCGATGCGCTCAGTGGCCTGATGGTGGCGGCTCAGCCCCACTACGAGTTGGAGCGTTACCAGGTGGTCTGGTTGACGCGCGCGGCCTGATGGTGGCGGCGCCCGTCGCCATCGACGCACAAGCGCCATGCCGGGCGTTCTTTCGCCGTCTTATGCAGCAGCCACCACATGTCGTAGCGGCTGCGACAAGGTGCGTGTGATTTTATTTGCAGTCATGCAAAGAACGTGACTTTGATGCTAGTTTTAGAGCGTGGGACGTCATTCAGTCGTGAGTGAAGCATCATTTTTGTCGACGTCCGCGGCAGCTGTCGCCGCTCTCTTTGTCACAGCTCAGCTCATCGCATGCGCGGGTGACCCCGGCGGCGACGGAGGACGTGGCTCCAGCAGGCCTTCGAATGCGACCAATGGCTCACCGTCTTCGGGCACAGTGCAGGGCGGCGCGGGCAGCAGTGGCGGTGACTTCGGCAATACCGACGTCTCCATGGCCACCGACACTCAACCGGCCGTGATGGACAGCGTCGCCATGGACGACGGCAACTGCGGCGCCACCAGCGTTGTGGCCGAGCAGGTCGTGCTCGAAGAGTTCATCGAGATCGAGGAGGAGGTCACCACGGTAGAGCCGGTGGCCTTCTACATCATGCTCGATCAGTCCTTCAGCATGGTGCCGCTGTGGTTCGGTGCCGTCGCCGGCATCAAAGCCTTCGTGACCGATCCCATGTCCGACGGCATCGATGTGGCTCTGGACTTCTTTCCCGGCTTCGGAATGATTCGCGGCTGTGACGGCTCGGGCTACGAAAATCCGCACATTCCCATGGGCCGCCTGCCGGGCCACGCTCCGGCGATCACGAGCACGCTCGATTCGCTGTTAGGGCCCACTGGTATCGGCACCCCCATCGAGGGCGCCCTGCGCGGTGCGACGGCCTTTTGCGCGAACTTTCAGGCGCAAAACCCGGATGAAAAGTGCATCGCCGTGCTGGTCACCGACGGTTCGCCCAGCGGTTGCCAGGAGGATCCGAACGCGCTGGTCTCCATCGTCGCCCAGGCGTTTTCCGGAGGCGTGATCACCTACGGCGTGGGCCTGGCCGGTTCCGACTTCACCCTGCTCAACCGCATCTCCCAGGAGGGCGGCGCCGACGACTGTGATCCCGGCGCCCAGTATGCCTGTGACGTGACCGCGAGCGCCGACCAGCTGGTGCTCGCCCTCAATCGCATCCGCGCGGCGGTGACCAACACCGTCACGCGTGTGGAGACGGTGACGACGGTGGTCGAGACGCCGCTGGCCTGCGAGTGGGAGCTGCCGCCGCCTGACAGCATCAACCAGGGCTTCGACAAGATGCAGGTCAACGTGAAGTTGAGTGCCACGGAGCTGGGTGCGAAGCAGCTGAGCTACGTGGAGTCCGAGAGCGCCTGCGCTGCCGACGCGTGGTACTATGACGACGCCACCGCACCCACGCGCATCATCGCCTGCCCCGACACCTGCAGCGTGATCGAATCCAGCACCGGCGCTGCGGTGGACATCCTACTGGGCTGCCCGACGCTGGTATTGGAGTAGCGGGCGCCCCGGTTTCAGTTCAGCTGGGCCATGTCTTGTGGCGCGCTCGCGGCCCGCTCCGCTTGGCGCAGGACTTCGACCAGCTCCGCGACGGCGGCGAATCTCGCATCGGATGGCGCGAGCTCGAGTTTGGTGGCGACCTGCTCGATCACGTCGGCGGCACAGCCGGCCTCCACGCGACCGATGCTGCGCAGGTAGGTGAAGAAGCCGATCATCGTCCACAGGAAGTCGCGCACGCAGTCGGCCGAAGCCAGTAGACCGCCGAACATCTCGAGCGCTTCGTTCACATCGAAGAGCGACCAGTCGGCATCGGGGCCGAAGCACATTTCCAGGTAGTCCGAAGCCACGAGGATGAAGGTGCGCAGCTCGGGCTGGGGCTCTCCGGTGCGCGAGATTTCTTGTCTGTAGCCTTCGAGCAGCAGGTAGCTTTGCTTGACCCAGGGCGGAAGCGGCAGCCCCATGAGTTCGTACATCGAGGGGCTGGTGATGAGCCGGGGCCGCCGGGCCTGTTCCTCGCGTTTCACCCCTCGCTGTGCCTTGCGCCGTTGCTTGAGGCTGCGACCGCGCCGCGAGTGCTTGCCGTTTCGATTCTTGCTGGACATGGACACCTCCTGAGTGCGTGCTCGAGACATGTATCGGCCAGTGCCAAATCCGATTTCGCTCGGCCGTCGACTTTTTTCGTCGGTCGTCGCGGTCAAGGTTTTTCTTCAATGATTTCATGGGCTTGCCGACAAGGCGCCGGGCGGCCATACTTTTTTGTGAAGCAGATGAGGGGCTGATCGCATCCATGGGGTAGTGAATGTCGCAGCAGGAGAGCTCACCGCGGCCGGCAGCGCCGAGATGCTGGACGTGGAGCGGGTCTACGGGGAGCACGCCGATTTCGTGTGGCGCTCGCTGCAGCGCCTGGGGGCGCCGGAGGCGGAGCTGGAGGACTTACTGCAGGAGGTCTTCGTCGTCGTGCACCGGCGACGCAAGAGCTTCGACGGGCGCTCGAAGCTGACGACCTGGCTCTTTGGCATCAGCCTGCGCGTGGTGCGCGGCCATCGGCGCCGGGCGCGCTTCCGTCGCGAGCGGCCCACGCCGGCTCCGCCCGAGGCGGTCGAGGGGCGCACCCCGGAGCGGGCGATGCAGGCCCTGCAGGCGCGGCAGAAGCTCACGGCGGTGCTCGATGGCATCGAGCCCGAGCGGCGGGCGACCTTCGTGATGTTCGAGCTCGAAGGGCTATCGACGCGCGCCATCGCCGAGCTGATGGGGGTGCCCATCGGAACGGTGCACTCGCGCCTGCATCTGGCCCGGCGCGACTTTGCGCGTGCGCTGGTGCGCTTCGAGCAGAAGTGCGAGCGTGTGGCAAAGGCTCGGAGGGCGCGATGAAGCACGGTGCGCACCGTTCAAACTCCGAGCTCAATCAACCGTTGGACGCTGCGGATGCCGGTGCCGCTGCGCGTTCGATGATGCAGGCGGCTGCGTCCGCTGCGCCACTGGACCTCGAGACGCGCGCGCGGGTCCGAAGGCGGCTGCGGGCGCGCTTGGCCGAGGAACAGGGCCGGGCCGGTGCGCGGCGTTTTGGCGAAGGTGCCGCTTGGGCGAGCTTTGCCCTCGCGGTTTGTATGGCGCTGCTGCTTTCGCCGCGCGTGGATGCTCCCGTCGCGACTGAGGCGGTGGCGGACGCGGGACGAGGGGGTGGGGGCGAGCTGCAGCGGGCGCCTGTGAGCGTGGCCGCTGCGCTGCCGGCGCGCCTTCCGAAACCTGCTCAGCAACTGGTTCCCCAGTCGCCGGCTGCGCCAGGCGCGGGTACCGCGCTGGCGGTTGCGTCGGTCGAGGCCCCTGCCGTCAGAGACGCGCGGCCAGCGGTTTCCGAGCGGTTGCGACAGCGCTGGCGACAGCAGCGCTGGGCCAATCGCCAGCAGCGTGGGCGCGAGCGCATCGAGGCGGTGGTCGATGCTGTGCTCAAGCCCGATGCACGCCTTTTGGAGCGGGCGCGGGTCCAGGTCGAGCACGACCCCGCTCGCGCGCTGGCGCTCCTGGAGGCCTTTCGGCGCATCCACCCCGACGCCGAGCTGCCAGCGCCCAGCGTGGTGGTGGAAGTCGATGCCCTGCGGCGGCTGGGGCGCTTCGATGCGGCCCTCGAGCGGGCACGCGGTCTATTGGCCAGCGGTGACCGCGGCTACTACGGCGAGACCATGCGCGAACGCTTTGCATTTCTCGATCTCTGATTTGCGCCCGCTCGCCGTTGAGTGCGCTTGAGACGGAAGATTTCGTGAAGCACTCGGCTCGCCGCTGCCACATAGCGGTATGGGTCAATGCACATACGCGGTCGTGCTCGTGCTTGGCTCACACCGGGGCGCTGCCCCCGCCCGGCCGCGCCTGATGGCGCCCTGGCCCATGCCGCGCTGGCGACGTCGGGCGTCATTGCGCTGCGGGCGCGCGGGGGGGGGGGGCGGGGTCGATGGTGCTCGCGAGACGCTCAAACCCGAGGTCAAGGAAAAAAATCCATGAGTCGATGTGAAACCGCAGACGCGCTGCGCTGGATGGCGCTATCGATGGCCGTGGGTTGTGCTTCGGGTCTCGGCACTGCCGGCGGGCCTCACGCGCCCGGAGGGCCGTACGATGATCCACGGCAGGAGGAGCTCGACGGCAAGGCCATCGTCGGTGCGCTGGCCTTCTTTCGGCACGCCGAGCGTGAAGGCTCTGACGCAGAGCGCTGTGCGCGGCCCGAGCGGCGCTTCGGTGAGCTGCCGGGAGCGCGCAGCGCCTACACGGCCGGCCTCAGCGCCGAGCGCCGCCGCCAGTTAGAGCAGGCCGGGTAGGGCTATCGCAGGGCACTCGAGTGCGATCCTGCGCCATGTCAACCAGGATTGAACCTTGCCCTGCTCGCCGCGGACGCGGGAAAGGATGCCAAGGCGCGCGCAGCGTCCGAGCAAGCCGTGGCGCTTGACCCGCGCTGCGCCGAGGGCTTCCTGCGCAAGGCCGAAAGCCACGGCGGCTTTGAAGCCGCGGTGGCCGAGGTCATCCGGCGCTGCAAGAACGGCCGAGGGCGCCGTCGCGCTCGCCCCGCTTGCATGGTCGGCAGGCTGCAGACCATCGAGCAGTACCTGGAGGCGACCGCGGACGCTGGGCCGGGCGGATAGCAATGGTCGGCGCTCAAGAGCGCCGAGTGCGACCGCTTCCGGGGTAGGCCTCCGGCAGCCGCGCCAGGGCTCGCTGGAAAGGCTTCATCTCGTTGGTGAAGGCTGGCATGGGACTGATGTGGATGCAGGGCCTGCCCGGGGTCCAGAACGGACCAGCGCGCAGGTGATGGTGCGCACCAGTCCGTCCTCGGTATGGCGGCTGGACTGGGCGAAGTAGCCGTCACATCCGCGGATGGAGGTGGCTTTGCCATTCATGGCCACCATGCCGAAGGGCAGCGACTGGGGCTTGCGGGCCGTGCGACGGTGGGCGGCCTCGATGAGACGCTGCAGCGCGACTCGTAGCGCCTGCGGCTGCAGATGGCACAAGCCCGCGCGGAGTGGTGTCTGCGGCGTGACGCTGATGCGATGCCGAGCACCCGGCACACTTCCGGCGGCAGATATGCCTCGCGGGCGACGTTGTCAAGGGACGGGGAATCTGATCGGGCCCGGGACGGCGAAAGTGATCGTTGCAGGTCGCGCATCACGCGGGTGCGCGCCCCTCCCCGAACAGGTGAGTTCGGCCTGCGTGAGATCATCCGCGGCCCCTTGCACCATTGGCGTCGCTAGGGGCAGAGATGCCTTCAAAATCTCGCGAGAAGTTCCGACCCGCGTCCGACGAGAGGCAAAGCGCCCGGTCGATCCCGCTCGACCAAGTTGTATATGACTCTCGAGACCAGTGAAGGTTGGCGCGATACGAGTGGTCTGCGTACTCGCTGTGAACCTCGAATCAGTGCAAGGCGTTAAGGCCCACGTCGTGGCCAAAGTGGCCAGGCCATGCCCTGGCCACTTTGGCCACGACGTAGGCGACCGAATATGCACAAGTGCATGTAAAGGGTTATGGCCGGACTGGTACTTGTGCGTTTTTGACGCCCTCTCACACTTCTGTATCCGGCTGACTCGACGAGCCTCCGCTGGCCTGCGGATCCTTTCATGCGTCCTCCTGCCTCCGATCTTCCCTAGCATTCCCCACAAGCGTGGGGTGAACCCCCGCGATGCGAGCCTACGCTTTCGGCTACTCCGAGCGGACCTGCGATTGGCCGGCGCGTCCACTCAAGTCGAGCGCTTCGTCGTCGATGTACCAAGTGAGGAGCGCATGCCCTTGGAGGAACAGAACATCAGCGACCGCACCGCCCTCGCTCACGGACGAGCGTCGCTCGCTCCGCAGGCTAATTCGTTTCCGGAGCGCGGACACCGGATGGAATTGATCGTCGGCGCCTGGCTCGCGACCGCGCTTGCCGGATTGCTAGCGCTCCTTTTTTACTCCTCGACCCCCGGACAACCCAGCAAGGCGCCTGCGCATTGGCCGGCGAGTAGCCGCCTCAGCCACAAAGGCAGCAAGGCCACCCTCGTCCTGGTCGCCCACCCGCACTGCAGCTGTACCCGGGCTAGCCTTGCCGAGTTGGCTCGCCTGATGCGGCGCGTCGGAGACTACGCCCGCGGCTACGTCTTGATGGTTCGCCCGCAAAATTTTACCAAAGGCTGGAGTAGGACCGACCTCTGGGACCAGGCGGCCTCGATTGCGGGCGTTGAGGTGATCGACGATCAAGGTGGAGCTGAAGCGAGGCGCTTTGGAGTCCACACTTCCGGCGCGACCCTCCTCTACTCCGCCCACGGGAGCCTTCTCTTTCAGGGAGGCATCACACCAAGCCGCGGGCACGAGGGCGACAGCTTTGGCAAGACGCGCATCGTCGAGATGCTGGAGCAAGGCCGGACCCTCCGCTCCCTCGGCGACGTCTTCGGCTGCGCCCTTGACGAGCGATACGCTGCCGAATTCATCTTGCGTGCCTTGCGCCTGTCGCACCGCGGAGGAAGGCACGCTGAAAGCAGGATGTTCCAATGAATTCTGAAGCGACATTCGGTCCCATCCAGGCGCGAGCGGAGCAGCTTTTTGAGGCAGAATACCTGGCGATTGCGAAGCGCACTGACCGCATGTTCGCGCTGCTGATGCTAGTGCAGTGGACGGCCGCGATCCTCTTAGCCACGTTATTCAGCCGCTACACGTGGGCGGGAACTGAAAAGGCGGTGCACGCTCATGTCTTCGCCGCGGTCTTTCTCGGCGGAGCCATCACCAGCGTGCCGGTCTTCTTCGCCTTCGTCCGTCCGGGCGAGCGAATAACCCGTTTTGCGCTCGCGTGTGGTCAGGCGCTGTGGTCGGCTCTGCTCATCCACCTCAGCGGGGGACGTATCGAGACGCACTTCCACATTTTCGGCTCGCTGGCCTTTCTGGCCTTCTATCGCGATTTCACCGTGCTGCTTCCGGCGACGGTGATCATCGCCATCGACCACTTCGTCCGCGGCATCTACTGGCCAGAATCGGTCTATGGCGTCGTCAACCCCCAGTGGTGGCGCACCTTGGAGCACGCCGGCTGGGTCGTATTCATCGACTTCTTTCTGATCCAGAACTGCCGCAACGCCCGTTCCGACCTCAGCCGCCTGTGCCACCGCCAAGCCCGACTCGAGGCATCGGAAGCGGTGATTCGAGCCGCGTCCGAAAATCTCGAGGCTCAGGTCGCGGAACGGACCCACGCTCTGGAGAGCGCGGTCGAAGAGCTGGAGTGGGCCCATACCGAACTGCAGCAGAAGCAGTGGGAACTGGTCCAGTACCTACAAGAGATGCCGCTGGGGGTCTACGTGGTCGATGCCGCAGGCATTCCGGTATACGCCAACGAGCGGGCCGAGCACCTACTCGGTCGTGGCATCACGAGCGACGACCCGAACAGCTCGGACGAACGTTTCGTGCTCTACACTCGTGGCACCGACATCCCTTACGAAGAGCAACACCCGTGCCCGATGAGCGAGGCGCTGGCGGGCCGCATCTGCTGCACAGACGACATTGAAGTCCACCATGGCGACTCGAGGCGTATTCTGCAGGTTCGGTCGGCGCCCATCTGGGGCGTCGGCAATCGCGTGGCCTTCGGTCTGGCGCTCTACGAGGACGTAACCGACAAGGTGCGTGCGGAGAGCGAGCGCCTTCAGGGCCAGAAGCTGGAGTCGGTCGGGCAGCTTGCCGCCGGCATCGCCCACGAGATCAACACGCCGATGCAGTACATCGGCGACAATGCCCACTTCCTGCAGAGTGCTTTGGAAAATGTCCTGGAGATGCTCGCATTCTACGAGAGCGTGCTGATGGAACACGTCGGCTGCACCGACGAACTCGCCGCTTCCGTCAAGCGCAAGGCACGGGAGCTGAAGCTCGACTTCCTCAAGCGCAAGATCCCGCGCGCGGCCCGTTTGACCATCGAAGGCGTCGAGAGTGTGAGCAAGATCGTACAAGCCATGAAGGAGTTCTCCCACCCGGGTAGCGACGAAAAGACACCGCTAGACATCAACAAGGCAATCGAAACGACGGCCACAGTCTCCAAGAACGAGTGGAAGTATATCGCCGATATGAACCTTGAACTCGAGCCCGATCTCCCCATGGTCCCGTGCCTACCGGGCGAGCTCAACCAGGTCGTTCTAAACCTCATCATCAACGGCGCTCACGCAATCGCTGAGACCCTCGAAGAGGGTAGCGGCGAAAAGGGCAAGATCACGATCGGTACGTGCCTCGAAGGGGACTTCGCCATCGTCAGCATTTCCGACAGCGGCTGCGGCATCCCCGAGGCGATCCGCAGCAAAGTCTTCGACCCCTTCTTCACGACCAAGGAGGTCGGCCGCGGAACGGGGCAAGGGCTCGCCATCGCGCGGTCTATCATGGAGAAGCACGGCGGAACGATCACGATGAAATCGCAGGTCGGCGAGGGCACGACATTCATGCTGTTGTTGCCTCTGACCGCGACTGAAGAGTTCCAGGGAGCGGCCTAAAGTGCGTCGGTTGCCTTTCGTGGACGAAGAGGCGCGGGGGTTCGAGGGACTCGACGACTCGATGCTTCCGTACATGGTTGATTGGGGCCTGCTCGCCGCAGAGGGTGTTCAGCAGGCCCCAAGGCTGTTGAAGAAGGATGCCTTCGACGTCATGGTGCGGGACATGCGTACGCCCGGTATGGGCGGTGCAGCGCTTCCGGAAGAGGTCCAGGGCCGGCCCCTTGGCATGGTCCGAATGCTGCTCCCGGGGCTCGCCGGGGCGGAAACGACCAGGCGCGCGATGCCGGTCGCGGGTCAGTTCTTGAGCAAACCCTGCGACGCCAATCGGCCCACGGAGGTCCTGGAGCGAACCTGCAGGCACCATGAGACCATCGACGACCAGAAGCTCAACTCCGTGCGCGGCGACGTCCAATGTTTGCCATCAGGGTTCCCCGTCCATGACGGCATCCGCGGCCTGACGACGGGCGAGGGATGGATGCTTACCAAGGTGGACGAGCTCATAGAGTCGAACGTAGTCATTGAGGTCAACGTTCTGCAGATGACCGATGCGTGCCGATTCACTCAGGGTACGATGATCCTGAGCATGTCGCAGGCGGTTGCCACGTTTGACTTTCAGCTGGTTTCCGACCTCGTGCTCGCCTTCGAAACCTTCAAGCACTTGATAACGTCCGCAACCTTCGACGTTGAGGCGGTGCAATGCGACGGACTCATTGTGGGGGCGCTGGCCGGGCATGCCGCGCTCGAGGCGGCGGCCGGAGACGCTTTGGTTGCCGGTTTTTCGTACGACATCGGCCAGCTACTGCTTACTTCACGCCTTTCGGACCGCATCGCTGCCTTCGAGGCCCGGCCGATGGCAGCGGCAGACGGCTACATCGACATCGAAGAGCGAAAACTCGGGAGCGGCCACCCAGAGAGCGGGGCCTACCTGCTGGCACGCTCGGCAATGCCCTACTCTGTGGTGGTGGCAGTCTGCCACCACCACAGGACCGCGGCCATCCCGCAATCCGAACTCGGCGCCATCGCTGAAGTCTACATGGCCCAGATCCTATCGAAGGTGGCTCTTCACGGTCGATCGCCTAGATCCCTCATGCTGTACCTCGGAGGCCTGGGTGTGGCCGACCGCCTCGACAGATGGAGCGCTTGGACCGACAAGGTCGTGGAGACGAACAATGTACGGAGTTGACTTTCAGAAAGAGGACGATGCCGACCCCTGGGAGCAGCCCAAGGTGCTCTGCGTGGATGACGAGCCGCGCGTACTCGAGGGGCTCGAAAACCATCTGGCCCTGGAATACGACTTTCACATGGCTACCAGTGGCGGCGAGGGACTCGAAATCCTGGAAGGATACGGGCCATTCTCAGTGGTGATATCGGACATGCGCATGCCGGTGATGAATGGGGCCGAGTTCCTACGCCAGGTGCGGGAGCGCTCGCCCGACACCACTCGCATGCTCTTGACCGGTCAGTCTGACCTAGAGTCCGCGATCGCGGCGGTAAACAAGGGTGCAATCTTTCGCTTTCTCAGCAAACCGTGCGGCCCTGACGAGCTGCTCGACGCGGTGGCGGCCGGGGTGCGCTTTAACGGGCTGATCCTCGGCGAGCGCCAACTGCTGCAGCAGACTCTCAACGGTGCTGTTTCCGTGCTCACGGACGTCTTCGCCTTGGTGGTGCCCACCGCCTTCAGCCGTGTACAAGCTCTCAAGGGCTACATGCGACATCTCTGCTCGTGCCTCGGCATAGTGGAGACCTGGCCCTACGAGCTGGCCGCCTCGCTCTCTAGGCTGGGTTGCATCACGCTGCCCCCCGATACCCTCGACCGCCTTTATGCCCGTCGCGAGCTGACCACAGAGGAGGCGGAAATGGTGCGCAAGCATCCTCAGGTTGGCGAGCGTCTGCTAACAAGAATTCCCCGCCTGGGATTCGTCGCGGAGATGGTCGGACTGCAAGACTCACCCCAGGAATGGAACGGCTTCGTCCCCCCTGGGACCGAGGCCGAGGCCGTAACGCTCGGCAGCAATCTTCTCGCGGTGGCGCTGGCTTTGGACGAGGAGATCGTCGCGGGCCACAGCCGGGGCGAAGCTTTTGCTGCGCTTCAGAAATCCAAAACACTCGACCAAAGAATCGTCAAGTTGCTCGTCAATCTTCCGGACGAGGTCTCCGAGGAGACCATCCAGGTACTCACCTTGAACGAACTGCGCAGTCAAATGGTCCTGGACCAGGACGTGATGAGCAAGACTGGCAGCCCCATCATCAACAAGGGTCGAGAGCTCAACTTCGCCTTGATCGAACGCCTGAAAAACTTCTCGCGCGGGGTCGGTGTCGTGGAGCCGATTCGGGTGCGTGTGCCGCAACAGAGATAGCGCGAGCGGTTCTGAGCCCTTGTAACCGAGCGGGCGCGGAGTGCTGTGGCTCTTGACTACGGGTACCTCGGCCCCGCACATCATTGGCAACTACGGATGGGACTCCAAGCCGCTACTGAGCCTGGTGCTGGTCGGACTGCCCGAACTGGGGGACGGCATGACGCTGTGCAAAAACGGCTCTCTGTGGTCACGCATACACACCCGCCTCAAGCTCGGCGCAGCCCAGCCCGACCATACCGCCGAGTACGTCGTCTACCGTAAGCCCTCGGCGAATGACGTGGTTGTGCGAGCTGTCGGAGCCGTCGTATCGCTGGGGGATGGCGAATCGGTGGTCGAAGCAAGCTTGGGATGAGAAGCACGCTCGGGCTGTGTTGGAGCGGTGG
>Ga0224501_10001437_pt1 | contig 18501 bp, 21 predicted proteins | sample SF_Oct11_sed_USG_4_FD_169105 | JGI IMG/M metagenome (GOLD analysis project Ga0224501, IMG submission 169105) | Sediment microbial communities from San Francisco Bay, California, United States - SF_Oct11_sed_USGS_8_1 | ecosystem: Environmental > Aquatic > Marine > Sediment | place: USA...
CATAAGAATGTACGCATACCGTTCTGACACTTGTCGCACCAAGTCCATTGTTAATGTGTAGCATCTTACGGCGTTTGTTCTTATAGGTTTTATAGGTTAAAATGCCGCTGATTTTTCTGAGGGGGGAACAGTCTCTTCGGGTGTACGTATTCTGTCCGTTGTCTATAAAGTTTCAATGAAAAATTGAAACATTTCCTCACTCATGTGTCGTTATAAGGGCTTGTCTAATACATCGTCAACTTGTACTAAAGATTTAAGCCAAAACCCAAACCGAGGATATAGTGTATAATGTTATATTATAATAGAGTATGATGTAGGTCAACAATGTATGCATACACACGCAAACACAGAACAAACAATCAGACCTATAAACTCAAGATAGCAAAATTTCACCACTCCAAACAGACAGCAAAACACAAACAAGAACCAAAACAAAACCTAAAAACAACTCTGACATGAGCCACGACCCCCCCTAGGTAGGGGGTCTATAAGAGAGAGAATAAGAAACTGTAAAAAAAATTATAGGGGGGTCTATAAAAGAGAGACATGCAAATAACGGGACAAACATATGCACATGCTTGAATACCGAAAAAAGGAAAAATTTAAACTCCAAGTCACAACCAGACTAGTTGAGGAGAAATAAACTTGTCAAGTTTTGGAAAAGCAATCGACAAATTTGTCGACAGAATCAAGGGAACCGAAAAACTAACCGAACAAACTCCTTCCACCAGCCTTCCCGCCAAAGTTTACCTAAGAGCTCTACCTCTACGCAACCTTGACGACGTAGACACAGTCAAACGCGAAGTCGAATCAGGAAACATCCTCATCCTAAGAGTCAGCCCACTCGCAAAAAAGAGCATCGAAGACATCAAACGCGCAGTGAACGAGCTATGCAAGTTTACTGAATCAGTAGGAGGAGACATAGCCCGACTAGGCGAAGAACGCGTAGTCATCACCCCCTCCTTCGTTCGAATATGGCGAGAAAAAACTGCTGTCTCAGGAGAGGAAACACCTACCGCAGCTTGACAGTTTCTAAAATCTCTGGCACTGACGTTTCTATGTTAAACCTTCTCCGTAAAAAGTTCGCAAGACCCAAACATTTTGCTCTCTCGCCGTGGCACACAATTATTCTCTCAGGCTTCGGCATGAGTTGGCGGATATAATTAATGATCTGTCTCCTGTCGGAATGCCCAGAAAAGCCATCAATAGTTTCAGCCTTCATATTCGATTTTATGATTTCAATTTTTCCTTCACTATTTATTATAGGCGTTTCCGCTAGGCCCTTTTGTACCCTGCGCCCTCGTGTTCCCTCAATTTGATAACTCACAAAGATTATTGTATTGCGTTCATCTGATGCCAAACGCTTAAAGTAATCTATCACCGGCCCGCCCTCAAGCATGCCGGAAGTCGCTATGATAATGCATTGCTCTCCGTCCACAATTTCTTCTCGGGCACTGGGGTGCTCCACAATGGTGAAATAATCCGATTGAAACGGGTTAACTCCCTCATGCAGAATGCTGTCTCGCACTTCCCTTGCCAAATACTCTGGATAAGCCGTATGGATCGCAGTTGCCTCAGAAATCATGCCCTCAATAAATACAGGCGCTTCCCTCATCAGTCCTCGTCGCATATACCCATCAATGACCAGCATAATCTCTTGAGCTCTGCCGACTGCTGGAACTGGGATTAAAACTTTGCCTCCCCTGTCTAAAGTGCTGTTTATAACCGCCGTAAGTTTTTCTTCAACTTCCGCTCTAGATGGCATTACATCTTGCGGAGCTCCATACGTGCTTTCAGTTATTATGGTCTCTACTCTGGGAAACTCTGCGACCGCAGGTTCAAGAAGCATCGTTTTCCCGTATTTGTAATCGCCTGTATAGACAATGTTATGCAAACCTTCTCCAATGTGCAAGTGAACGATCGATGAACCTAAAATGTGTCCAGCGTTGTGAAGGGTTAAACGAACATCTGGAGCTATGTCAGTTACGGCGCCGTATCGCAGGGGGATCGTGTGCAACACGGTTTGCCGTACATCTCTTTGATCGTATGGTGGCATCACCCCTTGTTTACTCGCTACGTCAAGATAGTCTAATTGAAGCAAAGTCATTAGATTTGATGTGGGTGCTGAACAATAAACCGGACCATCATATCCATATTTGAAAAGAAATGGGAGGAAGCCACAGTGGTCTAAATGTGAATGGCTTATTACAACAGCGTCTAACGTGCCTAAATCAAACTGAGGTGCGTCGAGTCTTGGGAAGGTTAAGAGCGAATTTGAGGAGCCTGGGTTTATGCCACAATCCAGTAGGACTTGGCTTTCCCTTGTTTGTACAAGGATGGCGGATCTTCCCACTTGTTGAAAACCACCTAGCGCGGAGATCCGGATGTCTCCGGCTCCGTAAACTGTTGGTCTGAAAATTCTTTCGCCCACTGTACGGAGTATTCTTTCTCGTTCCTTGCTTTCGGTGTGGAGATAATGTCGCATGTGGGCCATGATTTTAGATGGTATTGGAGGGCTCCTTAGAACGCGGGGTCTCCATCTTGATTGTTTTATGATTTCTTGTAGGATAACCCCGTTTTTTCCAATGACCAAGCCAGGCTTTTCAGCTTCGATAATAACCTCGCCGAGGCTGGGGTCAAAACTCATTCCTGAAATTTGTGCTTCTGGAGGAACTACTTCCTGTATGATTTTTTCGGTGTCCTTCTCTGGCAGTCTTACCGAGGGGTCGGAACGTACAACGATTCGTTTTCTGATTAAGTTGACGATGTCTGCGATTACGTAACTTTGTTCGATGAGAACCTCTGGCTTTTTTGTGTAAATGGCTAGAGCTGGGCCTTCAAATTCTATTCGTGTGATTTCTGCTTCTTTAGGGACGCGTTCTAATATGGATTGGCTCATTTGTACTTTTGTTTTGTCAAATGTTGTCACGCTTTGTTATCGCTCCTCACGAGCCTCCTAGGATGTTTCCTTTTTCTTCATCGTTTAATTCGTGAAATCCTTTCTCATCTATGATTGCTACGTCGAAGCTGTCTCCGCTTGCAGCGTCTCTTTTCATAGCTGAGTTAACGGCACGCACCACTACAGATAAGAGATCTTTAATTATCATGTTTTCTTTGTATTTGTCTTCCAGTACTCCATAGGCTATGGGAGAACCTGAACCTGTGGCGACGCATTTTTCTTCGGTTAAGCTGCCGAATGGGTCTAACGAAAATATGTGTGGTCCTGTGTCATCGACGCCTCCGACGAGAACTTGGGCTATCAATGGTGCTAGGCGAGCTGAGAACAGTAGGTTTGCGATGAGTCTGGCTGCTGAGTTTATTGGTATTGGGCGTTTGGTGTTTAGTTTGTATAGTTGTGCGTTTGCTTTGAGGATGTCTACTGTTCGTTGTGCGTCGGCGACGCTTCCTGAGATGGTCATTGCTAGGTGGTTGTCGATTTTGTATACTTTTTTTCCTTTTTTGTGGGCTACGAAGTATCCCATTGTTACGCGGGTGTCTGAGGCTAGGATGACTCCGTTTTTGCAGATTACTCCTATTGTTGTTGTTCCTTTTAGTGTTGAGCGATCTGGATTTTGTTGCATTTGTTGTTCCTCTCGGATAATTGTTTGTTCCCAAGAGATTTTCTCGGGAGAAGTGAGAATGATGTATTCATGGAGTGTTTGCATAAAAACTTTACGTTATTTTTTTGTTTTTGTGGTGGTTTGTGAGAAGTTGACTTTTTAGGAATAGCTGTGTTTTCTGTGTGTGTTTTTGTTACGTTATTTGTATGTCTCTCTCTTTAGACCCCCCTATAATTTTTTTAGTTTTTCACAAAGCTTGTTTTTGTTTGGTTTTTTGAAATTAAGCTTGAGAACGGTTTATCCCACGTCTGGAAAAGACCGGAAAAGGTGGGAAAAGACTGAAAAAGGTATGAAAAGGTGAGGAAAGGTGGGAATCGACGGCGGCTGTATTGAAGAATGCTGTTTTCATGTGATGTTGCAAACGCGCAGGGTCTTTAACGAGTTCCCCTGCCTATGGGGGTCGTGGCTTGTGCCAGATTTGTGGTTTGGATTTTGTTTCTGAGCTTGCTGAAGGTTCTGTTTACGCGTGGTTACGTGAGTTTTTTGTGAAAAGTTTTATTGTTTTGGCGTAATTATGGTTTGTTGGATGGTGATGGGTTTGGAGAGGGGTTTTGCTGATGAAGCTGATAAGGCTGTTATGTTGTTTAGTTCGGGTTTTAACTGTGCTGAGGCTGTTTTGTCTGTTTTGTGTCAGAGGATGGAGAAGCTAGTAAGTCTTGTGGTAGGGCTGTTCCTTCTGTTGCGACTGGTTTTGGTGGTGGGATTGATAGATCTGGTGGGACTTGTGGGGCTTTGAGTGGGGCTGTGATGGCTGTTGGATTGATGGTCGGGCATCGTAGGGCTGATGATTTGGAGCGGAAGTATATGGTCTATGATTTGGTTTCGGGGATGATTGGGGAATTTGAGAGGGAGTTTGGCTCAAGTTCTTGTAGGGATTTGACTGGGGCTGATTTGAGGGTCGGAGAAGAGCGTCTGAGATTTCGTTCTCAAAAGGTGGAGGATAAGGTTTGTTCCAAGTTTGTTAAGTGGTGTGTGAGCCAGGGGGCAAGGTTGTTGGATGAGCTTAGGGAGGGCTGATAAAGACAGCCACACGCACAACCTTCTACTCGGGTCTGCTATATGATCCAAATAGATTTTTGATGCTTATATCAATGTGTGCATGCGACTGAGAGCATATTTGAAGCCTAATATGCATGTATCAGAGGCTAATATCGTGGGCTGATTTCTCCTATCGTATTTCCATAAAATGGCTAAATCGGCATATTTGTTCAGTGTTAGCACTGGACCCCGATAAGACAGCATCCCTGCAGAATCTCGCTCAGATTGTGTGATGCACAAGACTTTCAAGGAGTGAATGTTATAATGGAAATTGTGGTGTTATGCCTTTATTCATGGTGAGGAAAGAAGCTTTTGACTCGTGCAGGTTTGGTAAGAGAGATGTGGATTTGAGAGCAGTCAAGCCTCAATGGAAAAACAGCAAGGCAGGAGACATAGCTACTATTCAATGTGGAAAAGGCCTTCTTAGAAAGAGGATTGCGAAGGTTCATAGGGGTTCACTGGCGAGAATCTTTAAAGATGTAAATTATAAGCGAGTATTTCCTGAAGCCTCAACCGTGTTTGAAGCTGTTAAGGCAACGAGAGAATTTTACCCAGATGCAGATGAGTTCATGGCTTTTGAGTTGGAAGATGTCATTTAATCTGTGCAGTTATCATTGCAAACTTTTCACTTTCTATAGTTTCTTTTCCGAAACATTTAAAAATGAACATGGATCGAAAAGATAGTTTTGGGGGGAATTGAGTGTCAAGCTCTATTGAGAAGGAAATGTTAGAGGAACTTAAGAAGATTAGGGAAGCTGTTGAACCTAAACCTGCTCCACCAGCACCCAAAGGGTTATGGAATGAGTTCATGGGCTTCATTTCAAAGTACAAGGTCCTGGGGCTTGCTGTGGCTTTCATCATGGGTGTTTATCTTGGTGCCCTTGTTCAAGCATTTGTCACGGGCTTAATAATGCCCATAATAGGCCTTGCTGTACCTGGTCTCGGTAACCTAGCCACGCTCAAAATACCGGTTCCGCCGACAGAATTGGATAGCCAAGGGAATCCCATAGATCCAAACTATGTCGGCCAGCTATTTGGAGTAGGAGGGTTTTTAGCGGCGCTGATAACTTTCATCATCGTGGCCTTCGTAATCTTCATAATAGTCAAGGTCACCAAACGATGGGGAATCGAATAGCGTAAACCTCCACAGCTTTTTTTGGCGTTTAGATTAGCCATCAACGCCTTGTGCGTTCTATGTTGAGCCTTTAGAAGCCAGCTATCTTTGTAAACACTGCATAAGCCCACACTACGACTATCGCGATGGTCCCATACTTTACAGCTGTTTTCTGTAGGTTAACGACGCTTCTTGTTGAAGGATCTTTTAACACATCTGCATATCGCATAATAACAGGTATGGAAAGCGGAAAAAGTATAAAAAACAAAAGTAAGTGTCTGTAAGAGAGTAAACCAAAAGCTGAGTATACAAATGGCGAGAGAACTGCCATAAGTATCATAAACCCAGCGACTATAACGGTTTTCTTCTTTCCATACTTAACGGCGGAGGTGTTAATCCCCATTTTACTGTCTGCTTCACAGTCTCCGACGGCTTGGATTATGTGGCCTCCTGAATGAATCAGTGTTAGGGGTATGGCAACTAACATAATTGATGAAACATTAATGTTCAGGTGGTGAGTGACTCCTAAACCCATGAAGAATGGTAGAAACCCGGCACCTAAACCTGAAACGACGAGGTCTACAACTGGCAGAGCCTTGAGTCTGAAAGGTGGGGTGGAATAAGCAGTCCACAGTCCGAGATATATAAGAAACAACGCAGAAAGATAAACATCGACTAAAAAAACCAGAGTTAAACCTAGGATGACCAGCAATATGGAAAAAATTAACGCATTGCGTGGTGTTATCCTTCCAGATGCAACAGGTAGACGTGATTTGACTTTGTTTCTTCGATCCGCTTCACGGTCTATGTATTGATTTAAGACGAAGACGCTGGCCGTAACAAACAGAAAAGCTATAAAAACTATGGCGACGCGTTCCAAGGGAGGAAGGTCAAAAATTATGCTTCCCAAACCAAAACTGAAAGCCCATCCGATCCAGCTATCAACCCTGCAAGCCTTGAGATATTGAAACGTTCAAGCAACCTCCAAGATTTCATGCTACAGATTGCAAAACATTTAAATTTTGATATATATAAGACTTACTACTTGGTGAGTGCATGGTCAAAAAGTTTGTTTATGCGTTCATACGGGGGCTCAATAAGCCAATAATATTATGGCTTTTGTACGTTAAGCCCAGATCTGGATACGAGCTAATGAAGGAGTTCACTAAACTAACCGGACAAAAGTTGAAGCCTGGAATAGTATATCCTTTTCTTCACCATTTAGAAAAAGGCGGTTTCACTGTAAGCAAATGGATTGAAAAAGGTAAACGTAAGATAAAATATTACTCACTAACCAAGAAAGGCGAGAATCTTCTAGATAGAGTTCGCAACTTTTTCAACATGCCAATCAAACAACTCATTGCAGATATGCTGACTGAAAAAAGAGAGATCAGCTAGATTGATGCTTCTACTCTTGAAAATTGTAGTTTCACGAATCTTCATGCTTGTGGGAAAAAGGTTTCAAATGACCTTGCACGTAAACCACATCAAGATCTGAAAAGTCTAATGAGGTAAGAAGAGGCTTCATCATTGGCTGACATGGAGAAAGACTTGATTAGAACCACCGTCAGAGGTTTTAACAGAGCCATTATTCTTTGGCTAGTTAGCCAAGAGCCCATGTCGGGATACAGAATTGTGAAAGAAATGAAAAGATTAACTGGTCAAAGTTTCCATCCGGGCACAGTGTACCCTCTACTCTATGAACTGGAAGAAAAAGGGTTTACCGTCAGCAAGTGGATGCAAAGAGGTAGAAGACGCATCAATTACTACTCGATAACAGAAGAAGGAACAAAATTGCTGGAACGACTGCGGGAGCTTTTCGAGATGCCAGTGCAAGAAGTGCTAAAAGACTTTCTCGGAGAAACTTCAGCTGAATAGCTCGTTTTACTAAAGTAAATGCAAATTTAACCATTTGGTCACTTCACCGACTAGTTTAAAAACGCCTTAAGACTCATTAAAATAAGACCTTGAAACAGTGATTGCCCTTGACTATGAAGCTACATCGCATGCAACTTCCGAGAGAAGTCATTGTGGGAAACGAAACCTTAGAACTTGTATGGGATATCTGCAAAAAACTTGGCTTTTTGGAATCCGCCTTTGCGGTGACAGGTCCTCTCACGCGTTCCATCGCAGGTCAAAAAATCATTGATCTACTCGATGACGCAAGAATGAATGTTGACCAAATAATCGTGAACTCTTCCACCATGAAAGATGTTGAGCTGGTTGAAGGAAGAATACGTGAGTTAAAACCGCAGGTGGTTCTTGGAGTCGGCGGCGGCACCAAAATCGACATAGCAAAACTTAGCTCTGCACGTCAAAACATTCCGTTCATAAGCATACCGACCGCCGCCTCTCACGATGGAATTGCAAGCCCCTTCGTGTCAGTTAAAGGGCTAACCAAACCTTACTCTGAAGTGGCGCAGTCTCCTATGGCCATCATTGCAGATACTAGCATCATCACTCAGGCACCGCATCGTTTCACAGCAAGCGGATGCGGAGACGCGATATCTAAATTCACAGCGGTCCGTGACTGGAAACTAGCCAACAGTGTAAAAAACGAGTATTATGGTGAATATGCTGCAAGTTTAGCGTTGATGGGCGCAAAGCTGATTGCAAAAAATGCAAGTATAATGGAACGTAGGATTGAAGAGGGAGTTCGAGTTCTCTTGGAAGCGTTGATAAGTTGTGGCGTCGCCATGAGTATCGCGGGAAGCAGTAGACCTTGCAGTGGCTCTGAACATCTGTTTAGTCATGCCCTTGATCTTATCGCCTCAAAACCAGGCTTGCATGGGGAACAGTGTGGTGTAGGGACAATAATGATGGCGTACCTTTATAAAATGAATTGGAAGCGCATCAAAGAGACGTTGGAAAAAGTGGGTGCTCCCACCACTGCTGCAGAGCTTGGAATAGAACCAAAGTATATTATAGAGGCTTTAGTGCGAGCTCGTGTAATTCGTCCTGAGCGGTATACGATTTTAGAAGAAAAAAGATTGGGTTATGATTCTGCTGAGAAAATTGCAAAGGCTACGGGTGTGATAGGCTAGATTAGATGTGGTGTTGACTCGAAGAAAGCCTGTGGTTACCTGTGTCGGTGTCAGGCAACGTGAAATCTTGTCGTCATCAAGACTTTGTGACACTGGCTTCCTTCTTCTTAAACGATTCAATGAACTTTACCGTTGTTGTCTCTGGGAAAAACCTTTGTGTGTCGGTAGCGATTCCTCTTTTCGCAAGCTGTAGCCCTTCTACATAAAGTGCTTCCTCAGGCACGTTTATCACTACGCCCGTTTTTCCTATTTTCACATGAAACATTTTCAAGTCTACCGAAGGTATCCTTCGATGGATAAGAGCAGCGATTTTTTCCGCTTTTGTCTCAAGCTTTTTCTCAACTGTAACGTCGTAAACCAAGGTTTTGCCGGCTAAGGGAGGGTTATAATCCAGTTGAACTCTTCCAGATCCCATGGTTCTTATGGTGGCGAGTTTTCCGTCAATCTCGAGGCGCATTCCCATCTTAGGCGTGATTCCGCGGGAGATTAGTCTCCGAAGGGCGACCATTTTGACTTTCTCTGGGTCTCGTGGTCCAAACGCCTTTTCCGGAGGTATCTCAGCAGAAGAAGCTTTCTTCAGTTTGAACTTTAGTAGACTCTCATCTAAGGCCTTTAACACCCATCCTTCTCCGACAACGATTAGTCTTGATTCATAGATTTCGCCCTCTTTGTACAGTTTTTCCTTTTTCGCTACGTCTTCAAAGGTGGTGTCAAAGACTTCTCCTGTTTCTTTAACTCTACCTACATAGTTGATGATGATGAAGTCGCTCTTTTTGATAGCCGTTTTCTTCCTCGCAGGACACATTGTTAAGTAACCGAAACGTATAACAAAGTCTCTGCTTTTTGACTTTTTCGGTTGTAACGTCAAAAAGGATGAAAAGGTGAAAAAGGCGAGTGGGTTTAAGATGGAAATAGTGCCTCTTGACTCTGGGCTTGAGGACGTTTTTTGGAACTACGTGTATCAAGATGTCCCTAATCACCATTTTTTCATTCTTGATTGGAAATTTGAGAAAAACTCGACAAAGATACTGCTGGCTTTGAAAGAAAATCGGATACAGGGAATGATGTTGACTTATAGACAAAGCATAGTTCAACTGAGGGGAAACGCTGAAGCTGCAAACGCTCTTTTGGATAATCTTGATTTGGAAAAAGTTGAGATCCAAGCTTTGATGGAACATGAAAACATGGTCTTGGGGCGGTACAAGCCGTTGACGAGGCACGAATTGGTTTTGATGACTTTACGGAGAGGCGAGGAAAGATTACACATTAGACATCCGGTGGTTGAGCTGAATCCTACTGATGAAAAAGAGATAGCATGTTTGATGAGGCAGGCAGATCCAGAGTGGTGGGGAGAGACTGCATCCCAACAAATCATTGAAGGTATGGATGAAAGACTCTGGTTGGGAATTAAGGTTGGTGGAAAGCTTGTTTCACTAGGGGGGACGCGTTTTACTGAGTGGGGCAGTAACATCGGAGTGGTTGGTACTGAAGCGTCACATAGATGTAAAGGCTACGCAACGTCAATCGTGTCCACATTAGTTAAGGAAATCTTGGCAAGGTGCCCAATTGCGTTTATTCATGTTCTCAGCGACAATCCACCCGCTATTCATGTATACCAGAAAGTAGGGTTCAAACCGTACAGAACTTACTTTTTTGCTAGAGGCGAAAAACGCTAATGCTTGGCTGAATCAAACAGGCTTCAGGTTCAACAATCAATAATGTACAAGTCTCGGTGGTTTAATGAACAAAATATTGTTAGGGTGCTCTGTATGATCCTACAAAGATTGGTAGGCCCCTTTTCATAAGGCTGAGAAAGCGAGTAAGCTCAAGGCATATTCAGAAGTTTTCAAGGCAGCCGAAATTAACTCCGCCTTCTACGCGTACCCTTCAAAGGGCACGGTCATGGGTTGGCTCAAGTACGCCAACATAAGGCTGGTGATATCCCCCGAAATCCCCATTTTTTGGAATCTGTTCGAAAACATAGAACAGCTTGTTCTAAAGCCTAGCTTTAAGAGTAGCCAAAGTCTTAGGAAAAATTGGGGAATGAAATGTGAATCCACTAAATAGAATAAGGTCGGGGTTCTTGAGGTTTGCAGGCTACTTAATTCCTCTTGTTCAATCACTGCCGTCTCTCGGAGTCTGGGCGGGTTTGATGACTCTTCCATTCGCTAGTTATTTAATCCTGACTTTCACAAATCTTCCAGTCAACCTTCCTAGAGCCTTGTCTGAATTCTTTGCCCCCTCCCCTATCCTTGTTCTAGAAAGAGCATTCATCATTATCGGTCTCTTAATTCTTGTTTACTCTGTTGTTTATCTAAGGGTAAATAGAAAGGAAGGATTGGTTACTTCAGGACCTTACCGATTGGCCAGACATCCCCAGTATTTGGGAATGATCTTCTCAACCCTCGGTTTAACGAGCTGGAGCGTCTGGATCCTAAACAACACTTTCGGCACTGGATTTCTGAGTCCATCGCAAACTACAGGTGTGTGGTTCGTTGAACTGTTTGCTTACATTTTCCTAGCGCACATAGAAGAATTATTCTTATCTAGAAATTATGGAGAAACTTTTGAGGATTACAAAAGCCAAGTGCCTCTGTTTATACCTTTTTTCAAGACTAATAGAAACTATCTTGATGTTCTTGTTTCCATCTTAATTCCAGCCATTCTTCTATTCATTCTCATCAATGTCCATATTTGACCACTTGACATCTTCCGCAAACCCCATTTTTCTGAGATGGTTGTACAAGATTTTATTTTCTTCTTCAAACTGGGTGCATGCATGCAATGGCTTACAAATAATAAATGATATTGATTTTGGCAATATGTCCAATGGAAAGGATGATAGGGTTTCTATGTCGTGCTTGTTTTCTGATTAATGATGTTACAGATTTTTTGCGGATTATTTGAAGAAAAGGCGAATGGTCTTCCTTTTCGTGGAATTATTTTCACCGCATTACCAAATGATGTTGTGTAAGCCCAAGAGCCATCAATACCGTATCTGACGCCAACGCCACCATATCTTTCAAAAGATGCTTTAATTGGTTCACACGAGACTATATCCTCTAATCGAACAGATTTGTGATTAAAAAAGCCATAGCTAACGGAGAGGTCTTTGTTGTTCAATTGTATTTTTATTCCTCGATAATTCCAAAATAAGAGCAACAAAAATAGTGTTACAGATGCTGGGAGGATAATCCAAAAAGGATTTTGGAAAGCTGTGCCAGTAATGATTGTTATTGATAATACGCATAAAACGAGTATGATGATAAATGTTACAATAGTTTTTGCGAATAAGCCAGCTGGAACCCACTCTCTGTAAATGACTTGTCTCACGTTACCACAACTATGGTATGACAACAAGTTTCAGATTAACGTTTTTGAGCAGATTTACCATTTCAACACGAAATAAATCAAGGCTTGCTCGTTTCATCTTCGAAGGAGAAGATATCCTCAATCGTTACGTTAAAAACACGGGCAATTTTGTAAGCCAGCCTCAAAGACGGGTTGTATTTTCCTTTTTCTAGAAAGAGTATAGTCTGTCTAGTAACGTTTACTTTATCTGCGAGAACCTCTTGTGTGAGTCCATGCTTCTCTCTAAGTTCCTTTATCCTAGTCTTCACAGCTATTGCCCTCAGTCGCCGCGTTCGTTGTAGTAGATGAAGGATGCAACAAATATTACCATACTTCCGGCGACTAAGACCGAGAAAGCAAGCAGCAAGTTCTCTATGGCTCGAAGAATCGTTATATAAACAATGAAGAATACTGATGCCAGCGTAGAGAAGACAAAAGAGTTCCTGCATGCCCTGTTGACATTTCTGTCCACCCTTTCATCGCTACCCCTACCCCACATCGAACTCAAGAATCCAAAAAACCCGAAGAACCCATAAAACCCCTCGTTTCCCGTAACTAAGCCGAGCAGACCTAAAAAACCGAGTAGCCCCAAATAACCCATCAAATTCTTCTTCATACCATTTCACCTACGGTAAATATTTCTAACGTTAGAAATATATTACGTAAGGAATACTTAACATTTTCGGGGTTTCTTTTCGCTGAACTCTAATTCGCCTTTAGTTCTGCTATTCCAAAAGGACTAGTAGTAATACAGAAGTGGAGGTATTAGAGGTTGATGGAAAATGGCAGCTTAGAGAGTCAATTGTTTAAAAACGCTGTATATCTTGCCCTTCTCGGCACTACGCCCACCATTTATATATGGAGAGACTAATACACCGCATTCATAATGGAAAAAGAAGATAATTAATACTTCTCTGAGGGAAATAACATGAAACTTAAAAATGAAGATATTCTGGCTCTTGGGATGATTTCATTGACTTTGGGAGTTTTTATAGGTCTTATCAGTAAGTATTTAGACTTACACTATCTGGACTTCTCTATTTCAAGTTTTTTAGAAGGACTATTTTTTGGGCTTTCTTTGGTTTTAAATCTGGCTTACTTGATAAGAAGAAGGCAAGGTTAGCAGAACACTCTAAATCAGCTAAGGTTGATGGCTTACTGCATTCTTCTACCTTTTAATCATTAGAGAAATGCCATGCGAATTGTTATAGGCTGGCTTATTCTAAAGTTTCACGAAGGTGAAGTTGAGTTGAAAGAATACACGTGCGTGGAAGTTAAGCACCACAAGAATGTTGGTGAAAAAATCGAAGAATGGCAAAAGAATGGCTGGCGTCTCCACACCTATCAAGTGACTGGCCGTGACATCTGGATAAACCATTACTTGCTATTTGAGAGAGGCGAGTGAGTGGGACAAGCCGACTCTGAACTTTCCCCTTTTTGTGACAAACGCGTGTACTCACTATTCAGTGAACGGTTTGAACTCCCATTTTTCCTTATTTGAATAGATTTGTTTGAGGATGTTTGTGGCCCTTTGCTCATCTAGCGATAGTAAAAGCTTGCCTATGTGTTTGCAGAATCTTTTGCTTAAAAGCACTCTACTCCAGTCTGCGCAGTCGTGTTGGAGTACACGGTTTCTGACGTCAATTACTATGTGGTAATCTCTTATCAGCGCTTTTATTTGGTCGTCTGTTTCCTCTTGAATCGTTAGTTCCTTGTCATTGATGCGTTGGGCTCTCTCTAGCCTCGGTTTGTCTATGAAGGCATCGAGCAGGTTTTCGAGGGTCATTTTTTTGGGTTCGGCAAATGCTTCCAAGGTTGGCGTTTTGATTTTAGTTGGAATCTCGAGATATTTCTGTGCGGTTGCTTTAGCCTCTGCCTGTTTTGGTGTTAAGGCTCCAAGCATTTCTAGGACTTGAAGGCAGTTTTCGACTGCGTATCCATGGTAATGGTTGTTGAGGTATCCGTAGACGGTTTCCACTTTGCTTGCAACTTCTTTGACCTTTGGAACCCATGGTTTAAGTTCATTAATGCTATATCGGTAGTTGTACCACGGTCTTGTTCCTCTCCCGTGCCATCTGAAATACGCTATTTTGGATGTTACGTGTACTTCTGGAGGCAGTAGGGGTTCATCAACGATTGTGTACGCCACTTTATACTTCTTGAGCAAACGCCATGTTTCATCTCTCATCCAAGATAAGTCTCTGAACTCTACGGCAAACTTTATGTTAGTTGGAAGGATCTTGAAGAAATCTTCCATGAGGTCGAGATTGAAGCCGAACCGTGGTGGAAGCTGAATTAGTATGCATCCAAGTTTACCGTTCAGATGGAGGGGTTCCATGAGTTCGCAGAAGCGTTTGAGGTCGTCTTCAACGCCTTCCACTAACCTCAGCTTCTTTTCGTGAGTTATCAGCTTTGGAAGTTTGGCAACGAAGACAAAGTCTGTTGGAGAGTATTTTAGCCATCCCATCGCCATGCCTTTCGACGGATAGCGATAGAAAGTTGAGTTTATTTCAACGGTCTTGAAGACTTTGGTGTAGGCTGAAAGCATGCTCTTTTCCTTTTTCTTGTAGAAGGGGCCAATCCATTCTCGGTAGCTCCAACCTGAGGTGCCGAGTCGAACGTTATCCAATGCCTTCACCTTGACTTGACGGACTCTAACGTTTGAACTATCTCGTTGAGGCTATTATACGTTTTTTCGGGGAGTTTTTGGAGTATATTTGACGCGTGGACTCGTTTCGTCTTTGTTAGATCGATAAGTTTCCATCCTTGATGGCTAATCAGCTCTTCCTTGCTGCTTGGGAATTCGGCGTCTTCTTGCAAAACTTCCATAAGTGAGCCCAGGCCAGTAGACTTCGTGACCGTGGGAAATTTTCCAGTGTTCTTGTAAATTTTGAAGCGTGCAGCGTCTTTGTACATTCTGACGAAGTGGAAGCTAACGGCCACTGTTTTTTGATCTCCTTTGGAGGCTTTCTCGTCGATTTTCCTGAGCTCTTCATCTGTTGGTTGGTAAATATTGTGACGACCCTTCCCGAAGAGTCTCGAGTATAGGATGTCAGATTCGTAGGCTGGTTCCTCGTTTTTTGAAAGGTCGACGCAATGGATCATGCTGTAATCTCGCATCGTTTCAACGAGATCTGGGTTGAGGGATCGTTTGGCACCTCTCACTTCTAAGGCAACCCTAATGCCATCCAAGTCTGCTGATGAAAAGAAGTTGTCTATGAGTTCAGCATTGGCTTTTGTAGGCTGGAATGTTGGAGGTGTTTGGAGATGCAGAATTTCAGCTTTTAGCGTGTCACAGATGGTAGTCATCTTTTTCAGGATTTCATATGTTTCCGGCTTTGACTCGAACTTGTATTTGTGAGTTAGTGCTTTGTTGCATCTTACTGCAAATTCAAAGTTTGGTGGGACTAGTCTACGCCAAGATTTTACGAGTTTTAGGCTGGGTATTTCGTAGAAGGTTGAGTTTACCTCGACGAAGTTAAATGCTTTTGAGTAGGCTACAAGAGGGTGCACACCTGGTACCTCAAAATATGCCCACCCACCCGCTCCGATCAGGTACTTTGGCAAAGTGCTGGTCCTCATAAGTCTTTAAGGCTTGGAAATAAAATAGAATATCGGTTTTACTTTCACCAACGAGTCTCTCGAACTATTGAATATTTTTCTACTAAATGCTTATGAGCTGTGGATTCACTTTTTCATACCCCCTTGTGCGTAGTGGCTGCGTTGTCCGGAAAATCCAACAGACTGTTAGCGCTCGGTCTCCCGAAAATAGATGATGTTTTCCCGGGTTTTCAAAGGGGTGACTTTGCCGTTTTGTTTGGTCATCCTATTTGTAGGACTTTATCATTTCTTTTGTGTGTCCGTTGTCAGTTGCCTCTCAGGAAGGAGGGACTGAATTCTAGAGCAATCTACATTGATGGTGGGAATACTTTTGATCCATACGCTGTTTCAGCGATAGCCCGAGAATACGGTTTGAAACCAGAATCTGTGCTTGAGAATATTTTCATTTCCAGAGCGTTCACGGCGTATCAGCTGACGGTCTTGGTGTTTGAGAAATTGGAAGATGCTCTGAAGCGATACAGGTCTAAAGTGGTCGTTGTTTCGGGCATTACTAGGTTGTTTCTTGATCGTGATGTACCTAAAAAGGAAGGTGGAGACGTCTTCATGAAGATGACTCGGCATCTTTTAGAACTCGCTTCAAGAAGACGGGCTGTCATTGTTGCTACCTGCGTTTCTCGACGTTACTCAAGAAGAAGCATGTTTCTAGAAGCCGTCTTGTTTGGAAGAGCAAACACTGTGATAGGACTGAAGGACTCTCAAGGTGCCTTAAAGTTCGTTTTGGAGTTTCATCCGAACATTAAACCGTTTACTGTTGATTTTCCTTCTAATGCGGTCACGATGGACATGTTTATGGAGACTTGATGAATGGGAAAAACTGTTCCATCGTATCGCCAAGCATTGGAGCATGAAATTGAGAGGTGGAAGGGCTTTAGGAAAGGGCTGAGAGGGAAGGATGCTGAAGCTTTTGAGCGTATGATGAACGCTTGCAGAATGTTCGCATCAGCGGGAAGCATGGCGACGCGACCGATTTTGCTTGAAGCAATGTTCATGTCGATTCTGCTTCACCAAGAGAAGGTGTTAACGGAGATTAAAGAGAGACTTGACAGACTGGAAAAGCAACTTGACCAGCCTTAAACCGTTGAAAGGCTGGTTACTCGACGTGTATCCTTCAAATTCTGGTCAAATGACAGTGTGGATTATAACAGAGAATGGAGAACGCGTAAGGCTCGTGGACAAGTTTCAGCCCAAAATCTACGTTTCAGGTAAGATTGCCGACTTGTCCAAGTTGACCAACCAGCTTGCAACGAGCAAATCGGTGGTCAAGTGGCGTTACGTTGAGAAATATGCTGATTTCATGGAAAACAAGAGATCAAAGGTGTTAGAGATAACCACGAGTGATTGTCGTCGGATTCCCCACTTTGCTTGCAAATTGTTGAGGCTTGGGGGATATCAGAAGTTTAGGCTGCATAACGTGGATGTTCCAGATGCGCAGGCTTATTTCTATGATAGGGACATTTTTCCGCTTGCCTTCATGATGATCACGGTTCAGAGTGACAGACTTGCCTACTGGTTGCTCGATTCGGTTGAAAGCGTGGATTATGAGGTTCCTCCTCTTCGGCTAATGTCGTTGCGTGTGGAAATAGTCACAGACAGGCCCGTTCCTAATTTCAGTGACCCAATTGACTCCATCATTGTGGAATGTAGTGGAGAAAAGATTGTTATTGATGAGGGAGATGAAGGGGAAAAGATTCTCAAGATGGTTGAGGTCATCAGAGAGAAGGACCCTGACATCATCTTTACTCGTGGCGGGGACTCCTTCCTTTTTCCTTATCTCGCTCGTAGGGCGCTGGTAAATGGAGTGCTTGGCAAGCTTGTTTTAGGAAGAGAGGATGTTCCTCTTAGAGCTAAGAAGAAGCGTGGGATGACTTTCTTCTCGTATGGAAGGGTTTACTTCAAGGCGCCCATGCGAAGGTTGTATGGACGCATCCATGTCGATGAGGAAAACACGTTCATTTACTCGGCCTGTGGACTGGATGGGTTGATTGAGGTTTCGAGGACTTGTAGAGTTCCGTTGCACAGAGCTGCGAGGGCTTCGATCGGATCTATTATGTCGTCTTTGCAGTTGTATCAAGCTACGAAGGATGACATTCTTATTCCTTGGAAGAAGAGGGAGCCTGAAGCTTTCAAGTCGGCTTGGGAGCTGCTTGTGGCTGATAGAGGAGGTTTCATTTTTGAGCCTAAACTGGGCATACATGACTGGGTTGCTGAAGTCGACTTTTCTTCCATGTATCCAACTTTGATGGCGAAGTGCAACATCTCAGCTGAGACCGTGCTCTGTAAGTGTTGTCCGGATTCGAAGCTGAGGGTTCCTGAACTTGGATATAATGTGTGTAAGAAGCGGGAGGGAATAGTTCCGCGGACCTTAAAGATGATTTTGGAGAAGCGAGCCGCCTATAAGCGTTTGAGAAATGAGGCTGAAGACCCTGAGTTAAGGCGGGTCTACAATCGTAGGCAGAATGCTTTGAAGTGGATTTTGGTGACATGCTTTGGTTATCTAGGTTACAAGAACGCTCGTTTTGGTAAGGTTGATGCTCACATTGCGGTTTGCGCTTTTGCTAGGGATGCTCTTTTGAAGACTGTCCGTATGGCTGAGGAGAGGGGTTTCGAAATAGTTCATGGAATTGTTGATTCTCTATGGCTTAAGAAGGAAAGTGCTTCTCCAAGGGAGTATGTTGAACTCTGCAACGCTGTTTCGAGGGAAATCGGGGTGCAA
>Ga0224501_10001438_pt1 | contig 18501 bp, 18 predicted proteins | sample SF_Oct11_sed_USG_4_FD_169105 | JGI IMG/M metagenome (GOLD analysis project Ga0224501, IMG submission 169105) | Sediment microbial communities from San Francisco Bay, California, United States - SF_Oct11_sed_USGS_8_1 | ecosystem: Environmental > Aquatic > Marine > Sediment | place: USA...
CTTTTGTGGCGTCTATCCCGAGTTGACGGCGACGGTGTTTGACCTTCCTGCTACTCTGCGGGTGACGGAACGGACCGTGAAAGAAGCGGGGTTGGAGTCACGGGTTGCCCTGAAGTCCGGTGACTTCAATCGGGATGCGCTCGGTGGTCCCTACGATGTCGTGCTGATGTCGGATATCCTGCATTATCAACCCGATGAGGCGAATGAGGCCTTGGTTGCCAAGGTGTTGAGTCACCTGGCTCCGGGAGGTCGGCTGGTCATCAAGGATCGATTTCTTGACGAAGCGGGGACCGGTCCGGCATGGACGACGGCGTTTGCCGTACATATTTTGGTCAATACGCAAGCAGGCGGCTGTTACCGGACGAGTGATGCGATTCGATGGATGACCCGAGCAGGGTTTGCATCCGTCGTAGAGTTGGAGAAAACGGCTGTCGTGCAAGGATCGAAACGGTAAGGGGTAAGGGGTTAGGAGTAAGGAGTGAGGCATTGAATCGCCAATTCCGAGAGTGACCGACGTTGAGGTACAGCTGCCCTGGGTATCGATTGACGCATGACTATTGAGGGATAGCGGACTTGGCATTGAGGAGTCATTGTGGATTGGTTGCGGGAACCGGGGTTCTTTGGAACACATGCGACGGTAGGAGCGGATCTGAGCCAGTTTATGGCGACGCTCTTTACCGGTCTGTTCATTATCGGTTGGTTTCAGGCACGCAGGCAAAAGGCCGATGCGCATCATTGGCTGATGCTGGGCGGTATGGTGTCGATGATCAGTTTTTTTATCGCCTATTATTTGTTTCGGCAACTCGGAGTGCTTGCGGTCGAGGGGAAGGAAGGGTTCGGCGGTTCGCAAGAACTCTACGATTACGTGTTCATTCCTGTCCTGACACTCCATATCATCTTGGTGATTATCGGTCTGATCATGGCGGTCTATATGATGGTGCTGGGATTCCGGTCGCAACAAATCATTCACGGCATCCGGTCGCTCAGTGAATCGCTGTTGCAAACGACGTGGAAGAAAGTCGGGCTGGTTCTCGGCGGGACAATTGTGCTGGTCATGGGCTTGTTTCTGTCGCGAGTGGCCACGGCCGGATTTTCCATGCGAAAGCTGGAGGTGTACCTGGTCTTTTTGATTATCGTGACGATCGTCTTGGCCGTTGAAATGGCGATCCAGCGTATTTGGCCTGATGGTGCGAGACGCCATCGCGCGCTCGGCCGGTTCACCATGGTCATCTATTGTATCCTGTTCGCCACCGGGAGCTTTACCTACGCAATGTTGTACATTCTCTATCCCGGGAAGATCGGGTAACAGAAATGAGTGCTGAGACGCGAGTGCTGAGTGGGCATTCTTTCAGATCGCCTCACCCCTTACCGTTCACCCCTCACGTGGGTTCGGTATGTTGACCTGCGGCTGTGGACGGTGGATGCATACGGAGGGGATCGAGGAACGGGCTCACGAAGACGGAGGGCTGCAGTGGTTCGTTCGATCTGAATGCCGTGGGTGCGGATTAAAGGTCGGCGTTGATGTGCCGGCCGCTCAGAACAGCGGATTAGTTGATCGGCTCATGTGGACGGATGAGGCGCTGCATCGACTGGAACGGATGCCGCCCTATGTCGCACCGCTCTATAGAAATGATATTGAAGAGCAGGCTCGTTCTCGTGGCGAACGGGTCGTCACGTATGAAGTGTTGCTCCGTCCTGCGACGGGAGAACGGATTGAATGGGATCCGGAAGCGGAACGGCGGTTGGACAGGGTGCCGGCCCCGGTGCGCGCGATGGCAAAAATCGAATTGGAGCGCACGGCAGCGGACCGTGGTTCGAATCGGATCACGGTGGCGCTGATGGAAGAAATCAAAGCCAAGTATTTCGGCATGGCCTCTCAAAAGGAGTAACGAGTGCTGAGGACTGAGTGCTGAGAAGGAGAGAAGAAATGAAACGGATTATTCTCCCGGCTCAGTCCTCAGTCCCGTTGGCTCAGTCCTAGACATTATGTTGCATCGAATGGCATTGCGGGTGCTTCCCAGCTTGAGTTTGACGGTGACGGAGGATGCTGTCCGGAAGCGGAAGCGACTGGTCATGTTTGTGCCGGGGTTCGTGGCGTTCGGAGTCTACCGAGCGGCGAAGCATCTCGTGCCTTTGGATGATTCGCTGGTGTTGCTTGTGGTGAGCAGCCTGGTGGCCGTGGTGACGTCGTTGATCGCCTATCGGGTCGGACGGGCCGTGTCATGGTCGGCGATCGTGCGTGAAGACGGAACACGTCTGCTTGGGTGGGTTGCCGGATGGATCGGCGCGGTGTACGGCGTTCAGCTCTCATTGCTGGTGTTGGCGATCTTGTGGATGGCCGGATACAGTTACCTTCAACATCCCGACGGCCCAGCGATGATGGCGATTATCATTTCCTGCACCTCGGTAGCTCGGGATGCCTTTGAGATCGGCCACGTACGAAACATCGCGCAGATGGGTCGGCCGTTTCCGACATTCCCTGACGGTACCGCGTTACGGGGGATGTTGGGGAGCCATGCGGCGCGGGTCGGGCCTTGGGTGGTAGGTGGATTGATGCTCGGTGCGGCATCCGCCTTAATTGGTCAGGTTGTAGAGGGACATGCAGGAGCGATCATGCAGCTCTGTGCCGTGACAGTGGTGGGAGGCACGCTGACACTGTGCGCGTACTTCGGCGGATTAAAGCCGGGGCTGTCTTGGATCACGGCTCTGTCCGAAACGAAATTTACCGAACTGCTGAAATATTGGTGGTGGCCGGGACTGGCATTCTCAGCCACCTATTACTTTGTGGCGGTGGGAACGGTGATTTTTGTGTTGCGACAGCCGGAGATATCAGTGGTGTTCGCTATGGCCGCCGGTGCGTCGGTGACCGGATTGATGGGACTCTATGGGTATTATTTAGGGTATCGCCGCCATGTCGAAGAGCAGGAGGGGCAGAGCCTGAGCCCCGCGCTGCTTCGATGTCCGTTTGTCATGGGCATTCTAGGAAAATCGACGAATATGGGGACGGTCGTGACACATATGCCAGGATCAAAGGTTTGATGATGCACCGGAGCTTTTTGCAAAAGCAGTTCAGGGGACTCGTATTGATAGGCGCGGTTGTGGCCCTATTCAGTGTCTGTGGCTTGCCGTTCAATGGGCTGTCATTCGCTGAGGAGTCGACGGATGTCTATTTCCAGACACCCGGGACGCCTCAAGGCCCGGCTGCTCCGACTCCGCAAGAAACGGTGTACCCTCGGATCGGCTCGTTTGATAGCCGGTCCTTGACCTGGTTTGTGACGCAGCAGCATACCTACTTCGGCGGATTCGTTCTGGCCTTGCCGCTATTTTGTGCCCTCCTCGAATTTCTCGGACTGCTGACCAAGAAGCCTTCGTTGTCTCTGCGGTATGACAGTTTGGCGAGGGATTTGGCAAAGGTGGCCTTGTTGGCCCTGTCGGCGACCGCGCTGATCGGTACGCTGATGTTGTCGATGTTCATCGCGCTCTATCCGAGTTTCATGACCTATATGGGCGGAACCTTCAAATCCTTCATGCCGGCCTATGCCGCGGTGCTGATCGGAGAGCCGTTGCTCCTGATCGTGTACTACTACAGCTGGGGCCGGATGGCTGAGCGGGGGATGAAGTGGATCCACGCGTCGATCGGCGTCTTGGCCAACATCGTGGGAACCGCGCTGTTGTTGCTGGCGAATTCTTGGTCGGCCTTTATGATGGCGCCGGCCGGCGTAGATGAGCAAGGGCGGTTTTTAGGAAATGCCTGGCATCTGTTGCACTCTGTTCTGTGGAATCCGCTCAATGTCCATCGATTTCTTGCGGATATCATGTCCGGAGGGGCGGTCGTTTTGGCCTATGCCTGCTACCGATTTTTCACCGCCAAGACGCAGGAGGAGCGGGCCTATTTTGATTGGGTCGGATACGTGTTCTTGTTTGTGACGGTCTGTGCCTTGTTGCCCATGCCGATCGCCGGCTATTGGTTGATGAAGTCGGTGTTTGCGTTCCGTCAGACCATGGGCGTGACCATGATGGGCGGGCTGCTGACATGGATGTTTGTGGTACAGGCATTGCTGATCGGCGCCCTGTTTCTCGGTGTGAATTACTATATGTGGCAAGGGATGATGCGGCTCAAGGGAGCGGAACGGTATCAACCCTATTACCAATATATCCTCGGAGGCTTGGTGCTCGCCCTCTTCATTTGGTTGACTCCGCACACGTTGCTCATGTCGGCGGGTGAGGTGAAGGCGATGGGCGGTGCACAGCATCCGGTCATCGGAAACTACGGTGTGATGTCGTCGAAGAACGGCGCGATCAACGTCATCCTACTTTTTACGGCCCTCAGTTATTTGTATTACCGCCGGGCAAACAGGACGATGACCATATCGTGGGCTGCGACCGGCAATGTGATCATTGCGGTGTTGTTCGTCGTCGGTATGGTGAACGTGGTGCTACTGTCCGTCTACGGTTTCTACTTGCCGGCGAAGGTTCGTGTGGGGCTGTCGGCGCCGCAGGCGTTTACCACGTTTACGGTGATTCTTGCCGGTCTGTTGCTCAATCGCGCCATGCTGAAGGGGGCTATTGTGCATGGGGCGGTGCAGTGGGGAAAAATTCCCGTTCGGGGCATGGTGGTCTTATTCGGTCTGGCGGCCGCCTTTAGCTGGGTGATGGGGCTCATGGGGTACATTCGTTCATCCGGCCGACTGGCATGGCATGTCAGCGATCTGATGGCCGATGTGTCGCCTTGGGCCTTTACTCCGGATTTGGGCTTTGCCGCCAAAATGGTCACGTTGAACATGGTGGTATTCTGGGGGGCGGTGCTCGCGCTCTTTTGGTTCTGTCAGCGGGGACAACAGCCGGTCATGGGTGAAGAACTTCATGACTCGGAGGCTCCGTTGCTGTCGCCGGTTCCATCGCAAGAAACCTGATGCAAGAGTAGAAGGGGAATTGGAGAACAGAGATGATGTTGAATGTGCTGATTCGAGCGATGTTGGTCGTCGGTGTGGCAAGTGTGGCCCTTATGCCCGGTGCAAGTTGGGCTCAAGGACAAGGGCTTGTATTGGAAGATTTCGCGGCGAAAGAAGCCGATGGATTTCCCTCTTTGTGGGAGCATGAAAATCAACGGAGTCAGTCCAAAGGCCGTGAAGCCTACAAAGTGCAATCTGAAAACGGAGAGAACTTTCTGTCGGCAAAGGATGCGGGACAACGGATCAAGAAGAAGAAAATCGATTGGGACCCCAAGGCGTATCCTGTGCTGACGTGGCGGTGGAGACTGCTGAAGGCCCCGACGGGAACCGAGCCGCTGGCTGCGATCTATGCCTCTCTCGACACCGATCTGCTCTTTATTCCGGTCTTCACGAAATATGTCTGGAGCGCCACGAAACCGGAAGGCACCTTGACCGAAGGGGGGATGTTCAGCGGGTCGGAGCTTGTGGTGCAAAGCGGAACACAGGTGGGAGAGTGGTTCGAGGAAAGAGTGAACGTATACGAAGATTTCAAAAAGATCCACCAACATGAGCCGGCACAGAAGGCCTGGGGGATTTCTATCGTCGCAGGTTCCGGGGTCGAGATCGACTTTGGTCCCTTGACGGCATTGCCGGCAAAATAGATGTAGGTGCTGCTGATGACGGCTGACCAGGTTTCCAAAATCCCGATCTCCAAAGTGCTGGATATTGTCTTGGGGATGGTGGTGATGGGGACTGTCGGTGTTCTCCTCGGGATGGTCATGGGCGGGGGGCTCTTGCCGGTTGCCGTTATTGTGGGACTGGTATTGGGATTCGTGATCGGGTTTCTGGGAGGGCGCCGATTTCTCGTCAGTATCATGGTCGGAACCGTCCTCGGTGGTGCGTTGGCTTGGTTGTTGGCCGGTATCGACCGGGTATGGGTCGGCGCGGGCGCGGGTGCTGCCATGGGGGGCTTTCTTGGTGTCCAGATCTCGATGCTGTTGGACGTTCGCGCGGCGAGGAAGGTTGCGTCGGAACAAGCAGGTCCGCAGGCGCCGCAGCCGTGAAGGATAAGAGGGAGATTGCGTGGAAAATAAGGGTGTGCTGTACGGGTCGATTATTTTCGTGTTCGCCTCATTCTTCGGTTTGATCGGCATGTTGGTCTATGAGTCGTATAAAGCGAGTCAGATGAAGGAGCTCGCCAAATCCATTAAGTCGGATACATCTGAAACTCGCGAGGTGGAGACCGGCACAGTCTCTCTTGATTACTCCATGTATAAAACGATGATCGGGGATGAGGGGCGCGAAATGGTTCAAATTCCCGAGGGGCCCTTTACGATGGGGAGCGAGGAAGGCGGTCCGGACGAGGCACCCGAACATCAAGTGTTTTTGAAAGGGTTTTACATCGATCAAAAAGAAGTGACGCAGGAAGAATACGCACGGTTTGCCAAAATGACCAAGCGTGACATTCCGAGGATCGAGGTATTTGAGGACGACCAGTCGAAACTGCTCCAGCCGGAGTTTGCGGCCATGAGTGTGTCCTGGGAGGATGCCGTAGCCTATTGTAAGTGGGCCGGTAAACGCCTTCCGACGGAAGCGGAATGGGAGAAGGCCGGGCGAGGCGAGGGGAAGCGACGCTTTTCTTGGGGGGACGGGTTTGTCTCCGGTGCCGCAAACGTGGATGGGAGCGAAGACGGATATAAGTATTTGGCGCCCCCTGGGTCATTTGAGAAGGGGCGGAGTCCGTACGGGATTTATGATATGACCGGGAACGTCGCGGAGTGGGTGGCGGATTCGTACGATGAAGGCTATTACAAAAACTCTCCGTATCGTGACCCGAAGGGACCGGAAAACACCGATCTGAAGGTTGTGCGGGGAGGGTCCTGGCGGGAAACGGAGCATAATGCCAGGCTTTCCAAGCGCTTTGCAGCGAAGTATTGGCGGGCCGATATTACGATCGGTTTTCGGTGCGCAGCGGATCTTGATCAGGAGGGCGGTTCGTAAGCCGGTATGCTCGAAACTAAATTCAAAATCGTGTTCTTATTGGTCATCTTGGCCGGTGCCGCTCTTCCGATTGTCGGCATTATGAAGGGGACGACGTTGACGCCGTTTGAAGAGCCGGTCGGCGGGGCGACGGACGTCGTCGCACCTGAACCGGAACAAGAGGTGAACGAAGAGCCGATTCGAGAAGAGATGGTGACCATCCCCTCCGGATCCTTCATTCGCGGTACCGAAGAGGGAGGGTTCGATGAGCGGCCTCAACGAACGATCCATCTGGATGCCTTTGCCATTGACCTGCATGAGGTCACCAACCATTACTACCAACAATTTGTTGTGGCGACCGGCCACCGAAAGCCTGGATTGCCTGCCCGGTATGCCAAAAGCAGCGGAAGAATGAGAGGTCCCAATCAGCCGGTGGTGTACGTATCATGGGAGGATGCGGACGCCTATTGCCGTTGGAAGGGAAAACGTCTTCCGACTGAGGCGGAGTGGGAAAAGGCCATGAGGGGGAGCGACGGTCGGCTGTGGCCATGGGGGAATGAGGAGCAAGCCAACGGCGCCAATTGGGCTCGGGTAGATGATGGATATGAGGTGTCCGCAACAGTAGGGAGCTTCCAACGCGATACAAGTCCATACGGAGTCATGGATGGTGCCGGTAATGTCATGGAATGGGTAGGCGATTGGTATCACGAAACGTACTACAAGGACTCACCCGAACAAAACCCGCCGAGCCCCGAGCATGGGACCTATCGGGTGCTTCGAGGGGGAGGCTATACGACGACCGGTGCGGATATCCGAATTACCAGTCGAAGCAAGATGATGCCGGATTTTCGTGACGAAACAATCGGATTTCGTTGCGCGAACTCAGATGTTTTGAGGGAAGACCGGCAAGCAAAAGAGTCATGAGTCTAGAGAAAATCGAAATAGTAAAGGATCAAGAACACGGCCAAAATGATGTTGACAACCATTCCGGCCAAAACTATAATGTCAAACACTTTTGAGTTTTTAGACATGGTTTTTCTCTTGCAAGAAAAGGTTAAGTGTGCGTCTTGCAAGAGGTTGAATAACACAGGGTTTCCTGTCTGTCAAGGAACGTAAAGCCTAGCCAATCATCCCTCTCGATCGGAACCAAGGAGTCATAGATGGCCGAAGTAGCATCTCAAGAAGCAGCATCTCAAGACAGTGAGTTGAAAGTTAAAATCGGGAAAATGATTTTCTATATCACTATCGCAGTCGGGCTTTGGTTTTTTTACTGGTTTGCGGGAATCCAGTGCCCTTGCTGATGGATGGTCGAAGATATATGGACAGGCGTCTGCCTGATTGGGTTTAGTTTGTGGTGAGATGAAGAGGAGATGAGCGTATGAGTGCTCTGAATAATCCGGTCATCGCAGTGATTGTTTCTCTCATTATCGCGGTTGGTTACTTTACGATGGTGGATCATATGCTGATGGATATGCAGGGGCTGGATTACTGGTATCTCTTCCGTGAGTAGCCTTGATAGGCCGTGACTGCTTAGGTTGTACGCATATAAAGACCTCGCGAATTGTACGCGAATTGTGAATTGTAATTGTACCGCATTAAGGAGGTATTTCATGGGTTCCGTAGCCCGGAAGAAGCTCTTATCAATCATGGCGCTGTGCGCGATGGTTGGCCTCCTCCTGCTTCCGATCGTGATGGCCTTGCCGTCGCCCGCTATCGGGGAAGAGGCGCCAGCTGTTGAGGGAGAGCAGAAGGAAGGCGAGAAGGTTGAGAAGGGGCGCGATGTCTACTATAAGACCGAGGGTGTTGTCGTAGGTGCGCCTGCTCCAAAGACGGTAGATGGCCCCGCAGATTATCCTCGGTACAATTTTGAAAGCCGTGTTTTGATCTGGTTCGCCAACCAGCAGCACCTCTATTACGGCAGCTTTGTGTTGGCTGTGCCGATCTTCTGTATGGTCATTGAGTTTATGGGGGTTGTGACGAAGGATAAGGCGCTGGCGAAGAAATACGACAAGCTGGCCTATGACTTCATAAAGATCAGTCTTACGGCCTACTCGTTGACTGCCGTCCTCGGCGGTATTCTTATCTTTACGTTCCTGACGCTATATCCCACATTCTTTTCGTATCTGTCGGGAATTTTCCGCCCCGTTATGCATATTTATGCCCTTATGTTCGTGGCGGAAAGCGGAACGCTCTACATCTATTATTATGGCTGGGACAAGATGAAGGAAGGATTCCTCAAGTGGATTCACTTGAGTATGTCCGTCGTCTTGAACATTATCGGAACATTGCTCATGTTCCTGGCGAATTCATGGATCGGATTCATGATGTCACCCGCCGGAGTCGATGAGCAGGGACGATTCTTGGGGAATATTTGGCACGTGATCCACACGGCCCTCTGGAACCCATTGAATCTCCATCGCATCCTCGGAAATATGGCGTTCGGCGGTGGTGTCGTTGCCGCCTATGCCGCATATAAGTTCCTTGCTTCGAGGACGGATGAGGATCGTGCGCATTACGATTGGATGGGCTACATCGCTATGTCCTTGGGGGTCGCGTTCCTGATTCCCCTTCCGTTTGCCGGTTACTGGTTGATGCGAGAGGTCTATGCCTATCGCCAGCAAATGGGTATTACGTTGATGGGAGGTCTGCTGGCGTGGTTGTTCATTATTCAGGCAACCATGATCGGGATTCTTTTCCTGAGTACGAATTATTATCTCTGGCAAGCCATGGGTCGAATGCGTGGTGCAGAAAAATACCAGCGATACATCAAGTATCTGGTGTTCCTGCTCGCTTGTGGATTCATGGTGTTTATCACGCCCCATACCATGGTTATGACGCCCGCTGAGCTTAAGGCTATGGGTGGTCAGCAGCATCCTGTGCTGGGTAACTATGGGGTTATGTCGGCAAAGAACGGCGGAATTAACGTCATTATTACGACGACCGTCTTGAGCTTTGTCTGGTACATGCGAGGCAATAAAGTCTCGACCGTATCTTGGGCCAAGTTCGGGAATATATTTATGGGCGTCTTCTTTGCCTGTGCCTATATCAACATCATTTGGTTGGCGATCTACGGGTACTACATTCCGGCCAACGTTCGCGTCGGTCTGTCGGTTCCTCAGGTCGCAACGACCTTGTCATGTCTGTTCTTCATGTTTGCCTTGAACAGCGTCATGATGAAGGGAGCCAAGCAGATGGGGCCGATCGAATGGGGCAAGATTTCAGCCCGTTCTCAATATGCGCTCATCATGCTGGCCACCGCGTTCACCTGGATGATGGGACTGATGGGCTATATTCGTTCATCGGTTCGCCTCTTCTGGCACGTGAATGAAATCATGCGGGACAATTCGCCCTGGGCCTACACCCATACGGTCGGTTTTGCGGCGAATATGATTTCCGCGAACGTCTTATTTTTCTGGATTAGTATTCTGTTTGTCTTCTGGTTGGGGAGCCTGACGGCCAAAAAGGCTCCGGTTGAGGAAAAGGTCGGCGTTTCAGGGGCCGTTCCGCAACCGGCTGGCGGACATTGATTGATTTATCATACGTATCGGCTCAGTGTCGGATGTGGGCGATAAATTTAGAATCGCACGACACGAGAGCGGTAGGAGGTCACTACCTTGGGTAACTTGATTGCAGAAGCCATCTCGATGGGCTGGATGGCGATGGCTATTGTGGCCGGAATGATTGTGTATTTCCAGGTCACGATCGGCGATCCCGTCGCAAAAAAGCGTGCGGTATTTAAAACATTTATCGGCCTTGTCTCTACATTCCTTCTGTTTATCGCGATCGCCAACTATAAGCAGAATTTTTATGGAGAAAGCCGGTTGTTGCCCGTCTCGCTTGTGATGATTACGGTCACTACCTTCATCATGGCGCTGTACTATACGAATTTGAGCGCCCTGTTGAAAATCGGTGGGATGATGTTCTTTATTGCTGCGTTCCTTTCAGGATATGGGAATTGGCTGCCTCAGGTCGAAGGAGGATTCCCGCCGGTAGAAGAGGAAAAAACGTGGGACTCCATGACGCCGGAGCAATTGGCCGATGAGGGTGAAAAAATCATCTTCGGCGGAGTGGGTAAAAATAAGGAACAGGGTGCTATCGGAAAAGGTCAGTGTCCGTTGTGCCATGCGTTCCACGCGGGGATGTTGGGTGAACGGGCCCCGAACCTTCTTGGTCTCGTTCAGCGTGGCGATGAGCGGATCGCAGACCCCAAGTACTTTAAGGATGATCCGACGAAGCGCATGTATTCCGTGAAAGAAGCATTTCCCGGTTCAGGAGCTGCGCAGACATCACAGGAATACATTGCGGAGTCGCACGCCTGTCCTAGCTGCTATGTGGTTGAGGGCTATGGCGTAAAGGGCACGAATGACAAGGAAAGTCCGATGCCGGCGATTCATAAGCCACCAATTTCTCTGAGTTTGCCTGAATTGGCTGCTGTTGATACGTGGATGTATTTGCGCGAAGGGTTGGACGCGCCGTCTTTTGAAGATCTCGTCGCATCATACGAAAAGTTCATTCCTGAAGCCGACCGTCCTCAGCAGGCGAAGGAGGGCGAGGGCGGAGGAGGAACGACTCTGATGGCTGATGGATCAGAGCCTGTCGATCAGATTTTAGCGAAAGCACAATGTGTCGCATGCCATACGATACCTGGCATCCCTGGCGCGGTCGGTACGATCGGGCCGAAGCTTGAAGAGGGTACGACGGCAGCGCAGCGCATCAAGGCACCTGATTATAAGGGTACGGCGAAGAGTGCGACCGAATACATCATGGAGTCTATCATTGATCCAAGTGCTTACGTCGTACAGCCGTTCCCGGATAATACTATGCCGAAAGTATTCGGACAAAAACTGAGCGCGGGTGCCTTGAAGAAGATCGTTGACTATCTGTCTCAAGTCAAGGTCGGGCAACCGCCGCCACCTATTAAATGAAGGAAATGACTTCTTCTCTGGGTTGCGGAGTAAAAGGGAGTAAGCGATGAAAGCATTGATGTCACTCGGTGCCCTCGCCGGAGTCGTGGGGCTCCTCCTTCTAGGAGGAATGACTCTGGACATCGTTCCCTCAACGACAGTGCGTCTCGTTGAAGGGTACATGCCGATGCAATTGCTGTTTGAGGTGGGGTGTTATGTCCTCGGGTTTACGGGATTGAGCTACATGCTCAATGCGATGGGGATGGCACTGCCTCGATTCTGGCAAGGGATCGGATTCTGGGTGTTCTTTATCCTCTACCTGAAGTTTCGAGTATATCCTCCGATTCCGTTCAGCGTCCGGGCTATGTACGGAACGGTCGGCTTGGTTTGCGTGCTGATGTGGGTGTCTGCGAACGAGGAGGATTGGCAAAAATTTAAACAACCGATTCTCAATGTCATGGATGCTCAGTCTGGGATGAATAAGATCCTCAGATATATGTATCTGGTCCTGATCCCCATCCTGATGTGGGGATTCACATTCAATGCAATGATGCCGAAGTCAGAAGAGCCGATTGAGTTGCGTACGGTACATCCGGCACCGCCTGCCAGCACGAAGGTGCTAGGGAAAACCTACACCCTGCAAACCTCGATGAACCCATACCGAGTCAATCCTGAAGGGAAGTATGACCAGGATTATTCGAACGGGCTCATTGTTGAGCAAGGCATGGGGCGTTTGATGAAGCCAAACGCCAATCCCTGGGATGAAAACAATCAAGGTTACCTGAAGTATGTTCGGGAAGGTGGAGAGATCTTTTTCCAGAACTGTCACTTCTGTCACGGGGACAATTTGAACGGGAGAGGGTTGCATGCGTTTGCGTTTAACCCGATTCCGGCAAACTTCACCGATCCAGGCACCATTGCGCAGCTGCAGGAAACATTTATTTTCTGGCGAGTTGCAAAGGGCGGAATGGGGTTGCCGAATGAAGGGTTCCCCTGGGCCTCGGTTATGCCCCCATGGGAGCAACATTTGACGGCTGATGAGATGTGGAAGGTGATTCTGTTCGAGTATTGGCATACAGGGTATTACCCCCGTACTTGGGACTAATCACGAAAGAGAATTTTTCTCAACTTGGATGGATGAGATGAGGATTAATATGATAAACGGCGTGACGCGGAAGGCCCGTGCTTTGACGGTAACTGCCTTGGGGGTCATCCTGCTTGCAGCTTCCCCCGGGGTCACGTTTGCCCAGGGAGGCCTTCCTGATGGGTTTCAGAAGGGCAATTTGCCTTCGGCACCTCCCGCTGAAATGATCGAAGCGGGAAAGCGTGTCTACTTCACGAAGTGTGTGTGGTGTCATGGAGTGGACGGGGCAGGTGACGGACCTGGAGCTGACCGGCTGTGGCCTCGGCCGAGAAATTTTAATCAAGGGACCTTTAAGATTCGCCACACCGCGAGCGGTGAATTACCACTGTTTGATCCTAAGAAGGCTGGTGAAGGTCAGAATGACCTGTTTGAGACTGTGACACATGGTCTCCCCGGTTCGGCTATGCCGCCATGGGAAGGAATTCTGACGGACGAACAGCGACTACAAGTTCTTTCATTTGTCACGACGGAACTCATTAAGGATCGTAGTTTCCAAGATCAAGAAACGGAAACGCAAACCGTGCTTCAGCTTGCCTCGGTCACCCCAAAGGAAGCGACCGAGGAGAGCATCAAGCGGGGATCTGAATTGATCGTCGAGAAGAAATGCATTGAATGCCACGGCGTAGAGGGCCGAGGTGATGGTAACGCGTTTAACCTCAAGGACGACTGGGGATTCTCGATTCAGCCGGCTGATTGGCATAAGTGCTGGAACTTCCGTGGGAGTCGACAGGATCCCTATAATGTCAAGAATGTCTTCCGGACATTTTCGACCGGTATCAACGGTACACCGATGCCATCATTTGCCGACACGACGAGTGTTGACGAACGGTGGGATATCGCGAATTTCGTCAACTCGCTTTGTGAGCGAGATGCAGAGGGCAAACCACTTCCTATCGACCCCTTGACGGACAAACCGAAGATTAACTTTGTCATTCCTTCAGACATGGTCGAGGGAGAAATCCCCGAGGACATGGAAGCGGAAGCGTGGCAAAAAACACCGAAGCGCTACGTAGCAATGGGTGGACAGATTACCCATAAGCCGCGGAACTTCGTGAATCGGATCGACGACATTTGGGTTCGCTCCTTGTATAACGATAAGTCCATTGCCTATCTCATTGAGTGGGATGACCGAACGAAGAGTGTCGCAGAAGGCGAGCTTCCTTGGGCCCCTACTGAAGTAAACATTGATATTGCCGAGCAAGCCCCGGCCACCGGTGAAGAAGAGTCGATTGCTGCGAAGCAGAATAACTACGATGTGTACAATGATGCTATCGCAATTGAAACTCCGGTAAAGTGGAAAGACTTGCCGGCACCGATTAAGCCTCGATATCTCTTCGGGACCAACGAACAATTCCCGGTTGATATTGTGAAGTGGGAGGCTAACGGTACCGTGAAGGCGTTCACCGGAACCGGGTGGGACCAGGATTTTGAAGAACGGTTCGACTATCAAGAAAACGTGAAGGTGAAGAAGGCTGAGTGGAAGAACGGCCGTTGGTACGTGATGATTGAGCGGCCGGTTGGAAACAATGATGAGCAGGATTACGACGAGGATACCTTCTTTGAAGTTGGTCAATATATCCCGACTGTGTTCTTCGCTTGGGACGGCCACAACGGAGATGCGGGTCGGAAGATGGCAGTCTCTGCCTTCTACTACACCTTTATGAATCCTCCGGTTCCTGAAGAAACATATTATTATCCGGTGATCATCGCCTTCGGCGTCGTCCTGCTTGAAGGCTGGGTCTTGACTCGGAGAGCCAATAAGAAGAAGGGAAAGACCCTGTAAGGTCTTTTTAACTCGATAGGTTCTCGTGAATAGAGAGGGGGTGGGGAAACCCACCCCCTCTCTGCATTTTGGAATGAAAAAGGCACTGAACATATGATTTCGGATGTGACGGGAATTCTCCTGGCTGGTGGTCGCAGCCGTCGGATGGGCCAGGATAAAAGGTTTTTATCCGTAGGAGAAGAGTCCCTCTTGAATCGAAGTCAAAGGGTACTGAGATCAGTATTTTCTAGGGTATATATTGTTATTGCCCAAGACAGTGAAAACCTTGATGCTGAGGTGCCGGTCCTTCGGGATATTGTGCCTGGATGTGGAAGTCTTGGGGGCCTATTTACCGGACTCAAGAATTCGGAGACCTCGCATGTCTTTCTTGCCTCTTGCGATATGCCGTTTTTATCCCCGAAGGTGATTCAATTTCTCGTCACGCAAAAAGAGTCGGTTGATATCGTGATCGTGCGGAACGACGAGGGACTGCAATCGACACATGCTCTCTATAGCAGAAAATGTCTTCCGATCATTGCAGACATGATCCATCGTGGTCGCCTTAGGATTCGTGATCTCATGAATCATCCGGATTTATGTGTACGTGTCATTGAGGGGAAAGAGATTGAATCCATCGAACCGCTGTCTCAATCATTTATGAATGTGAATACTCCTGCGGATTTGGAGAGGGCTCAAGGTCAGACAATCACAGGGGGGCCATGTCGTCACAGCATGGAGCCCTGATGGCACCGTTTGTTACAGTGATACATCCAGGGGCCCTTGGTGATCTTCTTCTTGCCGTGCCGGCCCTTCAATCTCTTAGGAAGATCTATGCGGAACAACGCATCGTATGTATCGCTCAGGAAGCCGGAGGTCACTTTCTCCGATCCTGTCATCTCGTCGATGAGTGCATCGGCATCGAGGAGTCCTGTGTGGCAGAGGTGTTTGCCGGGCGTACCACAGCCGAAGCGAGATTTTGGACTCTCCTAAAACAGAGCGACGCTGTGATCGGATGGATGAAGGATGCGGATCATAGTATTGAGCAGGGTGTAAAAAATCTAGGAGTTAGCAGGGTCACCATCCGTTCACCGTTTGACCCTCAACTCACTGCGAGACACCAGTCCGATCGTTTCCTCGAAACGATCGGAGAAGAACTCGTAGACTCAACGGATGATGTCCGGATTACTCTGCCCAATCAAGTTAAACAGAGAGGGCAAGCCTATCTTAACTGTTACGGAATTCAGTCGGAACGTCCTGCCGTCATGCTCCATGTGGGAAGTGGGAGCCAGGCGAAATGTACTACGGCAGAATTTCTTGCTGCCGTCATGGTACAGCTTGATCGTGAAGGATACGAATGCATCATTTTAGAAGGACCAGCCGACCATAAATCCGTCGAAGCCGTTTGTGCCCTGGTCGGTTCCTCCGTCAAGATTGTCAAAGAAGTCGACTTATCGACTGTCGCCGGAATTCTGAGTCAGGTTCATCTATACATTGGGCATGATTCCGGAATCTCTCATCTGGCTGGTCTGATTGGGACTCCAACCGTAGTCTTATTCGGTCCGACAGATCCCGAGAGATGGGCGCCCAGAGGCCGTCATGTCAGGATTATGTCCGGTGAACCCTGTCACTGCTCAACATGGAAAGATGCGCAACGCTGTCCGGACCGGCCTTGTCTCTCTATCAAGTTATCCGAAATACGTGATGTGCTTGTAAATATTAAAGAAAACAGCTGTTCGTCTCCGGAAAACACGTCGCCCGAAACCTTGTCTCCACCAGACCCGTATGATAAAGTGGCCCGTTAATTTTCTCTTTCATTGCTAAGAACTTAGGGGATTCTCCTTGTCTCACGGTGTGGTGCAAGAAAAGGTCACGAGCGCTCTCCTTGGTGCCCTGAATGGGGCCAAACAAAAGGGACAGTTGATCTCTGAAGCCTGGCCGGTACTGACTCTGGATACACCGAAGCGGCCGGAATGGGGGGATTTGGCTTCGACCGTAGCCATGTCATTGGCATCCTCCGAACACAAAGCCCCACATGACATCGCTCAGATTATCTTGGACAATATTCCCAGCCGCGAACAGATTTTTGACCGAGTCGAAATTGTCAGGCCTGGATTTTTGAACCTGACCGTGAAGCCGGTCCTGTGGCAGGAAGTTCTACGGGAAATCGAATCACAAGGGGCAGGATATGGAAAGAGCCGATTGGGGCAGGGTCGCCGTGTTCTGATGGAATACGTGAGCGCCAATCCTACCGGACCGCTTCATGTCGGGCATGGTCGCGGCGCAGCGGTCGGACAAGCCGTCGCCCGCTTGTTGGAAGCCGTCGGGCATGATGTCGTCAGCGAATACTATATCAACGACGCGGGGCGCCAAATGAAATTATTAGGCGCGTCCGTGTATGCACGTTTCCAGGAATTGTCCGGTCGGGCTGTGGAATTTCCTGAAGAGGGATATCACGGGAGTTATATCACTGCCGTTGCCGAACGAGTCAAACTCAAGCTCGGTGAAAGGGCGGAAGCGTTAGCTCCGGCCGATCTGGAAGCCCAGTGCCTCACGCTGGCCTATCAAGATATCCTCGGATTGATTCGCGAGGACCTGACATCATTCGGCATCGAATTCCAATCCTGGTTCAGCGAGGCCTCGCTCATTGAATCACGGGCCGTCGAACAGGCGCTCGACGACCTCAAAACGCGTGATCTTCTCTTCGAGCAAGAAGGCGCGCTGTGGTTCCGTTCCACGGCGTACGGGGACGACAAGGATCGGGTCATTAAGAAACAGGGCGGAGAGTATACCTATCTCGCGTCCGATATCGCCTATCATCGGGACAAGCTTCAACGCGGGTATGATCTGTTGGTCGATGTCTGGGGAGCCGACCATCATGGATATATTCCTCGCATGCAGGCCGTGATGCAAGCGTATGGTCACCCGGCCGACAGGCTGCACGTTGTCTTGGTTCAGCTTGTCAAATTATTACGGGCCGGGGCCGAAGTGAAGATGTCGAAACGGACGGGATCGTTTATCACGATGCGAGAGGTCATCGACGAAGTCGGCGCGGATGCCGCAAAATTCTTCTTCCTGATGCGGGACTCACGGACGCACCTTGATTTCGACCTTGAGTTGGCGAAACAGCGATCCGCGGATAATCCGGTCTATTACGTGCAGTATGCGCATGCCCGCATATCCAGTCTCTGGCGCGTTGCGGCAGAGCGGGGTATTGCCTGTCCTTCAGCGGAGGAAACGGATCTTGCGGTCCTGACGGATCCCGATGAATTGGTATTGATCAGAAAGCTTTCCGCATATCCCGACGTACTTCAGGCCAGTGCCACGGCATTCGAGCCGCACCGCATGACGTACTATTTACAGCAGGTAGCTGGGCTCCTGCATACGTTTTATAACAAACATCGAATTTTGCCTCCTGCGATTGAGCAGGAGCCTGCAGAAGCGGGGCCGGTCGAAGAGCTGACGCCGAATAAAACCGCCGCCCGGCTTGTGTTGATGCGGGCCGTTCAGCAGGTGATTAAAAACGGCTTGGCCGTGCTTGGGATCTCCGCTCCGGAGAAAATGTAGAAGGAACGACGCGCGGCGATGATGCAGTATCGACTTCGACACAAGGATCCGGGGTCTCGCGCGAGACTTGGTCAATTGCGGACAGCCCGAGTGCTTATTGATACTCCGGCATTCATGCCTGTCGGGACCTTGGGACCGGTGAAAGGACTGGAGCCGGATGATCTCTACGATATGGGTTTCCGACTGGTCCTGAACAATGCCTATCATTTATATTTG
>Ga0224501_10001439_pt1 | contig 18499 bp, 10 predicted proteins | sample SF_Oct11_sed_USG_4_FD_169105 | JGI IMG/M metagenome (GOLD analysis project Ga0224501, IMG submission 169105) | Sediment microbial communities from San Francisco Bay, California, United States - SF_Oct11_sed_USGS_8_1 | ecosystem: Environmental > Aquatic > Marine > Sediment | place: USA...
TCTGGAGGTCTGCCGCTGGATCATCCCAATTTACTCTTACATGGTTACACCCTGTCTCTATCATCAGGCAAGCTGCAGGTTAGAGATCACAATCATAGACGTGTGCATTATGAAATATAAATCTATGAACACAGTTATAGGTTTCGCTGTTTTCCTAACATCTATTTGAAGTATTTATGATTACTTGTGGCATTAGCCACTGCAAAACATAGTATTGATCTGTATTATATGACCAAGTTTCTGCTTAAGAGTTGTGACCCCTTCACTATTGTCACCCGCTCTGGTTTTATGCTGTTAGATCATGAAAGTTCCCATCTACCACACCATTCCATCCGATCTATCTGATTTATGTGAAATAGTCAGGATGATGGAAGATGCATCATCATCATACAGATCATCCGCTGCTGAGCATTATATAGAGGTGAGGCTTCCTAATTCCTGAATGTATGGGCGAGATAGTGGGATAGCTCTGGGGTTCTGACGTCTTGGCCTCACAATGGTAAGAACCTGGGTTCAAATGCCAGTCCCGGTAGCAATGGATATAAAAAACAAATATCTCAACCGACAGCTTCACCATGCATGATGGTAAGAAGTTCATTCGATAATAAGGCCCATAAGTGACATAAAGTCACTCGGCGCATACTATGGTAAAATAATCTGTGGGATAAATTCGCTCGCCATTTCAATGAAATGTCCACCCTCTGGTTTTAGTTTAATCTCCAGATTTTTGGCTCAGAAAATGCGGGCTCAAATTTACCCACTAACCATTACGTTTTTTCTTGGTTGGAGAAAATTTCCCCTAGATCTTTGAATGCAGAATACATTCTGTGCTTGGTTTGTTCCTCGAAATTAGTTGTCTGATGTTCGGAAACACTCCGGAATACTCTAGAACATTTCCATCCGCTATTTTACTTCTAATGGTCGGTTCAAACTAGGAACGTTCCTTGTAAGCTCGATCATTCTCCGGGCAAAGCACGAGCTAACATCAAAGGTGGCTAGCAAGAACGCTCTTTTGCGATTATTGGTGGTCGGACCTGCAATTATCGCTTAAGACCGCTGACAGAGAACGTTTCTAGTTTGAATCGACCATAAGAGGCATTTGGCAACATGAGTGTGCTTTCATTTTAGATGGAAATAAATAAACGCATGGCGCTTCGACCCACACCCGCTCACAGGTCTGGAATGTTGATAGAATCACTTCTCTCACATCATTCAGCAGTCGACTTATTAGAATTGAACTGTCTGCATGGCCATCCCCTAGGATTACAGTTACACAGACTGCCTACTGTGTGATGCGGTCAGGGTCCTCTCGCAGCTGTGATATTAATGTATCAGATCATTCACACTAGAAAGAGAAAACTGACACACTGATGTTATTCCTCCGCAAAGGAAATACTCTAATAATATATGTGCGGCACATGAGCTGTAGGTTAATATAAACCTCAAATATTTTATGGCTCTGTTTGCATTTTAGCAAGCTATTATACAAGTAGGAGTGCATGCCTTCTGTATAATAGATATGTCCATTATGATGCTGTACTTTGAACCTGTTAGTAACAATTGTATTATAGCCTTAGATTGTGCCTAAGGGCTGATGCCCATATTAAATCCGGAATTATACTCCAAAATTCATGTGAACCACAATCAGCATCAAAATTTGACAAGGATGTTGAGCTGAGGGTCTCACTCTGTATGACTTTTCGTTTTGGCATATGTGTGATACAATCATGGTTCTCTCAGGCATCAACTCAGAAGCTCACACTCTGAAAAACTCGACAATTCATGGGCATTTAAAAACCAATGTCTTCGCACGAAAATATTCTAGTTTCCCCACCTAAAATCAGGAAAAACGGTCTGGAGCAGTTTGCTACCATAAAAATATTAGTAACCTGACTAACCTCAACTCAAGTCACTTGGCAGTCGCTACAGGCCGGAATAATTCGCCCACCACCCGCCAAATATTGAAGAGTCAGATCACCCAGCGTGATCAATAATCCTCATGCACGAAGTTATCGGCTCGACGATTCTAGAAACGCTTCCACTATATTGTTTTTTTCGGCCATATCCGGCAAGAACCCAGCATGGATTCAGATACAGCACTCTCGGAGGTCAGTTCAGAGATAGTTTTGTTTTTGTTTTTATCGGTCTCCCTTGAATCTAAAGCTCCCGTATTTTCACGGAATGTATATAGATTTCGATCAATCTACTCAATGTCACTCACTCGAAGTCACTGACTAAGTCGTGAGTGAGTTTACACTTTTAGTTTTACTTATTTTTAGTTATTACTACTACTAGTTTACGTATTACTATTAGTATTACTATTATTATTAAGTTTTAACTATTACTATTGTATTAGTATTACTATTACATTTACTAGTAATACTAGTAAAGTAAGTAGTAGTAGTATTAATAGTAATTCTAAATAACTAAATTGTAAATACTAAATTATGATTAAAATGATTAATAATAATAGACTAGTCTAGTCTATTATTATTAATCATTTTAATCATAATTTAGTATTTAGTTATTTAGAATTACTATTACTATTACTTATTAGTAATTTTAATAGTATTACTAGTTACTTTTAAAATTGCTAATAAGTAATAGTAATAGTAATTACTAGTATTACTAGTTACTTAAAGTTAAACTAGTTTTTAACTTGTGATATGACTTCACTTAAATTAACTTATCGTTACTTACTTACTAGTACTAGTCTAGTAGTACTAGTCTAGTAGTACTAGTCTAGTAGTACTAGTCTAGTAGTAGTAGTAGTAGTAGTAGTAGTAGTAGTAGTACTAGTAGTAAATTACTACTAGTACTACTACTACTAGACTAGTACTACTAGTAATAGTTGACGTCTTGTGTTATGATAACGTCTTCTTAATCTTAGGCTTAGTTAATATTATATTATAACTATAAGTTATACTAGTTATACTGTATAAGTTATGAGTTATTAATATTACTTTTTGACTTTGACTTTGAGTTTTTCAAATGATTTTTTTTTAACAAGAAGTAGTAAGTTCTGTTCTAAAGAGTAAAGTACACTCTACAGTGTAATGATCCACTCCAATGAGGCAGTCAATGACTGAATCAGTGAATGACTGAGTCATTAAATCGCTGTCAATCATTCAAAGTCAATGTCAATGACAGTTGACACTGTTATGAGTCACACTCACACATTGCACTTGCTGACACTAGTCACTAGAGTCTAGGCAGTCACAAGTACGGGCCGGGAATTTAAATTTTGCTTTGACGAGTCGTTCCACTGTAGTTGACTCACTTGACTAGCTTAACTTGTGCATAATATGGTACATCGTACACATGGTCACACTCACAGTCACAGTCATTGATTCTTGACAGCAAGTAATCAAATACGTTTTTCTGTTCACAAGGGTTAGTCATCACAATTTCTATGACTTATTCACATTGCACCGGTTTATCTAGTTTTATTCTTTGAAGGTGTTATTCACCAGTGAAGAATCTGGCCAGTTATGGAATAGCTGTGTATGGGATCTTCGAAATGGCACAGTAATTCACACTTTCCGAAATGGAAAATCGAGCAGAAAATCATTGTGCTTACTGAAATCTGACTACCTTATAACGGCCGAACTCAACAAACCCCTTCTTCATTATTGGCCTCTCAGTAAAAAGGTAAAATGATTCATTATTCCAGCCAATTGCAATGGAGGTATTCTCTACAAGTATTGTGTCTGTGTTCATATTGCTTACACAGACGGTAAAAGTCAAAGGGGATAATATCCCATCGACCCATGGTCAGTGCTTGGTAACTGCAAACTGCTGACTGTTATTTTCTTTTCATCAGTAATTAACAATCGCCTCCAAAAGCATTCACATTCTGTTATCATATGTAATTATTTAACAGGGTAGCTCGGTGGTAGCGCATGGGCTTGCAAGCGCATTAACGCAGGTTCACACCTCAGCTGAGACTCAACAGACCACAATGAAACTTTTTAAGTGAGATGGCTCGGTGGTAGAGCACTGGACTTGCATTAATCCAGGTTCAGTCCCCAGTTGAGGCTTAGCAGTCCATAACGCCAGCCACATTATTTTCAAATAATAATGAGATTTATTTGCAGGAGAACAGACAGGTGCGTATCGTGTGCCCAGGTCATGTTCTCGCCCTAACTATTACTCCAGATGCAAACTACTGTTTAGCAGCGATTGGAGAGAAAATACATATTTGGCAGGTATGTGCGCATTACATTCAGACGCAACATATGCTGGTTTGACCTAAGTGCATTTCACGGGCAATACTATCCCTTACCAATGTTGTACAGCATGTAGTGACAGGATGGGCTGCTCAAGTGACAGAGTATGTTGGGTAGAGTGTACTGGGCCAGTGTATGGGCTTCTTTGCTACGCTGCATGTTTTCTAACATGCAGTGATCACATATAGCTGTCAAACAATCCTAATACGATTGCTATCATGATGGTTTGTCCTATAGTAAAATACTACTATATCCTAAAATTCCTATACTCTCTGTTTGTAGTTAAGCTCGGGAAGGCTTCTTGCCGTTGTAGCCGCTCATTATCAGCCAATCAGATGCTTGCGTGTGACCGCTGACTCCTCCCATTTTGTGACTGGAGGAGACGACTCTTCCCTTTATTGCTGGTCTATTGCCTCGTGAGTATGTTGTGACCAAAGCTTTCATTCCAGTCAACAAGGCTGGAAGTTTTACCCTCAAATATCTTTCAAATAGTTGTTGACTGATATGACTTCATCTTTCAACTGTACTCATGAACACTTTTGTAATACTCGCTGATCAACTCTACCAGTTGGAAGCATTTAGTCTGCATTGTAGGTCAGTCTCTTTGTTGTTTTTCTTAGACATAACACTGTACAGTTGTATTGTACATTTTGTAGTGTAGTAGACCAGGCGGACAGGGTACAAGCCGAGCCTGTATGGAGTAATCATAATCACAGTTTGGCCATCACCGATCTGTATGTAGGACAAACCGGCGCTGATTGCAGAGTCGTCTCCACATCCCTGGATCAATCGGCTCGTGTGAGTCTCCCAACCCCGCATTTGACCATAGAGATCCCCCAGGGAGATAAATGCTTACCTGATGTCATGATTAGAATTTGTTCGTCCACTTTAAAGTGATTGTTGTTAGCAGTTAGATGTATGTAGCTTGCAGCTTGTAGCCCGTCCATTGAGTAACCCTCTCTATAGGGATACAATTGCAAGTGGAAGGTCTCCAGAGTCTCCCTGAAAAACCCTGAGTCAAAGACATTGATATAAATATATGGATCGACAATCAGTCAGCAGTACAAAACTGACCCGCGACAGTCTCATGAAGTTCTTACGGTCATTAAAATGGAACAGTTCCATTCGACTCCTTGTAAATTTTATGGAAAGGGCAGACAACCCCGTCAAAAGATTGAACAGTAATGTGGAGTTGTGTGCTCTTTGTACAAAGAAACGCAATATAATTGCAGCGAATCCAGGGTATTTTGCTTATATTTGTGACGCAACTAACGAATAAGTTTGCTTGACCTTGAAATTGCTGATCCATATATTCATATAAATGATCAAAGACTCAGTAATGCCAAGTTTCGCATACCACTGACCCTGGCCAGGATCCGAACAATGACAGGAAGCTGTTCTGGACAATCATCTGTGCTCCTTTTTTACGCAAAATATGTCTCTTTTTACCTAGATGTTTGACATAAGAACTGGTAAAGAGCTGATGACAATGATGTTTGATAAGGGACTGACCGCTGTTGTAATGGACTCCCTGGAGTCCACTGTGTATGTGGGAACTACAGAAGGCACAATTCATCGAGTAAAGCTATACGAGAGGGTGAGTGCGTTCTCCTTCCATGAGGGTGTTAGAATAACACATCCGCAGATTGAAATGCGAAAATACATTTTTTTTTGTCTTTGGTTTTTAAAAAGTCGCCTAAGAGATTTAAATCAGCATTTAAACAGATGACAAGTTTCTACGCGGCGATTGAAACGCCCCACGAACACGCTGCCAATTAAAACTGTCTGACCCCATATGGCGTGGGCTATTGATCGAAACAGTTTTTCGGTGTAATTTTTCTTTTTCTGTGAATTGGTTGCTGAGAAATTTCACAACAGGCTTGTCCTGTTTGTTAGTGGTTAGTGTTTAACCGAATAATAACCACATCTAAACCTTAGCTTGCACGTCTTCCTTGTAGCCTGTTAAACAGCAGAGGCATGTCTCATCAACAGATGAGGAGAATCTCTACATTGGACACAGGTCAGTTTTTACATTGGGCTGTGATTTTCCGCTCTGCCACAGGATATTTGTCCAGTTGATGTTACAGATATAAAATGTGTGTCGGGTTTTAATGACTCAACTTTCAGTCCAAGCTTTGTCTTGACCCTGCCTGCCCGCATTATCATCGAAGGCAGCTTGTCCTGGTCTTGCGTTTTCATGTAGCACGGGTCCCCACCGATGCTACACGGCCAAATGTGACTGGCCAGCCGAGCTTTCAGCCGGGCCATTTTAGGCTATTACAATGTTATGACAATATTGTGCTTTTATGACACGTGTTCTGCTAATTGGAGTTGTCTCTATGCATAATTTCCCAATTGTGAAGACAACTTCTGCCAAAATTACCATTGGCCAACAGGCCGAACTGTTGACCCGGGCTAGCATGGGCTGCTCATCCAAGGTGAAACCTGGTCGTTTGAGACCGCCATATGTTGGTTTATTACAGTAAAGAGGCAACATGTTTGGCGGTGAACCTGGACTGTAGCTTGCTGGTCTCCGGCTCTGAGGATATGACTGTCAGAGTTTGGCACGCAACCAGTAGACAGTGTCTCCGTACTCTTCAACACAAAGGTATGATAACGCGGAAGCTTCCCACTCGCATCATCTATCTATCTCTATTGGTGTTGCCTGGCGTTAATAAGTTAGCAAAGTTGTGCACCTTTGGTTATCACTCGCATGGATTTACTGATGCCCGATTTCATATCTTTGCTTGTTTTATCAGGAGCAATAACCAACATCCTTGTAACAGCAATGCCCTATCAGCTCACCACAGAGAAGTTTACCCCAGAAGTATTTCCATTGCCGTTTGAACGCCATCGATTTGAGCCGAGCAGCGAGGACTCGGGCAATATAGTGACTTGTATACCAGCCGAGAATCAGGTAAATTGCATTCAGTGAACATTTTGGTCATGGCTCAAATGTACATTTTCACCTCCGCATATATGTCCTTGGTATTTACTTTGACCCTAAATAGACTCTAAATAAGTCTTCGAATAACTACACGTACTCACACAAGATAGCTCAATTGGTAAAAAGCCCGGAGTTGCAATCTCTGGATTGCAGGTTCAAATCTAACTCATCACACCGAGTCAGCGGGTGCTCTGGTAGAGTGAAGCTGGCCTGTCAGCTTCTACTATGCCAACCCTGTCAATAGCTTCGTTGCGGCGGTATAGTCGGAATAAATGTCTGACGCCAGTCTGGCATTTAGTCATTTACCCCACTGATAGTTGTGCTCAATTGTGTCTCCAGGAGGCTAAGATGCTCCCGTGAACATAGGGATGGTAGTTCTATTAGCTCTTTATTTTCTCGACTTTAAAGAAGAAAAACTCATAAAAATGATTTTGGTGCGCTCAGATAAAGTGCTTAAGTTGTTCTGCTGTTGAACACACATTTTTATTTTGGACTTCTGAAAGGGGCTATGCCGCACTCGTTGATGGAACATCAAATCAAGAGCGCATTCTGTTTGCAGGCCAGGAAACCCAACTCCGCAAACTCTCTAGGTTGTATTGCACGGTATTTAAAGTATTCATTGACCAGTTATGTATGACTTGATTTGGTGCCCTTGATTTATTTCGACAATTGTGGTATCAAACCATAAATCGCTCGCGTAAGAAACACTAGAAAACATGCCTATACATTGAATTGTAACAGTGCTTCACCATATCAGTGACATAATGACCATCATCACGCAGGATCGTCACGCAATGCTGCATAACAGTTTGGGCGTCAGTAGACTGGCTTCTGTTAGAAGCTAGGCAACTCTTAGCCATCTTTCTGTTATATGGTTTCAGTCCACTACGTCCATAGAGTTATTAGCGGAGAATAACTCACCTCTCTGTACACTCCATATGGCCCCTGCCATCCTGTCGCCCTTTAATTATCACCAGCATTTGAGGTTAAGGACCCACTGGGGCTAACTGGTTACAATACACAACTTGCGTCGCAATGAGTTGTGGGTTTGAACCACAATATGTTCAATGTTGATGGCAGGAATAGTACCTGACCTAAATTCGTTCCAATCATGCCTCCTAGTTAATGAAGCGGGTAACCCCTAACCCTTTCCGTAGAGAGAATGATAACACAGAGTATAAACTGAGAAGAAGAAATTGCTAGCTATACGTTGGATCTGACTGACTCCCACAATCTGTCATCCTGGAGTTTACCTTGTAAATATAGTTTTAACCATTCCTGCGCCTTTATTTATAGAGCAGTGTTATGGCGGCTATGAAGCAGGCTAGTCAATCTCATTACAGACTTTCCGCTGAGCAGAGGAGGTGAGCTCAGATCAGTTTAATAGTATCACCAATAGCTTATTTTATCATAACTTAACAGACTAATGAATTTCCATCCATCGGGAGGGTTATTTATCTTTTAATGACCTATATGTTCACATAAAAATACATATATATGTAAAAAGGGCACAAAACTTTGGATCACAAACTTGTGCAGATTTCCTAGGCGGATCAAATTCTCCGCTCTATGCACGCAGCCACTAGCTTTAATCGGCATTATGTAAAAGTACATGCAGTTGCAAAGGCCATTGCAAGGCAAACTAATGCATATTACTAGTGGATAATCAGCCCTTCGGCGTAACAGTGGGCAAAGCTTACAGTTTCGTCGTTGTTATGTTGATGATCCCGGTGTCAGCTTTAGGGTATAACAGACTGTGTAGCAATGGTTACCACTAGACATTGCAACATGGCACTATTGGCTAGTACTACTCCATTGATGTCATGATGTCATTGATCACCCCTTCGAAGGAAACGTAACCTAGTTAGTTTCTGTGAAGGGGTCTAGTTCGACAGGGGTGCCAAAACCAGCCAATGCTAAGCCTTTCGCAGAACGTACCTTGCTACTGCGGCGCGTGCCCCAATGTCCGATGTACGGAGTGGCTAAGAAAATGGATCACGCTACACTTGGGGCGGCGCGCGAGTGGATAGATCCCACGCATCGCGACATCAAGTTGGTGTGCCGTTAGTGCCTGCTTGCTCGAAGTAGGTCCAACACCGGTGTGAGCCAGTCAGCGGTTGTTGCGATGTTCGCGTAAAAAATTCTTCGCGAGCGCTGAATTTGCCAATTCAGCCAGCGGCCTTCTCCGCTAGAGGTCATTGATAGCTGTAGGAACGCAGCACCGTTGCTACTGACAGCCGGTGGTAACAACAATCTGAGTTAGAGATCAAGGACTAGAACCAATTGGTTAAAGCCCGCGGGCTCAAGCAAAGGCCGCGCGTGCGCCGTTTGGCAATTCCGACTGTTCGTTTTCATAGCGTTCGCTTTGCGTGTTTGTGCTGGCCCCGTAGTTTCCTTTGAAGGGGTGCTCTCTTGTCATACACTGCCAATGGTGCCCACTGTTCGTTGAGGGGGTAGTTGCTTGCGATAGGCGATGCTGGCATGGCTGGTACGGTATCACAAACAAGTAATAAAACCACTAGATGGAAAGAGTCGATTGAATGTCATGGCTGACCGATAGTCATGGCAGCTGTAGTAACAATACTGATGTCACAACTTCGCAGTTTTTTTAGTGAACTGTAGTTGTGAGAGTTTATATTCCCATGATGTTGTAGGATATTCGCTGAGTGTGGTCAGCTAACTGGCAATTCATCCTTGACTGAGGAGTCCCATGAAGACCAGATTGCTCTACTCAAAGCCGAACTAAGCAGAGCCAAGGCTGCTAATAAAGAACTGTATGAATACAGTTTAGACTTACTAAATTCTGGTCATAAAAGTTTACAGAAATCTACTGGATGATATAATCAAATTTTTCCTTTTAGACAGCAAGTTTTGTAGCATCGGTAAATTGTAATTTTTGCACAGTGGGGTAGCCAACTGCTTACAAATTATGTCGTTGTCGCTTCCTTTGACTCGCTCAGTACCAGCTGGATGAGATGTGATAGGTAACGGTCGTTTTCTGGCACCTACCCACTTCAAATGAATTCTGATCTCCAAATCTTTTGTGACTGTGTAATTTCTGACTAATAAATCATAATTACTTACTGTGCCTGCCACACCAGTGATTTGTGTATGTGATAAGAAAATTCGCATCCAACCTTGAATTAGTAACCATAAGATTTAGTGGTTGTATGCAGTGGGAGCTGGACAGGCTGACTACAGTAGCCGCGCACAGAGGTCATGTCTTTTAGAACAGTCGTATGGATATGTGTCATTTTCTCGGTTAGTAAATTATTTTCTTACAAATAGTGTGACTTATCAGTCATCGAGGGCTACTGAAACATACTTGTGCGCTTTTATTGAAGGCTACCAATCCCTTCCAGTCAGCAACAGACCAGTAGCAATGGCATCTTTTGTCTCGATATGTATGGGGATGTTTTGGTCGTGTAGTTTGCTCCCAGGTTAACAAAGCGACTTCTGTGAACCTGAGTGGCAAGTTATCATCAGATGCTCTTCCTGGTACCAATGCTGGTCTTTCGGGGATATGAACTCCTGATTCATCAGCATGTCTCATAGAGAGTTCTAGGATTCGACAACGATAGAACACCATGTGTCGCCCAGACTGGGTTTTGAATGAGAGACTCCTGATTTAAAGTCTAGTTTACTATTCATTATGCCACCACTCCACCCCGTATCGACCATGCGGTAAAATGTTTTTTGCAGGTAGCTGGAGTGTCGGGCTATCTCTATACCAGATTCCCAGGATGTAAGAGCACAATTCCACTCTCCAGCTTCAGTTCTGATGCGAATGAGCTGATCAGGGTGGCCATATGTTATCATGTAGTTTTACTAAATTAAACCATTCCAGAAAGTAGAGAACCACTTTGGAGCTAACTATTTTGAAATCTGAATTGAAAACCCTTGAATAGTGAAGATTCTTTGCAATGTTAAATTGTTCTTGCTAGAAATTTAAAAAATGATTTCTTAAAACATAAGCCATGCACAATTGTGTTGGTTATTTGGGAGTTATCCTTTATTAATGAGTTCTTTTGGGGTTGTTGCCAGTTAAATTAGCGTTAATATTACGGTCATTATAATCATTATACCACTTTTCATGCAACAGCCGTAAGAATGAGCAGTGTTGAAATGGATATACCAACAGATAAGAATCACTGATGCCCTCCCCGTAATTATTACTGTATTGAGTTGCCTGTGGCTTTGCTGTTAGGATAACATTCCCATCGTTGAAAGGCAACTTATTATAGGGTATATGGAGTGCCGGATGGACAGAAGAGCTAACATCTATGAGATGCTAGCGGTATTCGATAACAGTACTTTCTATGATGAGGTGTACTGCAAAAAGAATAATTACTGTCCCTGGAATAAAGGTATTGCGTGTGATCAACATTGTAATAACTGAATAAAGGTGCTTTTATAGTCCCGTTGTGTCCAGTCCGCCTCGGAGGTGCTTTTATAGTTCCAAACAGATTCCTCGGGCGCCCGATCTCGGATCACTTGTGAGCCAATAAATAAAATCTTTTAACGACCCTAGTACGAAACTGGTAAGGCACAAACGTTGCTAAGTAATTTCTGAGCAAGCAATTTGATTGGTTGATGAGTCGGACGTCCGAGGCAGATCAAACGCATTTGTTTCTGGGAGACAAATGCTCAGATGTCCGAGGGAGCATCTGAGGCAGATCGGACGAGGCTTTTATAGTCGCAGTTGGGGGGAGGGGTCGGGCATCCATTTCAAGCGTCTGATCCAAACTGGACCGGACGCAGCGTGACTATAAAAGCACACAAGCTTATCTGTCTGCTTTATCGTTAAATTAAATCTAGCGCAATTATATTTTAAGGCGCTTTGCCTAGAATTATAATAGCGCCATTATACCACGGGCAGCTGTTATATGGAATGAGCACCCGTTGCCGCCTGCCGCTCAAAATGAAGGAGAGAAGAGTAGCTTTTGGATAGGCAAGTAAACCAAGGAGTAGAGCCATTAACCAATGTCTGAGATTTATTTTGAGTTGTTGTTTGGTAGGTGTTGACACTCAGTGGTGGCGGAGAATCTATTTAGATGGTCCAAACTCTGAAGCCACAGACTGTGACGTGGCTAAGGTAAGGCTAAAGAGCTTCTTGTAACAGTGTTTTCTGTCTGGCTTTCAATTGTTACTGTTAACAAGCATTTTGTTATTTTTTGTGAGCTTGGTTGACTAGCCATTCGGTCAGAGCTGACTGAGGTAGCTCGTTCTCAGATCTTACACCTGACTGAAGCTTAGGATTAGACTGGTGTTAGACTGTTTAAACCTTTCAGCATTCACTCTCCTCTACTGTCAAAATGTATTTACTACATGACACAGTCTTGCGATTTTATTATAGTCATATGCTTGGGTAAATCGCTGTCATTCATTGACATCGACATTGTATGCTCGAAAAATGAAAACTGACTGGCTCCCTATGACATTGATCCTTAATTAAAACAGATGCTGCCTACCCAATGCGTTTTAATACTTCTTTTGCGATTTGATCGCTCTGAAAATTTCGTAGTGTGTCAGTTTGTTAACTACGCCAACATATCATGGCGCTTGTTCTGATTCACAGCAAATATCCGAGAGGTCCCTTTGAATTCAATGCCGTATCGATCGTCATTCGTCAGACCAAGAATTTGATTAGTTTGATATGGCTTGAATACTCTTGTAGACTAGTGGTAGCCAAGGACCTGCCCAGTGGTATCAGTACTGTGTTACTGTTAACTTCAAACGAACAACGGATGGAACACACAAAACCGAATGTTTATGCTGCAGTGTGGAGAAAAATGATAACTTTGTAGTTGACTATACAACATGCATCTCGGGAAAACCGTATGTATCAGATCATTTGGGTGCGTTTCTGAGAGAATCTGTTATTTGTCTTTACAGACTACGCAAATTTAAAGGACACTTTAAGATATGAAAAAATATGCTTTTTAAATTTAAAAGCCTTCTATTATGGTTTTGATTATATCTTATTTGGAAACCTGTATAGATTTGCCAGAAATAGCGTTCATTTTTTTATTCGCTATCCCTAATATCACAAGGATCATATTTTCAGTAGATTGCTTTTAACATAGTTCCTAGTTTCAGGATTCGTCAGCATTGCGTGTATAAATGCAATTTGGACCCTAGCTGCGACAGTGTAAACTTTGGTTCGGTTGCTTATCCTTGTATAATGTAGCTTTGGCTTGCAGTCTCTTCCATCAGATTTAGATCATGTTGCTAAATAAGATACCAAGTCTGAAAGGATATTTGGCCTAGTAGACAGTCCCAAGATCATGCTAGTTCTCAATTCCATTGTTCCAACAGTTAACGTTATGATGTTATGTTATAAATTTACGCCTGTTGTTATGTTGTAAGGATATTATGCTGTTATGACGTTATGTATGCAAGTTGCTATGTTGTAATCACGTTGTCGTTGCAGTATGGTGTTATGTTATTATGGTGTAACACTATTATGGTTTTACGTACTTTGTTGGGGTGGTGGTGGTTTAGTGGATAGCATACTGGTCGTTGTTGGACCTGAGGCCCTGGTTTGATTACCAGTTCGGGCAAAAGCTTTATCTCAATTGCAACACCCTCATTAGTTTTGAATTCCGACGTTAAATAAAGGAGGCCTACTCATAGAGTTACCTTCTCTCTGGGGTAAGCTGGTGCAAAGAGAAGGTCCGCTAATGGCGCACCCTTCATGGGAAACGCCGAATCAAGGACTTAGTGGGTAAATTCTAAACACCTTTGACACTGGTCAGGATACGAAAGAAGAAGTTGAAGACGTATGTTTTTGTAGGACTTACCAAGCCACCTACAGTCAGTTAACCAGGTATGGAACTATCGAGCCTCCAGCGATCACTATGACAATGGTGGACCCTCTCACTAATCAAGTGATCCAACTAGCTGAGGAAGGATTATCAGTTCGGTTAAGAGCCACATTCGAGACATCCCCCGGTAGGACTGAAATTATACATCTATATAATAAACAAGGGTATGGGCTTTTAGCAAGCCTCTCACTCTAAATTGCTATAGAGTGTGACTTCGGAACACCATGGTAAAAAATAATGGAGGTCCCAACTAGGGTCATGATCACTGCATGGCTGTCAAAGATCCACCTCTTCCTTCTCGTTAAGAGTAGCCGAATTCTCGGCGGGTGATGTGTACACAAATGGCTTCAAAAGTGCTTTTATAGTCACATCGTGCCCGGTCCGCCTTGGATCGGGTGCCTGATGGATCTGAGGTACTTTTGTAGTTCCAAACAGATCCCTAGGACACCTGATCCCAGATCACTTGTGAGCCGATAAATGGTGCCGGAGCTGTGGTTCCTGAAGCTGTAACTGTTATCGAGCAATAAAAGAAAGTTGATCCACTCTTTAATTTTTTCACTGCAAGTTGCCAAGTTACCAAAGCGGAGATGCGCGATCGTTGCCAAGTAATTTCTGAGTGAGCAACTTGATTGGTTGATGAGTTGGATCGATCAGACATATTTTATCTCTGGGAGCCAAATGCTCCAACTTTCGAGGGAGCGTCTGAGGCAGATCAGACGAGGCTTTTATAGTCACATTTTGGGGGAGGGTCAGGTATCCGTTTCGAGCATCTGACTCGAGGCGGGCCGGACGCGGTATGACTATAAAAGTACCTTTAGGTTGACGGATCCCCAAGGCAACGGTAAACTACCTCAGTCCCATAACACCATGACAAGCCAGGTCATGAGAAACCTGCCTTCGTGCACAATATCTAATTCACCATTATTTATAAAGAACAGGAGGAGACCCAGATAGTTTATCCTCACGACTTGAAGTCACATAAAGTGTATTTTTAACCAGAGAGTATTCAAAATTAGGCAACTTATCTTGGCTATATTGGTGCTCATATCTTTGTAAGCAGATTTCACATGGACCCTGATCAAACTAAATTTTTATCTCCAGCTTAGGCAAACTAAGTATACTGAACAACCTAAGGGGAGGCAAGTCTCAAAATCCCACAATTTGTGACCGCGATCATTCTTCCATTGGGCCCTTCAGTTCATATGCAGTCCCTTCAGTTCACATGCAGTCGTTCCATTGGGGCCTTCAGTTCATATTCACTCCTTCCATTGGGGCCTTCAGTTCATATGCAGTCTCTTATGCAGTCCCTTATGCAGTCCCTTCAGTTCATATGCTGTCCCTTCAGTTCATATGCTGTCCCTTCAGTTCATATGGTGTCCCTTCAGTTCATATGCTGTCCCTTCAGTTCATATGCAGTCCCTTCAGTTCATATGCAGTCCCTTCAGTTCATATGCAGTCCCTTATGTCACTGACGCGTGAATTCTCTATTGACAACGAGATCGACTTTAGCTCTCCACGAACTTAGAATTTCCTCTAAATTAAGTTCCTTTAAATTGATGGCTCCTTTCTATTGAGCTGTATTTTTAAAGATATGTATTCATATGAATTTTAACCCGACATGCATTTCACTTCTTGAACCATTTTGTATACTATGGAGAGACTTGTATTTTGTTTCCAGTTGTGGGCGGATTCAGAGTGACCAGCTGTCGAGCAATGAACTCTGAGGATCCAAGTACAAGTATTCAGCTGACAGATAATAACGGGTATGTATCGGGTTCTCTTCCATTCACCATGGCTTGCATTGAGGTGAATGTTCTGATAACACATCTGATAGTTGGGTGTGCCCACCGCAATGCACCCTTAATTGGTAGGCGTTGTATGTTGCTGTGCATGATACAGGTGTAGATATTTGGATGTAACCAGCGTCACATGATTGTGTTAAGTGGGTGAAGCGATGGCTTAGTGGATAGTGTACTGGGCCTTGGATCAAGGGTCCTTGGTTTGATTCTCGCTTTCGACGAGCTTTTTCTTTCACAACACCTTCTTTGGGTTTTGGATCTCGGAGGCCCTCCTAAAGAGCTACCTTCTTAATGGGGCATGCGGGCACAAGCAAAAAAATTTTCCCAAATGGTGGGTCCTGGAAAATGTTTAGTCAAAGAGTCAGTACGCCAATGTATGCATAACCCTGACACTGGCGTGTAAGGGACCTATGTATCCATGTCGCCTTAGAGGCCAAGTTTTGGCAACATGTTGTATAAAGGATAACAAATCCTCCATTGACTACCATGGTACTAGAACTCTTTGTAAGGCTGAATTTTCTCATATCTGTTTTGATTATATTTTTATTTTTATTATTATTTACCATGCGTGGCCTAATTGGTAGAGCATCCGCCTGCTATGCGGGAGGCCGGGGTTCAATCCCAGGCCGGCAACCACTTTCGGTTGAGTGATACCAGCTGCTTCCCTGCCAGGCGCTCGACATTACAGGGATAAAGTTGGGAAAAAGTACATGCAGTACCACCAGTGGACTGACCCCCTGCTGTGGTATTTATTGCGTATGCAGCTGCATGGCTGAAGGTCGTAGAAATGGGGACCGGCCCGCTCTGATGCACCATTTGGCACGGGAGGAAATTTACTTTTACTATGCGTGATTTGCAGTTGGAGCTTGCATTAACTTTATTTTGAACTCAAATCCATGACTCCTCATGCACGAGCCGCTCATTTTACTATGCCATACCACCAAACTAGTGTAGGCAACTTACCTGGTTCTCTGGATTCTGTTTTGTAAAGAGTTTACGCAACAGCTTCCAATTATATTTGCTGCAGTACAGAGCGAGGTAGACGGTTACTTGTGAACTTCCACCTTAGATGTAATAAGCCATCAGGTCCATGAGTAAATTAAACTTGGCATATTTTGTAATATTTTTGAATTTTCTCCATCTTCTTGAGCAAACAGAACTACATGCGATTTTGGGCGCACGCAAAGATCATACAAAATGCAATTATTCAACCCTTCACTCGTGTTTTCACAAGTGTCCAGAGTCATGTTCGCGCCCAGTTTCAATGCGTAGTACTAGAGCTACACGATTGGAAAAGAGGGCAAGTTGAGTGCGTGAGACTTATCCCGACCTGTATAGCCTGAAGAAAGAGTTTAGGGGTGTGTTTGGTGTGCCTCGGGTCATATTAAGGCTTATTACATGGTGGCGCCATATTTATCGAGTATATCGCCAATTTGACCTATAATTAATTATATGACTGTTGCCAGTCATGATGCAAAAATTATGTGACATTTGGCCATTATGATTCCATCTAAGACCACCCAAGAGAAGACATCTCACCCTTTAATTTGGAATGGAGCAATACGATGTTTGGACACTTATATTGGGAATGAATTCTTCCATCGTCACAGCCACACTAGTGTAGCTAAACTGCTGGTTAACGGGTACAATTTTATAAGGCAGTCATACTTCCAGTGGGAGTCTAGCATCAACAATTGAACTTAGACGATCAGATTTTAGGTTCAAGCCCGTTCATGCTTAGGTCCCAATGGGAGTATGATTGCGTCAAAATAACTTCTAGCCCCCACCTGTTCTGAACAACCCTCAGACTTATGAAGTACATAGGATGACCGAGTATCGGTCTGATCGGAGCAATAAAGATGGATAAATAGACTGGGAAAACATAGGGTGCATAGAATTACTGTAAGGTATTATTTATGGCGCCACACATTGAGGACGAAGGCCCACGTCAAACCATGGACAGATAATAGCTAAAAGGAAAAGGAAAGAAAAAGGTTATCAATGCCCTGATCTTCCATATCGGTGATCGAGAGACGTCACATCTGAGGCTTCCTTCTTTTTGCAGATGTGGCCGTAATTCTCAAGCAGGATATCTTTCGACTTCAGATACATTTGGATTTGTTCCTCTAGCTAACAATGTGGCCGACTCTGGTGTGTTCACTATGAGTAAAAATCTGGACCAATTACTTAATAAAGTTGAATGCATGGTGGAGTACTGCGTCACTACCACAAGTGAAATATGTACTACGGTGAGTGTTATTTCTGAGACACATAGAGTTAGGGGAGGATAACTCTACGCTGAGACAAGAATCAAACAAAACGAGAGCTGAAGTCGATTTCAACTGATGTCGAACATATACAATGGTTGATCGTTTTTCCTCCCATGGTTTTACTGCAAAGCCTGAACTAGTTTGTGCTAATGGAACAATCACACACAAATATTGTTTCATGGGTTTTTTCTACTGCAGTAGCCTGAACCAGTTTGTGTGAGTGGGACAGCCATACGCGTACGTTGTTTTATGGTTTTTTCTACTGTTGGAGCTTGAACCAGTTTGTGTGAGTGGAACAGCCGTACGCGTTCGTTGTTTTATGGTTTTCCTACTGTTGGAGCTTGAACCAGTTTGTGTTAGTGGGACAGTCGTACGCGTATGTTGTTTTATGGGTTTTTCTACTGTTGGAGCTTGAACCAGTTTGTGT
>Ga0224501_10001440_pt1 | contig 18484 bp, 19 predicted proteins | sample SF_Oct11_sed_USG_4_FD_169105 | JGI IMG/M metagenome (GOLD analysis project Ga0224501, IMG submission 169105) | Sediment microbial communities from San Francisco Bay, California, United States - SF_Oct11_sed_USGS_8_1 | ecosystem: Environmental > Aquatic > Marine > Sediment | place: USA...
AGGCTATCCATGATAGGTTTTCAAGCCTTCGACCGTAGTCTTTGAAGATAGATGCTAGGAGAGTGCCAGAGGATCCGCCGCCCCCAAGATATCTGACAGTCTTATAGAAGAAGCCGTCTGGTTTAGCCCTAGAAGCTATGAATGTGGTGGGTTCAAGGCTGTAGGCGCGATTAGCCGCTTTTGCACCCAACCACAGCACCGCTACGAAGAAGACAACAAGACTTCCGAACCGGATCAAAGTCTCAAAACCAACGGCACCGATGTCGCCGGGGTTAGAGGCGAAGCTAACGAAGACTTCAGCTCCCCAAGAACTGGGCAACACGCCGAAAATGGTTCTAACCATCCCGCTCGTCCCGGGATCGACAAGGGCTTCAAGCAAGCCTCCACCTATAATTGCGTACATTACTGCGATCATGGGTAGAATGATGACTACTGCGAGGGCTCTACCAATATCCTTTCCGTGGGCGGTTTTTCCAAGTTTTGTTCTCAGGATGGCAGCGATCACGATGCCGATCCAGTAGGCGGAAAGAAGCGTTACGACGAAAATTATGATGATTATAGGTATCTGGACCATGTCCAGACCCAGAGGAGTGAGAAGAGCTGTGAAAGAGCCAGTGATCACCGTGATGGCGATGGCGTAAAAAGGCATCATACCCAGAAACTCCCCCAGCAGAACGTCGCTCGGCTTTATGGGGGCTGCGAGAAAGATCTCCAGCTGCCCAGTTTGCACTTCCCTTAATGCATCGCTGATTGGAAATAGTATCAAGTAGAAAAAGAACATGAACAGTATGATCTGTACCATTGGTACGGCAGCTTGGGTTATGATGAAAGCGAGGAAGTCGTCGATGAAGGGGCTAACGACTGCTGGCGCGATGAACGCTACATAAACCGCCAGCAGCCCTATTACCAGGTAGAGAAAGTAGGGTCTTATCCTCCGTATACTGCTGGTGTGGATACGATACTCATTCCTTGCAACCACAAGCCACTTACGAACCGCCACCCTTCTGCTCCCTCCACGCCAAGAGCTCCTTCTCTTCAACACCGCCAGTTATTGCAATAAATGCTTCTTCCAAAGTCTTTGTTTTAGTCTGAGCGATGATTTCATCTATTGTGCCTACTGCGATGAGCTTGCCTTGGTTGATGATGCCTATGCGGTCACATAGCTCCTCCACGACGGGAAGAATGTGGCTGCAAATGAAGATAGTTTTCTTTGCACTATCGGCTAGCCTCTTGATCAAATCCTTAACCATGAGGGCAGCCCGAGGGTCCAACATTGAGGTGGGCTCGTCAAAGAACAGAATAGGAGGGTCGTGGATCAGGGCTGCTGCGATAAGGATTTTCTGTTTCATGCCTCGGCTGTAACCTTCAAGCAGGTAGTCGCGTCTATCATAAAGACCGAAGAGCTTCAGTAAGTCATCTATCCTTTCCGACAGAATATCACTGGGGACATCGTAAAGGGCTCCTATAAACTCCAGAAACTCGTGGGCGCTGAGTTTCTCGTATAAGCCAGGCGACTCGGCAAGCAAGCCTGTGACTCGTTTTACCTCTGTTTCCTTCTTGAGAATGTCGTAGCCGTTCACGGTGGCTGTGCCGCTGGTCGGCTTGATGATGCAGTTTAACAAGCGAACGGTCGTTGTTTTGCCAGCACCGTTTGGACCTAGCAGACCAAAGGTTTCTCCCTCATAGACTTCGAGGTTAAGCTCGTCCACTGCCTTGATCTCGCCACCCTTGCCATAATACTTGGACAACTGATCTGTACGGATCACAACCTTCATCATTCATCCCTCGTGGTCATGCACGCATGAACTCTTAAGTGTATGTGACTGTTACACAACAGCAACATAGGCTTAAATATTTGATGCTTTCAGATTAAGCCCTAGGTCTTATAAACATGCCAGCCAACATTATGAATTTTTTGCCTACGAGCTGATGCGCACATACAAAATTCATGTAAAAAAGCGTGAAAAACGGACAATTTGTTATACAGGTCTCACAGAATTGCACGCGCAAATGGGAACTTTTTTAAATTGTTGAACTGAAACTTGATACAGTGGTGGCGAAGGGCTCTTATGGTTAAATCCTGCGACGTTGGCAGCTTGCCTTTTGTTGGTGATGTTAACAAGTTTTTGGAAGGTGCAAGCTGTTTTGGTTCGTTGACTAACGACTTAAGGGCTCAGTACTTTGAGGAGAAAATTGTTGAAGGTTTTCTACATAAAATGCAAGCTGGCATTTTGGCTCCTAATTACCCTCAGTTTCGAGATATGAGCGACATGTTCTTGTCGGTGATTGATGGAGTGGAGAAAGTTAAAGGAGGCTATATGGAAACTGGTCCTCTCTCTTTACAGAACGGAAAAGACATTTTGCCCGAAGTGGAAGTCATCAGAAAACATTCTCAGGATTTCTATGAAGAACTTGGCAGTCAGTTTAAGGTTAGGATTAGCATCACTGGTCCCTACACTTTAGCTTCACAATTTCCCTATAAAGACAAGAGAATCTTTAGCAGACTCGGCGGCGTACTCGCGCAAATTGTAGAGAGCAATGTTTTCAGCAACAAATATGGAAGCGTAAGCTTGGTTGCATTAGATGAGCCGGTTTTCGGATTGATAGACGACCCTTTAATGGACAGGGGCTCAGACGCAAGAGAAAATCTGCACAAGGCTTGGGAATTAATTCTTGAAAAGGCGAGCTCGAAAAATGCTCGAACCTGCATGCACATTCACAACACACGGGATGAACTTTTCTGGGAGATTAAACCCTTAGACATAATAGAGTCTCACACGAAGGATCCAATTTATGAAGCTAAAAGAACCAAGCAGCTCTTAGAATCTACAGACAAATTTTTAAACGCAAGCATAACTACCACAGATTTCGACCAACTGATTCGAAACCATCTGATCGCCAGTTCTCCACAGAAAATGAGTGAAACGACAATAAATGAAAAAATCGGTGAAGCTTGGAAAAACATCAAAGAAGGAAAAGTGAACCCTGTGATTTTCCTAAAAAGCACAGATCTAATGCGGAAACGATTGATTAAATTGATTGAAAATTTCGGCTCGAACAGAATCACATATAGCGGGCCCGAATGTGGACTAAAGGGTTTCCCCACCTATGAATGCGCTCTGGAATGTTTGAGAAGAGTAGCAGATGCCACCAAAACCGTCACGGCATAATAGGTGCTCATAACTCAACAAGATTAGAGGATTCTACGAGAGACTTATCTGATCTGTGCGCTAACGAGCTCTCTTAACTCTTCGAGACTTTTCTAACATCGTGCGTGCGCAACGACAAAAGGTTTAAGACTATTCGAGAAAATAAGTTATAACTGAAGTGAAATACTGTGTGGCCTATCAACTTTGCGTTGATAGTGCTTATCTTCGGAGAGTTCTTTCTGTTTCTGGCCATCGCTTCCTATTTTGGAAAGAGAAGGGAGAAACGCAAGAAAACAAAAACTAAGGACTTTCCCTTCTTCGAAGCAGTCTGGACCAAAAGCAAGATGGTTCTGACCGTTTATCCCGACCACCTAGAGATGTTTGTTCCTTCCTCCAAGGTTAAAAGAGAGAAAAGGGTTATAGGAAAGAAAGAAGTCTCGAAGACTTAACAGAACCTGCTAACGAAAAATTTTTGTGAGACAATAGGTTTGAAAGTACCAGCTAGATGGGCATAGTGAAAAGTTAATGTGGCTCTCAGATATTTTCTAGTAGAAGTGTCGGCGGTGCATGATTTACTGCGATATTCCACTGTGCGCGAAGCTTTACTATACAAGAAGCTTAGAGGGGACAAGGTGAAATGTAGTCTATGCGAGAGAAGATGTGTAATCCTTCCAGGCAACAAAGGTGTCTGCAAAACAAGAACAAACATTGACGGCACGCTGTATACGCTTGTTTACGGAAATCTAAGCGTGTTAGAAAGTCGACCAATCGAGATTAAGCCTTTCTTCCACTACTGGCCTGGCTCTACAGCGCTCACTTTTTCCACATGGTCATGTAACTTCGACTGCATCTGGTGTCAGAATCATCATCTATCAAAGACCGCGCCAAATCCAGCTAATGCAAGTTGTTATATTCCAGATAAACTTGTTCAAATGGCAAAGCGTTCTGGCGACGAGGGGTTATGCGCCAGCTTTCAAGAGCCAACCTTGCTAACTGAATGGGTGCTACCGCTTTTCAAACTAGGACATGAACAGGGACTTTATTGTTGTTACGTTTCAAACGGTTACATGACAACCGAAGCGCTCAAACTGCTCAAAGAATCGGGCATGGACGGGCTCAAAATTGATGTAAAAGGCGACAAAGAAACCTACAACAAATACTGCGGCGGAGCTGACGTTGAAAAGGTTTGGAAAAAGGCTCGCAAAGCCAAAAAGATGGGTTTTCACGTGGAAATTGTAAATCTAGTTGTCACCAACGTCAATGACGACGAAGAATGCGTACGGTGGATCATAAAGAAGCATCTCAAAGCCGTTGGACCAGAAACCCCATTGCATTTTACGCGTTATATTCCAGCCTACAAGTTTCACAACCCACCCACAAAGGTTGGAACCTTAGAAAAAGCATATAATTTGGCGAAGGAAGCGGGAGTTCTCTATCCTTACCTTGGAAACGTTCACGGCCACAAATATGAAAACACCTACTGCCCAAACTGTGGCGAGAAGCTTATCCAGAGACGCGGCTACACAATTGTCCGATACAAAATCACCGAAGACAAAAAATGCCCCAAATGCCACAGACCTGTGCTAATCAGAGGCAGACATATCAGAAAATGGCATTTTCTACTCTAAACTAAAAAGTAACCATCTTCGCCTAGACAAAGTTAAATCCTTTATGTAATCGGTTGCCTTTCAGTTAATATTTTTTCTATTTTCTCCAGCCTTTTCTCAATCGCGTCGAGTCTATCCAATATTTCTTTAAGTACCTTGCCAGCGTCCTCTGCTGGAACTAGAGGTACTGGTGTTGGTGAAGGCCATCTTCTCTCTTGGGGTCTTTCGGGGCGTCTTGGCAACAATGGCGGTGGATATGCCGCGCTTTCTTCTCCACTGGTTTCACTCATTTAAGGTCCCTAGATAAGTTTCATTTTTACATTATTTAAATAATTACTATCACAAGATGATTCAAAACTCTTAGACTTTTGGCATTAGTAAAAAAACAATGGCGTTTTTTCAATGGTGAAACTTAAAAGTAAGAATAAGATTATATTTCAATCTCATGTCTGCGATTAGAAAATCGGGTGAAAACCGTTTTTCAGAAGTCTAAATCATTCAACTAAACGAATCGAAGATCCTTCTTCTACGTTTTCGCACTGGCATAGCTATAATCCCAGTTGTAAGATTAACAAATACCACTAAAAAAGAGCCAAAATACAAAATATTTAGTAGTTAAATCAGAAATAACAGCCTAAAGTCTAAAGCGTTTAAAATGGTGCATGCGATGAGGATAAGAAGAGAAATCCAAGCAGTGATTTTCTGTAATTCTGATGGAGAAGAGAAGTTTTTACTTGTGAAAAAGCTGGACTTTTCCGCTCGAAGATATCGTTGGAGACTGCTTAAGGGCGGAGTGAAAACTGGAGAAAGCGAAATTGAAGCTCTTAAGCGGGAAATTTTTGAAGAAGTCGCTTTAGAAAACGTGCAAGTTCTAGATAGAGTTTACAGTTACCAGTTCACTTTCAAAAATGTGAAGCATATGGTTTCCAGCTATAAGGTGAAGGCAAACCCCCGTGAACGCATCAGGCTTCAAACAAGCGAGCTTGCCGGCTACATTTGGGTGCCCAAAGAAAAGGCGATTAAGATGTTGCATTGGAAAAACGAGAGAAAAGCATTAGCCGCTTAAAAGGCACCTCAAGGGAATTTCGGCTTAATCGCCTTAGTTGAGCATGCATCCACACACTTCAGGCAGTAGATACACTCTGGATGCGTAAATTTTTCCCAAGGCAAATCAAGAATTGGAACCAAAGTGGGACACACCTGCACACAGTCTCGGCAGCCAGCCTTTGTGCATCTGACAGGGTCCCTCCGCAACCCCAGAAAGCTGAATCTGTTAAACAGAGCGGAGAAAGCTCCTTGAGGACATAAGTAACGGCACCAGCCACGAGGTACATACACTGCTAGGCCTATTATGAATCCCATTATCAAAAGTCTAGCTAAGAGAAGCGGTTGCAACGATGTAATTGTGTTGCCAACGCTGGCATAGATTTCATCCGCTGGTTTTTCTAGTAGTTGGGGAATCCCGTAGCGAATCTCTAGTGCGATTCTCGGCATAACAGCGAAAAGGGTGTCAGCTGGACTTACAGTGTTGAAAGGAGCCTGCGCAAAAACGCCTAAAGCCTGTTTATAACTTTCGCTTCCCATGGCTATAGAAAACGCCAAAGTTCCGCTTACAAATAAAATGACTGCTAAAACTATGTATTTGACCTTAACCAGGTCCCTGTGTGTTCTAAGCGTAACTTCTGTGTGTCGTTTTTTCACGTAAGTCAGCAAGTCTTGAAAAAAGCCGAACGGACAAACCCAACCGCAGAGGGCTCTGCCCAAAAACATGGCTGCAACAAAAATTGAGGCTAAGGCAAGCCAGGGAAAAGTGACCTCAAAGAGCATAAGCTGCAATGCACCTAGGGCGTCTCCAACGGTTTTAGAAGGAGTGCCCAACAGCCCAATAATTGGAAGAAGAATCGGCCATGGTCCCAAACCGAAAACAACAGCGTTAAACAGCATGAAAAAGCTAAACTGTGTGATTTTCCTTAGCGTCTCTATTCTGAAAATCAGCTTTTTAATGCCGTCTGCTTTTCTTGGGTTTGCTTGTCTTCTTTCCAAATCACTTCTCTTTGCCTTTTCTTCTTCCAATAGGTAGCCTCCGAATTCTAAGGTGAAAGGTTAGCGTTTGGTTGCATTTTTCAACATTGTGGCTTTTAAACGTGAAGGTTTAAGTGCCATAAAAAGCTATCCGTTATGCATGGTAGTTGGATGGCACACTCGGACAAGGCTGAACTGCAAGTGATGGTCTCGCGCAGGCGTGAACAGCCACCTTTAAGCGAATGAAAGTGCTTCCAACGATAGAAGATAAACTTCGGGTGTCGCGACTTGCAAACCTCGATTTCCACGGCGCTTCTGCGGTTGCTGAAGAATCAGAAGTATCATCTGGTTGGGCGACATTCAGCGGTTAAGCGTTGCAGATGGTTTTACGAATCGCTTGTTAACAATCGCCCATGCTATAAGCAGAAGTTTTATGGCATTAAGAGCCATCAGTGCGTTCAAATGACGCCCACCCTGCTCTACTGTAACATGAGGTGCCGCTTTTGCTGGCGAATTCAAAGCGGAGACATGACGTTCAAATGGAATGAAACGGGCTTAAACAGATTGGACGACCCCGAAGAAATCGTTGAAGGATGCATAAAAGCACAGCTGGATATTCTGAGTGGATATAAAGCAAATCCCAAAGCTGACAGAAAGAAGTACAGAGAAGCCTTAACCCCCAAGCATGTAGCCATAAGTTTAACAGGCGAACCCACGCTTTATTCCCGTCTGGGTGAATTAATTGCAAGTTTTCACAAACGTGGCTTCACCACATTCCTTGTCTCCAATGGAACTCTTCCCGAAGCATTAACCCAACTCGGCACTGAACCCACACAGCTTTACATTTCACTGTGCGCCTACGACAAGAAAACTTTCGCTAAAACCTGTCGACCCCAGATTCCCAAAGCTTGGGAAAGACTTAACGAAACCTTATTTTTGCTATCAAGTTTCAAATGCCCAACCGTAATCAGGTTAACCTTGGTCCGCCACCTAAACCTTAGTCACCCAGAGCAATACGCTAAACTCATTGAAAAAGCAGATCCTACGTATGTGGAGCCTAAAGCCTACATGCACGTAGGGTATTCACAATTGCGGTTAAACTACAAAAACATGCCGAGTCACTTGGAGATCCATGATTTTGCTGTAAAGCTGGCAAAGGAAATTGGATATAACCTTCTAAAAGAGGCTCCAGAAAGCCGTGTAGTATTACTAAGTGGCTTGGAAAAGCCTATCAAATTAGCTTGAAGATCCACCCAAGTAATTAAAAACTTTTCATGTTGCATGTATATTTTAAATGAAAGTGGCAAAAGCATATTAGACTCGGTTGAACCATCATTTTCGAAACACTTGATGTGATAGTTTGACATTAAAATCTTTTATCAGCAAGATTCAGAAAGAGCTAAAGAACAAAGAAGAAGCTAAGCAAAAAGTACAGAGAGATATGCGTAAAGCTACGCGCCTATCAAAGCAAGCAATCCTTTTTACACATCAAAAAAGATTCAAGGATGCAAGGAAACTACTCAAGGAGGCAGACAAGCTTTTCAGGGAACTCCGTGAAGTCGGAGAATTGCACCCCAACCTCGTTTACACTGGAATTGTAGATGGTGCTATGCAAGAGTATGCTGAAGCTCAAACTCTTCTCAATCTGAGATTGAAAAATCGGTTTATAGCACCTGAGAAGCTGAATGTTCCAGCTGTTGCCTACGTGCTTGGATTAGCCGACGTTATCGGAGAACTCCGGCGTCAAGCTCTCGACTCTCTCCGTGTGGGTAATGTAAATGGAGCAGAGCATTGCTTACAAGTGATGGAGCAGATTTATGTGGAATTGATGTCAATGAACGAAGCCTACATGCTTGTTCCAGGGCTTCGAAGAAAATGCGATGTAGCTCGCCGTATCATTGAAGCCACAAGGGGGGACGTCACCATAGAAGCGCGAAGAGATTCGCTGGAGCGTTCGATTAAGAAGTTAGAGAAAATTTTGGGAAGAAAGAGGAAAGTTGGCAAATCCTAGAGGATTCAAGCCACAACTACCTGTTCAGTTCGACTCGAAGTTTTCTGTAGCCAAAGCTCATGCAATGCAGAGGCGCTTAGCCAAGCAGGTAATACGAGAGGATAGGGTTCCAGAAAAGATTCGTTTTGTGGCTGGAGTAGACGTAGCCTATGTCGGAGAAATATCTATTGGAGTAGCAGCCGCTCTTAATTATGATTCACTTGCCCTCATAGAATCCCAAGTTGCCCATGTTAAAACACAGTTTCCGTACATTCCAACTTTGTTGTCTTTCAGAGAAATTTCACCAACCCTTTCAGCTATAGAGAAATTAGAAACCCAGCCTGATGTCTTTCTTGTTGATGGACAAGGAATTGCCCATCCACATCGGCTGGGATTCGCAAGTCATTTAGGCTTAATGATAGACAAGCCGACAATCGGAGTTGCAAAGAGCATACTCTGCGGTAAAGCTGAAAACATGCATGACAAAGAATGGGCTCCCTTAATTGACAGAGGAGAAATTGTTGGCGCTACAGTTAAGACTAAAGCAGGGTGGAAACCATTGTATGTCAGTGTAGGTCATAAGATTTCATTAGAAAGAGCCATAGAAATTGTCACGCATTGCATAAGAAGCCACAGAATTCCAGAGCCGATTTTGACCGCTCACAAGATAGCAAACAAAGAGAAAACTCAGTGCAGATAGAGACCTATGGATTGGATTAGAATGGATGCGGTGGGATTTCTCTGGCAACCATTGCATAATACAGATAGGTTATTGCAATCGGATAAATCGGGGCTACAAAGGCGGATATTATGTTAGTGACAAGTGGATTAATTATTGGATGAATAAAGTTGAAAGGCATTGCTAGCACACTTGCAACACCATTGACAATGAGAACAATTATGACTAAGACTAGTAGAAGAGCGAAAGTTTTCAACCAACGATTACTTACAAGCCTCCTACTTCTTCCTAAGCTTTCAAAACCACCTTGTTGCTCAACAATTATTGCCGGAATTACAAGCGAAAACATTATGGCGATTATTATGCCAGGCACGATGAAAAGAAGCAGTCCGATTGCTATCAAAATGCTAGCAACAAATTGAGCTACGAGCAATGATGGAAGCTTAGATATTGAAAAGTTAAAGCTGACACCGAGATTTGAAGTGCCTTTCTCTATTTGGTCAGAAGCATTTTTGATAACAACGCCAGTGATCGTGGTGCCTACAATCCACAATACGAGACCCGACAAAATACCTATCACAATGATTGTTGAAATGAGAGCAAAAAACCATGCGATTAGTTCTTCATAAGAAGGCGTTGCGCTTGGAGGTGTTGGCATAGGAAAAGACGAAGTTATCGCGTAAGTAAATATACCTATTATTATTCCTGAGATCAGAAAGGGCAAGAAAAACTGCAAAAATTTGGAAAGGTAAAGGTTGAACGTTAGCGAAAGGATTTCACCGACAGACAATTCCCGTGAAGGCTTTTCAACATTCAATTTATCGCACCCATCTTAATTATTCCACGAAATTTGTATTTAAAACTAAATGAAGTCTATCCAAAAAAGTGTGGTGCGCACATCGCCTCTCATAGTATTAATGAAGTAACTGTTACATTCCAGCGTCGCTCGTAAGTTTTCCTTACGTATTCGTATTTATCCTCGTCGACACAATCACTGCAATGCAATACTACTGAAGTTTATAATTTGAAATCGATTTGAACCGCAAGGCTGGAAAATAGATATAAGGACACGAAAACTATGGCTTTTATTCCAAAGGGGGCTTAGACTTGGACCCTCGACTGAAAAAGGTTGTTAATAGAATTCAAGGCAGAAAATTGCGAAAGAAGATTATTCAGTTTGTTGAGAATCCCACGATTGAGATTGAAGGAAAAGAGTATGAGGGGGTGCCTCTGGAAACCGCGCCTGCTGGCTTGTCTCATCATCATAGTTATCCAGGTGGATACATTGAGCACGTGGTTGCAACGTCGGAAATTGCTTTAACCTTATGCGACGTTGCGGAGAAAATTTATCGTGGCAAGGTTAACCGAGACCTCGTTTTAGCAGGGGTCCTTCTACATGATATTTTTAAGCCGTTAACTTACATGGAAAGAGAAAACGGAATTTTCAGCGTGTCGCCTTTGGCTGAACGCATGGACCATCTAACGCTAATTGTTTCCGAAATGGTTCGTAGAGGCTTGCCTCTACATTTAATCCACATTGTTTGCGCCCATCATGGTTATAGATATGGGCCAATTGGACCGAGAACACTTGAAGCCTTGGTTTGTCATCTTGCTGACATTACGGATTCCAAGCTAAACGGTGAAGTACTGCGCGCAGCTCAATACTTAGCGAGAGAAGCCACTGGCATGGAACTGCGCCAAATCACTGGGAAAGAAGCTTTCCAAATAGTTCACGCAAAAACAATGAAAGGCTGGGAAGGAGTAAAGAAAACAGTAGAGAAAACGAGGCAGAAACGTCAGTGATACTTGGCTCTCACGTCTTTGAGGAATAGGCTCTTACCGATTTCTGAATTCTATTTCAAACTAGCTTTTATTATTGCAGAAGAATTTACCAAAGCTTGTAATTCTTTAATGCCCTTAACACATTGAGGGTTGTTGAAACCGTGAACTTTTCTCCATCTCCGGAGAGCCAGGCACCGTTTTCTTGTTGTAAATTGACCAATTCATCAACACATTTTTTGACTAAAGGATTCTCCTTCGTTAGTCCCGCAGCATAAAAACATTCCAAACACCAAGCAAAGTCACCTGCTCCATCTCCAAGTTTCCCTATGTTCTCGTCTATCACCTTAAGCGCCTTTTTCACAATGTCAGATTCGCTTCCCTTCAACTGCCCGAAGACTCCGATTGATATCCATGTAGAATGCAGAAAACCCACAAATTTTCCTTCCTCGTCACGGTTTTTGAGAAGAAAGCGTGCTGCTCTTTGCACAGCTTGCGATTTGCTATAGCCAAGCTGTATAAGATAATTCGTAGTGCTAGCTGTCAGCCACATGGTTGTTTTCAAATCACCTGGTATGAGCCAAAATGGTGGGTTATACTGTTTTATGGATTCATTTTCGCTCCAACCGCCCTCTTTTCCCTGTATTCTGAACAGATATTCAATTGTCTTCTTGCAAACGTTTGAGTAGCCTAATCCAAGCTCAATCATAAGACCTAGATAGTTGCTTGTGTCGTTAACACAGCTTAATTTGCCCCTTTTACTGTAGTATGGGAAACCGCCGTCTTCATTTTGAAGGTTCCTCAGATGTTGCAATGGGATTTCATCATTCTTTTCTTTACCCATCAGGAAGCACAATCGATATTTCTCTAGAGCAGTGCCATTCTTTTCAACAAAACTTTTAGCTTTTTGAATATCCAACTTGCTGCATCTCATGCTCCATAGCTTAACGGTTTTATTTAATACTAAGTGTCAAGGAGTAGAAAGCAAACAAGGAGATGGCTGTGCAGTTGATTGAAGTTGATGCAGTTACATTTGACGATTTCAATACTCTGCGCTATCAGGTTGGAGAACAGGAGGACATCATCTACCCCATCCTTAGAGCTATGGACACAAAAATCAAAATAAACAAAAATGTGTTCCTAGAGGCGTATTTCAGAGCGGACAAGACCTATCGAAAAGCCCTGAACGAAACATTGCATGAATCGCTCTTGGACGGCATAATCTCCGGCGTTTTGGTAACACTCGGACTTGAATCCAGCACAGAAATTGTAAGAAAAGCCGTCGATCAAGGGCTGGCAACAAGGAAAACGTGTTGGTATCCAGATGCAATTGAGACACTTTGGACATTACGAAAGAGAGGATATAAATTGGGGCTGATATCCAACACGCACTGGCGTATCTTGGAAAATGTGAGAAACGAGTTTAACAAATACTTTCATGTTATCACTCTCTCCTACGAGCACGGATACGCAAAACCGCATCCATCGATCTTTTTGGCAACGCTTAAGAAGCTCGGAGCAAGTGCAAGCAGTTGTCTGCACGTAGGCGACGATTCAATAGCAGATGTTCAAGGTGCTAAGGGAGTGGGAATGAGGACTGCATTTATCAAGAGACGAAAAGAAGAAGTGGACGCCTATGTAAAATTAGAACAACTGAGTGACCTGCTGGATTTCTTGCCCACGAAATTATGATGATGCCAATAGCTTTGAGCATTACAACTTCAACCTTGTGTGTTCTAAAAACCAGCTTTCACCAAGTTTCGCGGTTTCATAAATTCTCTTAAAACAACAGTGGCATAAGAGCCGCGGGGCAACATGAAGCCTATTCTAATTTGCCGCTTCAGGCGATTCGCTTGGTCTCGAGTTGGCTTTCCAACAGAAAGGCTGTCAATAAAGGCAAGAACAGTCCTAAGTCCGCCTTGAGCGCTGATTTTTTGCATCTGTGGAACACGGAAGTCGTTAGGCTTCACATTTTCGGCTTCAAGGATTTTTTTCTCGATTTCGCCTTGTCTTCCAGCAGAAATGGATTGTTTAAAGCCTACAAGAGGAAGCGCCACACAAGTTGCATTGTTGGCTTTCACGGTATAATCTTCGTTTAAAACCTGATTCAAAGGCATTTCATGCTTTATTCGTGCGCTAAGAAACTTGTTGAAGAGGAAAGATTGATACGCTTGAACAAAAAGCTTGCAAAGTTTCATCGGTAATCTTCGGAAGGCACCGATAAAGTCGTTTCGATGTCTTGCCAAGTGACCAAGCATGAAACGTTCGTATTTAAGTTGATGTGGGAAAGAGTAAAGCGCTGCTTTAAAGTCTCTCGTATCCCATAACTGCTGCCTCGCCCTCCTCGCCTCTGGATGCTCATACTCACTTGACATCGCAAGAAAGGTAAGCGCTGCTTCTTCCCATTCGCCTCGAGTTATGTGTTTGCCGACTATATGCGTGATTGGACGAACAGTTCCGAAACGCTGATGCCCAAAGAAATTGGGGATTCCGCCCAAACTTGAAAGTTCATTGTGTGTGCTTTCCATTCGCTTCTCAATCACAGAGATTGAATGTTCCACGGCTCTTATCACTATGCGAAAACAATTTCCTAAGAGAAGACCTGAATGAATCTTTTCGTTTACGAAGCGGATGGGATAAAGATTAATGTCTCTTATTTTGACCTGCGAAACTTGTTCAGGAGTTACTCTTCCTATGCTTATGTGCTGGGCTGTAACCGCCTTCGCATCCTTTATTCCAGCTATATGAATGCTCTTTGCGCCTATGCCAAGCTGCTCAGCAACGGCTTTAACAACCAAAATTGTGTCCCAGTTTCTCTTAACCAAAACACAAACCAGATAACGTCCTTTTCCAGTTACTTGCACTGCCTTCTTAGCTTGTTTGACCTCAGCTTTAGAACCATCCGCCAAAACTTCTTCCACCACAAAATCTTCAGGAAACCTGCGGATTCTGCCACCAATTCCAAGCGATGTAGAAGCGTAAACTTCAATTCCAAGCATTTTTTCTAATTTTGGAACATTCAAAGAAGAGCCAACTTTCCAGTGATTTTATCCACTTTCTCTGAAGGAGCTGGACCAATACCCAAGCATGTGAGCGTGTTAGGCGGAAGTTCAGTTAAGCCTCTATCATAGATTAGAGCGCGGGGCAACCCTAACTCTCTGGTTTGGCGCTCCAACTCTAAAATCTCTTGTTCATTCTCAACTTTCACAGCAATCTTGCACTGTCCCTCTTCCAGCCAAGCCTTCCACCATTTTGAAAAACGTTTCCTAGCTTCTTCAGTTGCCGAAACAGCCGCATGTCCAGCCTGAGCTGCAATTTTGCCTCTGCTCATTCCCAAATCAGCGCGCATGGCGATAACTTGCTTATATTTGAACTCTGACATGTTAGGTCTAGAGATGCATTCTGCCCTGAGGTAATTTAAATATTAATTCAGTTTTCTGCTCAACTAGTGATGTGAGGTAACTGAGTAAAATAGGAAATAAAGCGCTGTAGTTAGCGCCGCTGGATGGGGAAGCATCCGAATCAGCGAACTTCCCATGAAATCTTCGTCTCCAGCTTCCTCAAGAACCTTGTTTATCTCCAGTTTTGTGCACAGGTTAATGATTTTGTCCATTTCATCATCTGACAATCGGTTAAGCATTTTTCTCAGCCTAAGCATCATAGCCAAATCAAAGCCTATCAATTTCCTCCACTGAAACTGATAACGTGACAAAAATTTCTCTGAGAAATCCCTGTTCTCGATAGCTTCATAGGCAACTTCACCTGCAATTCTAGCGCATAATAGTCCAAAAATTATCCCGCCGCCAGTTGTTGGCTTAACCTGTGAAGCTGCATCTCCAACAACTAGTAAACCATTTGCATACGTTTTTGGTATAGCTCCTCCAAGCGAAATAGGATGCATGGAAAGACTGGCAATCTTGCTTTTCATAAATCTTTTAGACGCTACTGGATGCTTCTGCATAAATCGTCTCAAATATTCTCGTGGGTCGCCTCTTTTTGTGGCTAAGCCTACCTTATCAGAGCCGTCCCTTTTTGGGATCACCCAAGCGAAAAGACCTGGCGCATATTTTTGTCCAAGATAAACCTCAACCATATTACTGTCAACGTTACTTACTTTGTCCACTTCTGCTTGAATGGCATTTACAACCATTGACCTATCTAATGTTTGCAACCCAACCCTTTTCAAAAGAAGCGACGAGCAACCTTCAGCATCTATCACAATCTTTGATGCTATAGTCTCTTTAGCTTGCTTTCTACTGACAGAAACCCCAACGACGACCCCAGACTTCAGAACAAGAGAGTTCACTCTTAACCCTGTTAGAAACCGTACTCCAGCTTTCATAGCAAGCTCGGCAAGATGCTTATCCAACAGCTCTCTATTTAGAACACAAGTCACTGGAGAAGAACGCTTAACTCTAAACTCTGAACCAGACGGCGAATAAAAAACCGCACCGTTGATTTTATTCTCAAAAATTCTTCGCGGTAGACGCAGTCCCAAACGTTTTAGTCCGTTTAGGCTTACGTGACCCGCACAATGTGAAGGCAAGCCTATTTCCTTATGCTCCTCGAAAACAGCAACATCGACGCCTAATTTAGCCAGTGCCAAAGCTGCAGATGAGCCGCATGGTCCTCCTCCGACCACTATTGCATCTAAGCTTTCTTGATTCACGCCCGTTTTCCTCTGTAATCAAGCCATTATGAGTTCATCATTTCTCTTGCACGTACACCTCTACACAGTAACACGATCTCAGTAGGGTTGAGATCAAGTTGTTTCCTCGTTCAAGGTGTAGTCTCGGAATTTAAACTTCTTTTATTATTGACTACCATATAAAATGGAGGGAGCTACATTTGAAAATTGTTCCAGTGATTGACGTTTTAAATGGCATCGTAGTACATGCCATACGAGGTGAACGAAGGCACTATCGTCCGTTAAGAAGCGTTTTATGCAGCTCGGTAGACCCATTGGACATGGCTTTAACATTTGAGTCGTTGGGATTTGGCAGTCTTTACTTGGCTGATCTAGATGCAATATTGGAAAGGTCTACAAATTTCGCCCTTTACCAACGAATTAGAACAAAAACGAATCTTGACTTTATGGTTGATGCTGGAGTCGCTGAGATCACAAAGGCTGAAAAACTGGTGAAGGCGGGGGTGTCAAAAACTGTAATAGGAACTGAAACATTGCGCAGTTTGGATTTTGTAAATCAAGCTGTCAAATCCTTCGGCGAAAATCGTGTTGTAGTGAGCATAGATCTAAAGAAAGGCGAGGTGATGAGTGTTTCGGAAAACATAAAATCTATGAACCCTATTCCGCTTGCGCAAACACTTGAAAAAACCGGCGTTAGCCAGATTATTCTTTTGGATTTGGACAGAGTGGGAACTGAACATGGAGCTAACCTTGAAGTTTTGAAAGGTGTTCTTAAGAAAACCAAGGTGAAAGTGCTGGTTGGCGGAGGCATAAGAAGCCTTCAGGATTTAGAGGAAATGAGAAATCTCGGCGTGTTTGGCGCTCTTGTAGCCACTGCATTGCATAATGGGAAACTGAAAGTAGGTGAACTGCAGTCTGCTGGGTTTCTATGAGGTTGTAATCCTTGAAAATTCCCTTAATAGCTAACCAAAATACTCAAAAAAAGCAGCTGAAACTTTTATTTCATTTCTTTGTTAAAAATTTCCTGAACAACTTTTTTTGAAACGCCAAGCTTTTGAGAGATCTCTTTAACCCATTTCACATAGGACTTGAAAATGCTGCAAAATATTTCGGCTTTTTCAGCTTCCGTTAAATCTGTTTTTTCTGCTAAGAGCAAGGCGAACCATTTTCCAATGTTTGAGAGAAGGTAGTACTTCACCCAAACGGCGCGTCCTCTACTTTCATTCTTTTCCATGTTTTCTTTTAAAATTCCGCGTTTAGTTAGCATTTTTAAATGCTCTATTACCGTCTTGTTCGAGTAGGGAAGAGTTTTCATCAAATTCTTCTGGTAAATTTTCTTCGGGATTCCCTGTTTAATTGAAAATTTCAAAATGTCTATTGGAACTTCTGAACCGAAAACGGTTTTTAAGATCCAATATTTCTCTTCTGGCGGCAAAAAAACAATGTAGGGGTAAATTTCTTCTTTGCTCAAATCTGATCAGCACCTTTTAACCTATTACGATCTTGGGTTCCAAATACCTATAGTTGCAATCGCAGATAAAACAGCTATGTTTTCTATAAGTATTGAGAACAAAAACCTTATTAGAGCTGTGTAAAAAATTACATAGCAATTTAGAAAAATAACGACGGTCTTGATGAATTTGAAGTTGTCTTCACAAGATGTGGCTCTAATGGCTATTTTTGCTGCGTTGTCTGCAATTGTGGTTAAAGTTGTTCCAGGCATACCAATCATAGGGCTTTCAGGTGCCAGCATAAAATTTGATGCTGCGTTGGCTCCAATTTACGGGATGATAATTGGTCCATATTTGGGTTTTTTGGCAGGTCTTGTCGGTGGACTCATTGTTGCAGACAGCCCGTTTAGCGTGTTGACTTCTTTTGCTACTGCAATCTCTGCTTTTGTTGCTGGTTTTTTTGTGCAAAGCGTCCATGCGTCTAAGGGAAATAGATTTCATGGATGGACGATAGCCAGTACGGTTGTCGGTTTACTAATTTTAGGGTGGTACGCCACGTGGGTTGGTCGACAACTGCCGTTCTATCCGATCTTGCATTTTAGCGGACTTTTCATAATACTTGTTGGCAGGGGGAAAATTGCTAAGGTTTTTGAGAAAGAGGAGAAATCTGGAGGAAGCTGGCAGCCAAAGCCTTACGTTTTGCTTTTCGGCATTCTTGTTTTTGTGTTGGCTTACATTTTTTCTAAGTTGTATCTGATACAGGTGGAAATTATTTCCTATTTTTCTCTTCCGTTATATATCGTGGGTGGTGTGGCAATTGTTTATGGATTGTTAGGCAGTCGGATTAAGGAGAAGTTTGTGATTGCTATTGCTTTAGCTAGTTATTGCGGCATCATTGCTGATCACATGGTCGGAAATCTCATGTTCATCCAATTTGCTGATCCTTTTTGGGGGCTTTCTGCAGAATTCGTTCTACTCGCGTTTATAGAAGCTGCACCGATATCGGTTGTTGAGAGGCTTATATTTACGACTATTGCAACTATTGTGGGAGTGGGGTTAATCTCCAGCATTCGAAGAGCTGGCTTATATTTGAAAAGAAAATAACGAACATATGGTTGAAATGAAGCTTAAGGCTCGCGAAGGAGACATTATCGAAACA
>Ga0224501_10001441_pt1 | contig 18482 bp, 17 predicted proteins | sample SF_Oct11_sed_USG_4_FD_169105 | JGI IMG/M metagenome (GOLD analysis project Ga0224501, IMG submission 169105) | Sediment microbial communities from San Francisco Bay, California, United States - SF_Oct11_sed_USGS_8_1 | ecosystem: Environmental > Aquatic > Marine > Sediment | place: USA...
GTTTTCCTATGCTGACCTGAACAACCGCCAGTTGAAGAGAGCTAGTTACAATGGCAAGACTATGTCAAAACAGGAAGTAGGCTGAGTGAAAAGCCTTGGCACCCAACTACCGTGCGTGCGCACATAAAAGATAAAACAGGGTGCAGGTTAGGCTTTTCAATCATTTTTTCTCTAGTTTCCTTCATGATTATACCTCTTCTGCAGGACCTGATGGCGAGGCTGGTTTCCCTGGAGACATAGGCCTTCCCGGAGATAATGGTCGAAATGGTGTGCGTGGACCTCCAGGACCATCTGGTGAGCAAGGATTCCGCGGAGAGACTGGCGAACCTGGGGATGAGGGAGAGATTGGCGAAGTCGGCTTCCCTGGACAACCAGGAACAAGAGGAGAGGAGGGAGAGAGAGGACCCCCAGGTTTGTAACAAATGTTTCATATCCCAGAAGTACAGAGTCATTTTCCCCAAGAAGGAGCAACCTTCTGTCCACGAGCAAATGTGTAGTATAGTCAGGTGGTTAGTGGGCCCCAGTGCAGTACACTACAGAATAAAACCACTCATATTATGTGGACCAGCATGTAGCCAAAATTGGTCTAAACGAAACTTAACAACACTACATGTACACATTATTTTTCAGTTGGCACATCTCTTTCCAAAGGCTTTCCTACAAAATGTAGACAATGAAACTGTTTTGTATTTGCTTCGTGTTCACTCCTTGCTCTGAGTCTACTGACCCCACTTCTCATTGACGTCTAGGTGATGAGGGAGCAGAGGGAGACCAGGGTGCCCCAGGAGATGATGGCCGTGATGGTTATCCCGGACCGCAAGGCCCCACTGGACCAATGGGACCTTCCGGACCTGACGGATATGAAGGAGAACCAGGAGAGAATGGAGCTCCAGGACCCAAGGGACCCGATGGCTCACCCGGTCAGAGAGGCAGACAGGTGAATGAGCATCCAAACTTGGTGTTAGTAATGAGAAACAAAGATGAAAAGCTGCGATGTGTATGGTCCGATGTCAGCAGATTATAGGTCTAAATTTCACCATATAGTTCAAACTTATAGGGACCACAAGGACTGCAGGGAGAGCAGGGTTTGCCAGGAGAAGAGGGCCCTCTTGGACCAAAGGGAGAGAGAGGAACAATGGGTGTAAGAGGAGAAGTCGGCGACCCAGGACCTCAAGGAGAGAGCGGTCCCGCTGGTAAGGCGCTTATTGAGCAAGAATCCCGGCTACATGGTGACTTGTAAATAAATGGTACTGAGAGGAGGTTAACACCGCATCCGACTATTGCCTGGAAAACAGGATCAATTGTTTCGAAAAACTCGACAACAATGCCATTGGCTGGAGATAATAAATTCCCCCAAACAGCAATCAATTGACAATTAATTGTAACAGCGAAATACTAGCTCTGCACGATCACATCGGCTCGTATTGACATGCAATGTTCACTATCTAGGTGATAATGGCAAGAGAGGTCAGAGAGGACCCCAGGGACCACGTGGAGAGACAGGTGATGAGGGAGAGCAGGGTCTGCCGGGAGCTCCTGGCCCTGATGCCCGGAATGGTAACACAGGCCCTCAAGGATTCACTGGATCACCGGGAGAGCCAGGACCACAAGGACCAGATGGAAAGGCTGGAAATGTTGGAACTATGGGCCCAGTTGGAGCTCCAGGAATGCAGGTTTGCTGTTTAATGAGTTAAAGAGGGAAAGGTTTTCTATTCGAATAGCAAAGTAGGGGAAAACTACGCTGACTGTTATCGCTCAATTGTCAATAAATGTTTTTGTCACTGAATGATTTAAATTTTTTGCATTTAAAAATAGCATACAGGCTTAAAATCGGGTCTATAAATCCTGACTGGTGCCCTCCTCATCCGATCATGCATTGCGAATCCGGCCCTGATGGATACTGAACAAGCAGTATAATTGAAGCATGTTGTTTAGTTTTGTTGTCGCGCATTTTAGGGTGAAGGAGGTGAGGCTGGACCTGATGGGCCCAGAGGTGAGCCTGGAAATGTTGGTAAGCCCGGACCTATTGGTATGCCAGGCCAGACTGGAGAACAAGGTGATGCCGGCGTGCAAGGTCAGCAAGGAGAAAGAGGAAGAAGAGGAAACCCAGGACCCAGAGTGAGTACAGCTGACCTGTGGGTACTGGTAAAGAGTAAGTCAAGAAGGAAGTACCGCGGGAGAAAGTGCCACATATTTGATAGAATTGTTCTGTGGGTAATGGATAGCGGATAAAGTTTTCAATTTTTGGTTAAGCTAGTGATCTCAGTTCTTAACCACAAACTAACAAAACATTGGTTGGAATAGCATAACTGCACTTCATGAGAGTACGCGGAGAAGTAAAAGCTTGAGCTATATCAATAGTCAGGGACTAGTGGGGCGGTAGCCTTATGCAATAAGCATTGGGCCTGTTACTCAATTTCGATGGATGAAATCTTCGTTTGTTCAATATTCTTGCTAAAAAATTGCATAAATTTTGTGATAAATGTTATTGTCTTATATATCTTATAGGGTGATGGCGGTAATGCTGGACATGATGGGCGTGATGGCCAAACTGGTCCAATGGGCCCATCGGGAGTCGTCGGACCACAAGGACCACCAGGAGAGAGAGGAGAGCCAGGAAATAATGGACAAGATGGCATGCCTGGCAAGCCTGGAAGACAGGGTGATAAGGGACCTATGGGAATACCAGGTCAGTAGCCATCCACTAGCAGTGGTTATACAAGTGAGGACTGTAAAGGTGCATTCAGATTAGACGGATTATCGGATCGGTAGGGCTTACCGATCGAATTTTTCATTGGTAGCCCATCGGTAAGGACCAATCGGTAGGATTTGAACTCTTTGGCGATCAGTCAAATCCTGCCGATGATCCGTATACTTTTAGCCAATCAAAATCAAATAAATGCAGTGACCAATAATCTGCGACTTGACAAGGACTAATCATCGCACATCTTTTATCTCCCCTCGTTTCCGGGGCATCGCGGCACCCGTTACAAATCAGGAATATCTGGTGGAGATTTAATTCAAATGAAACAGTGTTCATATCTGAGACAAGCATACGCTTACAGGAATCCCTGGAATGCCTGGTCTGCCTGGACCAGTTGGCAATCCAGGACCACAAGGACCAGAGGGAGAGATGGGTGACAGAGGTGATCAAGGAGAGATTGGAGCTATTGGTGTGCCAGGTAAGCTCCTACCTGAATCCTTTTCTAAGTAAAGGTCTGTATGGTCTGTAAGGTCCGTATGTGTGTTGGCGAGGGGATCAGCTCGGCGCACAATGGTAAGAAACCACTTTATATGGCTCCTAAATGCACCGTGTGAATGTGGAGATCAAGTTAATGAGCCTCCTATACTCCATAGCAAGTTTATCAGTGATGTAAGAAACTCTTCACAAAGTATTATACTATTTGTGTAAAGCTATTCTCCTGGTGGAATGACCCCGAATCAGAGATTGTTTTTGCTGTTAACAGGTATGCCAGGCCCGACTGGACTGACCGGCCCAGAAGGTGACCAGGGAGTTGTGGGAGAGGATGGAGACGAAGGAGTGCAGGGAGATGTAGGATTCCCTGGACCTATTGGCCGAACTGGACAACCAGGCCCTCAGGTGTGTGGTTTCTCATAGCGCAAGACCTAAGATTGCTAGAGCAAACAACTCTGCATTAGCATGCTGATTGAGTTGACTACCTTTTTCCTAAAATTTACAGCTTGATTAAAATGTTTCGTTGTGATAATTTGAGACTGTCTGCGAAGTCACCCTTGTACTGTAGACTGATTGCTGATCCAATGGGAATGAACAATCACTTAATAGAAGCTGTGTATTACAGGGACCAACTGGTGAGCCTGGACCTCAGGGTCCTATGGGTAAGGCTGGAGTAGATGGAGAGCGTGGTCCAACAGGCGAACCAGGTCTTATTGGTGTCACTGGCCAGATGGGACCCATTGGTATGCCTGGACATCCTGGAGAGGCAGGTGATGATGGTAAGTGAAATTTAAAGCTGAAGTATTAAAATTGTAGGTGTCACAAAACGGCGAGTATAGTCTATAGTATATATAGCTCCGAATCATGAATATATAATACCTGCTGATATGACAATAATGGAGTATTTTAGATGGCATTGATTTAATAATTAGTTTGTGGAGTAAGTGTCTCCCATTTTTGTTGCTGTCTACCATATATTTTATGTGGTATCATAATGTTTTATAGGAAGAAAGGGACCCCCAGGAGTGGCTGGCCCACCCGGTCCACCAGGTGCCGCACCATCATTCTCACCTCAGCGTATGATGATGATGTTTAGACAGCCGGATAACAAGGGATACCAGGGCGATGACCCCAAGATTGCCGAGGAAGTCGTCAAGCTTATTGACAGTAAGATTCTTTTCATATTCTCTGGAAGAGCAGTGCAATGTCGTTCACTTTTAATCTAGTAATATTAATAGTATGTAGGCAATGTTATCGAAACCTAACTATAAACTACAAGAGCAATTTAATATCTAGATAGTCAGGTGACTTGGCTTCTACGCGTGGGGACATATTTCCCTGCCACATGCCCAAAAGCCAGTAAATTAGTGTTAGGTTCACTATGATTCAATTGAAGGATTTGCGGACAGACAGGGAGTGCATAATATGAAGATAAGTGAATGCTGCTCATATTGTTACAGATATGAAGCGACCAGCAGGTACAAAGGAATCGCCCGCTCGCACCTGTAAGCACCTCGCCATGGCTTATCCTGAACTTGAAGATGGAGAATATTGGATCGATCCTAACATGGGATCTACGTGAGTAGATTCAATCATTCATCATTGAATGGGAAACAAGTACTATTGGAAATATCAAACCTATATTCGATAATGCCACTCAGCGATAACCCATCCATGAGCTACCCAAGATTTTAATTTATTTTCCGTGGCCCATACCACCCATGTCACTCACCCAATTGCCGCTTAACCCTTGGACATTCCATGATATAGACATATTACATATATTTATGGATAAGCCTACCGCTATTCAATTTAAAACCTTTTTTGATAGTCAAGATGCCATCCTCGTGAACTGCAAGATGAGCACTGGAGAGACTTGTATCATCCCTAAACCAGAGAAAATTAGCCGAACTGACCTTTATAAGGAGGAGCAAGGTCATCAGTGGATCTCCCAGATGACAGATGGATTCCCAGTAAGACAATCTTTGAAATAACTCGAGCAGTTAATAGCAGTGCAGTCTGTTATTATGTAAAGCACACTAATTTGGTAACTGAAACATCGTAGATAGTGGGATTGGGTGCTTGGTTCAAGATCAGAAGATCATGGGCTCAAATCCTAGTCATGCTGAGCGCCCACAGTGAGAATTAGCTTCTCACTTAATTCCTAGCTCCTATCCCTTGAAAACGTCCCAGGCTTAGGATGTAAAGTGCCTGCGTGGAAAAACAATATAAACATTGAGCCTGAGACATGACAATTCTTACCAAAAGATATTATGCACCACTATCTTGATGGGGAGCCTACTATGATTTTTTTTATATAGCCTTGGTTATTTCAATGCAACCGACCCTGGTTCCCTAAACATGCCAAGTATATTATTGGTTTCCCCTGCTTTTATGTCATGGAAAATCCATTGGATACTGTGAACGCAAGGCAAGTTCATACTTAAGAATAAAGGTCGGCCAAGGATAGAGAGCAGATCAAGAGATTTAGTGTCTTCGAAATCATGTTAATGAAGGCCTTCTCACAGCCAAGAAAATTATCGGTATCAAATTTTACAGTTGTTAGCGCTATTTCCTCTATCCTCACTTTGGTTTTGTCCATTGTAGCTCACCTATAAAATGGACAAGATTCAGTTGAATTTCCTTCAGCTTCTAAGTGGTGAAGCCAGTCAGAAATTCACCTATGACTGCTTCAATTCTATCAGCTACTTCAGTAGGGATAACAGCACATTTGATCAAGCTGTTAAGTTCCTTACCTCCGACGAAAGAGAGCTAGTAGCTGGAGGTAGTCCTAAATTCTCTTACGATGTCGTCAGTGACTCCTGTCAGGTAAGTTAATTGAAAACAAGATTTCCTGCATGTACATCAAGATTGGATTCCTTTAAAAATTAAAGTTACTACTCGCAAATTTTGAACGATGAACAGAAACTCTGGTTTGGCTTGGAACAAATTTATTCGTCTTCTTTCTTTTTCTCTTTCTGATCCATATCTACACATCTCTTCTGCCGGCTTTTTCCTTTAGCGGGTTCACAAATGTGGACTCTTGAAGACCGCTTTATTCAGGTTTGGCTTATAGTTTATGGATTACCTTCCTGCCATCCCTCATCGGTCCACATATGGGGAAAACAGATATAATGGACTGTTTGTACTTTTGAAGGTCATGTCAGTTATCCTGCCATGCCTGCATGGTTTTGTGGTGATAATTATTTGTGTTTTTTCTTCTTTTCAGACACCAGGAACCTGGGGACAGACCCTATTTGAGATTAACACCAGAAGAACAAACAGGCTTCCTATTATAGACATTGCCACTTATGTGACCAGCGAAAGATCACAACAGTTTGAGGTCACCGTTGGAGAAACTTGCTTCCATTAACTTATACAATGAAGTCACAGTTGTGATTATGAGTGAACCCAGTATATGAAAATCACATACTCTGGGGCTAAAATTATTTGGGTTAACCAGGTTAGGGTTTATTATAGACTAACAGGTGCTCATTCTATGTCTCTGTGAATAATCGGTCATATGTGATAGCTATTACGACAGTACACACAACAAGGTCTCCTTTGATTTCGAGCCGCATTTCGGCACCGAGCAAAAGGAGTAGCCAACAGGAGGCAGAAATCGGTCGCTAGGTTAGCCATCTCAGAACGTAGGCCATGATGTGGCTCCCCCTGGTATCAGGTTTGGTTGAGCCTGTCACATACCCCGCCAGTCTTGTCTTTCTCTCTCAGCCTTTTTATCTTACTATGTTGCTGACATCATATCTAGCTTCCGATCCCTTCAATAACTCTAATGTACAAAGGTGACTGTAGTTTTCTATAGGCAGAGATTTCTAGCTACTTTATACTTCATTTGACCAATACATTCGAGCTGTCAAGCTTGCAGATAACTGTAGCTTTTCCGAATGTACTCCTGTGCCATATCTTTGGGTAAGGAATGACATGCAGCAATGAGTTGTGTCGAAACAACCATGTTTAGACCTACGGTTTTTAATAGACGGTATTCCTTGGTGCTATACAGTGCGAGGGACAAGCATGGGTACATTTTGGTAATTTTTGCCAAAACTGAGGACACAGCAGTGAGATGTCCACATAGAAAGGGGTATGTCAGTGGTGGCCAGCAGGTAGGTTTTACACTACATCTAAAGTTCCACCAAGAGAACATGAATGCAAAAGTGAGAGGTTACCATGAGATATATGTATGTGCAAACTTTTAATTGAATCATCGTGGTTGCAAGTTGAATATTCATATCAACATATTATGCATAGAGAATACTGGCAGAATACAAACATCACAGTGTCTTTTGACCAGATAAGTTCAAAAGTTCATATCAAAAACTGGAATAATGGATGGGATTCTCAAATGTTTATACAAATACTAATGCATTATGTCAGGTTATAAATTACATGAGCAACAAAAGCTATGAGCAACATTGAAAGCCAGCTAGGAAAGTTACAGAAAACTAGCAAACAGAATGTGAACATTGGTAGCAAAAATGCCAAATTAGATATGTGCGCCCGGAATAATATAGATTATATGCATTCTTTGCATAAGTTGAGACTAGGATAGGCAGTAGGTACTAAAGATTTACGTGTACAATAAGTGGCATGAATGTATCAGTGTCGGAAGACTACCTCACCCAGCAAATAATACTGTACATGGTTCAGCCACCCATAGAGATAACTCTATGCTACTAACAAGCTGGGGAGTATTTGTGCGCAATTAGCGCCCATTTACCAGACGATTGTCATCCTCACTACTGCCACGAATCTCAGTAGTAGAGATTGTTGTGATGGTTTCACCAGTGACATCGTAGCCAACAGAACTCTCCGGAGGTGCCTTATACAAGACAAAGCCGAGAATGTTGAAGATGATTGAGATTATCTTTACAACTAATGTTAGTAGGAAGAGTCGTTTAGACATCTCAAAGTTATCGTAAATCCAGCAGGCTCCTTTGACACCGCAATCGTCCTCCCAAACGGTGCAACTCGAATCAATGATGGCTCCAAACAAGATTGGTCCGGGAATACTGCCTGCAAAACAGATAAGATCATCTTGCTCTACATGGACTGCATCATAAAGCCAAAGGCGTGTTTTCAGCATGGTCCACGGTTTGCCCCGTAGAGTTAGTACTCTAAGGGTGGGTTTAATTTATTATTCATTTATTTTTCAAAAATTTTACTCGGGCACTGGACCATCCTATTTAACGGACCTCCTAAGCGCGAGGCTTGTTGGAACGGTAGGAGCTAGGCTAAATAAGAGGAGCTCATGCTCATAACGACGGCCCATCGTGACCAGGCTCACGGTTGCGAGCCCAGTGCTTTGACCACTGGGCTATCTCCCACAATTTGACTCCGACAAGAGATAAGCCCGCAATGATGCACAACCCTGAAATTAAACCCGGGTCACCTGGTCAATAGCCCAATGCGTTACCCACTAAGCCACCGGTTCAAGATACTACAGTATCGGCTTCAGCCACGCATCTGTTAGTCTTGGTCCTGATCAAGAAGGAGGTCTGAGTCTCAAATATGTAACAATTCTCCATTAAACCTTCTAGAGAAGACGCGTTATGCAATGTTTTGTGCCGGTAAGAAATCTGGCTGGCCTTGATGGAACATGGTGCATGGGTAGAGCGTTCACTTTTGATTACGATATTATGGCTACCAAAAGGGACAAATCCGAAGATATGCACAATTAACAAGCATAGCCTGGCATTGAGGCTATACGTCAGCAAATTGTATGAGGAAAAAGCTCTAAATTGTTTGAAATGGACTAAAGCACTTACCCAGAAAGCGTAGAAAGACCCATTGGAATGAGACGGCAAATGCTCTTTGCTTCTCAGGTACAACTCTGAAAACAGCAGGGGATATCAAAGGCAAAAACTCTAGTAGAGAAATAACATTTCCAGTACCTTACTAAGATTTACCACATTATCAAAACCACGGTGCATCTTGCAGCATTGACTAATGATACTGAGATGACGCTGAGTAAGCAGCTTATCCATCGATTGCGTATAAAACGAGTGATACCGTATTATAGGGCTCAATCTCCTCTATTAGATATCATTTGGGACTCACCTTGCAACAAAACATCAATAAAGAAGACGACTCTACAAACTACTACATAGGCAAACATAAATTTAACTTGAAAAATAAGAATTAACATGGGCTGTGTTTGGCAAAGGAAGTAGCCCATTGTATCAATTGGGCTCTGAAACACCGCATTAAATGATCGTATCAATTGGCAATAAAGTAATTAAAACGAATAAAAAAATATTTACCTTTTTGCATTAATGGCCGATTGCTACCCCTCGTTCTTTACTTCGCTTCATTAGTAGATTTTGACCTCTACACTATTCAAACAGCCCCATCATAGTGATAAAAGTTACTTCCTGTTAGTAACATTCAGTTCTACTAGGCTGTATAACCAGCAAGTGCGTTGGTTGCTATCTACGCCTTGTCTTAACAGCCAGCGTGGCACATGGTGTGGTCATCGTGCATTAGGCCTTTAGTTAGTGGTTGTCGGCGCTAGGACCGGTGTCTCCAGTGAAAAAAGGACCCGTCTAGCCATTAGGATATGCGCTGCTACCAGGATTACCAACCGAAATGATCTCATAAAGGTTAGTACTACTCTGACCAACTGATTGGCCATGTTCAAAGAGTTGGTACGTTTTGATTCGCTTTCTTAAACAACCATCAGCCAATAGAAGAAACGCTTGCCGCTTTCGGTCGAAATAAATCTATTCAGCTGTATTAGATTTGATAATAGATTCGATCACTTGATGCGATGGCTAGCGAATAGCCATTGCATCAATTCCGGGGGTAATTGATGCGATGAATAGATGCGACGCAAAGGACATATACCCATGGTGTGAACAATATTCTGAAAAAAACTTTTAAAATAATGATCAATAAAAATAAACAAAGTTCTTTATGACCCCTTCTGAAGTAACTTTGAGTTTGAAGTAATAATGGTGACGATACTCACCTAAGTGTTGCGACAGTGAGTGGAGTTCCCATCATAAATGTGCCAATAAACACCAAGAAGCAGAATGGTATGAACACGTAACGAAGCAAACATCCAACCTCACACATCCCTGCTGTCACAGTCGCATTATGAGGCAGCGATGTCGGCAGATCTCCCAGTGGGCAGCTACAGTTGTTATACACCTGTAAACATTCAGTGGCGCGGTAACACAACCGCTGTGAATAACTACTACTAAACATTTAAAAAAGTTTCTAGTATTTTTTTATAGTTCTTCTCAGCCCATCCTGGTTAACGGACCTACTATGTCTGAAGCTTAATGGAGCGATAGGAGCTAGGGATTAAGTCAGGAGCTCATCCTCACAAAAGGTGTTCAGCGTGACAAGGGCTTGAGCCCAGGATTCTTCTATCGTGAGCTAAGCGGTTGAGCCATTGAGCTATCCCGCGTTCCCTTGAATCAAAATAACTCTATAATGCTTTTCATCGCTATCTGTTATGGCAAATTATGGTGGAATCAGGTCACAGAGCTATCATGGAACCGGAAAGGATGACTTCATGATCTGGGCAGCTATAACAACTTTTCCGTGGCTTCAAGTCACAATCCAGGATCAACAGCGCACAAAGATTTATGGGTTCTCTCACTCGCCGATGTGAGATTCAAATCATTAGATAACTAGCAAGTGATTAAAGCCTAAAGGTGGTTTTATAGTTAGGTTTGTGCCCATTTGGATCCGGCTCAAATAGGACCCCGCCTGAGTGTGATATGGCATCTGATCTTGGATCGGACAACCAAATGGATCTGTCAGATGCCGGACCGGGCATTACTTTATAGCCATTCAATGGTGTCTAACGCGTGTTTCCCACGAACCGTAACCATGTATGCTCATAATTTCATCTAAAAGTTAATCTGATACTTAATTCTTTCATCGTCAGCTGCCTCTCTTTCTAATGCAACTTTTAGGAGCAAGCAGTTCACCCACCTTGGTTCCATCAACCAGCTCAGGTTCACCCTGACAGCCAGCGTAGCAAGCTGAGAAATACTGAGTACCATCACCACACACCGGGTCATACAGACTAGTGTCACATCCACAGCCAGCATTACAGGTCGAGCTGAGAGATAGCTGATCTACTGGTACTGAGGCTGCCCTACAATAACGAATGATAGATTGTTTCGCCGAGACCCATGAAAGCCATTTCCCTATCAGCAATTCGGATTTCTGTACAAACGCAAAAAAACTGGGGATAGAGGTTTTTTATGCCTGTCACTCACTGTGTGCTAAAATCATATGAGGAGACGGGGTGGTGACAATAACTGATTAACGGAGCAAATGCTCTTTTCAAAGTTCCAATTTTAAGGACACCAATTCAAGGCAACCAAGAGGTGGTCACTGTATCCTATACATTCTATAAACCATACCCAGGATATCCAGTTAGTACGCCAGCCATGGAAACGTCGTCACAGCGTGCCCAGAAGACAGGAGTAACTACTAAAACGCCAATGGAAAAACAGAGTACCATCCCCAGCATGCCCTTCACTTTTAGCTTGAATCTTTTACAGAAGTAACCGCCGAGAACCTGGCCAAGCGCTGCACCAGGTACAGCCAGTAGTCCTGGAAATAAAAAAACAAACAATGGATGGTTGATAGAGATTAAGACATTTTGACATCCAACCAGTAGTTTGCAGTGTATATCAATGGGTGAATGACCGGACAGATAACACAATATTACTAGAAATATACATCAAATTTGAACAGTTACATGACTGTATGACATGTTTATATATGAAGGGATACTGCAACACCCAATGGTTGGGGTCATTTCTCTAGGTCAAATGTATATGTTGAGTTACGGAGAAGACTCCTTCTTCCCATGCCCACACTTAGATGCGGTGCCTTTAGATGAAGAGCCTGTGTCTATAAATATAGGGCCCAGTATCTATGAATCTATGAATGCCCTCCTGTATGTCTCTATGTTCTTACCAGTTAGTATAGCAGAGAAGCTACTTGACCAGCCCAGCTGGTTATTAATAAACTTCGGTAGGAATGTGCTGTATCCAGCAGCAAGGATAAGTTCGATACCGACCACTACTGTTATGCACATGTAAGCCGGATTCTTTAACAGGTACCTATAAAATCACAACAGGCTACATTTGATGAAGTTAGATACTCAAATGATGCAAGTTGAAATGGAAGTATAGCAGTATGTCAGTAATCTCCAAAAGCATTGGTCATATCAAGTCCGTTTAAGTTTTGCTGTGGCCGAATAATATCGCTTCTGAGAAATTCTTCTGAAAAAAAAGCAAGACTACTGATGTGGGCAATTTGACAAGCTGTTACAATAAAGCGGAGTTGGGAGTTACGCCTACCAAAGTGGAACAAAACTTCCTAGTCTTACCACGCTGATCTAGGCATATCCTTTATAGAAACGCCGAACCCAGCTTTGTTCACACGATCCTCCGAGCCGTCATGGTGGGCTTGAGACACTTTAGCAGCGCGAACTGCAGCTGTACCTGTAAAAAAGAATTTAGAGTTACCGAGTATCAAAACGGTAGTTTACTTGGTTTAATTCTGGCAGAGCTTAAACACTCAGAGGCTGAAGGAAAGGCTGATGTCTCTGCTCTGTGTTAGCTGGCTTTATATCTTTAGCACTGCGCACTGGATTCAGTAATTTGTGCGCTCATTTTAGAAAGCTGATCACGCCTCGTTCAGTCATGCTCAGCTGGTATTAACAGCGCACATCCTGAAGCTCAAAGTGATAAATTACCACTTCAATGGTTAAACCTGACTGTAAATCTCAATTCCTGATGACTGCTGGCAGTTCATAACAATGCTGCTGGTTCACATCTGAAACGTCATTAGGCATTTTACCAAGGGCCTGGATCTACTACCGTTATGCATTCAGGCATGATCAGTTTGATTTGCTCAATCTCAAGTGTACCACAATCATAGCAACCTTGAGAAGGATGGGGCATAAGGGGGAATATAGATGGATATGCATCATAATATACACATCCAGGTTGATGGTGCAGGTATTCCGGTGCGACTGTTGGGGCAAGAGACGATAATTGATAATGTTTACTTGGAAATTTATTTACGAAATGGTCTATGTAGGCCTCGATTCACTCCCTGCGCAGCTCAGCTGGCCCCCCAGATGGCATCACTCTATGGATGTGTTCGTTATGCAATCACTATTATAATAAATATTATGACTCAGGTTACAATATTATAATAAATGTGTGCATTCCATTACACCCCTCATCTAGAGAAATAATGTGGCATGAAATCTTGTTTATCTCTGCCGAGCAGATCAGATTGACTTCACTGAATATTTAAGATCGGCTCATATCTACAGACGGCTGAAAGGTCTAGCAGGTGGTGAGGCTGCCTCAAGTCATTTTAGTACGGCAACAGTAGGTTTAGAGCTAATTATTGTTAAGGTTCTGGCATCAGTAGCATTCCAGTTTTATGAATCTCCATAGCCAGTCAGCCGATATCAGTATTGCGATGGGGTGTGGTTTATTCATGTCAATGATCTATAGGCCAATGTAACAGTTTGGACGAACCAAGTGGTACTCATTAGAGAGTCTGCGAAGCTGGGCACCCGCTACTACACCGCAATTTTACCGATTCCAACTACTAACGTCTAATGACTCGCTTGGTGAGCCATTCGCTCACTGAGTGAAAACATTACTTACTTTGGATTAGTATTAATAGTGATTCAGTGCATATAATATGGGTGCAAATATATGAATACGTCTGGTATATTAGTTCATAGCATTAGTGGCTGCCTACAAACGGCGGCAAACTTAATTGATTGAGATAGTAGAAAGAGGAAAACGTATTAGGTATCATCGTACGGAAATTTCGTACAAACATACGGTAACTTGTCTGCATTTGTACCAATGACGTCAATTCGGGGCCTTTTTCCCGTTTACGTATACAAAAATGTAAATCTGTTATTGCAGTTAGACAACATATTCGCCACTGCACAGCCCACCGCCGCGGTAAAACCATAGCTTTGTGTCTTCTTTACTAAGAAACAGTGATCTACAGGTCAATGTAGTGTTATACACAAATCAGATGGTCATACAACATTTTGACTACTACACTACGGTGTTGTAATACCATAGCACTGTCTCTTTACAACTTGGGTACTTCACAGTAACTTGTTTATCAATCAATCAGAGATTAGACACCCGGGTTCTCAATGAAGGTCATCAGTTGCGAAGTCTTCCTCCTCGTGTCTCTAAACAACTAAACTAGTGTATCATTCCAATAGGCGGCTCAGGCTACTTACTGCTGTATCAGTGGGTTCAGTCGGGTTGTCGTGGCTGCAGTTAGGAGTGAGGCAACGAACTATCAAATACCCCATAGTCTGTTCACCAAGCCTAAATCACATAGTGAGATACCTCCACTGAAGCTTAGACTGAAGACACCAGAACTAATCCTCTTAGGGACACTGGCGCTGCTTAGCGAAGCTTTCCAATTCTTGTCTCCAAACTGGGTACAAATGTAAGGGTCATCCGGTTGTCTTTCGCATAGTTACTTTACCAAAGATTTCAATCTAATGAGTGACGAGTACTCGTGCGCTCTGTTGATATTGTTATTCCATCTGGATACATGTATAGCAGGCAGCATATGATTGAAAGACTTACTTGGCAATTCCCTCGGGAACATGAAGAGGAATCCAGCTAGAATCATAGACATAACAAAACTCATCAGGAATCCAAGCCACCACGCTCCTACCCAGCCAGGATCATCAGGTGTGAGGCTTCTGCAAAATGTGACCCACTATGACGAACTATAATATGCATAAACTGGTAAATTTACTAGAACAGTCTAAAGGGCCTGCCACACGATAGCGAATTTGCGAAAAAATCACGGACAAATCGGAAATAACGTTACGTGAAAAATCGCATTGCCAATTTGCGATAGCTGTTTCGCGCGGAACTGGCAGTTCTAGCATGCTAAATAAAATTGCAAATCGCACTTACAAGGCGGGCGCTGATTGCCTCAATCACTTCTATAGGCCGTGGCAATCTAAAGGCTATAAAGTAGAAAGTCAGAATGGCCAACTATGTCTGACTTGAAACCTTATTTGAGTTTGGGAGCAGTCATCATGGCAGAGCACGAAACAATCAAATTCATTGAGAACCAGAGCATCAGAGGTGAGTATGAAACCTGGCCAAATTTACTTGCGAGTAGCGGCTAGTTGAGCCTGACTAGGAGCACAATCCCCACGCCTGACTTCCACTGACAGTCTGACCGGAAATAGAACCCTGATACGACACCGACTACGCAGTCTTCTTGGCCTCGGTCACGTGACTGCGGGAAACCCTAGTAGTTCGCAAATAGTGATCGCAATTGTGTGGTTAAGAACGCGAATTGCGATTTTTCCGCGATTTGCGATTAGCTGATTAGGGATGCAAATCCGCATTCATTGCAATGACAACGAGTGGTCTTTTTCCACAAAATGAATATCGGTCACTCAAATAACTACGGCCCGAATAGCCCAAATAGAAAGAAGAATGGGATCTAATTACTAAAACTTAGTAACCTAAGGATCTTTACTCCCTCATAACATGGAGTAGAACTCACAATTGAACGTAATATTGAAGAAAACTGAAGTTATAAGAAGTCCTTTACGGGTTTTTCCTAACTCTAAATAGAGGCCGTTGCATTCGGGCCTCTATCATTGAGCAATAATGGCACCAACGCTTGCTGACCGAGGTGAAAAGCCGCACTCTGAACCTCTAGTTTTATTTCTTTTTAACATTCTCTCTTTCATATTTGTGTAACTACAGGTCTATTTAGCCCGAAGGTTGTTGGAGCGGTAAAAGCTAGCCATTGGGCTATATCGCTTTCCCAGTTGTAGATGCTTTTCTATATGTGTACACGTCTATCGCCCTATGATTTGTTTTTCAGGGATGATGGCAGCCTCAGTTTTGCATGTTTCTGCATGTACTGTTACCCGTGATTTACATTAAATACCTAAGCTCAATGGTGAAAGAATTGGGCAACATTTCCTAGTGGTCTTTGTAAAGGTGAGAAATTAACTTTATACTTACTCGGGAGGAGGTTTGGGAAAGTCGACATATATATTGAGAAGATATCCTCCGAGAATATAGCCAATGGCAGGGCCCAGTGCAGCACATCCGGTCATTATCCCTACAGACAGAAAAATAATAGACAGTGATGAACAAATTCATTAGATAAGTGAAAAGAATCAGCAGTATTAATTTATTATGGATATACAGTCCGGCGTCAAGCTTGATCAACCACGGCGAATCTTGAGACAGGTCAACAAATAGCACAGTTCTATAGAGCTGGTATAGCCTTTGACTGTGGGTAGGATAGAGAAGGGGGAGAGATTGAAACCATAGACAGAAACTTACAAAGGAAAATCTCACTAGCGGGTACCTGATGAATTAAGCTGTAATGAAATGTGTGGATAAAGGTTAACTGGGTTATAAGAAACAATTGGGCATATAGACGGCTACAGCTTTATGAAACAGGTAGAAATAGCTGAATAGCTACATTGTGTTAGAGGTCAAGGAAACGGACATTAAACGCAGCCTATACATGACAGGATTACCAGGGACCTGTACACACTGACAGTTCACACTTTCACTAACAATTATTTGCCATAAATGTTCAGTTATGTGCTTTTACTGAATCGGCGATAATTTAAATCAGAGTAAAAGACTGTTATTACGAGTAGCCGCAGACTAGTTGGTTGGCCCAATTAGAGTTAGAGACAAGGCTATTACTATCGGTGCATTCTGTTTAAGGCGGAGGACCGTCACGCACACGGAACATTTCAAAATAGGGATAGAGAAGTACTGAAAACTTGCCCTCTACTGTACTTCCGATTAGGAAGGGAGAAGTGTGAGAATTATCAAATAACCATTTGCATACCGATATAAAGTGGGGATAGTTTAGTAGAGACGCTTTCATCCAGATAAGTGACTCCCAGTGTATAAAGGCATGTGCCAGCATAACCATTTAGTGCTTGACCAAGTAGTAAAACATACAAATAGTTTTTTAAATATGACTGGTCATTGACTGCAACACAAGATGTACCCAAGGTTCCTACAACAAGGAGACGGCAATGTTTAATTCAGATACATTCATTCAACGACATATACTATGTATTTATGTCACTGAATCATTCTTAAGACTAGTTATATGGCAGACTGTAATACTGGCAACACTAACGACACGGCATTGCTCCGAAGATTACCACTGACAGAATTGTTGTCAACTTTCACTATGTAAGGGTCAATATATACGTAGGTATATGAGAATCCACTTGAATTCTGACAGTAAGCACTTAGGAAGGCATACCGTTGGGTACGATACTACAGAAGCCAACGTCATTGGTTCCAGGTGCATAATCTGGTGATGTGAAATGAGCCAAAGCCATCACAAGAGTTCCCAGTCCTAGGCAGAAAGCAGCAGAACCCAAGACTCGAGGCTGGTGTCCGGAACCACCGAAATAGCCAACAAATATCACCTGCAAGTGTGTTTTCGGATGTAAGCCTCTACAACACTACTGCACATCTACAGACATACACATGGGCATGATGAGTAGCTCAACTCAGCCAGTTTAACCTTCAATAGACACTACTATTTAGTGAAGTGGTACCGCTGAAACCGAATGGGCTAAGCTTGTTATGCGTTATCCCAAGCATTAATAGCGTCGCATCGTAGAGTTATAGAAGAGTGAGTTTCAACTTAATTATGCAGCCCGCTGACCTACACTCATAGAGCTATATATCGGATTATGCAGAGTTGATTACCATCTTGGACATCACAGTAAGATTGATAGATGATATCCCAAAATCCCACATAGATTATGAAAATTTTCTTTGAATTGAGTTAACCTCTATAAGGGCATTTGTTTCGATTTACATTGTAAATGTCATTGGAATACAAGTCAATCTACTTATTACCTATAGGGGGAATGAACTTACTGTAAGTCCAGCTGCGATATCATACATGCTTGCCACTAGACCAGCATTCTGACTAGATAACAAAAATCTTCTCTCATAGGAGACAATGTTCACATTGTTTATTCCATTCACAGCAAAACCTGTAATTAGTGTAATGGGTCTCATGCAAGAGTACCATTTCGACCCACATTGACAGTGTTTATAATGAACAAGGTAATGCACGGTAGCCCACAATCAAGCAGTATCATCAATTCCATGGGCAATGAATTCTGGCAGCATGTCAACATACCTCAAATACCAGCTTCAGTATACTCGTTAGATACATTTTAATGGAAAATGAGCTTGAA
>Ga0224501_10001442_pt1 | contig 18478 bp, 9 predicted proteins | sample SF_Oct11_sed_USG_4_FD_169105 | JGI IMG/M metagenome (GOLD analysis project Ga0224501, IMG submission 169105) | Sediment microbial communities from San Francisco Bay, California, United States - SF_Oct11_sed_USGS_8_1 | ecosystem: Environmental > Aquatic > Marine > Sediment | place: USA...
TGGCGGCCAGTATATTGTTAAATTCATGCGCCACACCGCCTGCCAGTGTTCCAAGGGCCGTCATCCGTTGAGCATGCCGCAGTTGTTGTTGAACCCTGATTGTCTGTCGCCTCTCCCGGTAGACAACTGAATAGACATAAACCACTAACAGAGAGATCGCGACATTAATTAGCATGCTTCCCACCAACCAGGTCGTATCGCTGATCGGCGCCTTCAGATAGGCACGCAGTAGCCAGCTATTACCAGGCACCTCGATGGCATAGGAGAGCATGACATCTTCATGAAACTCCGATGCCGCTGTCTGCGAAAAGTGTTCGGTCTCCATCACCACACCCTCATCGCTCCACTCCGTCTCCAGCGCAACGATCTGATACTCAAAACCTCTTTCATGAACCGCAGACATATGGAGCGTCTCAACTAGCGTCTCCATCCGGATAAGAACAGTGGCAAAACCCCAGAACCTCTCACCATCCTCCTCTGGTATGAATATCGGCACCCTCCCGATGAGGCCCCGCCCACCCTGAATCAAATCGAGCGGACCGACCAGCACCATCTCACGTCGTTCAATAGCGGCACGCGCCCCCTTTTCTCGGCTCCTGTCGGTAAACAGATTGTGGCCTATCGCCTTCTCATTACCCGGTAGAGGATAGATGTAGGTCACGACACCATCGGGGGCTAGTTGCAGATTATCGATACCACCCACACTATGGATAATATCTTCGGCGACCACCTCAAACCGATTGAGATCAAATGACCCCTGACGTACCAGTGTGGCGAGGGCATAGGGGGCGAACAGGGAACGTCCAAGCTGGTGTTGCAGATGCTGTACCTCGTGTTGAAGAAACATCTGCCCCTCCTGCGCGGCCCGCCTGTCCATGACCGATTTTCCCCAGTACGAGAGCAACATGAGAATGAGGAGTGTGACTGGAAAAATCAGCAAACTTTCACGCCCCATCTTATACACCACTCAATCCCCCATAGAATTTAATACAATATGTGGCGCCCGTGCGGGGCAAAATCAAGGTCTCTTGATGGGCGTTTTGTGAACAGCAACCGGTACCATCTGCTCAAGCACAATCTGCGAAGGCGTGACGTTAGCCCGGCAGGCGATTGCCTCCACCCCCGCTTCAATGGCCAGGCGAAGAGTCTCACCATAGAGCGGGTCAATCTCGTCGGCAGGGCGCACCGCCTCAACATCACCCCGCTGCACACAGAAGAAGATCACCCCGCGGCCCCCTTGCGCCACTACCCCCATCAGCTCTCGCAGGTGTTTGGTGGCGCGGCTGCTTACCGCATCGGGGAAGTAGCCGTAGCCCTGCTCATCGCAGGTAGTGACATTCTTGATCTCCACATAGCAGTCACGGCCATCGGCATGGCCAGAAAGGAGCAGATCGATACGGCTCCCCTCCTCCCCATACCTCACCTCCTGACGAATCGATGAGTAACCCTGCAGTTCGCTCACCACACCGCCCTCAATCGCCTCGCGCACCAGTCCATTGGTGATCCCTGTATGGACCCCCACCATCACCCCCTGCAGGTTCTCGGTCACCTCCCAACTGTAGCGGTATTTGCGTTTGGGATTTGCCACATCACGCAGATAGACGGTAGAGCCGGGCTCGGCGCAGCCGGTCATCGCCCCGGTGTTGGGGGTGTGGACGGTGATCTCCTCACCCGTTGGCAGGGTGACATCGCCAAGGAATCGCTTGTAGCGACGAATCAGCGTAGCGGGCTGTAGTGGGGGGAGCATGATCATTTAAGTGGCTAAGTAACGGTATTGATAAGAATTTCATTATACACACGCAGTAAATTTGCAGATATCTATCGAAATATGCCCAGCAGTTCACATTAAGAGAGATAAATAGCGGACTACTATTTGGGGAAACGATCACAGAATCGTCTCGGCTGCATCTTTATGGATACCGGAACGGGGGAGCGGATGTCAAATAGCCATATTGTATCGGTACTGGTGGTCGACGATGACCTGATCCACTGCCGTTTCATGGAGAGCTCACTCAAAGAGCACTACCACGTTCACTGTATCCACTCGGTCAGCGAGGCGATTGACTCACTCTCCGAGGGCGAGTTACAACCTGAAATTATCCTTCTTGATTTTAATATGCCAGGAGCAGATGGCCGCGAACTGATCTATGCCTTAAAGGATAACCCCAAAATTCGCCACATCCCTTTCATCTTTGTCACCTCCGAGAGCGACCCATCCCTGCAGGAGCAGACTCTCGGACTGGGTGCGGTCGACTACCTGATCAAGCCGATTCAGGCAGGCATCCTTAAACGTAAAGTCGATAACCATATTCGCAACCATCAGAAAAATAGTGCGCTCTATAAGCGCAACAAGCTACTGAACAACCAACTGACCGACACCATTCAGGAGTTGCAGGTAGTACAGGATGTCACCATCATGGCACTCGCCACACTCACCGAGGTGCGCAACGCAGAGACCGGTGATCACATCTGGCGCACACAGGAGTATGTAAAGGTTCTGGCACAGTTACTACGCCAAAGCGAGCGGTATTGTGAGACCTTGACAGAGCGCGACATCTACCTGATGTACAAGAGCGCCCCCCTACACGACATCGGTAAGGTAGGAATACCCGATGAGATCCTCAGTAAACCCGCCGCACTAACTGCCGATGAGATTGAGGTGATCAAGACCCATCCCCTGATCGGCTTCAACGCTCTGAGTCACGCTGAAAGCCTCTACCCTGACACACAGAGCAGCTTCCTTAAATATGCCCGGGAGATCTGCTGCTCTCATCATGAACGGTGGGATGGCAACGGCTACCCCCATGGTCTGGTGGGTGATGAGATCCCCCTCTCTGCCAGAATCATGGCGATTGCCGATGTTTATGATGCCCTGGTATCAGAGCGCGCCTACAAAGATGCAATGCCGCATGAAGAGGCTGTCAGTTACATCTGTGGTCAGAGCGGTGCCTCCTTCGACCCCTATATTATTGGCCTGTTTGAGAAGAACCATCTGGAATTCAAGGCGATCGCGGCAGTCAGTGAGGAGTTCGCATCTAACTATTCACCCATGTCCATCGCGTAGGTCGTCACACTTCATTAAGTGTCTTTTTCACTACGCTTACGTACATTTGATCCTCATGGGCGATGTGACTAATCAACCAGCGCTGTAAAAAGTTCAACAACTCCTTTGTCACATACCCCCCCGCATCAAAACGCTGCTGCAAAGAGTCTAAACGTTGTGTAAATCGATGATGGGTACGAACATGAGATTCAGCAAACTTGAATCCTGCCTGTTCCAGTAATGACTCTTCATAACTAAAGTGGTTAGTCACATAGTCCTGAATGCGCCGCAAAATCTCCGTCACCTCTGCATGGTCACTACCGTGCGTCGCCACCTCAAGACGATTAATGAGTGTAACGATCTCCCTGTGCTGCGAATCAATGGCCTCAATGCCTGTGTCATATCCCGATTGCCATTCAATTTGCGCCATCTTGCTCTCACTTTTTTATTTGTTTATAGCCCCTTCTTTTGCAATATCCTTCTCACGTTTTCAGGGTTAAGTGCGATTAAAATGTAACATAAAATTTACAAATTGCTACATGACCCACGTCACTTACCACCCTCCTTCGCCAGCACCTCAAAGCGGCGCACCAGCCGGTTCCCCTGCCCGTCTACCAATGTGAGTATATGCTGCCCCGGCAGCGGCAGCAGCGCCTGCTGGTGGAAGGTGCGGGTGGTGCCCAGGTACTCATCATCCAGGTGCCAGAAGAGGGTCGTCTCCCCCTCGCGGTGTACCGCCTCGAAGACGACGCGGCTCGGTGCACCGTCCAGGTCCACAGGCACATAGAGGCGTGTCCCCTCGGTCGGGTAGAGCAGCTCGATGGGGCTCTGCCCCTCCGCGGCCTGTTTCACACAATCGGGGCGAAACGGCGGCAGCGGACGGTAGTTGGGGAAGCGCTTGCGGTAGAAGTGGGCCTGCCCCGGCGGCAGGGTAAACCAGCTCACGTGGCGCATCTGTGACACCGCCTCACAGCCGCTGTGTACCCGCCAGCCACCGCTGCGGTCCAGGCTCACCGGCTGGTGATAGGGGCTCACCACCTCAAAGTGGCTGTTGTCGGGCAGCCACTGCGCTTCGCCCTCGCAACCGTTGATGGCAAGATAGCCATCAGCACGGCAGGTGGTCACCTCCTTCATCCGCCAGTAAGGCGGGGCGAACCACTCCCCCCCCAGCAGGCCGAAGATCTCGAACAACAGCGGTGCCGCCGCGCTGGTGCCGGTCAGCTCCGCCACCCCCTCGCCGCTGGCGTTGCCTGCCCACACCGCCACGGTATAGCCATCGTTGCTGCCGATGGCCCAGGCGTCGCGCAGGCCATAACTGGTACCGGTCTTCCAGGCGATGCGCCGGGCACTGCTAAACTGCCGCCACCCCGCCTCCGCCTCGGGTCGGTTCACCTCCAGCAACGCCTTTTGTGTCAGCCACGCCGCGCCGGGAGAGATCGCACCCTCCGCGGTGGATGTCGCCCCCTGCTCCATCAGCCACCGGGGGGTGCGAGAGCGGTCATCCCCGGCGCGCACCTGTGCCGCCAGGTTGGCGTAGGCGCTGGCCATCTCCCACAGCGTCACCTCCGCCCCACCCAGAATCAGCGAGAGACCATACTCATCGGGGGAGCGGAACAGGGTCGTCACCCCCAGCCGCTGCAGCGTGTCGTAAAAGCGCGCCACACCGTGACGACGCAACATCCGCACCGCCGGCACGTTGAGCGAGCGACTCAACGCCTCGCGCGCCTCCACCGCCCCGCGATAGGTTTTGTCGTAATTCTCCGGGATATAGCCGCCATACTGGGTCGGCAGATCGGGCACCAGCATGGTGGGGGTGATCTCCCCGGCATCGAGCATCGCCGCGAAGAGGAACGGCTTGAGGATACTGCCGCTGCTGCGCGGGCGTTGGACGAGGTCAATCGCCTGCCCCGACTCATCGCCGCTGCCGGCGCTGCCGTTGCCCACGTAGGCGACCACCTCAAAGCGGCGGTTGTCGATCACCACCGCCGCCACATTGCCGATCCGCTTCTCGTAGAGCCGCCTGCCGTGCTGCTGCACCAGCGTGGTGATGCGCCGCTGTAACCCGCTATCGAGGGTGGTGACAAAACGGCGCGAGTTGCCATGGCGCTGCACCAGCGTCTCCAGCAGGTGCGGGGCAACACGCGGCATCGCCTCGGGGCGCTGCGGCAGCGGCTCGTGCAGCGCCAGCTCATAGTCGAGCGGCGCAAGCAGCCCCAGACCATGCAGGCGTCCCAGCAACTGATCACGCTTCGCCTTTAGCGCCTCACGGTTGCGCCCCGGATGGATCAACGCCGGGTTGTTCGGCAACACCGCCAGCATGCACGACTCCGCCCAGCTCAGCGCCGAGGGAGCGCGTCCAAAATAGCGCCACGCCGCCGCCTCCAGCCCCACCACATTGCCGCCAAAGGGTGCATGCGCCGCGTAGAGGGCAAGGATCTCATCCTTGCTGTAGGAGAACTCCAGCCGCAGCGCCAGCAACGCCTCCTTCAACTTCTCAAAATAGGTACGTGAAGGATTACCGCGCGACAGACGAATCACCTGCATCGTCAGGGTACTGCCACCACTCACCACCCTGCCCTGCTGCATATTCAATTGAAGGGCACGCCCCAGCGCCAGCGGATCAACACCGGGATGGCTGTAAAAACGCTTATCCTCAAAGTGAATCAGGCACTGCTTGAATTTATCCGGCACCTCGGTGGTGAGCGGGAAACGCCACTGCTCGTCTTCTGAAATGCGAGCGCCTAACAGAGTGCCATTGCGGTCTTCGAGCAGAGAGGAATAGGTGGTGGTGAAGAGGGGGGATGGCAGGGAAAAGTAAAACCAGACGCCCAGCACCACCAGCAGGGAGAGGAGCTGCCAGCGGTGGGGTTTTAGGTGGGGGATTATGGTTGTTTTTTTTGTCACGGGGGATTGGGGTTTGGGTGTTAGGTTTGGTGGGTTACGCTACGCTAACCCACCCTACGCGCTGATAAATCTCCATTTCATGACTTTACATCTCCACACATCTTTTTCTTACTTCATTAAAATGATAACAGTGACTTCCATATCCTTTCATCAAAATTTCGTCACATCGCGGCTCAACACTCTCTAGTAGTGAGTTGAGGGCAGTAAGTGTGCTCGCAGAACAGCCTGCATTATTTACAAGCATCCGTATGCTGCTTTCCCATGCTCTAGCGACAAATCGGTCATCCAATGCCACCCGCTTCATCACAATCTCCATTCCGTTATAAGGAGAGTAACGTCGAAAACCTTTGTCATGCTTGAGTATGGCCGGGCTTCCAGCATTGCCTGGGCTGTACCCCTCAGCAAAAACTGTGATGTGAGGATCAGAAGTTCGGAGCTTGCCGGAAAGGTGACCGACAAATTTCAAAAAAAACCCCTCCAGATGGTAGTTGCCCTCCGCATCACTCACCGACTCCACTACGTGAATCGCCTTGCCATAAACATGCTCAAATCCCTGCGACTCCAACTGCCAGATGCCCACCACCACCGCCCCCGCTATCGGCTCGCCGGTTTCGGCATCAACAATCCGCCCCTCCACATCGGCGGAGGAGTAACAGGTTAACCACACAGTTAATAGAAACAGCAGGATCACCGCGGCGATGAAGCGGTTATCGATGAAGATCGACCCCTCCTTTTCATCTACCTTGATTATCTCTGACATCTGTCTCACTCCCTTTGAAACAATCGCGGAATTGTTGGGATTGCGGTGGGTTACGCTTCGCTAACCCACCCTACGGCTCTACGGTACCAACCGAATAGATACATCTTCCTTGTGAATGGCAGACTTTCTTTTATCAGCCTTAATAACAATTTTATCACTATCGATTGTTACAAATCCTTCATATCTATCACCCAAGGGAATTTCACCCAATTTTCGCACGATACTGCGTTTCCGCTGACATCTAATTGCGCTATCGCCTGATTCATAAACAAGACCACAATCGCTCTCCAAAGTTAAGAACAAAAGTCTATGCCACACGCCCATCCCGCAAGTTGATTCTGATGAATGGATAACATATACCTGATCAATCTTCCCTATTAAGTCATACCCAATCACAGGAGCATTAACTGGGTGCTTTTTTGAACACACATCTTTGCGTCGTAATACTACGTAAGGATTCCCGGAATTATGATACATCTGTAGATTTTCATGCTCCGTCTCGACGACATCAAAGTTACCAAAATATCGATTTGAGTTATTAGAATCATCAATATTGATGGCAACAACTTGATCACCTTCATCATTAACATTCGCACTGAGGTCTTCAATAATTGCTGGGTGAACAAACGGCTTTCTATCAAAGAAATACCGTTGTTCTCCATCAGCATTCACTGCGCGACAAAGAGTTAGCAGTGAGATAAGCAGTACAAAATTACTCGTATACTTCACTACTCCTTCACCACCTCAACCCACTCCCCCTTAACCCGCGCATGACGCGTCGCATCGTACATCGCCTCAACACCGATCGCAGGCTGGTAGAATCGCCCCAGGTAGGCGGCGTTGAGCAGTACGCTGAACTCCTTGCTCTTGCCCTCTTCCAGCGAGAAGTAGGTGTAGATACGGTCATCGCGGATATCCTGATGATCGATTCCGCTGGCCGCCTCGCCGTCGCCGGTGAGACGGGCGTTGTGGATCTCCCACCCTGCCGGGACGATGTGGCTGAGTGCCAGGTTCTCCAGTTTGCGGCGGGTGTTGTTGGTAACCTTGATGGTCGCCTTAAGATCGGTGCCCTGGGTGAGGCGCGAGATGTCGAGGCGGTTGCCCTTCGGGTCGCTGTAGCTGACGCGCAGGGTGAGCTCGTTCATGCTCTCCTGCTCCTCACCGGCGGGGGCTGCACCCTCGCTGACGATGGCGGCGTAGAGCACGCGCTCGGAGCGGTTCTCTACCTTGAACTCACTCCCCTCGATGGCGATGCCCTGCAGGTCCTGGCTGTAGTAGGCGGAGTCGTTCTCCCCCTCCACCTCGCTACCTTCACCGACCTGGTAGCTGAAGCGGTAGGACTTCTGCTCGTCGTTGCCGACAAAGCGCGCCATGGCGTTGAGCGAGAAGGCGAGCGACTGGGTGCTGTGCCACTTCTCTGAGGAGAGATCTTTTGCGATCTCATCGGCCAGTGCCTTCGCCTTGACCCCCTCACCGGCGAGGGTGAGGGCGTCGAGTGCGATGGCACGATCACGCAGGCGTGAGCCGTAGGTGCTCCCCTCCACCTCGTAGTCGAACAGGGAGAGCGGCGAGTCGATGAGATCGGTCGCCGCACCGGAGAGGCCGGAGAGCTGATACGCGGAGGCGAGCATACGTGCGCTGACCGAGTCGAGGTTGCTCTGCTCACGCATGCGGTTCATCGCCCCCATCTCCGGCTTGCCTGCCAGCGCCAGGGTGTAGAGGCGATAGCTCTGCCCCAGCATCGAGCGGTTGCCGCCGGTGACCCAGCTCTGGGCGTTGCGCTGCTGGTAGCCGACCCAGTCGGCCAGCATCTCGGGCGGTACCAGGTAGCCCGCCTTCTTCGCCTCAAGCAGGAAGTTGCCGGCGTAGGTGCTGCCCCAGTCATCGGCACCGGCACTGCTGCCGGCCCAGTAGCTGAAGCCCCCCTCAGAGGTCTGGAAGCCGCGCAGCTTCTCGATACCACGCTCAATGTTGTGGTCCAGCTCATCGCGCTGCGCCTTGTCGAGCTTTACCAGGGTCGGCAACGAGAGCTGCGGGAAGACCGCCGAGGTGGTCTGCTCGACACAACCGTGGGGATAGCGGATGAGGTAGCGCAGGCGGCGGTCGAGGTCGAGCGGCGGCGCGGTGGAGATCTCCAGCACGCTGCGGTTGGTCCCCTCGATACCGTGGGGTTTGATCGTCGTCTCCCACTCATCGCCCGGCTCGATCACCTCACGCTGGTAGCGGGTGGTGACCGGGTTGGCGCTGAGGATGTCGATATAGACCTCGGAGCTCGACTCAAACTTGCCGGCCTTTGCGACAAACTGCACGTGGCCCTTGCCCAGCTTCTGCTTGACCTTGAGGCGCAGGAAGCCGAGCTTCTCGCCGGGGCCGTCGAAGGCAACCCTCACCGTTGGCTCACCCACCACCTCGAAGTGGTCATCGGCCTTGATGGCAAGCTCCACCTCGCGGATATCGGGGTGGTAGGCGAAGAGCGAGACCGGCACCTGCAGCTCCTCCCCGGCACGCAGCACCCGCGGCAGGGTGGAGAGCATGGAGAGAGGCTCGCGTACGATCACCTCCTTCTCTGCCAGGCCGTAGGCCCCCTGCTCGCCCGCCACCACCATGGTACGCAGGGCACCGACGTAGTGCGGGACATCGACCTCATGGCTGGCGCTTTCGCCCGCCTCAAGCTGGAACGGGCCGAGGAAGCGGACCACCGGCGGGAAGCGGCGCTTTTTGGCCCCCTCCTCATCGTCGGCGTCGTCACTACCGCCGAGGGCGAGCAGGGTCTCCAGCTCGCCGCCGTAGGCACCGGCGACATAGTCAAACAGATCCCAGGTGGTGACCCCCAGCGCCTCCTTGCGGTAGAACTGCTTGTGCAGGTTGGGAGTCTTGAAGTTGGTCAGCCCCAGCAGCCCCTCATCGACCAGCGCCAGGGTGTAGGTCATGGCGCGGCCATTCTGCTCACTCACCTTGACGGTGGTGGTGGCGTTGGGGCGGATCTCCTCCTCCGCCTCAATCAGCGGCGTGAGACGGGTGGCCGGGTCGTTGACCTTAATGGCGGTCACCCCGTAGAGGCGGATCGGCCGGTCGTTCTGTTTCTCCCGGTGCGGCTGCAGCAGGGTGACACTGACATAGACATTGGGTGCCATCGCCTCGGTGATCGGCAGGCGCACCTGGGGTGCCTTGCCCGCTTCACCGGCTGAGAGTTGCAGCCAGCGCTGCTCGATGATGGCGCTACCGCTCTCTACCGTCAGCAGGGCGCGACCTTTAGCCCCCTCGGGGAGGGTGACGATCGCCTCTTCGCCCACCTCGTAGGTCGACTTATCGGCAAAGAAGTTGAGCACGTTGGCACCGCTGCTCCCCTCCTCCTGGGCACGACCCGCCCAGCCGGGCCAGTCGATGTAGAAGAGCTTACCGGTGCAGTGGCCGCCATCGGTGTCACAGGCGCGCAGCAGGTAGCGACCCCAGGCGGGGTATTTCACCTGGAAGCTCCAGCTGCCCATGCCATCCTCACCGGTCTCGACGGTGCCGTGGGCGATGCGATTGTGGTGGGATGACTGTGCATAGCGCGCCAGCGAGTCACCCGACTTGTCCCACCACCACTTCCAGTCGACCTTGTAGAGGCTCATCTCGATCTTGCCGACCGCGACCGGCTCCCCCTTGGCGCTGAGGGTGCCGATATTGACCTCGTGGTCGACATCGGTAAGCAGCATGCCGCGCATTTCATCCCCCCTGGGGGTCTTGATGCCGACATAACGTTCGAAGGGGTGGTAGTCCATGCCCTGGCTGGCGGAGCTGAAGGCGCCCCCCTGCTCGAAGACGCGGGAGAAGAAGGTGGCACGCAGCATGCCGGGGGCGATGTTGCGATCAACCTGTATACGGCTACTGAACGCCGCCACCCCGTCGCCGTCGAGCTTGCCCTCGAAGAGCATCTGACGCTCGCCGCTGAACTGGCGTGCCGGGTCGTCAAAGATGAGATCGGTAAAGCGCTCGAATTTGGTCGGACGTGCGTTGAGACGCAGCGCCACGTCGGCCTTCAGCCCCGAGGCCTTGGCCCCGTGTAGCCACTGTGAGGTGAGTTTGCCCGACTGTGCCTGGCCGGTGTGATAGAGCACCTCGTCACCAAAATCGAGGGCCATCTTGAGGCGATTGGGAACCACCGTCTCTATCTTCACGCTGCGGCTGAAGACACTCCCCCCCAGTGTCGCCTTCACCTGCCAGTTGCCGGTGGGGGCCTCCTCATCGGTACGCAGGGTGAAGGCGTAGAAATCGCCCACCGGCTCGCTGTTGGTGACGCTCTGTACTAGCACCCCCTTGGGGTTGTAGAGCTCCATCGTTACCGGATGGTTATCGGGGATGGTGTTCTGCCGGTCCTGCAGCACAAAGGTGAGGTGGAGTTTGTCGCCGGGACGCCAGACACCGCGCTCGCCGTAGATGTGACCCTTCAGCCCTTTGGTGACCCGCTGACCGCCCACATCGAAGTGGCTGGTCGGCAGAGCACTCCCCTTATTCAGCTTGAGGTAGCCGCGCTCGCCATCCTTCTCGGCGATGAGATAGAAGGGGGTATCGTCGAGCCTGATGCGGGAGAAGCCTTCGCCATCGGTCGTCGCCTCGGCCATCATGCGGTCCTGGAAGTTCATCACCCTGAGAGAGACGCCGGAGAGCGGCTGCGCCTCGCGCAGGTCGGTGGCGACTACCAGCATCTCGCCCGCCTCGCCCCGTTTGGCCAGCAGGCCGATGTTGGAGGCGAGGAAGTTGCGTTCGGCACGGGCGTTGCTGTCGTGGGCGAAGTAGGCGTCCTTACAGGGGTTCTGCCGGTCACTCCACTTGTAGCCGCCGGGGTTGTAGTACTCATCGGCGTAGTCCCAGCTACTGTCATCGTAGCGGGAGATATCGTCACGATTTTGCAGCTCACGCGCCTTTGGCAACGGCACCGCACTCTCCTCCTCGCTACAGGCGTAGAGGGAGTTGCCGCGGTCGATGGAGAGGGTGAGGCGGAACAGGCTGCCCGGATGCTTTGCCATCAACTCACTCACATCGAGGGCGTAGCGGTTCCACTTGTTCGACTCACTGCTCTCCATGTGGATAGTCTTGCGCCACAGGTAGCGACCGACACGATAGAGCTCCTCCTCGCCGTCGAGTTTGTTGCTCTGCAGGAACTGTCCCAGATTATCCTCAAAGACCTCAAAGGCGGTGACCTGGAAGGAGTGGACGTTGATCGCCTCCACCGGTACCGTCAGCTTCTCGTTGGCGGGGAGTATCACCCCCTGGCCGGCAAAACGGACCCCCGGCTTCTGCGCGGCAAAGACCACATTCTGGGTATAGGCGGTGACCAGCTTGCCGCCGCCACTCCCCTTGATGCCCGGTTCGATGGTCAGCTGCAGCTCGCCGCTCACCTCGCTCTGCGGATAGACCTTAAGGGTGCTGCCGTCGATGGCGGTGGTAAAGTCGGTATCGCTCAGGCGCACCATGCCGTTGAGGTTCTGCCCCTTATTGAGGGTGTCGGAGAAGTTGACGCTAATGTAACGCTGCTCCCCCTGCACCACCCGCACACCGGTCACGTTAAAGACCCCCTGGGCGGGGATCTCGATACGCTGCTCACCGCTGTTCTCGACCTTGATCGGTGAGCCGTTCCAGGCCACTACCAGGCTCCCCTCCTCGGTGCCGCGGGGGATATCGTTGAGCGAGAAGAGGTGGTGACGACCATCCTCGTTATGGACCCAGGTCGGTGCCACCTCCTTGCCATTAACACGCACCGTGATCGTCTGAGTGATCAGCTCCGGCAGCTCTTCATCCGCGGTGATTAATTCGGCGCTAAACTGGTAGATGTTTTTATCGGAAGGGTCGGCCTTAAGGCCGCGTATCGCCACCTGCAGGTCCTGCTTTTTTACACGAAACTTAAAGTGGTAATCATCCAGTGTTGCCGGGATCCCCTTGAGCCCCTCACGCTTAACCGTCACCAGAAATTCGGTGCCACTCTTTAGCGGCTCGTCGGGGATAAGCAGGATCTCGCGGCTATTGCTAAAGGTAACGGAGCCGGTTACCGCGGGCTCGATGGTGAGAAAATCGCCGGCGCTCTCACCGACCCTGGTGTCGTCAATAACGGGGTGGACAAAGCGAATGCGAATCTTCTCGCGCCTGGAGACCTCGTGGCGGGTATGGGAGCTGACATATTCGCTCCAGGGGTCGGCCGGTTTACTCGACGCCCCCTTAGTGGCGCCATCTTCATCAGGGCCACTACAGGCACCAAGGAGGGAGAGGGAGAGCAGCATTACGATCGGCTGCAACAGGCGGGAGTGCTTCATTGTAAACCCCTTATTCTTTTGTTATTCCATCAAGGGGTTCAAGGATACCCCTTTTGTCGAGACAGACAAGGGGTTAAACCGAGGCCTATATCTTTCTTCGAACCTCCATTACATTGGGGATCTGATTGATGCGTCCCAGTACGCGGCTGAGCTGATCGATATCGGTGATCTCCAGCGTCACGTCGATGCGCGCGGTGTGGGCCTTGGGGTCACTGAGTGTATTGCTGGCGAGGACGTTGATCTTCTCGTTGGAGAGGACGGTGTAGATGTCGATCAGCAGCCCCTGGCGGTCGATCGCCTCGATCTCGATGTCGACCGGATAGGCGGTCTCACTGCCAAAGCCACCCCACTCCACCTCAATCAGACGGGTACGCTTGGACTCCGGCAGGTTGAGGATATTCTTGCAGTCGCTGCGATGAACGGTCACACCCCTTCCCTGAGTGATAAAGCCGATAATGGGGTCGCCCATTGCCGGTTTACAGCAGCGGGCCATGTTGGTGAGCAGATTACCGACGCCGCGGATCTGGATATCTCCCTCATCAACCTTGCGGGGCTTACGCCCCGCTAATCGGGGTTGAGGTTTATTCGGACGCTCCACCAGTTTGTTGACCGCCCCGGCAATCTGCGCCGGGTTGATATCACCCCGACCGATGGCGATCAGCATCTCATCGGTAGAGCCGTAGCGGAAGTAGTCGGTGATCCTGTCGAACCCCAGGTCGCGCACACCGAGGCGCCTGAGCTCACGCTCAAGCAGTGAGCGTCCATCGCTGATGTTCAGTTCGTGGTCCTGCTGTTTGAACCAGGTGCCCGCCTTGGAGCGTGCGCGTGAGGTGGTAAGGTAACCGAGATTGGGATTGAGCCAGTCGCGACTGGGACCGCCCTGTTTGGTGGTGAGAATTTCTACCTGTTCACCCGACTGCAGCTCGTAGGTGAGCGGCACGATGCGCCCGTTCACCTTGGCGCCGCGGCAACGGTTGCCCACCTCGGTGTGGACGTAGTAGGCAAAGTCGAGTGGCGTTGCCCCCTGCGGCAGGTCAAACACCTCGCCACCGGGCGTGAGGACATAGACGCGGTCCTGAAACACTTCGGATTTGAAACGGTCGATAAAATCATCGGCATCGCCCTCCTCATCCTTCCAGTCGAGCAGCTGACGTAGCCAGGCGATCTTCTGCTCGAACCCCTTGTCGGACTTGCCACCCTCCTTGTAACGCCAGTGGGCCGCCACGCCGAGCTCAGCGTGTTTGTCCATCTCGGCAGTACGGATCTGCACCTCCAGGGTCTTGCCACCGGGGCCGATCACCGCGGTGTGAATCGACTGATAGTTGTTCTCCTTGGGGGTGGCGATATAGTCATCGAACTCCCGGGGAATGTGGGGCCACAACGAGTGCACCGTGCCGAGGACGTGGTAGCAGTCGGCCACCGAGTCGACCAGCACCCGCACCGCACGCAGGTCGTAGAGGTCATGAATGCTCAACCCCTTGCGCTTCATCTTCTTCCAGATGCTGTAGATGTGTTTGGCACGCCCCTTGATGTCGGCCTTTACCCCCGCACTGTCGAGGTTCTGTTGCAGGATCGCGATCACCTCATCGATATAGCGCTGGCGATCGACGCGCCGCTCATCGAGAAACTTTGCCACCTGCTTGTAGGTAGTCGGGTCCATGTAGCGGAAGCTCAGGTCCTCCAGCTCCCACTTTACCTGCCAGATCCCCAGACGATTGGCCAGTGGTGCATAGATATCCATCGTCTCGCGGGCGATACGACGCTGCTTCTCCTCACTCAGATATTTGAGGGTACGCATGTTGTGCAGGCGATCGGCCAGTTTGATCATCACCACCCGCACATCCTCGGCCATCGCGAGGAGCAGCTTACGCAGACTCTCCGCCTTGACATTCTCCTTGCGCCCGTCCTTCGTGTGGTACTCGCCGATCGAGCTCATCTTGGTCACCCCATCCACCAGCTTGGCCACACCGGGGCCGCACAACTCAGCTACCTGCTCAAGGGTGATATCGGTATCCTCCACCACATCGTGAAGGATGGAGGCGGCGATACTTTCAGAGTCGAGCCGCAGGCCGGTCACGATGTCTGCCACCGCCAGAGAATGGTTGAGGTAGGGCTCGCCCGATGCACGGGTCTGGGTGAGGTGAGCCTTGTCGGCAAAATCCACCGCGGTGCGGATCAGCGCCATCTCCTCAGGCTTGCGCCCCTCAGCCACTGAGGCTAGCCAGACCGACTTGATGTCGTCACTCTCATGACCGGGTGAAGGCAGGTGGGATTCGACGTAGACCATAGTTGGGTGCTATTCCTTTTTTCGTATGAGGATTTTAGACGACAATAGTGGGGATGAGAAACGGAGTTTTCCCTTTTTCGTGCTAAAATTCCGTTTTGCACTCAACCGGTTACAGACGCGGCCTCCATGTCCACACCCCCCAGCATCTTCTCCTACCGCCCCTACTGGGCCAAACGTCTACTACCCACCCCGGTGCTGCCCACCAGCCGTGCCGAAATGGATGCGCTGGGCTGGGACAGTTGCGATGTGGTGCTGGTGACCGGTGATGCTTATGTGGATCACCCCAGCTTTGGTATGGCGTTGATTGGCCGTCTGCTGGAGGCGCAGGGCTTTCGCGTCGGCATCATCGCCCAGCCCGACTGGACCTCGGCGGAGCCCTTCAAGGCGCTCGGTCGGCCCAACCTCTTCTGGGGGGTGACCGCCGGCAATATGGACTCGATGGTCAATCGCTACACAGCAGACCGGCGTATTCGCTCAGATGACGCCTACTCCCCCGATGGCAAAGGGGGCACCCGACCTGATCGATCCGTAGTGGTCTACTCCCAGCGCTGTCGTGAGGCCTACAAGGATGTACCGCTGATCATCGGCGGTATCGAGGCGAGCCTGCGCCGCCTCGCCCACTATGACTACTGGTCCGACAAGGTGCGCCGCTCGGCGCTGATGGATGCCAAGGCGGACCTGCTGCTTTACGGCAATGCCGAGCGGGCCATTGTCGAGGTCGCCCACCGCCTGGCAGCAGGGAAGAATATTAGCGAGATGCGTGACATACGCGGCAGCGCCTTCCTGCTGAAACAGACCCCGAGTGACTGGGTGGAGCTCGACTCCACCGAACTGGATGAGCCGGGGGAGTTGAGCCGCCATCCCGATCCCTACGCGATGGAACCCGGATGTGGTGATAAAGGGCACGTGGTTCATAACATTCGAGAGGTACCCCGCGAGCTGCGCCACAAGGTGGTGGTACGCATGCCCTCCTACGAGCAGGTGCGCGACGATGCGGTGCTCTACGCCCATGCCTCACGCGTCTTCCACATGGAGACCAACCCCGGCAACGCACGTCCGCTGGTGCAGGCTCACGGCAATCGCGAGGTGTGGCTCAACCCGCCACCGATCCCCCTTACCACCAAAGAGCTGGACCGTATCTTTGAGCTCCCCTATACCCGCAAGCCGCATCCGGGTTACGGCAAGGCGCGCATCCCCGCCTACGAGATGATCCGCTTCTCCATCAATATTATGCGCGGCTGCTTTGGCGGCTGTACCTTCTGTTCGATCACCGAGCACGAGGGGCGCATCATCCAGAACCGCTCGGAGGACTCCATCATCCGCGAGGTGGAGGCGATCCGCGACCTCACCCCCGGCTTTACCGGCAATATCTCCGATCTCGGCGGCCCCACCGCCAATATGTGGCAGCTCCACTGCAAGGATGAGAAGATCGAATCGGCATGCCGCAGGCTCTCCTGTGTCTTCCCCGATATCTGCACCAATCTGCACACCGACCAGAAGCCACTGGTACAGCTCTACCGTCGCGCCCGTAGCGTTCCGGGGGTAAAACGGGTCTTTATCGCCTCTGGTCTGCGCTACGACCTTGCGGTACGCACCCCCGAGTATGTGAAGGAGCTGGTCACCCACCATGTTGGGGGCTACCTCAAGATCGCCCCCGAACACACCGAGAGCGGCCCCCTCAGCCATATGATGAAGCCGGGCATGGGCAGCTATGACCGTTTCAAAGAGATGTTCGAGAAATACTCAAAGGAGGCGGGCAAGGAGCAGTACCTCATCCCCTACTTTATCGCCTCGCACCCCGGCACAACCGATGAGGATATGCTCAACCTCGCCTTGTGGCTGAAGCAGCACAACTTCCGTCTCGACCAGGTACAGAACTTCCTCCCCTCTCCCATGGCCATCGCCTCAGCGATGTACCACAGCGGCAAAAATCCGCTAAAAAGGGTGCACCATGAAGGGGGCGATGTGGTAACGCCGAAGGGCGACCGTGCCCGCCGCCTGCACAAGGCATTCCTGCGCTACCACGATGCGGCTAACTGGCCGATGCTGCGCGAGGCGCTGAAAAAGATGGGCCGTGCCGACCTCATTGGCAACGGTAAGCGCCACCTGGTGCCCGCCTGGCAACCCGGAGACTCACCGACACCACGCTCCCAATCGCGGAGAAAAACGTCTCAAACACACCGAAAATAGAGCCATAGCACCCGCGCCATTCCTCTAGTACCTTGGTACAGTATTACCCTGTATCTACTCGGGTTATAAGTACCTTGGGGAATAGGGGGAATAATAAATGACTAGCACTAATGCTATTGGTGCCGTTGAGCAGCTCGTGGGCTCTGCTCAGGTGCGCGGTGTTGAAGGTACCATTCGGGTACTTGCTGTAGGTGATAAGGTATATGAGGGCGAAATTCTCATAACCAATGACACCACCAGTATAATTATCACCTTTTATAGTGGCGCCAAGGTAGAGGTTGGCTCCAATACAGAGGTGCTGCTGGACGAAAGCGTACATCGCACCACCAGCTACGACATCAGCGAGATGATTAGTGATGTCGAAACCATGCAGCTTGCTATTGCCAATGGAGCAGACCTTGCCGACCTTGAAGCCCCCTCTGCCGGTCCCGCACAGTTAGATACTACCCGTTCTTTGAAACATAGCTCTATCTATGAGCGCGTTGGTAATGAGGGCGAGGTAGAGACTGGAAACACCCAGTACAGCTACGATGAAGCGCAAAGCACCTTCACGACACCTGTAGCATTAACTCCCCTGCCACAAAACACAAACTCACCCACAACCCTCACACCCGACACCCACGCCGTGATCGAGGACAGTGTCGCCAGTGGTAATGTACTCGCCAATGATAGTGACGTAGACGACGTCCTCACTGTTGCCACCTTCACAGTAAGCGGTGATCCATCGACCTATAACGGTGGTGACACCGTCGCCATCACCGGTGGCTCACTCACTTTAAATGCTGATGGCAGTTACACCTTTACCCCCACTACGAACTGGAACGGCACCGTGCCCCAGGTCAGCTACACCACCAATACCGGTTCGACCTCGACCCTGGATATCACCGTTAGTCCGGTTAACGATCCGAGTATCCTGGCACCCGACACCAACACCGTGGCAGAAGATACTCCTGCTGTTGGGAATGTGTTGAGCAATGATTCGGATGTGGATGATGTATTGACCG
>Ga0224501_10001443_pt1 | contig 18459 bp, 12 predicted proteins | sample SF_Oct11_sed_USG_4_FD_169105 | JGI IMG/M metagenome (GOLD analysis project Ga0224501, IMG submission 169105) | Sediment microbial communities from San Francisco Bay, California, United States - SF_Oct11_sed_USGS_8_1 | ecosystem: Environmental > Aquatic > Marine > Sediment | place: USA...
AAAATACCCATTATACTCAAATAAAAATGTTATTCCCATTGACGAAAGAGATGTATTTAAAAAACGCATGTCATTAGGTGTAAAAGGAATAGATAGTTTTCTTCCATGTTGCTATGGGCAAAGAATGGGTATTTTTGCTGGCTCTGGTGTTGGTAAATCTACTCTGGTATCAATGGTTGCTGGATTTGCAGAAGCTGATATCAAAATAATTGGGTTAATAGGAGAGAGAAGTCGAGAGCTAAGGGAATTTATTGATAATTATTTGCATACCATGGAAAACACTATTGTTGTAGTTTCTACGGGAAATGAAAGTCCCATGTTACGTAAACGATGCACATATTTAACTGTTACCTTAGCTGAATATTTTCGCGATCAAGGTAAGGAAGTATTATGTATTTTAGATAGTATTACTCGTTTTGCACATGCGCAAAGAGAAATTGGCATTGCAATGGGTGAGCCACCCACATCAAGAAGCTATACCCCATCTACTTTTACGCAGTTGCCAATTTTACTAGAAAGAACAGGAATTGGTAAAAAAAATCATACAAGCATTACCACTCTTCTTACTGTTTTAGTAGATGGAGATGATGACATAGAAGATCCTATCGCTGATGCTGTCAGAGGGATTCTTGACGGGCATATTGTTTTAAATAGAAATATCGCCAATTCTGGAAGATTCCCTGCAATTGATATTATAAAAAGTGTATCGAGATCTTTTCTTAATTGCACAACAGAAGAGGAGCAAAAAATAATAAGAGAGGCTCGAAAGAAACTTAATTTATATGAAGAAATGAAAGATATGATAAGAATAGGTGCATATAAAAAAGGAGACAGCGAAGAAATAGATGATGCAATAGATTTTTACCATAAAATAGAAAATTTTCTTTCTCAATCGCATAGTAAAATGGCAAAATATACTGAAACTATAGAAGAATTGGCAAAAATATTAAATAATTAATTATACTATATATTGATATATTTATTAATATATAGTATATTATATTAATATTATTAATATAATATAGTGATCATGAATACTCAGGTAATTCAATTTTTAAATAGTAGAAGAATAAACTTAACTGACCATATAGCTTTTAACAGAACAGATATACCGAAAAATGCAATATATTATTTATTCAAATCTAATGAAGTTAGAGATGCAAACTTATTGACAAGCAGCCTAACCAGTAAGTGCTCTTTGTCTGTGCATTATAAGAGCGATGAAATATCTGTTGGTGGCTGGAATGCAAGTAGAGAATTTTCTACAGAGCAAGTAGCAGAGCATTTGATGGGAAAGGGTAATGCAATAGGCATAAGAAGTCACGCATTGCCAGATAATAAAATTTTATGCAAGGCTTTGAAACCAGAAGTTGCAATAAAAATTATCAAAGAAATTTCTAATATAGAGTCAAAGGCATTATCTTCACAAGAGATTAGATCTTTAAAGATAAGAGTATTAAAAACACAACTACATGACAATAAAAATTTAATTACTGCTATTGCTGGCAATATATTGCTTGCAAGTATATTGACAATATGTATATATTTTTTAGTAAAAAGTCACAGCAATATAAATAATTTCAAGCAAAATGCACAAGATAATTTTACGAGATATTGCAAAATATTTGTCCAAATCTTATTAATCGTATTGGCAGTCATCTTATGTATTATATTAAATTTTAAAACTTGCAATAAAAAACATAACACAAAAATCGATGACCCTAAAGCAATAAGACCGCACCATGTAGAAACTAAAATTTAGATTGTATTTTATGTATCAATATTTCCGCAATATCTCTGGAGGTAAATTGACTAATTTTCTCGATGTCCTGATCAATATGAGCAATTTTTTTGATAGCTGTTGATGATACCATTTGATATTGTAGTTCTGCAGGTAAAAATATGGTTTCAATTTTATTATTGAACATTTTATTAATGTAATTCATGTTAAATTCATACTCTAAATCAGTAATGGTTCGTACGCCACGAATAATAAAATTAGCATTTACTGATTCCATAAAATCAACTAATAATCCTGAAAAAATATGAACTTCAACTGAATGAAAATCTCTAACATCATTGTCAATCATTTCCTTTCTTTCTTTGCTTGTAAATAAAACATTCTTGCCAAGGCTATTATCATCGACAACGCCAATATATAATTTATCGAAAATAAGTAGTGATTTTTTTATTATATCTAGATGTCCCAATGTAACTGGATCAAAGGTTCCAGGATAAACCGCTATTCTAGCCATATTTTTTGTTAAATAAATAATCCTTAATATTAGAAATTAAATCATAATCAATATCTTTATCTTTAGTATTGTAAATAATCATATTATAAATATCTCTGTCATCTAAGTCTAAAATTTTTTCATAATTATTTAATTTATTTTCATCCATTAATGGCACTTGTTCTCTTGAAAATTCACATAACATTTTGTCTGTTTCTTTACAGCCACGATAACAACTTCTATATATCAGTTTTTTCTTTTTAATATCAGTATCAGTCATTATTTTTTTAATACCATTGCAAACATTGAAAGCATTTTTCTATAAACTGCAGTTGTTTTTTTATATTCCAGTGTATTCTCACTCATCTTAATTGATTCATTTTCTAAACTGACATTATTGCCATTTAATTTTATTGGACTATTATAATCATTGTACATAACATGATTGATATTACTTAGTGCACTATCTATGTGTTTGGTATTAGTAGTTGTCAGGTTTGTTGTTGATAATTTAGACTTGTCTTTTCTTTTATAGTCTTTTGCAATAAATTTTGGTGTATCTATATTTGCTATATTATTTGAAAGAACCGCGTGTCTACTTTCAAGCATATTCATTTTGCTTTTTAGATAATTAAACATAGGTGACTTCACTAGCATATTGAATACAACGCAATTTAAGATAAGGATTTATAACATATACCCTGAGGTTATTCAAGATAATGATTATGTAATTATAAATTGTGATATATTATATAACTATAAAATATGGTGATGTCCTTCGGTTGGTGAAATTGTTAAAGTAATACTAGGATATTCTTCCGATGCATAGTCACCGCAAACACAAAAGCGAAAAGAGTTGCCAGCCATGGATATATCTTGTATAAGTCCTTCTCTTGATTGCTGTATTGATTTAATTGCTGCCGTTGATAACGAGCTAATATCTATGTCATCCATTGTTTATTTTGGTGTAAACCTTATAGAATCTAATGGATTTGAACTTAATTCAAAATCTATATTTGCTGTACATTTATTTTCTGAATTGCATTCTTCGCTAAATTTAGCAAAAATCATTTCATTGTTGGTATTATCTTTAAAAACAGCTTCACTGTTTTTATGATTTTCTGGGTATTGAAAATATATTTTACCGTTCGAAATAGAATCTTGAGTGAAATGTTTTAATTGATATCCAACATGAGTATTTTGATCATTATTCAGTATAGATGTTATTCTATCAGAAATAATTGTATTAGTATTAAATAAATTATACATATTAATAAAAAAAATAAAAAGTTACTATGATGATAATTTTAGTATAATAATAGATTATATTATTATACTAAAATCAATGTTTTTGCCATATATCTTAAATTACTTAAAATATATGATGCTTAATTTATAGATAAGCTATAATGAAAAAATAATTTATATTATAGATTTATAAAAGATCGTATTCTTGTGGAATTATTACTAATGTATTACCAGGATAATTTTCTGATTGATAAATACCATAAACCTCTGAAGAAAAAATATTGGTAAATTCCATCTTATCAACTAAATCACCTTGTATTTCCGGCAAAGGGTATATAGTAGGATTATTTTCAATGGAATCTTTTGTATAAGTTGTACATTCTATATGCGCCTTATATTGACTTTGTATATCATATTTTTCAGTAAATTTACAAAAATATGTTGAGTAGTTGAGATCATTTAAATATGTTGAGTAGTTGAGATCATTTTTAAAAACAACCTCACTATTATTATGGCTTCCTGGGTGTTGAAAATAAACCTGGCCACTAGAGGCTTGATCGTAATAATCATTAAATAAATAACCAATATTAGAATCTTAATGTCCAGATATAATTTCCTTTATGTGATCATATCCAGGAGTGACTGTGCTAACAACTTGCATAACTTATAACAAAATATTAATGAAAAAATAATGTGTATGAATAATCTTCACCACATTATTAATTATAATATAAAAATATTAACATATAATTTATTATATCCAACATATCATTTTTTTATATCCAGTATATAAATTATTACTTCGGAAGTATATTATAAAATAAAGAGTCGTTATTTTTATGTATACCCATTAATTTTGCAATTGCTTTTGGATAACAAAGATGTTCCATTTTTAGAATACGCTCTCGTAGAGATTCCATAGTATCGTCACTTAGGACTGGCACAGCACCTTGTAAAATAATTTCACCATTATCAAGATATTGATCAACGTGATGAACTGTACAACCTGCAATAGTTACACCAGCTTCAAATGCTTGTTTTTGCGCATTTAAGCCTTTAAATGATGGTAATAATGAGGGGTGTATATTTATAATCTTCTTGTGCATTTTATAAATATATTCAATAAAATCTTGACTTAAAATATACATAAATCCCGCTAAACATATAATATCAAAATCAATATCAAAAATACTCTTTAATAAAGAATCTTCAAATATTTTTTTATTATCATAATCTTTGCGATTTATAACACTTAAATTAATATTGTTTTTAATTGCAAAATCATTACCTAGTGCATTATTGGAACTAGAAATAATTTTAGATATTTCATATCCATATACACTAGATGAATTATATAGAGACTTAAAATTAGAGCCATTACCAGAAATAATAACTATTAATTTCATAAAACAATCTTATTATTGATTAGAGTTATCAGCTATATTAGCTATGAAATCATAAACTAAACGAATACCATAACCAGTAGGTATATCGCCCCTACCAGCAACTCCTGCAATGTCAAAATGCGCCCATGGTATGATATTTTTACTATTGTATGTTACAAATCTTTGCAAAAATTGTGCAGCCATACTACTGTCTGCACCTCTTTCTAATGCAATATTACGCATATCAGCAACTTTAGAATCTAATGCTTTATCATAATCAGGATCTAATGGCATGCGCCATAATCTTTCACCAGTTTTTTTAGAAGCAATCAATAATTTTTCCGATAAACTATCATCATTGCTAAATAATCCTGCATAATGTGAACCTAGACCAATTATAATAGCACCGGTTAATGTAGCAAAATCAAGAATACATTGTGGATCTTGACCGCCAAAGTTTTCTTCCACATAACTTCTAGCATAACTTATACAATCAGCAAGTATCAATCTACCTTCTGCATCAGTATTAAGGACTTCGATAGTTTGACCAGATTTAGAATAAACAATATCAGAAGGATATTGTGCATCTCCTGACACTGCATTTTCTGCTAATCCAACAACACCTACAACATTTACAGGAACTTTTTGTTTAACTAAAGATAATATTGTACCTATAACTAAAGCTGACCCTGCCATATCTCCTTTCATTTCCCACATTTTACCTGCAGGTTTTATAGAAATACCACCAGAATCAAATGTAACACCTTTACCAATCAGAATTACTGGTGCTTTAGTTTTATCGGAGGCACCTTTGTAATTAATGGTAACCAATTTTCCTTCTCTACTACTTCCTTTTGATACACCTAAAAATGCACCCATTCCTTGTTTTTGCATTTGTTTTTCGTCAATTATGTCGACAGATGTATTGGCATGATCTTTGAAAACATTTTTTATTTCGTTAGCATATGATTCAGGATACAATACATTTGGCGGCATAAAACAAAAATCTTTGGATAAATTGATGCCATCAATAATGCTATTGTGCATTGCAAATATTTGCTGACTTTTTTCAGCATTATCAACGCCAAAAATTGCTTTTTTAAATTTTTGTTCTGTTTTTTCCTTTCTTGCCACAAGATAATGGTCAAATTTATAATCTGCTAAAAGCATTCCCATAGCCATATATGGCAGTATGTCATGTTGTTTGTCACATTCGAAAATACAAATAATCTCTGGAGCCATCATTTTGACTATTTTATATATATATTCTCCAGTAGCTTCAGCGATTTTCTTGTCAAATTGATCTTTACTGCCAAGCCCAACAACTATAACATATCTCAATTCACCAACTTGATCTATGAAAGAAAATCTAATATCTGTCTCTTTTTCACCTTTGAAATCATGTAATTTAATATTGTTATATAGCATGCCATTGTAATGGTGATCAATTGCTGCAATACGACCACTCAGCAAGTAATCATTGCTGTTTTTTATATCTATATTATGTTTAAAAAAACCTACTACTAGAGTGGAGTTTTGAAAAAAACCATCAACTGATGAACAAAACGATACATCTATCATATTTACAATAAATCAATGAATAATAATATTATTTTATTTAACATAATAGTATTAATAAGTCAAATTTTTACAAATAACAAAAGCCCACAACTGTATGTTGTCAATACTTTTAATTATCCATTTCAATGCACATGGCAACTCCCATTCCACCACCTACACATAACGATACAACACCTTTTTTAAGCTTTCTTTGTTTCATAATATAAATTAGCGTAACCAAACATCTAGCACCAGATGCGCCGATAGGATGACCTAATGCTATGGCACCGCCATGCATATTAACTTTTGTTTGATCGATTTGCAATTCATTGATAACAGCAATAGATTGAGCAGCAAATGCCTCGTTTATTTCAAATGCATCCACATCATTTAAAGACCAATTAGCTTTTTCTACAGCTATATTAATTGCTTTTATTGGCCCCAAACCCATAAATGCAGGATCAAGCCCTATTGCAACATGACTTATGATTCTTGCCAAAGGCTTTAAATCATTTTTATTCATCATATCTTCATTCATGAGCAATGTAGCAGCTGCGCCATCATTAATTCCAGATGAATTTCCAGCAGTAATGGTGCCATCAGGTTTAAAAGCACTTTTTAATTTTGCTATTTTTTCAAGTTCAATATCATGTCTTATAAATTCATCCTCTTCAAGTATTATATCTTTATATTCTACTGCTATTATTTCCTCTTCAAATGAGTTTGCCTTTTGTGCTGCGCTAGCTTTTGATTGAGAATTAACTGCAAATTCATCTTGCATTTCACGTGTAATTTCATATTTATGTGCAATAGATTCTGTTATATATCCCATATGTTGTCCGGTAAAAGCATCTGTCAATCCATCCACAATCATTGTATCGCTAAAATTAATGTCTCCCATTAAATATTTTTGCTTTCTTAAATTTGTAGCGATAGGAGCACGAGTCATATTTTCTTGTCCACCAGCAATAATTACATTATTGATATCATATCTAATTAAATTATCAGCTAACATTATACTATATAACCCAGAACCACAAACTTGATTGATAGTTGTAGCTATTGTTTCATTAGGCAAACCAGCATTTTTTGCAGCAATTCTAGCTGGATTTTGACCATTGAGACCTGTAAGTACCTGCCCCATTATTACAGCTTCAACATAAGTTGCATCTATTTTTGACGAATAACATGATCTAATTATTTTACCACCCAATTCATGAACTGGTATCATCGAATACATACCGCAAAATTTACCAACAGCAGTACGCCTTGCTTCTACTATAAAAACGTCTTTCATTATGATTTACTATAACTTTTGCAATATTAATAATAATACGCAAAAGTTAATAATATATAATTGATAAAAGCACCATATATAATAATATATAGTGCCTTAAACTAATAAAAATTATTTACATTTCAACAAACAAATAATTATTATTAGTATTAATATCAATCCATATTAGTTTCTTACTTGGCCTTCTTGGAATAGTTGCTCTGGATAATCTACTGGATAATCTACTTCCATTACGTAACCCGGTGCTAATATTTGCAACCCCTTTATGCCTGGTATTTGAGAAAAAAGAAGTGTAGTATGAACTTTTGGAAACTCTAATGGTTTTTTAGCCTTCAATGCAGCCTCAAGTTGTTCTTCTATTTCTTCAACCCAAAATTTTAAGTCCTCATTGCTTTTATATAAAGGATCATCTTTTATAGTTGATGCTACCTGCAATAACTTCTCCTTTGGTTTAGATAAAATTTTTTCATATTCCTCTATATCTTTTCTAGATTTCTCTACATCTTCTGCAGAAAGCTTTCCAGATTCTACTTTTTTCTCCATCTTGTCCTTCATCATTGCCAATTCATCAGCACCATTAGTATACCATGGCACAACGATTGACGGATATTTCCATAGTTCATTTTTCTCTTTTGCATTTTCAATTAAAGCATTCAATTGGTCTCTATTCGCTTTACTATTTTTTACCAAAGTAGTCTGTCCGACATCGTTCATTGAAATCATGAGTTCTAGCTCTATATGCTGTGGATCTAAGCTAGGACTAGCCCATATAAAGTCAACATTTTTTAGTTGTTCTAATTTCGGCAATCCTTTCTCATCTAAACTTGCTTTCACGTCTTCAAGGCTAGTTGGAAAGTCAATTATAGATGGATGAAAAGAACCAATACCGTCATTAGAGATAGACTTTACTTCATATTTTTTCTCGAATTCCAACAGATTATCTGGTTTTTGAGCATTTGAATCAGCACAAATAACTAGTGGTGTTTCGCTATCTCTCTTAATAGATTGTAAAATTTTTTCATGATCTTTGCCAAAGCCAACATGTGCTACAATAAGATCAATTGCATCTCCCTCTACTGTTACACGAAAGTCAGTAGCCCTAATATCAGGAATATGTCTTTGAACCTTAACTTCTGTACCTACTTCATTTCTACAAAAAAGCATATTTCTCATTGCATCTATTCCGCCATTTTCAATAATATCATCAGTTGATGATGCTTTATATTCATCTTTAAAAGATTTAATAGTAGCTAATAATTTGTTACGTATACTTTCATCATCTCCTTCTTGGAATGCTAAGTTATTACAAACATTAATCCTTTTTTTCAAAAAATCTCGACGGTTCTTCTTAATAGTGTATTCTGCTGATCCTTTTAATCCGTCTTCTTCCATGGACTGCAACTTATTTTCAAGAGCTGCCAGTTGGGTTTTAAGGCCATCTATATGACTTTCTCCTTGCTCAATATCATAGACCATATGATACAACTCAAATCCTTCTTGTATTGCTACAAAATGGTCCTTTGAAGCCAAGATATCTTTTAATATCAGATTAAATCTTGTCAAATATTCATCGCGTGATTCTTTTTTAATTCCTGGTCCGGTTGTATAGGTTTTCAATTTTACATCATAGACTTGTTGAACGTTTATATTCCAACTACGTATTGTGTATTTTTTGCCGCTGTTTGGCACAGTAATTTGACATCTAACTGGCAAATGATCGCTACATGCTACTGCTATTGGGTTGCCATCATCATCACGGTATACAGGATATCCATTTAGTTCCACTTGCTTTATCGCCTCCGCCTCTATCGCTAATGGTAGTGGTTTATTAATTTGTGTCATAAAAAAATTAAATTATATAATGAAATAAGTTATTAAAATAAATAAATATTTATCTTAATAACTTATATTATAACTTATATTAATTCATTAATCAATACATAAAATCACTAAATTTTATATTTAATATTCTTTATATTTGAATAATCTACAAAGCATTATTAATATATTTCTTAAGTTCTAGTATAACAATATCATTAAGTAGATATATTGCCATAAAATTAGGTATAGTTAATAATATAAAAAATATATCACAAATACCAATAAGAACAGATGGATCGGCAAAACATGCAGATAAAAATATAATTACAATAGAAATTATTCGAATAACATAGGTATTTTTTATATTCCTACCTAATAGATAGGTTATCGCAATTTCCAGATAATAAGAATATGAGATAATTGTACTCAAACCAAATAATATAGAGCATGTCGAAATCAAAAATAAATTATAATGAGCAGATGATTCAAATGCCAATACAGCTAATTCAATGCCTGTAACGTCTGGGTATATAATATACGCCTTACTAACAATAATTACGAAACCACTCAGAAAACACATTATGCATGTGTCAAAAATAGGCTCAATCATTGCCACTAAGCCTACTTTTGCAGGATATTTTTCATTGGTGCCAGAATGTGCAATACTAGAAGTTCCAATTCCAGCTTCACAAGTATATAATGCTCTATTAAATGCAACTATTACGACACCTATTATACCACCAAAAATACCTGATTTGCTATTAGTAAATGCATCATTTACTATCAATGACAATGAACTCAAAATATTCTCTTTATAATAGAAAATAGTAAAAAAAACAATAGATAAATATATCAACATCATTACTGGAACTAAACCAGAAACAAAATTTGAAATTCTTTTCAATCCACCAAAAATAATTATCCCTATTAAAACTGCATAAAATCCAGAAATAATAAATTCTTTATTAATAAAAAAATTATTTATTTGTTTTGTAGCAGATATAACCTGATTAGATTGAAACAATAATATTCCTAGTATTACATTAAATGTCATTATAACTGCGTAAAATTGTGCAGAAAATTTACCAAATTTAATAAATCCAATTCTCTCAAAAGCATATTTTATATAAGCAAATGGACCACCTAAATAACCAAGTTTATCTTCTGTACGAAATCTAAAACCCAATGTAACTTCAAAAAACTTAGTAGACATTGATAAGATTCCAAAGATTACAATCCATAATAAACTACCGGGTCCGCCCATTTTAATAGCAAAAACACTGCCAACAATCGCTCCAAGGCCAATACTACCTGCAATTGCTGTTGCAAATGCTTGATAATGACTCACCGCTTTCTTGCTGCAAACATCTTCACTTTTTATCAAGTTAAATCCCAGTAATATAGAAAATGCATTAATGAAATAACGAATATTTATAGCCTTAGATCGTATAAAACAAAAACAATAACCACATAATGCCCATAAAATAAGAAATGGGACATCAAAAACACGAAAAAATACAATTTTATATAAAAATTTTTCAAAAATTTTTAATGCATATACAATATCATTCATAATTTTTTATCATTAATTACTCTAAACTCATACTTGATATTTCATTATCAAAATTCTAGCAACCAGAATCAGAGATATTTTTTTTACTACTGCTCTTTTTCATTGGTACTAAAATAGTCATCTACAGAAATTAAGGAATTATTGTGCACTATATATCCTTCTTTCATTTTTCTCATAATAAATCCAGTTCCAACAGGTAACAACCTACCAGCAGTTACACATTCTTTTAATCCTTTGAAACGATCAATTTTTCCTGCAACAGCAGCCTCTGTTAAAACTCTTGTCGTTTCCTGGAAAGAAGCTGCAGAAATAAATGATTCAGTTTTTAAGCTTGCTCTAGTAATTCCAAGTAATATTGGCCTGTGTTTTATTTGATCTTTTCCAGATAGCAGGGCATCTTTATTGAAATCATTTACAACATTACGCTCAATACATTCTCCAACCAAAAATGTAGAACTGCCGTGATCAATAATCTCAACTTTAGATAGCATTTGTCGTAATATAACTTCAATATGTTTATTATCTATTTTTACACCTTGTAATTTATAAACTTGCTGTATCTCCATTATCATATGTAATGTTAATGCCTCAACGCCAAGGATACGAAGAATATCATGTAAATCTGGGTCTCCCTCCATCAATAAATCTCCTTTTTTTACAATATCACCATCATTAACTAAAATATGACTACCCTTCATAACCAAATATTCAACAGAAGAAATATCTTCATCATGAGAATGAACTATTACGCGTCGTTTAGATTTATAATAAGCTTTACTAATTTCTATATATCCATCAATATCACTTATTATTGCATGATCAGTAGGTTTACGTGCTTCAAATAATTCAACAACTCTTGGTAAACCACCTGTAATATCACGAGTCTTTACAGATGCACGTGGTATTCTTGCAACAATATCACCTGCCTCAACATCTTGACCATTGTTAACAGTAATAATTGCGCCTATAGGTAACATATAGCTTAAGAGCATACCACTACGACCTATTAAAGATTCACCACTTCCATCAATAAGCTCGATACGAGGCCTTAGCTCTCCAATTTTTTTATCAACACGCCCCCAATCCATTATAACCTTATTAGTAGCGCCAGTTATGTCATCTACGATTTCATTAAGCGATACATTATACATAAGATCATGAAAAACCACTTTACCTGATTTTTCAACCAAAATTGGCACGTGATGTGGATCCCAATCAGCAATAACTGTTCCAGCTTCTACATAATCACCAGGTTTCACATATATCTTTCCACCATATGGTACATTGCCTTGCATCTTAGAAATTCCATTGCTATCAACAATATTAATTGAACAGCTTCTTGATAACACCATGATCTCTGATTCTTTTTCAACCAACTGAGTACTTGAAATAACCACAGTACCAGAAATTAAAGCATTAATGTTTGATATATCAATCTTGCCAGTAGATGCAGCACCTCCTACGTGGAAAGTACGCATAGTAAGCTGTGTACCAGGCTCACCTACTGATTGAGCTGCTATTACGCCAGCAGCTTCGCCTATTGAGACTATATAACCAGTAGATAAATCCCTGCCGTAACAACTTACACATACACCATTTAAAGATTCACACATTAAAGGTGATCTTATTATTGCCGAATCAATACCAGCCTCTAATAATATATCAACTTCTTTTTCAGAAATTAATGTATTTCTCTTTAAAAGCAATTCACCATTCCGTAAATCAAAAATGTCTTCAGCTAAAACACGCCCCAAGGTAAATTCATCAATTCCCGCAACTACAACACCACCACTAATAATCTCTTGAACTTTTAATCCTTTTGTGGTGCTACAATCATATTCACAAACAACACAATCTTGTGCAACGTCTACTAATCTTCTGGTAAGATAACCGGAGTTTGCTGTTTTTAATGCAGTATCTGCCAATCCTTTACGCGCACCATGAGTAGAATAATAGTATTCAAAACCATTTAATCCTTCTCTAAAATTTGCAATAATTGGCGTCTCAATAATTTCACCAGAAGGCTTAGCCATTAAACCACGCATACCAGCTAACTGTTTAATTTGAGCAGGAGAACCTCTTGCACCAGATTCTGCCATCATATAAATAGAATTTAAACTTTTAACAGTTCCATTTGACAATGAAATTCCCTTCATCATATCATCTGCTACTTTATCTGTGCAACGAGACCAAGTTTCAATAACTTTATTATAACTTTCAGATTTAGTTATCAAGCCATCTTGATATTGAGATGAGAACATTTTAACTTCCTGATAAGCTGCATCAACATGATAACTCTTTGTATCAGGTATTTTCATATCATCTTTGCCAAAAGAAATACCTGATTGTGTAGCATATTTGAATCCCATCTCTTTTAATTTATCTGAGAAAACAACTGTAGTATTTTGACCACAATTACGATACACCATATCAACTAAATTTGTAATATTTTTAGTATTCATTACATCATTAATAATACTAAATTTAATATTAGAATTTTCTGGTATTGCATCATAGAGAATAAAACGTCCAGCCGTTGTTTTTTCTATGCTATAACTTTTATCATCTTTATATTTACTAGGAACACGACATCTAATCGGACTGTGTAAACTAATTATCTTATCTTCCAATGCATATAAAATTTCATTCAAATCAAGATAGGTAGATATATAGATCTCATCATTACCGTCTGTATTATCGCTTTCCTCTTCATCATCCATTAAACTTAGATAATATAAACCAAGAACAATATCTTTTGATGGAATAATAATAGGCTTACCATTTGATGGTCCTAAAATATTATTTACAGACATCATCAATACTCTACTTTCAATCTGTGCTTCCAGAGATAAAGGCAAGTGTACAGCCATCTGATCACCATCAAAATCAGCATTAAATGCAGAGCAAACTAATGGATGTAATTGAATTGCATTTCCTTCAATTAAAATAGGTTCAAAAGCCTGAATACCTAGTCTATGAAGAGTTGGAGCTCTATTTAATAAAACTAAATGCTCATGAATAACTTTCTCTAAAACATCCCATATTGCAGGATCTTCGTTCTGTACCATTCTTTTAGCACTTTTAATTGTAGGAACCATCCCATATAACTGTAGCTTAGAATAAATAAAAGGTTTAAACATTTCTAATGCCATAATTTTAGGCAGCCCACATTGATGCAATTTTAGCGAAGGACCAACAACAATTACAGAACGACCAGAAAAATCAACTCTTTTACCTAATAAATTTTGTCTAAAACGACCGTTTTTACCCTTTAAAGAATCAGTTAAAGATTTATATGCACGCTTGTTTGTAGATCTTAGCATTTTTCCTCGCCTACCATTGTCAAACAATGCATCAACCGCTTCTTGTAACAATCTTTTTTCACTAGAAAGCACCATCTCAAGCGCATTCATCCCAATTAAACTGTGCAACCTATTATTTCTATTTATAACATAGCGATATAAATCATTTTGATCAGATGATACAAAACGACCACCATCCAACATCATTAATGGCCTTAAATCAGGAGAAATAACAGGCAAAACATTCATAATCATATCTTGCGGATTATTTCCAGATTTTATAAAATCTTCAATCAATCTTAATCTTTTTATAATCTTTTTTCTTTTTATTTCCGATGATGTTATTTCTAAATCATTACGCAATGACTCACACAATTCTACAAGATTTAAATTAGCTAACATTGTTTGAATAGCAGGAGATCCTATTTTAGCTATAAAAGAATCTCTGCCATATTCTTTATATGCATTTACAAGCTCATGCTCCTCAAGTAAATCTCCAACATTAAAAGGAGATAAGCCAGAATCAATTACAATATGACATTCAAAATATAGAACTCTTTCAATATTTTTTAATGGTATATTTAATAATAAAGAAATTCTAGAAGGCAAGGATTTTAAAAACCAAATGTGAGATACAGGAGCTGCTAACTCAATATGCCCCATTCTCATTCTACGAACTCTGGATGAAGTAATTTCAACACCACACTTCTCGCATGTTGTACCTCGATATCTAGAGCCCCTATATTTTCCACATAAGCACTCATCATTTCTCAATGGCCCAAAAATCTTACAACAAAATAAACCACCATTTTCAGGCTTTAATGTACGATAATTGACAGTCTCTGGCTTTGTCACTTCGCCATAAGACATCGCTCTCACTTCATCTGCGCTGAGGATAAATATCCTCATGCTATCAAAATCACTGGTTGCAATACTATTAGAATTGATACTCATATAAATATAAAAAAATAAAGATAAGCTATTGCTTTTGGTTTTTATTTGAAATCAATCAAATTATTCATTTTTTATGACACTTGACGGCATATTAAAGTTTTTTTCAACATTGTTATCAGATGAAAATTCAACACCTATATTTAACGCTAAAAATTCACTTACCATCACATTAAATGACTCTGGAATACCGTAGTGAAAATTATAATCACCGGCTATAATAGACTCATAAACTCTAACCCTACCATCAACATCATCAGATTTAACAGTCAACATTTCTTGCAATGTGTGTGCAGCACCATGAGATTGTATTGCCCAACATTCCATTTCACCAAATCTCTGGCCTCCGAAATGCGCCTTACCACCTAGCGGCTGCTGAGTAATCAAACTATATGAACCAATAGATCGAGCATGTACTTTATTGTCAACAAGGTGATGCAATTTTAACATATATATAACGCCTACTGTAATAGGTCTATCAAATCTTTGACCAGTAATACCATCATATAAATATTCTTGACCTGTCGTATTGCAGCCAGCTAATTTGAGTAATCTATTAATTTCATCGTCCTTAGGTGATTCAAAAACAGATACAGCCATAGCTATACCTCTATCTGTTACAATAGAGCGTACAAAAGAAATTAATTTATCATCATTAATATTTTTAATATATGCATATGAAGAGCTATCATTAAGATATATTTCCAATAAAAAAGCTCGTAATTCAATAAAATCCACTGTATCCACATTGGAAATCATATCAGATAACTTTTTCGATAAATTATATGATGCCCATCCTAAATGTGTTTCTAGAATTTGACCAATATTCATTCTCGACGGCACACCTAATGAATTTAATACAATATCAACAGGTGTTCCATCGGCTAAATGTACCATATCTTCTCTAGGAACTATACGCGATACAACACCTTTATTGCCATGTCTGCCAGCCATTTTATCTCCAGGCTGAAGGGTGCGCTCAACAGCAATAAACACCTTAATAATAGCTAATACTCCCTGAGGTAAATCATCACTAGCACGCAAAGCGCCAATATCTTCATCAAATTCAGTATTAATATTTAATAAACGAGAATCCATAATACGCTTTAAAGACTGCAAGCTATCTTCACAATCTTTATTAAATATACCATGTATTAGCCAAATTTTATCTCTAGCTGCATCGCCAATATTTTTCCATTCATGAAAAGTATTAGCAATATCATCAATTGAAAAAATATGATCCTTTGGGTAACCAAAATGCGATACAAGTAATTTTTGTCCCTCTAATATAGAGACCAGTCCGTCATGTATATAACGCAACATTATCCTTTGATCATATTTTTTGCGCTCTTCTAATTTTTTAATTGATTGCTCTTGAATTAAGCGAAAACGACCGCCTTCTTCCATTCCGCGTCTTAAAAATATACGCACATCACTTACAGAACCAGACACCCCTGGCGGCAAATATAATGATGCATCTTTAACATCGATAGCCTTTTCATAAAAAATAGCACGCAATAATTTTTCCTCTGCAACTGCAGGCAATTCACTTTTAGGCGTAATTTTTCCAACAAGAACATCTCCTCCACTCAGATTAGAGCCAATACGAACTATGCCGTATTCATCTAAATGACCTAAGAATTCTTCACTTATAGAGGGGATTTCCCTAGTAATTTCCTCTGGCCCCAAGCGCGTATCCCTTAGCACACATTCAAATTCTTCAATATGTACTGAGCTAAACATAGAATCTGCAACAACTTTATCTGAAATAAGAATCGCATCTTCAAAATTATATCCATGCCATGGCATGAAGGCAACAATCATGTTACGACCTAAGGCCAATTCACCGCGATTTGTTGCAGCACCATCCGCGATAACCGCCCCTTTTTCAACATTTTGTCCAACATGGACTATTGGAACTTGATTTATACAAGTGTTATGATTGGTTTTTTGAAATTTTCGCAAAATATAACTATCAACGTCTAAATCATCAAATCTTTTGATAACTATAAAGTCTGCATCGACATAAACAACTGATCCACTATTTTTAGCAATAACAATTACTCCAGCACCTAATGCAACTAATTTCTCCATTCCAGTTCCAATAACTGGGTATTGAGGAAAAAGCAATGGAACCGCCTGTCTCTGCATATTTGATCCCATCAAAGCTCTATTGGCATCATCATTCTCCAAAAAAGGAATTAAAGAAGCAGCAATAGATACTATTTGTTTAGGTGAAACATCTCTATATGAAACATCATATTTAGAAGTCATTACAAAGTCGCCATCACGCCCCCTCCTACAATAAAGATTGTCATCAATCAAATAACCATCTTTATCAGTTATCGCATTTGATTGAGCAATAAAACAATTTGATTCTTCGATAGCTGAAAGATATTTAATTTTATTGGTAACTTGTGAGTCAATTATCTCAAAATAAGGAGTTTCAATAAATCCATATTTATCTATGCGAGCATAAGTTGCTAAACTACTAATAAGTCCTATATTTTGGCCTTCTGGAGTTTCGATTGGACATATACGACCATAATGACTAGGATGCACATCACGCACCTCAAATCCAGCTCTTTCCCTGGTAAGACCGCCTGGCCCCAATGCAGATATCCTCCTTTTATGTGTAACCTCAGATAATGGATTAGTTTGATCCATAAACTGAGATAAAGATGAAGAAACAAAAAATTCCTTGACTATTGCATTAAGAATTTTGGCATTAACAACATCATACGGAGTAACTGGGTCAGTATCAGTTACAGAAATATTCTCTACAACAACTTTTTTAATTTTTAACAATCCTATTCTAAATTGATTTTCAACAAATTCTCCAACAGATCTAACTCTTCTATTACTCAAATGATCAATATCATCGATATCAAATCTATTGTGCTTAATATTAATTAACTCTTTGATAACTGCGATTATATCATCTTTTCTCAAAATCTTATCATCATTTTTATCATCATTGATAAACAATAAAGAAAGACGTGCATTCATTTTTATCCTACCAACAGCGGATAAATCATATCTTGCTGAATCAAAGTATAGCGAATTAAATAAATTTGTAGCATTCTCT
>Ga0224501_10001444_pt1 | contig 18443 bp, 18 predicted proteins | sample SF_Oct11_sed_USG_4_FD_169105 | JGI IMG/M metagenome (GOLD analysis project Ga0224501, IMG submission 169105) | Sediment microbial communities from San Francisco Bay, California, United States - SF_Oct11_sed_USGS_8_1 | ecosystem: Environmental > Aquatic > Marine > Sediment | place: USA...
GTCGGCGGCACCGACGACTCCGTGACGCATCGGGGCAAGGTGGGCCTTCACATCGCCACCGGACATCCCGAGGAAACGGTGCTCGCCACGGTTGCGGGCCTTCTGGAGGGCGACGCGCGTCACGTTCTCCTCTTCTGCCGCACCGACGACCGCGCCGCGGATCTGGGTGACTACCTTACCCTTCATGGCTACATGGCGGGAGCGCCCGGAGACACCGACGTCCCCGTATGGCTCGCGGTGGAGGAGCTCGAAGCCCGGGAGGCCGCGGAAGGCGTTCCGGGCGTGGTGCCGGTCAGCGCGGACGTCCCCGCCGACCCCGACTCCCTCGACCGTCGCCATGGGAGAAGCGAAGCCGGAGAGGTCATCGTCCTTCCCCGGGAGGTGGAGCACTTCCGCAACATCGCCTTCCGGACCGGATACACGCTGGCGCGCCGGGCGGCTCCCGCGCCTTCCCGTGCGGTGGACGAAGTCGCCGCCCTCCGTGACGCCATCGAGAGAGCCGTCACCGAAGAGGACATCGCGCCCTACTTCCTGGTCCTGGAACCGCTCTTCGCCAAGCACGACCCCATGGCGGTGGCCGCGGCCGCGACGGCCCTGTTCCGTAGAAAGGCCCCTGTCGCCGCCACCGGGACGAGCACGTCTTCCGGTGCCTCCGAGAGGGACCCCGCCGCCGGACCCGCCCAGCAGGCCTGGGTACGGGTATTCCTGGGAGTCGGGAGCCGCGACGAGATCACACCACGGGATCTGGTGGGTGCCATCGCCGGCGAATCCGGGATCCGGGGGAACCAGGTGGGAAAGATCGAGATTCGCGATACCGTGACCATCGTGGAGATCGAGCAGTCCGTGGCGGAAAAGGTGATCCGCGCGGTGAACGGCACCACCATCAAGGGGCGGAGCGTCCGGGCCGACTACGACCGGCCCCGGGGCCGGGAGCCCCGGGACGGGGGAGGCAAACGTTCGGGGCCGCCCCCTCGCAAGAAGGATCCCAGGGGCCCGAGGTAGCCCGGAGACATGAAGAAGGGGCCGCGCCACCCGGTGGCGCGGCCCCTTTTTCACAGAACTCCGATACGATTACTTCACGCCATCCTTGAGCCCCTTGCCGGCGCGGAAACCGGGGGTCTTCGTAGCGGCGATCTGAATGGTCTGGCCGGTGCGGGGATTCCGTCCGGTCCGGGCCTTCCGCTCCTTCGCCTCGAAGGTACCGAATCCGGTGATCTGGACCCGATCCCCACGCTTCATGGCGGCAGCGATGATCCCACCGTCGGGGCCGAACAGGGCATCGATAGCCCGGGTCGCATCAGCCTTGGTCATACCAGCGCTGTCGGCGAGGGCGTCCACGAGATCGGACTTGTTCATCTGGCGACTCCTACTGTAAGGAAGAATGAGGGTGGAAATTTCGCGGCCTCCGCCGCCCTGGCTTCGGACCTGCACCCAGGATGACAGGTCCCCTTCCAGCAAAACTCTGTGTACCTGAAATGCCGCATGAAATCAGGTGTTTCCCGTCATGAACGACGACACAAGACCAAGGGTAAGCCCCCCCCACCGGAGCGTCAAGAGACTAGTAGCGTTCCCGACACCCACTCCATAGCTTCGGGGGTCCCCTCCACCCCACCCGTGTCCGCATGAACATCTTCGTCCGTCGCCTCGCCCTCACCCTCGTTGCGCTCGCCGCCCTCACCGTGGTGGGGACGACGGGTTTCATGCTCATCGAGGAGTGGGGATTTGCGGATAGCCTGTACATGTCGGTCATCACGCTCACCGCCGTGGGGTACTCGGAGGTCCACCCTCTCAGCGACTCGGGGCGGATCTTCACCATGCTCCTCCTCCTGGGGGGAATCACGTGGATGGGTCTCTGGTTCGCGAACCTGACCTCCCTCATCGTGGAGATGGACCTCAAGAACGTTCTTCGGAGACGCCGGGCCATGAAGGAAATCGAGAAGATGAAGGATCACGTCATCGTCTGCGGCGCCGGTCGCACCGGGAGACAGGTCATCCAGGAGCTCGAGACGATGACCGACTCCTACGTGGTCATCGAGAGGGACGCCGTGAGGGTGCGACAACTTCACGATCTGTTCCCGAAGGCCCACATCGTGGAAGGAGACGCGACCCACGACCACGTACTCCTGGAGGCGGGCCTCGGCCGTGCCAAGGGCCTCGTGACCTGTCTCAGCGCGGACACAGACAACCTGTTCGTCTGCCTTTCGGCCCGGGACATGGCGGGCGCCCTGACCATCGTTGCGCGAGCCTACGAGGAAGAAACGGTAGACAAGCTCTACAGAGCCGGAGCGGACCACGTGGTGAGCCCCAACGTGAGCAGCGCCATCCGCATGGCGTCCGTCCTTCTCAGGCCCTCGGTGGTCTCCTTTCTCGACATCGCGACACGCTCGTCGGATCTCTCCCTCAGGATGGAGGAAGCCACCATCGGCGAGGACTCCCCCATGGCGGGGAAGACCTTGATGGACGCCAAGATTCCCCAGGAGACGGGGCTCATCGTGATCGCGGTGAGGAAGGTGGGGCCGCGGAGACACGACTTCGTCTTCAACCCGGTGGCGGACACGCGCCTCGACGCGGGAGACGAGATCATCGTGCTGGGCAAGAAGGACCAGATCGACCGGCTCCGCCGGCACATCGGGAACTGAGCCGGGACATCCCCCGGAACGACACGCCGTCAGGCCGCCCGGCTCTCCTTCCGGTTCCGGAGCAGGGACAACACGAAGTACCCCACCGCCACCAGCAGGACCAGCTTGACCATCATCATCACGAGTCCCGCGGCCAGACCGAGCAGGGGGAGCAGGACGACCGCGAGCAGCTTGAGGGCCACCAGCCCGGCGATCCCCGCCACGGTGAATGTCGCAAACGATCTCATCGATCCCTCCAGAATGGTTCAGGCATTCCGGCGCCTGTGTGATCCGGCCCTACGCGTGGGCGCGCGGCGGGGTTTCACGGCAACGAGAAAGCCGGACCTCGCCGAAATGGGGGACCCGGCCGGAGGAAACGGAAGAGGGGAAGCTCGGGTGACGGCCTACTTGTACCGGTAGGTGACCCGTCCCCGGCTGAGATCATACGGAGACATCTCCACCTTCACCCGGTCGCCCTCGAGCACCCGGATGTAATTCTGGCGCATCTTTCCCGAGAGGTACGCCAGGATTTCGTGGCCGTTCTCCAGTTCGACACGGAACGTCGCGTTGGGCAAGACCTCCCGCACCGTCCCTTCGATTTCGATCGCGTCTTTCGCCAACTGCGCCTGCACGGATGAGGAAAGAACTCTGAAGCGCGCCTACCTTAACAGCCGTACGGCCCCCGTGGCAACCGGGGTATCACATCCGGAATCGGTAGCTGAGCTTCACGAACAGTCCGTCGGCCGTGGGCCGCATGTCCCGGAACCCGAACGCCTCCGGATCGTCCATTTCCCGGCTGTACCCGACGTAGAACACGGTCCCCGGAGAGGGTTCGTACGAGACCAGCGCCTCCAGGTGGATGTCGTGGACGTTCGCGCCCACCCGCGGGGCGCAGCCGGAGACGTCACACCACACCAGAGGGAACCCCAGAACGGGATCGAGGCGATCACCGCGCTCCTGTGACGAGTACTCGACGATCCCCCTCACGAAGAAGGCCCGGGAGAACTGATACTGGGCGCGCATGCGCGGAATGGTGGCCGTCGAATACCGGACCCCGTCACGCACCCGGTCCAGCGTGGTGTGGCGCAACCCCAGCTCCATGCGTAGCGCGCGGGTGGGGAAGAGATTGACGCTCATGTCCGCGGAGAAGGACTTCGCCGGCTCCACGGCCACCCGCCCGTTGAAGATGGGCTCTTCCTTCCAGGTGGCGCGGATGTTCCCACGCACCCGTTCCCAGTTGTTCAACCACAGCGAGAGCGTCGTGCCCCTCAACCCCTGGAAGAGGGACTGGTCGGGACGGAACGCGACGAGACTGCCGTCTCCCTGCTCCACGAACAGGCCTTCATACTGCTCGGGGAGGAAGGTGAATCCACCGAGCGTGTGGTTGCCCCACACGGTGATGTTGTTCCTGAAGGAGACGCGCATCCCACCCTGTGCCTGTCCCTCCTGGAGCCCTCCTCCGGACCAGAACCGGTCGTGGTCCCAGTATCCCTGGAGCTCCAGCGACGGACCCACCTGTTCGACGAGGCTCCCTCTGCGGCCGAACCAGTTGTACGACATACGCGACTGCACCTGCGTCTCGCCCACCCGCCGGAAGAAACCGCTTCCCGCGTCGAACCCGTCCTGCGAGTCCTCGATCTCGGCGTTGAACGAAAAGGTGCGCCCCGCCTGCTCGAAACGGGCGGACCACATCCGTCCCACCGATGTCGAGAGGGTATCGGCGTCGCGGCTCCGCGACTCGGCGCCCAACACGGTCAGGGTGTAGCGGCGCGCCATCACCAGGCGCACGTCTCCCCCCACCACCCGGTTGAACTCGCCCGAGGTCGGAGCGGTGCGGTCCGTGTAGACCGCGCCCACCGTGGAGGCGCCTCCGACGTCGCGGCGCACGCGTGCGATGTTCACCAGGACGTTCGGGTCGCGCAGGCCATCGGCGTCGGGGAACGCCTCATCGATGGCCCCAAGGTATCCGACGCTGAGGCTCCCCACCTTCCCGGTGAGCTTCGCACCGCCCACGGGGTTGGCGATGGAGCGGGTGTACACGAGCTGCTTCGGCATCCCGAAGATCTCGGTGCCCTCCAGGAAGAACGGTCGCTTCTCCTCGAAGTAGAGGTTGAACCGCTCGTTCACCTGGATCTGCCCGGCGTCGGCCTCCACCTGGCTGAAGTCGGGGTTGTAGGTGGCGTCCATGGTCAGGTTGGACGTCACCCCGTAGGTGAAGTTCATCCCGAAATCCCCCGTGGGATCCTCGCGCCGGAACGCCCCCTGGGCATCGTCGTACTCGCCGAAGCGGGTCCCCGTCAGCACGGGGTTGATCTCCATGAAGAGGCCGGGGTCCAGATTCCGGAGACCGGTGAGCTTCCCGGACTGCGCCAGCCGGTTGGCGATGTTCCCGGTGATGGGCGCCCACGACTCCTCGAATCCCGTGCGCTGGATCTTGCGGATCACCTGCAGCCCCCAGGACTGCACCTCGGTCTCGACGAAGCGCAGGCTCTTGAAGGGGATGCGCACCTCCATCTGGTATCCCCACTCCGTGATCTCCCCATCGGACTCCCAGAGGAAGTCGGGGTTGTCGTCGATGGGCGGTCCGTGCCCCCCCCTCCGTCCGGCGCTCCCGCCGCCCTCGTTCCAGATCCCGTCCTGCTGCACCCCCAGGGGGTTCACGGTGAAGACGTATGCCTTCCGCTGATCGTCGAAGGTGTCCAGGAGAAAGCGGACGTAGTCGTCGGAACGGTCGAACTCGTCCCGCTCCGCCATCGTGGCCCGGATCCCCGCCGTGTTGTCATCGTAGGCGCGAACGCCGAAGAAGATGGCGTCCCGGTCCACCAGCACCAGCACCTCCGTCCTCTGCGACTCGGTGGCTCCCTCGACGGGCTCGTACTGCGTGAAGGAGTGGAGGAGCGCCGCCGACTCCCACGCCGCGTCGTCCAGCACGCCGTCCACGCGGATCCCCGCGTGCTCCAGCGCGGGGGTCTCCACGCTGAGATCGCCGGCGGATCCGTCGTACTGTTTGGCGGGGTCGAGGCCGGTGGTGTCCGCCGCGAATCCCGTGAACGTCGATAGAACGAAGAGGGTCTTGGTGATCATGTACCGCTTCTATGGGGTTGAGCCGGGGGTAGCATTTCAAGATACAAGTATCGGGCGGGCGGGGAATACGTGATATTCCCGGCGCCCAACACCTCTAGGACATGCGGGCAACCCCTACTGTTGAGCCACGGCCTCCAGCCATGCCATCCAGACCCACGTTTTCCGCGGACCAAACGGCGCTGATCCGGTCGGCGTTGGGCGGGGAGGTTCCGCCCGTGTGTCCGTCCTGTTCCGTGCCCCTGGATTCGCGCCGCATCGATCCACGGCCCGACGTCTCCTACGTGCGGACCCGGATCTGGCTCTCCTGCTCCGTGTGCCGCCGCGCGGTGGTTCTCGATGCTCCGGACGCGGGGGCCGACCCCCTTCGCGACCGATGAGACCCCACCGCGCCCGCCACGGTGGAGCCCCTGTTGCCCAGCGGCGCCCCGTCCCCGAGGTTGGCACGACCCGAACAGGTCGGTCCCGGTTCCGGAACACGAGAGACTCCATGCACAGCCTTCGCCCACTCGCCTTCACGCTCGTCCTGATGACCGGGGCGGCTCCCGCGGCTTCCCAGTCCCGGGGATACCTCCCACGCCTCCTGGAGCTTCCGGCCTCGACGCGTGCCATGGCCCTCGGAGACTCCTACACCTTCGCCACCGGCCACGCCGACGCGGTCTTCTACCAGCCCGCGCTCATCCACGGCGCGAGCGGGTTCGGGCTGGACATCCAGTTGTGGAGCGGCGAGGCGACGTCGGCCGCGTTCTCGGCGGCGATGGAGAGAAAGGGAGGTACGGTGGCCATGGGCCTCGCGACTCTCCAGTACCGGACGGTCTCGGAGAGGGGATCGGACGTCCCCGGGGGGGGCGACCACCTCTTCTCCGAGGGCCCCGTGGCGGCCTCGGAGCGCGTCGCGTCCATCGGGTTCACCACGGAGACCTCCGGATTCCGCTTCGGCTTCGTGGGCAAGGTGGTGGAGGAACGCCTCGGCACCATGCGCAACTCGGCGTTGGGCGTCGACCTGGGCATGGCCACGGACGTGGGGCCCCTGGGGGTCTCCCTGGCGGTCCAGAACGTGGGGCACGGGATCTTCCTGGGTAGGGACTCCGTCTCCATGCCACGGCGCCTCACCCTGGGCGCCGGAGGGTACGGGATGGAGTTCGGTCCCCTGGACCTGGGCGCGTCCGCCGCGCTGAGCTACCGCGTCGACGGCGAGATCATCCCGTCCGGAGGGATCGAGGTGGGGTACTGGCCCGTCCAGGGACGGACCTTCATCGTGCGCATGGGGATGCGCCGCATCGTCGAAGGCGTGGCGAGTCCCTTCACCCTGGGATTCGCCTTCGAGCACGACGAACTGACCCTGGAGTGGACCCTGCAGGACTTCGAGGAGCTGGGCGAGCGCACCCACCGCCTCGGGATACGCTGGAAGTAGTCGCGGGCCGCTATCCCTCCACGCGAGCGGCAAGCCAGGCGGGGTGGAGCTTCGAGAAACCGATCCGGTCCACGACGACCTCACCGGCCACGGCGGCATCGAAGACGAAGCGCACCTCGACCAGGCGGTCCAACCGCAGGGACGGGTCCGCGCGGGTGAAGTCCTCCAGCGGGATGGAGTACGTCTGGGGGATGATCTCCCAGGGGTTCTGGAATCGCCCCTCTTCCCGATCGGCGCGGCGCATGACGTGCGTCTCCAATGGGCGGCGGATGGGTCCGTAGCGGCTCAGTCGCACGCTCGCCGCCCGCCCCGAAGCGTCCACCACCTGAACCGTGAGGTCCACCGGAGGCTTTTCCTCCTCCTCTTCCATCTCCTCGCCCCAGGGGCCGCGCAGGGGCCTCCGCGGTGGCGCCGGGGCCGTCGCCTCCGATGCGGCCGCGGCCGGATCCGCGCGAGGGCCGGGAAGGGTGTTGGTGGGCGCCAGGACGAAGTCCAGCGTGTGTCCACCCGTCACGGCCCATCCGCCGGAGAGCACCTCGGGGAGCGCCACGACGAACGCGGCGGGCGGGCCCATCCGCGTGGTGTCCTCGCCCGCGATGCGGTTGTTCCACCCCAGCCATACCGCCTGGTTCTCCTGCGACGCCGACGTGTTGTTGCGGTTGCTGGAGCGGAGTTCCAGGGTGCCTTCCTTCCAGACCGCCAGGGAGTCACCGCGCAGGCGTACCCCCGGCGCCGATCCCGTGGTGACGTCGATGTCCTCCTCGAAGTCGGCCAGCGGCCGGAACCCGCTCGTCTCGAACCGGGTGACGTACATCGTCCTGGGGAGCCACCCGCCGATCACCCGATGATCCCGGAAGATGGGGAGGTAGCGCACGTCTCCCCGGAGGATCACGTCGAGGAACGCGGACACGTAGATCTCGGCGAAACGGCGCTGGTCCTCCGCGGGGATGAGTCCCCTCAGGTCCAGGACGCGCCCGCTGCGCGGCCCGGCGTCGTGGCTCCCCCACACCGTGTTCCACTGGCCGTGGTTGGCCCGATAGACGTACACGGCCGACTTGAAATGGAAGTCCCCGTCGGTGAAGCGCAGCCGGTCGTACAGCCGGAGCCCGTGGAAGCTGGTGACGTCGCCGTCGTGGGAACCGTGGAAGGTGAGGTAGCTCACGTTCTCCATGACCACCTTGCGCCCCGTGGGCAGGTACTGCCCGTCCACCGGCGCGATGGACACGACCCCCTTGATGTCGAACCCGAAATCGAAGGCGAGAGACGCGTCGTCGGGGTAGTGGCTCAGCGGATTGAAGGCCACCGCGTTGGCCACGGCCTCCCCTCCCCGTGAGTGGCCGATGAGCGCGATGTTCCCCATGTCCACCTTGCCGTGGAAGGGGTTCCCCTCCTCTTCGCTGAATCCGCGGAATGCCTCGAGGTGCTTCAGGAGGAGCCACCCCCGACCGTCGTTCTCCCCCCGGATCCCTCCGTTGATGAAGTTCTCGTCCACGCTCGCCAGGATGTATCCGCGGGACGCGAGGAGTTCCCCGAGATAGTCGTAGCCGGGATCGGAGAAGTCCTTCATGTCGTGGTTCCCGTGCACCACCAGCACCAGCGGGAAGGGCCCCGGTCCCTCGGGATACCAGACCCGGGCATTGAGGGGAAACTCCTCCGGCGTGAAGCCCCAGTAGGCGTTCCGCTCCTTCGCCGACTCCCCCAGCTCCACCAGCTTCGACGCGTCCACCACGCCGGTCACGATGGCCACCGAGTCCCGGTACTCGGGCCTGCGCAGGTCGGAGCCGCTCCCGTAGTACAGGGTGCGGACGGCGTACGGGCCCCGGACCCCCGGATCCGGCGCGTCCAGCACCTGGTGTACGAGGACGCGATCCGCGTCGACGGGAGTGAGGCGCAGCGTGCCGTGACACGCCAGCGAAACGAGGCAGAGCAGTGGCGCCGCCAGTCGTGCAAAGGTGGGAGCGTTCATGGGCGACACGGTACACCGCCACCCTGCAGGGTGGCAAACCCGGAGGTCCGTGGCTAACGTCGCATACGCTTTCGGACGAACCTCATTCGGGGGAGTGCGTACCCCCGATGATCATCCATCGAGGACACCCATGGCCAACGCCACCGTCACGTTCCAGACCAATCACGGCACCTTCACCGCCGAACTGTTCGAAGATCTCGCCCCCAAGACCACGGGGAACTTCCGCAAGCTAGCGGAAGAGGGATACTACGACGGCGTGATCTTCCACCGTGTCATCCCCGACTTCATGATCCAGGGTGGAGATCCCACGGGCACCGGACGGGGCGGGCCCGGCTACAACATCCCCGACGAGTTCGGCGAAGGGCTGCGCCACGACACGCCCGGCCTCCTCTCCATGGCCAACGCCGGCCCCAACACCGGGGGCTCCCAGTTCTTCGTGACCCTGGTGCCGACCCCGTGGCTCGACAGGAAGCACGCCATCTTCGGGAAGGTGATTTCCGGGATGGACGTGGTGGAGGCCATCGGCGCCACGAAGACCGGACCCGGAGACCGCCCCGTGGAGGACGTGGTCATGGAGAAGGTCACCGTGTCGGCGGGCGGGTGAGGCGACTCCGCTTCACGCGGCCTCCCCTCGGGCGGGCCCTGGTCGGCGGCGCGGCACTCGTCCTCGCCGCCTTCCCCGGATCGCTCCGGGGCCAGGGCCCGTACGTGTCCACCCAGCAGATGCTGGCACTCCCGCCCCTCCCCTTCGACACACTCGTCTCCTACGGCCCGACCGCACGGAACTTCGGTGAGTTGAGGCTTCCCGACCGGGAGGGGCCCCATCCGGTGGCCGTCCTCATCCACGGAGGCTGCTGGCTTTCCATCGCCGACAACGACTACATGGACCGCCTGGCGGCGGCCATCACCGACGCCGGGTGGGCCACCTGGAACCTGGAGTTCCGGACCATCGACCAGCCGGGCGGAGCCTGGCCGGGGATCTTCCAGGACGTGGCCGCGGGCACGGACTTCCTGGAGACCATCGCCAACGAGTTCGACCTGGACCTCCGGCGGGTCGTGACGGTGGGCCACTCCTCCGGGGGGCAACTGGCGCTCTGGCTGGCCGCCCGCGGCGAGATCGACGAGCGAGCGGAGCTGTACTCCAACGAGCCTCTGCGCATCCGGGGTGCCGTGAGCCTGGCGGGGATCGCCGACATCGACGGCTTCTTCGCGATGACGGATCGCGCCTGCGGCGACACCCCGGTACGCCTTCTGGGCGGCCTCCCTCTGGACAGCGTCCCGGAGCGCCTCGCCCAGGTGTCTCCCGTGGAGCTTCTCCCCACGCGGACGCCCCAGCTCCTCATCTCCGGACAGGACGACCGCACCGTGCCCCCCTCGCACGTCCAGGCGTACTTCGCCGCGGCCAGGGGGAAGAAGCAGAACGTCCAGTACTCGTCGATCCCGGACGCGGGTCACTTCGAGGTCGTGGCTCCCTGGACCCGTTCCTGGGACGACGTCTGGGCGGTCCTCGGACCCTTCCTGGAAACGTTCGGGCGCGGACAGCGGGCGGACTACGTCTCGCCGCTCAAGGCCGCGCCCGCCGAACTGGCTCCACCGCCGGGCCGGACACGGCGCCGGGGAGGATGACCCCCCTCACCGACTGGTGAGGGTGATCTCCGTGTCGTCCGCCAGCTTCAGGGTGACCCACCGGTTCGTGGTGTTGCATCCCGGGCAGATGGCCAACTCCTCCGTCAGGACCTCCAGGTCCTGGATCTGTGCGCACCCTTCGCATCGTGCGTGAACCGTCTTGAACGCTTCGTCGTTGAGGTGGCTCTTGGCCAGGCGGACACCCATCACGACGCCCGGTCGCCCGGTGGCCGGGCACTTCCCGCCCGAGCATGCCTCCTTGAAGTCGAGGCATACCACTTCGGCGCCGTCCTTCAGGTTGGCCTGCCCGTCGTGGGGCGGCGGATCGGTGAAGGCGAGCCGGACCTGATGGCCGCAGCCGGAACAATAGGCGATGTCAGTGTTCATCTTCTTCGGTCCTCCCCTCCGCGGCGGCTCTGTGGTACTCGTCGAGGTTCTTCTCCATCTGCTCCGTGGGGAGCGCGAAGAGCGGGCACAACGCGCCCGTGCACGTCTCACCGTACTCGAGGCACACGATGGCTTCCGGGTCCGCCTGCTCCGGGCTGGGCCACGACCGAGCCTCCTTCCGGACCACCACGTTCACCGGCCGATCACAGGCCGAACAGTACGCGGTACGTGTCTCCATGGCTCCCCTCCCCATTCAGATGCTGTGAACGACCCGTGTGCCCGGGGCCACCCGGCGGATGGTCTCCGCCAGGAGCCCCGTCCCTCCCACGAACCCGGTGGTGGCGGCGGCGTCGGCGGCCATGCAGGTGGACGCGACGACGGTAAGGCTCTGTAGCCCGGAGCGGGAAGGCCCTCCCTCCCGCGCGTCCATGAGGTGGTGGTAACGGCGACCGCCATGCTGGAAGAAGCGCAGGTAGTCGCCCGAGGTGGCCACGGCCTCATCGGAGAGCTCCACGGTGTGCACGATGGTCTCGGCGGATCCCGGCGAACGGACACCCACCCGCCAGGGCCGGTCTCCCTCTCCCACACCCATCGCCACCAGGTCGCCTCCCACGTTCACGAGGGCGTCGAACACGCCCTGGTCGCGGAGCGCCCGGGCCGCCATGTCCACCCCGAAGCCCTTGGCGATCCCACCCAGGTCCACCGCGGACCCCACCTCGTGGAGCGCCACGCGGGCGGCCGCGTGGCCACTCACCACCTCCAGAGCCTGGTAGGGGCGACTTCCGGCCATCCGCGCCACGTCCTCGGGTGCGGGCGGCTCACGACGCTCCGCCACGTTCCAGAGGCGCGACACGCCACCCAGGCAGGGGTCGAACGCCCCCTCCGACGCCCGCGCCCACGCCAGCGCCTCCGCCAACACTTCCCCGGTGTCCAGCGACACGTCGGCGAAGCCTCCTCCGGCCCGGGCGTTGATCCGCCCCACCGAGGAGTCCTCGCGGTAGAAGCTCATCTCCCGTTCCACTCGCCGCAGCTCGGCCAGGGCAGCGTCGATGGCCCGCTGTGCCCAGGACTCGTCGCGGTGGCGCACCGCCACGTCGGCGATGGTCCCCATGACCGGGATCTGCCGCCGCACCAGATGCTCACCACCCCGCATGGAGCGGGGGAGCGTCGCCACCGCCAGGGCGCCGATCCCCAGCGCGAGGAAGTCCCGTCTGCCGGGATGCCGGATCCCGTTGCTCATCTCTCTCTCCCTGGTTCTTCATGCGAATCCACCGCCGGCCCGCCGTCCAGCGCGCACGATCCGCCGCATTCTCCACCACCCTCCCCACCGTGACATCCGTGGCACCCGTGCCCGTCCGCGGGGCGCGCCACGCCGAACATCACGAAGAGCCCCGCCATGAACGCCATGGCCGCCACCGCGCCCGTCATCGCTCCTTCTCCTCGCCGATCATGAGCTGAACAGCCCCGCGAAGCCCATGAAGGCCAGCGAGAGGCTCCCCGCCAGGATCAGCACCAATCCCATCCCCCGCGCCATGGCCGGCACGTCCGCCAGCTCCGTCTGCTCGCGGATGGAAGCCATGAGCACCAGCGCCAGCGTCAGCCCCAGCCCCGCGCCCACGGCGAAGAAGAGTCCCTCCAGGAACCCGTATCCGCGGTTCGTCTGGAAGATGGCCAGGCCGAGGATGGCGCAGTTGGTGGTGATGAGGGGGAGGAAGATCCCCAGCTCCCGGAAGAGCGCGGGGCTCACCTTCTTGATCACCGTCTCCACGATCTGCACCAGCGACGCGATGACCACGATGAACGAGATCAGGCGCAGATAGGGCGCGTAGGGGAGGACGAAGGCGTTGAGGAACGACGCCACCACCGAGGTGATGGTGAGGACGAAGATGTTCGCGCCCCCCATGCGCAGCGCCGTGGACACCCTCCCCGATACCCCCATGAAGGGACACAGCCCCAGGAAGAGGACCAGGGTGAAGTTGTTCACCAGCATGGCCGAGATCAGGATCCAGAACAGGTCGGTCATGCCGCCTCCTCCACCTCGGTGGTCACCCCGTGGGGCCACCGCCGCGGACGTACCTGCTGGGCCTTCCGCTCCTTCCACCATCCGAATCCCAACAGGATGAAGCCCAGGGTGAAGAAGCCGCCCGGGGGAAGGATCATGATGATCCACGGCTCGAAGTCGGGGCCGAACACCGGAACACCCAGGAACGACCCGTTGCCCAGAAGCTCCCTCACCGACCCCATGATCACGAGGGCGATGAGGAATCCCGCCCCCGTCCCCGCCGCGTCCAGGACGGCCCGCCCCACCGGGTACTTGGAAGCGAAGGCCTCCTGCCTTCCCAGGATCATGCAGTTGACCACGATGAGGGCGATGAACGCCCCCAGCGCCTTGTGGATCTCCGGGACCACGGCGTTGAGCACCAGATCGGCGATGGTCACGAAGGTGGCGATGATCAGGATGTAGGCGCTGATCCGGACCTCCTTCGGGATCCACTTCTTCAGAAGGGACACGAGCACGCTGGATCCCAGGAGGACGAAGAAGGTGGCCAGCCCCATGGCCAGGCTGTTCTCCACCGAATTGGTCACCGCCAGCGCCGGGCAGAGCCCCAGGAGCTGGATCAGGACCGGGTTCTCCTTCCAGATCCCGCGCACGAGATCCTGTCGGGGGGTGGTAGCCTTCATGACCCCTCCTCTCCCTCGGGAAGCGGCCGGGACGCCCAGTACGCGGTCATGGCCTCTCCGATGGCCTCCAACCTGTGGTTGATGATGTCGATGACGGCCCGCGACGAGATGGTGGCTCCGGTGATCATGACCACCTCGGCATCCAACCCCGACCCCTGTCCCTTCTTCACGCCGACGATGGGTGAGGCCACACCGGAGAACGCCGCCACGAAGACGGAGTCCTTCTCGATCTTGTCGCCCAGCCCGGGCGTCTCCTTGCTCTCCAGCACCTTCATCCCCAGCACGTTCCCGGTGGCCGGGTCGTATCCGAACAGCACGCGGATCACGTCCTGGAAGCCGGGCTCGGCGGCGGCCACGGCGATCCCCACCGCTCCGCCGTCGGCGCCGTACCCCACGTACACGCGGTCCATGGAAGCGGTGTCGCCCCGGGGTGCGGCCGTGAAGGCGCCGTCCTCCAGGAAGATCGTCTCGTACCGCTCCGGACCGCCCAGCACTTCGGTGACCGCCTCCGCCAGAACCTTGGCCTGGTAGATCTCGATGCGGGGCTGGGCCCACTGGAAGACCAGGACGATGGCGAGACCCGCCAGGGCGCCCGCCACCGCCAGCGTTCCCACCAGCCGCACGGAAGACGCATCGGAGCCGGAGCCGACACCGCCGGAGGAGGCCGTTCCGGCCGGCTCCACCGCGCCCGCGCCCGCCCCATCCGAGGTTCCCGCCATGGGAAGCTTCCGTTCGCTCATGGTGCCGCCACCCCCCGTCCCGTCCCGAACACCCGGGGTTGCGTGGCCCGGTTGATGAACGGGACCATGGCGTTCATGAGGAGGATGGCGTACATGACGCCCTCGGGGAGTCCGCCCCAGAGGCGAATGAGCACCACCAGCGCTCCGATCCCGAGCCCGTAGAGCCACGCCCCCTTCGGGGTCGTGGGCGAGGTCACCATGTCCGTGGCCATGTACACCGCGCCCAGCATGAGCCCACCACTGAAGAGCATGAACACCGCTCCGGGATACTCCGGTGAGATCCAGTGGACGGTCTGCGAGAGGAGGGCCACGGTGGCGAAGATGGAGACCGGAATGCGCCAGTCCAGGTACTTCTTGAGGGCGAGGTAGGCGCCGCCCAGGAGGATCGCCACCGCCGCCGTCTCGCCCAGGGAGCCGCCCGTGGCGCCCAGGAACAGATCCAGCGGCGCCGTGCCGATCCCCTCGAACTTCATCTGCCCCAGCGGAGTCGCGCCCGTCACGAAAGGCTCGAGATCGGGGGACATGAAGGGGAGGGCGAAGTTGTCCCCGGCGAGTTGGAACCACCGCTCGGGAGCCGGCGGCCAGGTGGTGAGGCCCTCGGGAAAGGCCGCCTGGAGGAACGCACGGCCGATCAGCGCCGGATTGAACACGTTCTGCCCCAGACCCCCGAACACCATCTTCCCCAGCCCGATGGCGATGATTCCCCCCAGCAGAGCCATCCAGAGGGGGATCCCCGCCGGCAGGGTCAGTCCCAGGAGGAGGCCCGTGATGGCCGCCGAGCCGTCGCGCAGCGTCCCCCCGGGCCCGAGCACGCGTTCCGTCCCCACCGCTCCCAGCGTGGCCACCGTGATCACCAGGAGGGCGCTGACCCCGAAGTACCAGCTCGCCGCCACGACCACCGGGACCAGGCTCCCCACCACCGACCACATGATACGCGGTGTGGAGTCGGGCCCCTTGATGTGGGGTGACGCCGTGAGCTCGAAGCGCGGCCGATCCATCACGCCACCTTCGTGGTCTTGCGTTTACGCAGCGCGTTCTTGCTGAGTGCGAACATCTGCGACAGGGGGATGTTGGAGGGACACACGTAGGAGCACGATCCGCAGATCATGCAGTCCCCCAGGTGCAGGGACTCCATCTCGTCGTATCGCCCGGCCTGCGCCAGGATACCGAGTTGCGACGGATTCAGGAACACCGGACAGGCGTCGAGGCAATGTCCGCACTTGATGCATGGATACGTGACCTTGGGCTTCACCTGGTCGCGGGTGAGAACCACGATCCCCGTGGTCCCCTTGATGATGGGCGTGCGCATGTCGGGCTGCGACGTCCCCATCATGGGCCCCCCGAACACGATCTCCGCCGCGTCGTCGGTCAGGCCGCCGCAGTAGTCCAGGACGTCGCTGAGGAGCGTCCCCACGGGAACGATGAGATTCGACGGCCGCCCCACACCCTTCCCCGTCACCGTGACCACCCGCTCGATGAGAGGCTGGCCGGTCTCGAAGATCTCGGCGATGGTGGCGATGGACCCCACGTTCTGCACCACCGCGCCCACGTGCATGGGAAGCTTTCCGGAGGGAACCTCCTTACCCGTCACCACCTGGATGAGCATCTTCTCCGCGCCCTGGGGATATTTCACCACCAGGGGCTGGACGGTGACGTCCAGGTCCTCGGGGATGGTCTCCTGCAGGGCCGCGATGGCGTCGGGCTTGTTCCTCTCCACCCCGATCACGGCCCGCTTCACCCCCAGGCACTGCATCATGATGCGGATCCCGAAGTGCACGCGGTCGGGGTGCTCGGCCATGACCCGGTGATCGGTGGTCAGGTACGGCTCGCACTCCGCCCCGTTCACCAGGAGCCAGTCGATGGGGAGATCCGCCGGCGGCGAGAGCTTCACGTGGGTGGGGAACGCGGCCCCGCCCAGCCCCACCAGCCCAGCCTCCTGCACCGCCTTGCGTACCTCGTCGGCGCTCAATCCCTCCCACTTGGGGACCATGCGCGGACGGGGGATCTGCGGGGAGTGTGGGTCCACGTCGATGATGACCGTTTCGGCCATGGATCCATCGGGGTGGGGCCACCAGTCGATGTCCGCCACCGTCCCCGCGGCCGAGGCGTGGATGGGCACCGAGACGAAGCCGTCGGCCTCCGCGATCTTGTCGCCGCGCTCCACCCGGTCGCCCTTCTTGACCAGGCAGCGCGCCGGCTTCCCCGCGTGCTGGCGCAGCGGAAGCGCGATGCGGCGCATGAACGGCATGCGTCGGATGGGGATGTGCTCCGTCAACTCTTTCGAGTCGGGAGGGTGCACTCCGTGCCGGAATGTGAGCCCGAAGAGGTTCAACGAAGTCGTCCTTTTCGCCTGTTTTTCCTGACTGGAAGCTACTCTCACGGCGACTTCCGCGGATGTCGGGAGGATGAAGCGAGGTGCGGTGGGGATATTCCCCACCGTCCGTACGCTTGCCGTCCCATTCGCCAGCGGCTACCCTCGGCACCGTGAAACATCGAGGGTGCGGGCGGCTCGATCTCGAATGGAGGATGGTCATGGGCGGACAGCGTCGTTTCGGCAACAATCACACTCCGATCCTCTCCTGGGTCCTGCTGGCGGGGCTCATCGTGGCCGCTTCCCCGGGTATGGCGCAGGAACGGGGCGCCCCGGAGGGCGAATGGCGCACCTGGGGTGCCGACATGTGGAGCACCCGTTACTCCCCCCTGGACCAGATCGACGCGAGCAACTTCGCGGACCTCGAGGTGGCCTGGGTATGGCGGGGCGACAACTTCTCCCCGGGCCCCGATCCCCTACTGCGCGCGACCCCCATCTACGCCGAAGGGAAGCTCTTCAGCGTGGCGGGTTCGCGGCGGTCGGCGGTGGCCATCGACCCCGCCACGGGCGAGACGCTCTGGGTATTCCGCGAGCCCGAGACCAAGCGCTGGCGCGACTCCATGCGGCAGAACTACGGGAAGGGCGTGGCGTACGACGTGGTGGACGGGCGCGGCCGCATCTACCTCATCACCCCCGCGTTCTTCCTCTGGGCGCTGGACGCCGAGACCGGCCGCCCCGTGGAGGGCTTCGGCGACCACGGCGTGGTGGACCTCCTGGACGACCTGGGTCCCTGGCCCCACGACCGCGCGGAAGGGCTCCCTCCCGAGATCGGGTACATCACCAACTCCACGCCGCCCATCGTGGTGAACGGCGTGGTGGTGGTGGGGAATTCCCACGAGCAGGGGTACTACCAGACCCGCAAGGAGAACGTCCCGGGGAACATCCTCGCCTACGACGGGAAGACCGGGAATCACCTCTGGACCTTCAACGTCATCCCCCAGGAAGGTGAATTCGGGAACGACACCTGGGAGAACGACGCCTGGAAGTGGACCGGGAACGTCTCCACGTGGGCGCCCATGTCCGCCGACCCGGAGCTGGGGCTCGTCTACATCGCCACGGACCCGCCCACCATCGACTACTTCGGCGGCTTCCACCCCGGGAACAACCTCTTCTCCACTTCCATCGTGGCCCTGGATCTCGAGACCGGCGAGCGGCGCTGGCACTTCCAGACGGTGCACCACGACATCTGGAACTACGACAACCCGGCGGCACCCAACCTGGTGGACATCACCGTGGACGGACGCCCCATCAAGGCGCTGGTACAGACCACCAAGCAGAGCTTCGCCTACGTCCTGGACCGGGCAACGGGAGAGCCGGTGTGGCCCATAGAGGAGCGCCCGGTCCCCCAGTCCGATGTCCCCGGTGAGCACACCTCACCCACCCAGCCCTTCCCCACCCGCCCGGCGGCGTACGAGATGCAGGGGCTGACCAAGGACGACCTCATCGACTTCACGCCCGCACTGCGCGCCGAAGCCGAGGAGATCCTCTCCCACTACCGGTACGGTCCCCTCTTCACCCCGCCCTCCATCCAGGGAGCGCCCGACGGAACGGAAGCGGC
>Ga0224501_10001445_pt1 | contig 18443 bp, 9 predicted proteins | sample SF_Oct11_sed_USG_4_FD_169105 | JGI IMG/M metagenome (GOLD analysis project Ga0224501, IMG submission 169105) | Sediment microbial communities from San Francisco Bay, California, United States - SF_Oct11_sed_USGS_8_1 | ecosystem: Environmental > Aquatic > Marine > Sediment | place: USA...
CTCTACCCTCTACCCTCTACCCTCTACCCTCTACCCTCTACCCTCTACCCTCTACCCTATACCCTCTACCCTCTACCCTTTACCCTCTACCCGTACCCTCTAATTCGGCACGACTTTGTTTTTAAACTGAAATACCCTGCTGCTGTTGAATATATTATGCATAGTCAGAGCACTCAGTACTTAGATAAGCATTGCAATTGCAGTAAAATAAACTACTTGTGTAGTGAATATTGCCACTGACCTGCATAATTTCTCCATTCCACCATGTTTATGATTTGTCTCCACCTATGCTCACAGATCCATCCGTTCTGACAGCTTCCCTGCCCTGGTGAGTTATCTGGCGGACCGGTCCAATCCTCAGTAAACCCATAACTGCTCATAATCCTGGGTACACCATATGGCCAGGAGAGCATAAATGCAGCGGCCATCTTATAGGCCTGTAACAAGGAGGATGATTGTTTTAGTGATCCAAATCAGGTTCAAACTAAATTTCTGCTTCAGATGTCCTGATTGACACACCAAAATAGAATAGAAAAACATGGTCAGTGAGACATTTCATTATTATTACCAAAAAAACATGAATCTTTTGAGGTTTCCAAAACCACATAATGGATTAACCGGAAGCAAACAACTCCGAAGTGTAAGGTTTTAATTGATGTACATTAGCTACATAAGGAGTTGATCAGTCAAATATGATGCGCGTAATATCTAAGGATGGGTAACTTATAATGTGCACCTTGAACAAAGTAATTGAAGTTCTGTGTTCATCTTATTAACTTTTGGTTACATACATGAAAACGTTATGTCTACCTAATTGGTGTTTTGAAATAATTTGCTTTTAAATCGGTTTAAATCGGACTGACTTTTAAAATAAAAGATCCAAGCAATTTGAGGTAGAAATGCTACCCAATGATTATGTTCACTCAGATTGCTAACATGTAGGGATGAGATCATACCCCAGAGTTCTTGTGAGTAATCACTCCACCACCTCCTCCATGGCCTCTTTGGTTGTCATGATTATCAACGAACACGAGAGCTTTATCACTAGCGAGCATCCCCCATGAACTGCCAAATGACTGTAGGTGAGCCAACTGGGTCGACCCAGATTTAAAAAGTTCTGCAAGCTTCAGTCCTGTAAAGGATGAGGCAGAAAGACTAGTCACATACTTGCTGTGAAAAAAATATTATTTAGAATAATTTGTAGTTTCTTATGCAGCAACCCTTGAAGTGAAGTACAGTTTAGTTGAATATTACTATTAGACCGGGATTTTTTTTATTAAGTCGCTTGTCATAATTATGTAGGCTGTCTTAAGCACATGATAGCACCAATGGCACCACTATTCTATAAAGTTTATGAACCATTCTCAAGTTATTGAGGATTAATGCACGGTTGAAATGCCTGTATGAAACTGCGTATATAGTATATGTTTTATAAACAGGGGCACCGTCTGTACCTTCCAGTGGTCAAGTCGAATTCATAGAGCAAAATTTCCATCCTTCGTCATGGAATTGAATTATTGCTATATTATGCCATAGGGATTAGAATCTTTAAATTCTATGTGGACATCACTGCTATTATTAATTATAGGTGAATGCATGAGTCCTATAACTGTGCACTTGGTATGCTGTTTCATTAAATAATATACCCTGTAGGCCTATGTCTGCCCCGACAGTAAAAAAAGGACGAGCAGCATCGCATTTACAAGAAAAGTAGCCACCCCCCCAGCTTATCAGAATTCCCAAGTAGATTAATTTCAAATAAGTTCATGTTGGTGCAGTTTGCCACTAGGGACCATCTGTAGGTAAACATCATGGATACTGTACAAACTGAACTGCCACGGTGAGTGAATAGCATGCAAACTTGCAGCAATATGAGAAAGTCTGACTTACCATATTTAAATTCAGTAACCTGGCCAATATGAGTGTAATCTGTGGCTTTGATGGGCTCGCTACCATAGAGGTCAATTACCTCTTGGAAAACATATGGCCTTGATCCGAAGATAGTATCTCTTGTCATGTCCAATGTAGCTGTAATGTCGCCTGGCCACATGTGTTTAGCTGCATCTATTCTGTAACCTGTCATACACCAACGTGAGACACAATGGGCACAGATCTACCAGAGTTAGTATAGAGCCGTAGGTATTGAATAGACAGGAATTTTCCCATCTTACCCCAATAACTAGAACATTGAGGTTTACTTCCTGATCTGATGTCGGAAATATGAAACAAGCAAGGTTCCATAGAATGAGCCCTAGGCCTCTGTAAGTTAGGTTCTATAGGATAGGCCTCTATAGGCTAGAGGTCTATAAGTAGGTACTCTATAGACTAGGGCTTTATAGGTGAGGGCTCTATAGCAGCAGATAGAATGTTAGAATATTAATTTGGTTTTGACCATACCATCGATTCCTATTTCCAGCATATCATTGAAGAAGTCTGCAATCTTTTGTCTCACATATTGACTACCGCCAGCCAAGTCTAACAAGCCGAGTAGTCTACAGTTTCTCACTTGGTTTGCATCACCGTAATTCTCAATATTCCCACTGCTAGTGGAGCACTGCTGTCCAAAATCATTTCTGCCGTACGGAACTCCTGAAAACTGCATCTCCTATAATGAGATATCAGTGATCTTTATGAGCCAAGTGAGAGGTAGTCTTCACAGTCAGATATACCACCTCTCCACCAACTTTGAGCTCGTCGAGGCATTGAATGTTCACAAACACAGTGTCAACCGTAAAAAAGTGACAAATAGCTAATGGTGATCTGTTTTGATTGAACCCGTATTGAACCGAATGCTTTTATTCGTTGCATATTTGTCGATGAACCAACCACCTGTCACAAAAGTTTCTTGGATACCAATGTATCCAGACGTGACAGCGAGCGCTCTGCCCAGTGGACCTTCTGCTTAAGTCAGCGAAGCTTAAAAATAGGGGATAGAATACTAAAGAGTCTGTTAGGCACCCTCTCTAGTCTGAAGTTCATTTAAAACAAATGGGTGAAGATCATTGGGGAGTGTACGCAGACATAGCGCTCAATCAAGTAAGCAAGGCTCTAACCGAAACCGAAAAGAGAGCTATCTACTCTAGGTCAAACTTGGTAAACGAATCGGATATAGACCCTTGTTATATCTCATATTAGGTAACACTAGACTATTCAATTTTCCGGCCTACTAAACGTCCAAAAATTTCACGGTTGATTTTTCAAATCATTAACCAGCACTCAGATTGATTTAATCAGTCGCGGAAATTTTTTTCCTACTTTTTAAGCTGGCAGAACCAATAGGGGTTCTAAACTGAAGGTGATCAAAATAGCAGTGCAGGTTACTTTGACCCGTTTAATTGTGTCCCTTCAGAAAGCGCCTGAAATCGGAGAAAAAATCTGCAAGGGGTTATTCATGATTACAGTTGTCATCCTCAACGAGCCCAGTTACAGACCAAGGGAACCACCAAAGTGAAACCGAGTCCTACACAGACCGCTTTCATAGACTGCACTGTCCGTTTCATTCAGTCGACCGGAAATATTTTTGTTTTCTAACCATAGCTATAAGGCAGTGGTTTTGATCGTACAGGTGTGACCTGGAATACCACAAACCTAGCCTCAACCTTGACAGGAATTATACACCAGTTTTCAAGGCAGTAACTGTACTATTTCTGTTATGCAAGGGCCCAAGACACCCATTCAAACCAGTGACACATGTCATTGCTTTAACTTACTTGTGTGTTGTAATAGCTGCCACCACTTCCATGTCCTGAACCGGAATCAATGCCTGCCATGTGGTTAACAACAGCATCAATGTAAATCCTGCGAGTTATAAGAAATCCTATCATTAACGGTGTGCGCTAGTGTGTTGGCCTTTAAATTAAATTCACAGAATACAATTCAATGATTATTCCGGTACAAAAATTCATTCCAAATCAAATTTATAGTTTGGCTGGGAGCCTAACAGCTGAAAGATATGAAAGACTATCTGCATTTTGTTGTAGCAAAAAAGCATAATTTAGGCAAATGTCAAGATGAAAAAATCGGTGAAAAAGATGCAAGCATTCAGTGTAAAGGTTAGCAGCTGAAATAAAGCGACTTATATATCTAGGAAGTCATGCGTATGAGGATAATTACTGCCTAAATGAGATCATAGCTCCTGTGGTAATAGGTCGAGGCTGGGTTAATCTATGAGAAGAGAACAACTGCGGTATATGGGGGATGATTCCAATAAAAATAAACTAAGGTTGGTTAACATTTAGTGTCATTTTGCAGACAGTCTGCTATCTCATCCTCATATTTTCCCAAGACTTTTCCAGCAAAACATAACTCCACAATGTTTGCCGTCATGCAGTAATATTTAGCTAATAAACCATCCATATGGCCGCCATTGGCTAACCGCGACTCTATGGGCTGCCGGCCATATTGACTATCAAACCTATAATACTCCCCCTTTACATTTTAACCAATATGTGGATCCAAGACCTAATGATGTAATAATGGGGCACTCCTGGCTACCCAGTATGTGCAGTCTGTATGACTCCCTACCTCACTCCAACACTGTTACATCGATCGACCATGTCTATGAATTCCTGCCGGGAGCCGGATCTGCTGTCTAGCTTGTAGCTAATTGGTTGATATCTCTCCCACCATGGCCGATTAGGACTGGTCACTATCCTGTGTTCGTTGGGTGGCGAGACCTACCAAAGAGTAGTAATAGAGCGACTACTCAAGTGCAAGAGAAAACACTTGAAAAGCTGGACAAGCTTTTATCTACATTTACGTACTTCACATGATATAATCTGCATAATTTTCAGACCTACACAGAAAAACCAACCGACATCCCTTCCTGAAACTACTTAACTGAATTTTTCATGAGTTGAAGGCTGTAATAAGCGGTCACATTGATGATAGCTCAAATCCGGAGACCATGTGGGTACTGATACAAGACTGTATCTGGGAATGCACCTCAGTATATGAAAGATATGATCAGACCTTCCCCAACATCGGTTTATTACACTATCAGAAGGATTATGAGACATTCTTTTAATTGATGCTCCTAGGACACCCAACGGGACTGGGGATTCTACCTTTAGTGCAACAGCCCCTCAACTCTGGAATAGTTTTATCATGATCTAGTAAACACGATCAGTTTACACACTTTAAAAACTATTGTTTCGTACTCATTTTTGACAGCAGTTTTGTTTTTGGGCGTTAGGCTGGATTTTGTCCTGGACGGCCTACTGGACACTATTTCCTTGTACTTGATTTTGTTTGACAGAATGCACCTCTTATTTCCATGGACCTATGAAAACTTCTCAAATCAAACACTGTATTGGGATTTAGTATTCAGAGTAGTGTGTACCTAATGTTACATGATGCAATCGCTATCAATAGTCTTCCAAGCTATTTTTTGATAATATGCCTTGTTTCATAGCTTGAGAATTGACAGCAAGACCCTACAGTCACTTGATTTTTTCATTGCGGTGTAACTATTCACAGTGAGCCAACCAAGGACTGTATATGACCCCATTTTGGTCGATAATAAAATTTACCAAGGTTTCCTTTTAAATCAACTTTTTTCTCACACTGTTTTTAATTTTTCAACCATTGTTTAGTGCAGGCACTAATGTAGTTTTAATTACTACGATTCTATATAACTATATAGTCCAGCCACCAGGTAACAGCGGTCTGGCTCTGAGTTCTGAGAGGATTCTAGCTTGTGGTTTTTGAAAGGATAGGATAGAGTGCCATGGGTTACATAATCAGCATGGTAGCAAATCTATTCTAATCAGCGTGCTGATCCGCTTAATACTAACCTGAACACCACAAAATCCTTTAGGTCCAAGAACTTTCTCACACTCTTGAGCAATGTCACTCCACTTCCACTCAAACAGATGAACTATGACCTGACCATCTCTGCCGGGGTCACAATATGGTTGAAACTGAGCCGCCGCACCAGAAAGCAGCACCAAAGCCAGCAGGGTCGACATCGCGTGAGCGGTAAATAACCCGTACGCACGAGTACTTCTCAGATTTTATATAGTCTCATACCTGAGGTACTTAAATATCAAGTGTTCTCACTGATCTTAAAGGTAAGAGTTGATGCCCAGGTAGAAGGACTATCTATGAAGAGGCCTTACAGCCCTTCAGTATGGCGCAATATGCCATACATGTAATTTTATCAGCGCAGTGGATGTTGTATTTGTTTCTTGAATGACCCTCTTAATACTGGGAATATAACATATGGAAGAACATCAAATTATCTTGTGTCCTGTGCCCTGGTCGCACGCGAGTCTGAAATTTTTTTAGCAGGAGATGCACTGGTTCATTTTGTGTAACTTTTGTAGACTTCATAACTCCTGGTCCCTCCATTAAGTCATTGGTTATGTTGAGACTCTAATTGGAGAGAGGCTCTATCTGGAGGATGTCCCGAGTGTGGGTTAGCAGTGGTTTGGGGTTCAACTCCCTTATTCTCTTGCAGGTGTATAGGCCCTACCGATTAGGTGATTCATTGGCTTGGCTAACGCTGAGCTGAAGTTTGCCGCCATTTAGCTGCGATTGGTCAGATAAGAATCATCACCAACATCCATTACAATCTCAGGCAATTTACATAGAAATCATAGCCTCGCATAGCTTTCATCACATCTGGTATGAGTAACTCTCATAGCTATTACTCTCCTGGCAAGTGCTTAACTGCAAATACATACATGCTATTTAGAAAAGATCATACGTTAATTTTTGTGCAAAAGAACCTTCTCAGGAAGTTTTGTGTTTTGGTAAAGCCAGGCAGCTGATAATTATATGGACTATATACCCGATAGCTCAAATCATGGCTGAAGTGAACATTAGTCCTTAGGGATTATCAACTAAAAGAATAAAACATTGGACGTTGTAGTCTTCCTTTCAAAGGTTACTGCACTTGCAGACTCCTTGCATTTCTCATAAAATTATTTTATTTTTTGTGTTATGAGTAATCCAAGACACAGCTTTGCTGTATATAAAGTTAAAAAGTGACACGTGTGGTATGTTCTGTGTCAGAGTTATGGCTGGCAATGGCAACATTTGATATGAAGTGGTAACCGGAGTCTGAGTAGTCGTCGCGTCGTCTCTGCTGAGACCGACACCATCACAGCTCATGCCATGAGTGATGTGTGTGAACTTGGCTGAAATGCATACTATAGTTACTATGGTAAAATAAAAGCTATGGTTAGACAGTAAGGCCTGTGATTCTAAAGTGAAAAGAACACCTCGGCGGTGAGATATAACCCCTTACATTGCATGGTTTTTATGGCAAACCCAAAGAGTGTTGGATTGACAACACCGCAAAATTTTTTTCTGCAGTACCCGAATCATCGGCTGTTGATGATTGACTGCATGAGATTCCCTCCATTTTATCGAGCGACCACTGTATGCCTGCTGGCCAGGTAACCATCCCAGGCCTGGTGTTAAGCTGCTTTTATACTGAAACAGTTTCAGGAATCTCATTCCAAAGAGGTAGGAGCTGTACTAGCCACTTTTCTTTCTTTTGTATGGCAAAGCTGCCGGGTTAGATACTTGCGTTTCACCAGTTACGGCTTAACATGAAGCACCATGTGCGGGTCAGTATCATCGCCCCAGGTCAATCAACCTAAGTCAGTTTACACATCTTATCGGGAAAGGGAGGTGGATCTTTAACAACTGCGGAATGATTTATGACCCTTATCCACTGGTTGGATCTCAATTTTTTTTACCGTGGGGATCCGAACCCACGCTAGCAATTTGAAGTGAAGGGCTTGCTAAAGGTCCATACCAGAACCTGCTATCTATAAATTACAAATCCAAGCTTTACCCAACTGAGCTATCCTGGCCTCCTTGTACTAGCCACATGCAGTGAAAGGTGGTGGGAGAACAGCAAGAGTTTGGGTGTATTGAGCAAACACGGAGTATCTTGCTTAGTCAGATGACTCTCAACCATTCCTATAACAGGACATCCTAGTAGAATCTAGTATGAAAGCAGCTTTATGTTAGTCTTGTCACATGACCATAAAGAGCTGTATCAGAAAAGAGTAAAATGGTGATGATGACATATTTATAGTGTATCGCCCTTATAAAAGTATTCTCTCTAGTGGGAGTGAAGCCATAAAGTTGCTACTGTGTGAGAAATCCTAAGGGGTTAATAAGACTATCTAATTTTATTTTGTAAGTAAAACCAAGGGTATTCTTACATTATTTGCTCAAAGGAGGTTTTTATTCACTAAGGTATTATCTGCTCCTTTGAGAGGCAGATTGATTCTTCCATCTGCGTGCTGTATCTTAGAAGCCTCACAAACAGTAGATTGGCTTATTGACTATCTAAACTGCACGTGACATAGCATGCTATGCTAAGCAAGTGTGCCCATTGTCTATAAGTATCAGGTATAAAAAGAATACTGAAACGCTGACCCCTGAAATCAAACACTCAATACCATGTATTATCTGCTGTTTTTTTAACAAGCTTCTTACACAGATGCAATAGTATTTAGCTTCACAGCATCGTCGGCTTCGGAGTTCAAAGTTAAACAAAATGCTCTGCTATAGAATAACTACCCACGGGGCACACGGGTGCAAGCAGAAAGTGTCCTATTTATGCACCCTGGGAGTCAAAGACTCAGTAGGCCAATTTCTGTACCACTCCTGACAGCTGTTTTGGCATGGAGACGCGAAGAAGACCATAACATAACGTTTGCACTGTATCATCCCATCATATTTGACTGACACAAACTGCGTCTATTGTAGATGCTTGATATAATTTCATAGTCATACGGGACCATGACCTAAAACTTGTTCCTGAGTTAGCATAAAAACATGCCAAAACATTAATTTTGCATGGATAAAGTTCATTGTGTTAAGCGCTTAAATGTCTATTTAAATAGTAAGAGCCCCGGTCAAAACCAACAGTGCATTGTGTATAGATTCCTGTGAGACTATAGGATGGACACGGTGGCACGATCTAATGCAGTATGCATGAATACTGTAAAATTCCCTGAAACAGACTATAAAAGGGTGTCTAGTGTGTAAAGTGACATTTGGGTCTCAGCGCTCCTCCCTTATGATATATAAACTCATTCCCTGGCCAGAGCATACATGGTACATATGTTTTTAATTAATGTTTTATTTGGGCACTTGGCTATCCTAACTGACTTCCTTAGCTTCCTGAGGCTTTTTGGAGTGGTAGGAGCTAGGAAATATGAGAGGAGTCTGTTCTCACAGTGAGGGCAGTGATCCCAGGATCTTCCGATTTGGAGCCAAGTGCTCTATCCATTGGGATTATAGGTGGAGGTGATTCTCTGGTTATGGTGCCAAACATGGTAGCCTCAACCTTATAGCATTCTTAACAGGCAGATATGACTAGAGCCGAATACTTTCCACGCTGTAATTACTGTGAGGACTAAAATATGCATTTGCATATTCCACGTCGATATGACAGAAAATGTTATGTCTGGGAACACAATAAATGCAGTGAGTTGTTACATATGCAAAGCCATAAAAACTTATAATACATGCCAAAAAATTATTGGCAGTTCAGTATGTCACTAACCAAGCATAACCATAATACCATGATATGATTGGTTGGAAGTTATTAGATTATGGCGTGGATTTGATAGACCGAGCCTGTTGGGTGAAAGGATGGTGACCCGCCTCTATACCTTAAGGTAGCCAATAGGATCAAATTTTGAAGAGATTAACCTAATAACAGCAACTGCACTGGATTATAAGGTAGGCACCTGATTTACAACACTACTTCACCCAATGAGTCTTTATATTAGAATTGTATACTGTATTGGGCTCGATCAATACATTTCAGTAGCTTATATATTTGCATGTTGATACTGTCATCTCATTTAGTCCATTGGCACAGTAGGGTGTTCATCTAGTCTCGGATAAATGACTGTTCGAACGCATCCCAGCAGAAGAGAACGGTGAGTATCAGATAATTAACGTTTAAAGCTATCTGTTTGATTACATGCATATTTTGACGGTTGCTTTGGTATATGAAAAATACATCGCAGTCACTAGCCAGAATGAATAAAGAGCTTTCTTTTTTGCGAATTGACCTTTAAAGCCACATATTGCCAACTGGGTACTTCAGACAGACTGGTATTTCGCATACGCTTGACTACTGAATTGGATTCCTTTCAGTCTGATGTAATCCATATGCGAACCTTCAGAAATACAATGCCAGAAACCATATTGAAATAAATCTGAGTGAATGACCACTACTAGCGGATTTCTCCGCTACATCAAAGCAGCTCAGCTTATTAGAATTCTGCTGTTTTCGCAAATAACCTCAATCCCTCGCGGAGTCTAACTATTACGTGTTATCGTTTTTTTTGCAGAATATCTATGCTAACAGCGCGATGGATCTTGGTGAAGGAGATCTCGACACCGTTTTGTTCGCAGATCTGTGCCGAGACTTATTAGAGACTCCGCTATGGAATATTACTACCGCCGCTGTGTATAGCACACCGTCATATAATGAGACATATAACATCACTGAGAGTACATTTGACCTGCGATCGTGGTGCGAGAATCAACGCAGCAGCATCAGCGATGAACCACCCAATGAACCTATAAGGAAACAGCTTCAGTATTATCTAAGCGGGATACTGGGCCTCCTTGTCTGTATTTTAGGTTTTATTGGTAACGGAATGTCCATCATGGTACTCAGGGGAAAAGACTACAAACAATCGAGCACCTTTATTTATTTGATTGCGTTGGCCGTATCGGACAGCCTCGTTCTCCTGACGGCGTGCACTCTCAGTATTAATGACGTCCTTAGTTATTCTTTAATAGCTCGCTCTCCGGAGTTTATAGCTTATAAGGCCTATACGTTCCCATATATACATCCTCTAGCCACTACGTTCCAATACATCTCAATATGGTTGACTCTGGGATTCACAATTGACCGTTACATCATGATATGTCATCCGTTTCATGGTATAAAGTACTGCTCACGCCGTCGGGCTGTCCATATCGTTATAGGCATCTACATCCTTGGGTTTATCTATAATATACCGAGGTTCTTCGAATTTGAAACAAAAATCATTCACACGGGTGACTCCAGCACTATTCCATACGCCGTTCCTACTAAATTTGGAAGCAGCAAAGTCTATCTACAAGTGGTACACTTATGGACATACGTTATATTCGTCTTTATTTTACCATGCGTAACACTTGCCGTCTTAAACACAATGCTCGGTTTGGCAGTGAGACGTTCGCGCCACTCAGGTCGTAGAATGAGTTTAGGGAACTCTGTCAGCACACGGAATGACACTACGCTAATGCTCATAGCTGTAGTGGTCATCTTTCTCATCTGCCAAATGCCGGCTTTAGTCAGCCATACTATCTGGGCATCTAAGCCCGGCATGTATTTACGCGAGGAGCCAAGATATAACTACTTACATGTTATTCAAGAGATCGGAAACTTCCTCGTGTTACTGAATTCTGCCATTAATATTCTACTCTACTACATGTTCAGCATCAAGTTCAGAGCTCAGTTTACTAAAATATTTTGCCAATCCTGTCGGACAGCGAGTAAGTTTATCGTGGCAGAGTTTCGTAGACTTTCTGTGAGGAGTAACTTCAGTGCGGAAACAGAGACGGCAGCGGTGGACACCGAGTCAGGGTCAACCATACGGATGTCAAGGCTGCGAGGCTACTGTTCAAATGACTGGGGCCAAAGCGACAACCAGCATCATCATGCCAAGATGCATCCAGTGATGGAGGAGAGTAGTAGTCTTATAGCCGCTGAACAGAGGGCAGAAAATAATGCGATTAATCTCAGCAACAATAATCGGTATATGATAAGTGACCGGTCCCAGAACAGCTCAGTGACTACACTATCAGTGGAAGCATTACGGCGATCTCCTAAATTGCATAAAGCAGGCAGCAGCTGACTTATTCTGTCCTGCCTTTATGGGAGTAGTCACTGCTTTTTATGTTGTAAATTGATCTGTAAAGTTATTCATTCACAATGATTTCATAGGAAATAAAATCCATGAACATTTCCAGAAGTCGAGTATCTACGCATAGGTTTGAACATGAATCGCTCGAGATATTCTACTACGGACAGCTAAGTTGAAGAGCAAATAATCTGAGCAGTGTCATTATACTGCGTTAAGTATGACCCATTACGCGAGCTACAACCTTTTGCGTAATGTAAAAACACATCCATTGACTATTAGGTATTGACAAGGCATAGGAGGGATTAACAATTGTGAGTGATGTAAATAATAAAGCGACTAATTTCATAATTATCCTGTATCATTAGCTAACCAAGCACTCCATCAATGATCAATTCATCAGAATTCATTAAATAAGATTATAAAAATTCCCTTGACTGGGGAGGGGGGATTAACTGAGGTCCTGCAGAGGGCAAACCGGTGATTTCACCAGAGTGAGTTACGTCCTGTATAACCGTTCAGTATGTTAGAGAAAATAAATTTATTGATGAGAATGAAGAATACAGTAAAATGAATACATGTAACCTGAACACAAGTACATGTATTCTGAATACAATACATGTACTCCGAGTATGAATACATGTACTTGTGTATCCACATGAGGGTGATAATTTGACGGAGAGATAGTTATTGATCATTGAAGTCATTTCGTATCTATCACCTCCCAAAGTCCCTGTAAGGTGAAGCCATCACGGAGTTTCTCTATTGCCAATCCCAGTTCCGGGCAGAACACCGGCTCACTATCAGATGATTTTGATCCATCAGCGAAGTATGCCTGGAAAATACAAAGTGTAGATGGTTGTTGAGGACCAGTAGATATAGAATGGGGTGCATCACAGTCTTATTTTAAGAGATAAGGTTTATTATGGTGTGCGGCGCATCCAATAACTGCCAGTGAATTACCACTGAATCGCACTGAGTTCGTTGGACACCGTTCAACTGGTTCTACTAGTTCCATTTTTATTGACTTTCTCATCCGTCCGCTCCAATGGGTCGGGTGACTAAGGGTTAGATAACCCTCCACATACCATTATTACCCCAGAGAGAGAGTTTTTGAGATGGCCTATGATGTGTCCGTAGACAAGTTTAATCTATGGGCAAGCCGCCCTTGTGATTCAAACAAATCCATCCAGGTGAGAAAAGCTTAAGGTGACGTGGGGTCTAAAATTCTAGGCTAGAGTCAAGATCGCTTTATTTTATATAGAGAAAACTTAGAGACCATTTTCCTAGGCAATTGGATTTCGTTAAAAAGGCATCCAATGCATATGTACAGCGTCGGAGGACAGAAACTAAAGACATGCTCTGGAGACAAGCAGCCATTAGCCATGTCTGCAACAAAATTGCTTTTGGATGAGGTTGACCAACCAAACTATTTATAGGAAATATCAGGCCCAATTGACTTTGCCAAGTGTCATGATGTGGCCAGCACTAGCCAGCACCACATTAGGTAGTGAGACGGGCCAATGACATCAACACCCAATATTGATTTAAAGTAATGACTTGGATTTACACATAAATGAGACAGCCTAAAACTAATGTTTAAATGTCAGTCAGTAAATACTTTCAAGGGCAAACTGGTAGAAAAGACCTATGACATTTCGTAAAATTTTGTGAAATCCAATCACCCAGTTACCCCAAAGTTCTTTTAGGCCTACAGGGCAACTCACTTTCTTATCACAAACCAGAAAATTTTCTCCAATACATGGCTGTCTCATGGCTCTAAAATTGCCAATCTTGAGGACTGGATTTAAATCATTTAGCCTTCTGTATTATAGCTCACTTATAATTCGGGTTAACAATCGGCAGCATTAGCGAGGGATTAGGAAACTTTTCAAAGCGGTGTACATTCATACACTAACCCGAAAAATAGTGCAGGGTTAAGCCGAAATCATTTGCTGGACAAAACTGCAGACTGACTAAAATAACCTTCGTGACAGAAATTAGAAAGCCTCCTGTGTGAGTTTCAGGTCTAACAACCATCCTCTGTTAAACAGCTTACCGCCATAACGTCTCCTTGACCTTCGACTTGCTCGATTTCAACATCATCCTGGACAGGTTCTATCATCAGTTCCTGTTGATCCTGGAAGGGAGGGCATATATACTTCAAAGGTGTTTGTTTCGACTGACCTTCACACAATCGCTCAGCTGATACCATCAGGATCTCATCGGCACTGGTGGTCATATTATCCTTGGAGATCAGGCCAACCCAAAGAGATATCCCCAAACAAAAACCTTTTGGTTTTCGGTGTATGAAGTACATTAGGCACAGACAATATATCGCTAGGAGGGACATACCTCAATTTCCTCTGTCTCAAACTCTACACCAAATATAGGACAGCGCCCGTACACCTGGTGCAGACTCTGAATCTGATAGGATGTCTCTTGTAATTTCTCGAATGGATCAATTCTAAATCCGAGAATGAAGCCGCCACTCTGCAAAGGAGATTAGCTATCGATTAATCAAGTATATCAAACTGGTTCAGTGGCGAGATTACACACCCGACAGGCGTTAAGTGGCTGGCTTACCAATAAACCCCAGGCTCGATGAAGAAAAAAGATAATTATAAGGTTCTATGTTAAATGAAAATATCTAATGATGACATAAAGCTTATTCTAAACTCTGTGCAGTTGCATCCGAACTAAAGAGGATTATTTTAATCAGAGTACGACAGCGCCATCTTGCCTTGTCTTCACGGCAAGCACGATCTCCGCGATATTTACAGTTGTCGATCTGAAATATGCGAAATCATTTTCGACAATCAAACTTGCTGACAGCGAGCAGCAGCGCAATGATTAGCACCGGTTGTGAACCCTGGAATAGGTTAATAATGGGTGTGATAAGCGGTACCTTTCCCTGGATATTGCGTGCCTGTAGAAATGAGAAGAAGCATGTGTCATATCTGCTATATTTATCCCGGGGTTTATCTGTAATAAGACCTGTATGGTGTTCTCGTCTGAACACACCCAGTTACAGCTCCGTGGGAACTGAGGGGATACATTCCCCAGTTATCTAGTGAGTGTGTTACCGAGAGGTTTACACCACCACCACCACCACACCAAATCGCCCATCATCTAATTTAATAATAAGCAAACCTGCTCCTCAAAACGATGGGATGTACTGGTCCCCTGGAGAAAAGATAACACAAGCGTAAAGCTGCTAGGAACAAAGGAGAATTGATCAAAAAGAGCCAGCAGGTCTCATGAAATAATCACCAATGGTGTGACATTGGACACGGTTCGGATGTGGGTACTCACTGTTGCTGATGTTTCAATGACCAAAGCCTGTCCAAACTTTGAGTCTCTCACTTTCACAGTCTTCTACAAATGGCAGTCACAACATTATCCTTGCTACGCTTGTGGAGTATAAATCGCATTCATTAAGAGAATTACAAACTAAAAATGGGAAATCTTACGCAATTTTAATAGTGACACCACTTCAAGGGATTTCATAACAGAAATCCTCAAGCGACAGAAAAAATATAAATAATATAGGACGTAAAATTTTAAAATTGATTTTAGTGCTTGGTAAATTGGCCCGATCCACCCCCTCAAAACACACTTACTGACAAATTACTCCAAATATACAATAGAGGCCTTACATTGTACAATGGTTCACGGCTTTAACCGTTTGTTCTTTGAGTTAAAAATAACCTTGGACCGAGAATTGCTGATACAGACCCATCACACAATGTTAAGAGTGATACATGACAGTACCAATGCAAGATGGTCCAATTTTAATTAACAATGTACTAAGCAACACAAACTTACTATTTGAAGGTATGGTATGCTAATATTGAAAGCTTCATTTAGATTAGCATGCCAGACAACACGGACATTGGTCACAAAGAACGTTCCCAAGTTTCCCTGAAAAAAAATAGAGGTAGAATGCATTACTACCAAGACCTCATACGTGTGGCTTCATTTAATATGACCTCTTATGCGCATGTATTTACACGCACATATATCATTGTCACTGGTCCGCAACTCATGTCGCTAATGATGGAAGACAGACGCTGCCCAGTGCCCAGGGTAGCAGACACCCGCATCTATTTTCGGAACAGTATTGAGCTAAAACCATTATACATGACTTCATGCGAATAATTAAAATCTGACAACAGCCATCTCTGTAATCGTGAGAGACAATACAATGCTGGGAGGGAAATGTCATCCCTGAAAACTATTTCCAACCTACTAATTGTTCCCATAGTTGCAGTGATACACATCACAATGGCACATGTTTGATTTCCGTATGACCTCTTCAACTCTTTTTTACGAACCTGGTCACTTGACAGATTCCACACACCAGTTATCTTGTCATACACCTGTTCCAATGGGAGAATATTAAGGGTTTTATTTTGGATTAGAGCCCCTCGTAGTTTGAGATCGCGATACAGCTTACTTGTCTCATACGCTCTGTGAACGGCTATCACGGATGTGAAGAGGCGCGGACTGCCTGGAACCTGGATAAATATGTGAAGTCTGTGTAGGTGTGTAAATGAGATAATTTCCGCACTATGAGTCTACACTATGATCTGATTTACCACTGGAATAATTGCATAGTGGTAGTATTGAATAAAGGAATCATCACTGATATATTAAAGAAGCCTATTAATAGTACGATATCTACAATTTAGACATGATTGGGCATACTGTTTTGTTATTTCCATCAACTGATTTTGTTAATCGAGTTCTTTTTTAGTGTTGATGGAAGTTTGGTTGATCAGTAACCCCGATGAGCAGACAGTCAAGCTATGAACATATGATGGTGCACTGAGCACTAGTAAGAATTGTATGTATTAAAGGGGTTAAGCCATGGCCAAAAGTGTCTTCACTGTCAAATTCGGGAGTCTATTATGCACAAACACGCCTAAAACCCAGCTCAAATGGAAACTTAGATATAGCCCTACCCATTGTGCGTACTTTTAGCCCTTTGGAAAAATATCACTTGCTATTGCCGCAACGAATGTGGATTTGCCTCCCTCTAAAAATGGGAAACAATTCCGAAAGTGGGTCTTTTTTTGACCGTGGCTCATCGATTTTAATTATATACTACTGCATTAACCAGGGCTTTTTATATTACTCAGAAAGGAGTACATATTTCATAGCGTTGTATTTGTCAGAAGAAGGCGGTTCTATATATATAGACAAGGAATTAAAAAGTTCTTATCCCTTGGAATAAGTATCCATATTACAAGTCCTAATCCGATTGTAATACCAAATCCAGCATACTCCGAGTTCTTGAAATTAAATTTTTTTCCCTGTAGACCAGGTTAATCTATAGGAATCACATGATCATCACAGATTTAAGACCTTTGTCGAAGGGAGCGCCACGCCGCTCTTAACCACTGTTTCAGCTCTGATTGGCCAGGAAAAATCGGTTAAAATACTACACCATGGCTGGGAATGGGGCCATGGAGAGGAGAGACAGTAAGATGCATTCATTCTCCCACTGGGCTATCATTACCATATTCCGAATTTAGTTTACGTAATTGAAGATTTTTACATTCTGAGTAAGCATCGTCAATTACAAAGACCAAACCCTATTGGATAAGCCTCTTACCAAGTTTGTAAAGATGAACTCGAATCGGGTGTTGTTAAACTTGGTAAGGACAAACATAGCTTCTGCCCCACCGCCTCTCGCTTTTGACTGGGCCGTTTTTGTGGATATATTTATGATGGTGTTATATCCGACAGCTAAAACACAAAAACTTTCACTCTGCAAAAGCTACCAGGTGTAAAGGAAATGCTGTTTTGAGGTTCCGAAGATGATTTGTGATGTTAACAACATTCAATCATATGAAACTGAATACGCCAGACATTCCTTATGCTGATCATCAGCATCTGGTAGAATTTCTCTGAATTGAATGTGATTAGTATAATGGTTTGTACTTACACAGATTAACTCTAGGCATGCTTATACAATGCCAGATAATTCGGAGATTAGTGACAATCAATCGCCCTAAAAATGGAATTCACAAATGATAGAATAGCTGCAACAATGACATTATACCAAGTAACAAGATTAGGATTTTTATTAGGGGCCTTGTGCAGGAGAGAACGACTTCGAACCGACTACGATTGCAAGATTTGGGATGCTGTAAGGGTTTAGTAATGGGAGTTGTTTTACCCCGCCTGAAACATGAACATGTTATCACAAGCCTAGTACTAAGCTCTAACTGACAAAATAAACAATAAACAAGTTAGAACCAGCCATGCCAGCATCGCCTACCGCAAGCAGCTACCCCTCAACGAACAGTGGGCACCATTGGCAGTGTACGGCAAAACAGCACCCTTTCGAAGGAAACTACGGGGCCAGCACAAACTAACACACAAAGCGAAACTAGGAAAACGAACCGTCGGAAATGCCAAACGCGCATGCGCCGTCTTAGCTTGAGCCCGCGGGCTTTAGCCAATTGGTTCTAGTCCTTGACCTCTAACTCAGACTGTTGTTACCACCGGCTGTCAGTAGCAACGGTGCTGCGT
>Ga0224501_10001446_pt1 | contig 18442 bp, 10 predicted proteins | sample SF_Oct11_sed_USG_4_FD_169105 | JGI IMG/M metagenome (GOLD analysis project Ga0224501, IMG submission 169105) | Sediment microbial communities from San Francisco Bay, California, United States - SF_Oct11_sed_USGS_8_1 | ecosystem: Environmental > Aquatic > Marine > Sediment | place: USA...
CCTACCCACATTAGCATTACTCATCATATCACACCACTGCTCCCGGTGGATTGGACCCTGTCAAACAAAAAGAAGCTATACCACTACTGTGACATAAAATGCAACATCATAGTGCTGTGCAAATATTCTCTGAACAATAGTCGGGAAAGTTGAAAACGGTTGTGGCTCTTTTGTTGCTGGTGGTCAATGAGTTCCTACAGTTCAAACTTGACCTGATCTGCTTGCCAATGTTGTGGTTCTTTTAGTATCAGGTCGTGTAGACCACTACTACATGTCAAACTCAGCGGTACCAACCTGGAGATAGGCACCCGCCATGTAAACTTTTCATTCAAGAGACTACTTGTAAAGCCCCCTTTCAGCTGGACCTCCAACTGGCAGTCCTGGAAATTGTTGCCTAAATCTCTGTTGCTTACTTAATTCTATCACAAATTCAACAGGCCACGAGTTTCGTTGTCTGTACTTATAAAGCCTTCAAGGGGCTCTATGTCCGTCATTCAGCTGCTAGACCGAAAAGTTTACACGGCGAGTGCCTATCTCCGGGTTAGTACCACTGAGTTTGGCATGTGGTAGTGGTTTATATGATCTGATGCTAAAAGAGTCATAATTGTAAAACATTGGCAAATAGATCAGGACACCTTTGAACTGCAGTAACTCATTGGTTTGACCAGCAGCAGCAAAAGAGCCACGCAATTTTCAACTTTCCCCACTATAGAACTTTCACATCTTTTAGCACTGAATACTCACTTCATTGGAACTGATTGTAGTCTCTAGCCATCTCAATATGTGAGCCTGGTGCTGCTGAAGGGCACTCATTTTCACATCCTCCCTGAAAAACAGAGGCTTTTTTGTATGACATCTTCAGTATTATGGTAACACTTCAAAGTTATCTACTCACTTTCTCACCAGTGACGGCGTATCATGGAGCACCACAAATGGGTCAGTATCAATGCTCCACCCAATAGTGAGGCTTATTTTTGTAGTTGGGATCAAAGCGAGGAGCTCATACAATGGATCGCTGCAACCTCAGTGATATACCGCTAAGCTATCCCGCTATACCATATATCCCGTATGCAGTAAAGAACACTATTTTGTTTTGGACTAGCCCACCAAACGGAACCGGTTGATAAAATAAAACTAACATGACTCGTAGTTTTTTCAAGTACCATTCTAGTAACTGTAATTTATATTACTCAAAGATTAACTATTATTGGGATCATATAGCCATTATATGACAACAATTCCTGTAACTGAAATTCAGTAATGTTTGAGTTGGGGAAAATGGATCATGAGCTGTCTTACTTTGTCATAGCTGCTAGTTTCTTCAGAGTAAAGTCGTCAAAGAGAAGCCTTAGATCTGAAATCATTTCCAGGTTATCTGCAAAAACCCGATGTTACATACAGTATGACAATGGTTTGCAGTGCTCAAAGATGCAGTATATATTTTTCCTTTAGGACAAAACCTACCTTGCAAGTTAGTCACTCCGCCTCCTGATTTGCCTTCGGCATACGCACCTTCCACTTCAGCAGATTTCTACATGTATCATATAAAATAGTACTGCCATTTAAAAAATAAAACTTTATGATGCTCTGAAATATATTGAAACATGTACAATGGGACCTATGAGGCCTACAAAAGGTAAACCCCTGCGGCACCTACACAGTCGAAGAATTGGCAACACCAGTTTTTCTCCTTATCAGAGAGCGACAAGAATGCCAAAAAGCCCGAAATACTTGACGGACATTGATTGTAAAAGACTGGACTATAAAGCTGAAGGGTGTATTGACAGATTATTTCAACCAAAAGCAAGAATACATAGCCATATGAGGAGTATCTTTCAGTTTCACTTTGTGCAGTTTGCTATCATGGGAACTATTATTGACCAGAAGATTATTATACTGATGGACTGGTGCATTAGGTTGATACAGTGATACTCATGCTGTATTGAGTAACTCAGTCAGTGGATGATCATTCGTTGAAATTATCATTGCTTTCGTTTCTCCTGTAACCATTGGCATTGCTAACTCACTAGTGACTAACACTATAGTAATTGTAATAGTAATACTGTTTTGTTTAATGAATCACTCAATTAGTCAATTACTGATTTACTCACTCCACTGGTTACTAACTTACTAACTAACTACTAAGTCTAAAGTAGTGACTAACTACAGAACACGAGCGTCACAATACGTCACTCCAGCCAGTTGACAAGTGGTGGTCACAGAGTGACATTGACAGTGATACTAAGTAACTAACTATAAGTATAACTGTTACTACTAGTACTACTCTGCTACTAGTACTAGTCACAATCACATGACATTGCATGACATGACATGACATCACATACGTAATCGCTAGATGAGCCGTCCGTACTCGATTTCTCATCCCAATCAGTCTCGTCATCGTCCAAATCGCTACTGCTGCTAGAAATTCCCATCACGTCTATGGAAGTTTGCCTTGAGTGTGGTGAGATCTGCGAGACTGCAGGGAAAATCTATATTTTTAGGCTACGCTTCACTTCAGCCATTGACCAAGTCTAGTGCTGTTGAGACTGGGAAATGTATCAAATAAAGCCATTGGGGCTCTATCTATACCGCCGCAATAGACGCAGCCTTAACGACAATTACTTTTAGCCGCATAGCTTTTGACATGTATGCTGGATTCACGCCCATATCGCGGAGTAATTGATAAAAAATCTCAACGTTGTATTCATATCAAGTATCGTTGAAAAATCTTTAAAAGGAACACAAACCAGTGGGAGTTTAGCAAATATCCGTGTGCTTATTTTGATTTACAACGAGACAGAAAGAGAACAAATTAGAAATAGCGGGTGTATGTCCGCTTGGACAAAAAAGTGAGTGCGTCGGTGGCACAGGAAGTGCCCTTGAAAGTCAAAAATCAACCGGCCGATCATAAAAGTTGAACTGGCCAGGAAGGTTTTTAAAGTTTCGTGGATAACAGTCGACTCGCGTAATAGGGAAAAGCCTTCAACCTCTATCGATTGTCAAGGGATATATAATTGTGAGTTTTCTCAACCAGTATAGATCGCTCGGACGCTAACGTACAGTGCGATCTAAGCTCTTCCAGCAAACCTTGTCTTGACGTGAGTCGTGACCTAGGCTATCCGAGTAGTCGTACTCGTAACTAGTCGACCGTTTTAGTAATCCAGTTCTGTTCCTTTAGTTATTGTTTGCTTTTGAATTTGGATCTCATCGGTCGAAATGTAAAGGTCAATCGCCCGGGCAACTTAGAGAACGTGCCCCAGATAAAAGCTGTTTTGTATTTGGTCTTGGAAGCCGAATTACTCAAAAGTCAAATAAATAATTACTGATTTGGTTGACTAGTCTAAGTCTAACTCTAAGTGAGTAAGTCTAATGACTTGATCACTTGATCGATCATCGATGCTCGTACAGTAAGTGAGTAACAGTGCAGGCACTACTAATAATACTACTCTTACTAGACGAGTACAGTACTAACTTAGTAAATTATTTAGTCCTAGTCGGTATCACTTAAATCTTCACTCTTTTTTACTGAACTTACTCTTTTGGTAAGACTCGTATTGGTTTTACTTTTACTCTTAGTCTTACAGACTTTACTTTACTATGTTACACTTGCCGCTTACACTTACAAAACTTTGCAGTTGAGATGCTGTTGCTCCCCAATCTAGCTACTCTTATTTTCTCAGTAAGTGGAGTTGGATAGTTTACCCTGCAATACAGTTGCTAACTAATATAAATATTAACTTCACTACATACCGGTGTACAGTCATTAGTACTGGTGCTGGTGATAGTATGGTAGTGTAAAGATGTTTTGTGGCTCAGCATCTACCTCAACCTCCCCAGTAACGAGCCTACAAAGGGTTTGGTCACTCGGTCATTGGCCTCCATTCACAGATTTAGTAAAGGCATTCACATCACTCAGATTCACAGCAACAACTGTGTAATTTAGAATTATTTTTTTCATACAAAATAATTGAGTTACTTGGAGTTGCGCACTACAATGTGTCGGAGAGAGTCTGACTCATCTTGTTTTACTCAGCTCCTCTGTGACATTGCCTATTTTTTGGCCGAACCTGGGATGTTCTCTACACCACATAATAAGGAGGTGTTATCTTGGCACTGGGTATCTATTTATTAACTTACACTGAACTTTGGATTTGTCTTGACCACTTGTCAAGTTACTGATGGTACAGAAACTAAAACTAAACTAGGCCATCAGCAACGGGCTTGCTAGCAGAGACTAATGACACTACAGTCTATCCAATTTAATATCCGATGTATATTCAGGCAGCTGCGGGTATATATACGACAAATATCTCACCTGTAGTTGCCTGAATATACCACCAGATTTAAAAAGTAGACTAGTTGCTTTTTTGACAGGGTAATCGTATTGTCTACTGATGCTCGTACGAAATTTGTGGTGGACCCTGCAAGTGAGATATCCTCCTGCTAGGCATCCAAAATTCGGCGTTTGAGGAGGAAAATTTATGAAAATTCCTGTTCAATTACTGTCTTATTAACTTTATTCAAATATGCGTGAACTGGATAAACATGTCTGTCTCTATTTGGGTCGTCTGCTATACTTACTGAGTAATGACATCAAGAGTTTGATGACTTGGTCTTAAATTCGGTAATTTGAAAATGACAATGAAAATCAGGCCTCCTACATACAGAGTCATGCAGGAATATGTATATAATATCTTTAATGAGATATTGATGACGTTTTGTGCTGATGTTATAGACTCCGGGATGTGCCCAGCAGCATTTTTTAAACCATTCGAGTGGTTTCCGAAAGATTGAACTAGACTTTCAGTGATAGGATTGTTTCTGATGGTGATAGGATTGTTACGACGGGGCATTCCAATTTAGCTGTGGTGTTAAGTTATAGGGCGCAGGTTGACAGGTGACCAACTGTTTCGTTTAGTATCTGATTGGGAATCTATAATTAGTTAAATCAGTTGGATGCAATCTAATCCTAATCCTCAGATTAAAACCTTGGTGAGACATCGGTACATTAATGTTCATAATGATATGCCCAATTGACAACCTCCATTGTTAGTTTAATAGTTCGCTTTCATAGCGGCTATGACTATGAAATATTTTTCTCAATAAATCAGCATTTCTTCTAATTCTTTAATGCATGTCTATTGTAGAAAGGTGGTTAGTAATAAGGGAACCCGGCCAAGATGGGGAAGCTTATCTCCAAAATATTTGGCAACAAAGAGATGCGAATTCTCATGTTAGGACTGGACGCAGCTGGCAAGACCAGTATCCTTTGTATTTCATCAGCATCAGTTTTTCGTACTTGTGTCTATAACATGTCTGTCATATTATACCGAATGTGTTGTGTTTGGCTATCTTCTAGTTATCTAATGCAGTAAGAATGTGAACCCGAAGATGACTTACTGAAAGAGTCTGACGTCTTTTCTATGGCCTAACTCATTGACCTGCTTGCGTGTCCTCGCAGTTTATTTGGGGCAGTTTCACTCACAGCATCATATTATGTTCACACTTCCTGGCAATTGAGTTTCCTTAGTGTCTTCTCAGCTGTTTTATACAAGTTGAAGCTGGGTCAGTCAGTGACAACTATTCCAACTGTAGGATTCAATGTGGAAACAGTAACCTACAAAAACGTTAAATTCAATGTGTGGGTAAGTAGCACTCGAAGTTGCCCCAACAAAGGCCTATATGTACTCATCACCATGACATGATTCTCCGAACCCTACTGTGGTTTGTCCCGTCCTTCCTGTTTAATTATGGTGTGAACAGTTCACTTGCAGCTCTGTAATGGAATGAAATTAGTTGTCATACCTTAGTCAACAGTATGCAATTGGACCCTTTGGTTTGTTCACATTACAGATGATATGCTGTTGGATACAAAGAGACTATTGTAAGAAGGATTCCTTTAACCATGACTATCCCTGGTTTTGATGAAATATGTTGCATTCCTACAGTCCATTCGAGTGTCAAGTCATCAGTACCTGAAGATTTCTAGTTCAGCAATCACTGATATCTTATATTGACATATGAATCTTGCTCGCAGGATGTAGGCGGCCAAGATAAGATTCGTCCTCTATGGCGCCATTACTATACGGGCACTCAGGGATTGATCTTCGTAGTGGATTGCGCTGATAGAGACAGGATAGATGAGGCTAGGCAAGAACTGCACAGAATCATCAATGATAGGGAAATGAGAGATTCTGTCATTTTAGTATTCGCCAATAAGCAGGATCTGCCCCAAGGTATGTCCACTCAACACGCTATAGTGTCATTATTTAGTAGCCTAAATGCCTTCCTAGCACTCTGGGGGTCATTACATAGGTGTCGACTTTCAGCTAAACAGGTCACTGGCCCACCGGCTTCATGACTAGTGACTAAATACGATACAATATGATTTGCATAGTAATTATGTGAACTGTCCAGCTTGTGGGGAATTGTAGACAAGTGTAATCACTATGGCAACTGCGTGATTGATACACTCTCTAACCATGAGGGGGTGGCTGTGAAAAGTGTGGCGCATACCAGGGTTGCAATCACTTGGTTACTGTCGCACCTAACAGAACAGTTTGAACCTTTGCTATGGTTTTCCAGTGGACTGAGGTTTTATCGAAGTTCTTCATAAGCTAGTGGTCGCTCTCGTGACTACAAATATCAAGTTGAGTTGTGGGGTGTGTTTTGTTGTTTTTACAATATCATCAAAATTCTCCTTGTGATGGGCATTGGCTCGGTTTCTTATATACGGTCCACAAGAAAATGAAAACTGTAGCCGGAATTCCATTCTCTCATCCCGGAACCGTTTTGGGTTGCTATAAAGGTTAAAGACGCCAAGGATAGATCAGGGCGAACCGCACGCTGACCTAGTAAATGTATTTCACTGTCTTGATTCAATTTTAGCAATGAAGCCTCATGAAATCCAAGAGAAGTTAGGACTCACTAGGCTCAGGGATAAGAACTGGTATGTTCAGCCTTCATGCGCTGTATCTGGAGATGGACTATATGAAGGCCTTACATGGCTCTCGTCGAATTGTAAATCATGAACAATCGGTATCCAGTAGACTTCGGAGATCATTGCGTATGGCTTAATTTAATCAACAGTTCCCTTTGCGGTACACGGAAAATCTGTTGGGCTGGCTCTAGTTGAGTTTTATATTATTTTTGCAATTATTATCGCCCACAGACCACATAGAATGGCCTTTTCTTGCTTTCGTCAGAGTGGTCAAGAGCGCTAAGCAGCATGTGTATGGGCTTTACTGAAATATAATGTACTTCTGTTGTTACCAATGTTAGGAACATATGACTTGTCTGTAGGTACAATTATCTTACTTTATTATAACATAACAGTATAATAACAATAACCCCAATTGATGACAATTGATGCAATTTTGTATATATCTGTTTTTGCACTTGCATGCATCAATTGTATGAAATAGATCCCAATTCCAGTATGATCATCCTGAAAAGCCAGAGAGGCTGTACTGATGACTGAACCCGCTAGGTGCAGAAAGTGCATGCGAGATATTCCCAGTATACATCTTTGAATCACAAAGCATTCAGGACGAGCCTTTTTTGCCCTCCGGACAGCCTACTAATCCACATGCACTTCGTGCGAAGAAAACAAGGAATAAAGCGGTGTTTGTCACCAGCTACTGTACTGTAGGACAGTGGGCATACTGTTCTAGCCTACCGCAAAGTTATTCAAAGTGCTAAACAAAAGCCAGCTGTAATGGCATCAAACTATGGCGTATACTGTAATATCCTGGGAGTGGGACTACTGGGGTAGCGAACTATGGGCGCTATTACTAGACCGTTCCATTTAAAGTTCAAACGCAGATCACTACATGAAGTTGCCAAAGATATATAGAATCTTTGGAGTTGCCCTTTCAAAGAATTGGGCTCTAACAGCGGTGGCCAGACAGCCCGATTGTGCGATTTGTAGCCGGTTTTCAAATGCGCACGCGTATCGCGCTTACAACAACTTCCTTTCCACATAAACAACTTGGTGGCGTTACGAGTGACGGAAAGCCGGCTGTTATACTTTGCTCTCGATCGAAATTATGGCCGTGAAGGGAAAGAAGACGAAGACTCCTCCGATCTTTAGCCACGAGTTTGTGATACAAAACCATGCAGACATCGTCGCGGTCGTGGCTATGGTGTTCATCGTAGGCATGATGGTTGAGGTAAGCTGGTCATGACAGATGAGATGTGAGATGACAGTTGACACTCACCTCAGTGCTCACTCAGTCAGTCAGTGACTCACAGTCGCAGTCACGCTGACCAACACTCACTCAGTCAGTGACAGTCACAGTCAGTCAGCGAGTCACACTGAGTGACTCAGTCCAGTGAAACTCACATCGACTGACGCCAGCCCATGGACTGCAGTTGGTTTATTCCCACATCTACAACTATACATACTAGTTATAGTTATACTTATAGTTATACTTATACTTATAGTTATAGTTATACTGTATATGTAGTGTATAACTAAAGTATAACTATAAGTATAACGGTTATACTTATAGTTATACTATAGTAGATAGTTTAGTAACCCACGAACTAACTAAGTAATTTGTAGCTCACTAACTGACTGAAGGAGAGTCTCCCCTCGGCGTCACCAAACATAATTAATTATTCACCGATGTCAAGTGATGGGTGGCACCCCAGACTCATCCGGGTAGTGAGAAGCTATGTACCCATGCCTCCGAAACCAAATACCTGTTCTCTTGAAACCAGGTATCCAGTACCCTCTAAACCATGTGCCATGTACCCCGAGCTCGAAACCATGTACCCGGTACCTTAGCGTCCATGTACTTCCATCGGAAGAGAAATTTGACAAAAAATGGAACACCCCAACATTTTTTAAGAATTAAGGCGACGTCCTTGACTTTTCAGTATAACAGAACACGAAGGAGACGGTTAGAACCACTATTGTGTTATTGTTCGCCAATACTCAATTTAGGATAGTGTATAGGATAATGTTCACCGCTTTCAGTACTTTGAATTTCACCAACTTACTCAAGTTAGAATACCATGTCTCAACCTGTGTATCGAAAGTGAAAACAATAAATATACTTTTTGTGCTGAAAAGTCAAGGGTCTAATTTTTAAACATTGGTGAGTTATTCCAATTTTTTGTCAAATTTCTGGTGGAAGTGCATGGTCTCGATGGTGCAGAGTTTATGATTTTGAGTTCGCAGTAAACGGTTTCGAAGGTTCGGAGTACATAGCTTCGAGAGTACTGGGTACATAGGGTTTGGGGTACATAGTTTCTCACTACCCAGCTCATCCTTTCCTCCACCGGCTAGGTAGGTGGTAGACTGGTCACCGTAGTGTAGACTGTGCCAGTGACTGTGAGTGTAGCTAGCTCAGAAATCAGTAAGAGTTAGGCTACTGAGTCAGTGAGTTACTTGCACTGGCTTAGTTACAGCTACGACTACATATTACTAACCAAGTACTAAGTAATTTGCTTACTGTAACTTGAGCTGTAATTGGTCAATTGTCTGACAGTGGCAATGTCGCATGGAGATTTTCTAATTTTGGCAGTTCTTTGTGCTGTTGGAGAGCTAGAATAATACTAGATTAGATGCGATTGACAGCAGTAAATTTTGCGGATACTAACGTCAGTATATCTTAGTATATCTTAGGGTTGCTTGAAGAATTTGTTCATTCAGCTGGTTGTTGTACAATGTGAGAAAAGGTTTCAAGAGTAACTCAACCTAGTGAGGTGTTAGGTTGATGATTTGGGGATATCAATGCACAACGATCTTTTCTCAGCCATTTGTCTCTTTTCCAGGCATTCAAGCCGCTGGCGACTCCATTTGTTATTCTGCAACACAACCTGACTTCTTTTGGTGAGTGGTATTCATTTCATGTGCTCAAATTAGTGTATTACGTATGAAATAATAGCATAATACAGATCTATATGTATGTGCAGATCATTTTCAGTTTTTATTTTGTTTCAGCTGAGGATGGTGATGTGGTTGATGTTGTGTACCGAACCGGGCCCAAGGATCTGCTCGCAGTACTTTTTTACACTTTGATAATGATTCTTGGTCATGCTGTCATACAGGAGTTTGTCCTGGATGTAAGTTCAATCGATCAATCTTGGTCAACTACATAGAACAGAAAACAGCCTGTCATTATACAAGCGCTGTTAAAATGTCTGCTGTCTCTGTATAACTGATTATGTTGTTCAACCTAGCTTGCATCACTGCCGAGCAGACAGATTTAATGGAAGGTTCTATTCTTATTTTGTTGCAGAAAGTCAACAAAAAGCTATATCTGTCTAAAGTGAAGTTTGCCAAGTTCAATGAGTCAGGTCAACTTGCTTCATTCTATCTGTGCTCCTTCGCTTTTGGAGCCAATCTTCTGTATGAGGTGAGCATTATGTAACATAAACCAAATAATGCACTTTTATGAACTTATCAAAATTCAGTTCGGTCTATTAGTACAGTCAGACAATTCCCATTTACCAGATCTTGGCTGCCATTCGCCGTATAAAATGTTTCAAATACTTGGCCTGTGTAACTACATAATTCATCTATCTGTGTTCTTCATATGCCCTATTATTGTTGTGTTTTTCCTTTCTCCAGTCTCTTCAGACAGAGGATTATCTCACATTTGTCAACAAAATGTGGTCCGGATACCCCGAGGAGCACCGGGCTATGCTATGGTCCACCAAGCTCTACTTTGTCCTGCAGCTTGCCTATTGGCTTCATGTCTTCCCTGAGCTCTATCTACAGAAGACTAAAAAGGTATGGGATCTTGTGTATGCAACCAGCATAAATTTATCAGCGCTTATATTCAGGAGTTATCTCCTCTTGTGTAGTTTGCCAATCTGAGCTTATAACAGGGATTGAAAATCATGGCATCTCATGGTCCCCTTGTTGTCCCACTTGTGGACCGATTATGACTTTGGCATCTCCATTCATCACAATTATGTTTATGGTTGTAGGAGGATATGTCGGGGAAAGTTTTGGACGCTGTCCTCTACCTTGTGTTTATTGCATCTGGATACATGCTGAAGTGAGTCACTAGTCCCCTCTCTGCTCCCATTGTAATTGTATGTATTGCCACATGTGATATCAACCTCTTCCAAGAGTCGTTTTTTCTCTTCTGACACTGTTGGTTCCATCCCACATGTCATCCCCATTTTTTACCACTGCCAATAAGTTATCCATCGGTGTACGCACTTATAGTTAAAGGGGTTATGACACGGTTGATGGTAGACGCACTTTTGGAGTTGTGTTCCCCATTCTTAAAGGGAGGCAACTCCGCATTCATTGCAGCGATAGTGAGTGATCTTTTCCACAAACCGAATATCGGTCCCTCGAATAATTACAGCCCAGATGGCAATAAAATGGGATCTAATTACTAAAACTTAGTAACCTAGTGATCTTCACCCCCTTGTAACATCGAGTAGAACTTAAAATTGAATGTAAGATTGGAGGAAACCGAAGTTATAAGAAATGCTTTGCCGGTTTTCCCTAGCCCTTAATAGAGGCCGTTGCATTCGGGCCTCTTATCATTTCGCAATAATGGCACTAACGCTTGCTGACAGAGGTGAAAAACTGCACTCTGAAACCCTATTTCTGTATTTTTGTTGAACATTTTCTCTACATAGACTTGTGTAACTGCATGTCCAGTGTGCATCTGCAAGAGGATTTTCCAAACATCAGCGCCTACGCTGAGAAATCAACGCTAACACCAACAGCTCTGTGTTAATTTCCTATCTCGAGGCCAATTCTGGTGCGTCGACTGTCTGAAAAGAACGGCACCGAGGGCTCTAAGTATGCGCATTGGATAGGGCTATATCTAAGCTTCCATTTGAGCTGGGTATTAGGCCCATTTGTTCATGGTAGGCATCAGAATCTACAAACAAGTGAAGTCACTTTTACCCATGGCATAACCCCTTTAAAGGAGTTATGCCATTGGTAAAAGTGACTTCACTTGTTTTCCGATTCTGAAGCCTACCATGAACAAACAGGCTCAACACCTAGCTCAAATAGCAGTTTAGATATAGCCCTATCCATTGTGCATACTTGGAGCCTCGCAGACGTACTTTTCAGACTGTTGACACATGCTAGGCTAGTAGTTACACTAGTTTGAATACGTGCAACAAAAATATAGAAATAGGGTTTCGGAGAGTTTCTCACCTCTGTCAGCGAGCGTTAGTGCCATTGTTGCACAATGATAATGGTCTGAATGCTATGGTCTCTATTTTGGGCAAAGGAAGACCCAGCAAAGCACTTCTTATCAATTCAGTTTTCTCCGATAATGCATTTAATTTCCACTCTATGGTATAAGGGAGTAAAGATCATCAGGTTACTAAGCTTTAGTAATTAGATCCCATTTTCTTTCTGTTTGGCCCAGTCGGGCTGTAGTTATTAGAGTGACCGATATCTACTTTTTCTGCTATCGATGAAATGAATGCGGATTTGTATCCCTGAATGGGGAACTCGACTCTGAAAGTGCGTCTACCCTCGACCGCGGCTAAACCCTTTTAAATCATATCTTCACTTGATAAGAAACCCTGTTTGTTCTCTATTACAGCTACCAGCGAGTAATGCTCGTCTTGATTGCACTTCATTACCTAGTGGAGGGAATGTTCCACCTGAGCAGAGTGATGTACTTTATGGAAAAAATTGAGATTGCCAACTATGGGTAACTTTCTAAATACCTAAATCCTAATGCGTGTGAACACATTAGCTATAGGCTATCCTGTTTAACACGAATCTTGATATTGCATTGCTTATGTGGTTAAGAGCCATTTTCCGGTCAGTATTTGGTGTATACTCGCCTGTATCTGCCTGAATATAAGTTGGGATTCTAAACCAGATACATTGTAGACTGTAGTGAGCAATATCCAAATAAATTTGAATCCACGCAACTGAATTAGTCTTATATAAATCCACTTTAAAGAAAAGTTGCATCCAGCTAGTGAAGTAACCCTGCTCATTTGCGTTAAAAACTCATGCAACTGCTGAGCAGATGGAATTGTAAAGTAAACTATTTACGCCTTTGATTTGTTTAAGGTTGATACGCTACATGCATGTAATGGGCTAACAAAACTAATTTGTGATTGCAGGTTCAGACTCTGGAATGTATTGTTTGTGGTGGTACGCCTTGCCACTGTCTCTCTTTCTGTACTCACTTTCTGGTTCGGCCTCGGAAGAGTGAATGAGGAGACTTCTAGTCTGGGATCTAGTTTCGCTGTTAGGTAATTTGAAACTACCACAGATCTTAATTGTCGTCTCAGCTTCTAGCGAAATGTACAACGATACCTATTATAGGTTTTGCTCATCTTTGTAGAGTTAGCTCTCTGGCAGCTGTATGCTTCATGCAAGCATGGATGACCTGGCAATTTATCAACTTCTACATGAGGAGAAGGAAAGAGACGGCCCCTGCTGCCCCCATTAAGAAGGCCCCGTCTACCAAAAAGACAAAATGTGAGTCTTTCTTCCACAAGTGTCCTGTGTTGTGTATTGGAACGTAATCTGCATGAGTGCATGACTAATCTATACAGGAATGCTGTTCTTTACCACATGGGGGCCGGGATAGCTCAATTGGTAAAAAAAACTTGGATATTGCGTTCAAAGGATTGCAGGTTCAAACCTCTCTACCAGCGAGGCGTTTTTCTGGTATGGGCCTTTAGCAAGCCTCTAATTCCAAATTGCTAGCGCGGGTTCGGAACACCACAGTAAAAATAATGGAGGTCTCAACCAGTGAATAATTAGGGTCAAGATCACTCCACCTCCCCTTCGCGTTAAGAGCAGCCGAAATTTGGCGGGTGACATGTAACAAATGTATGGCTTAGGTTGGCTGACCCCTAACCTTCTTGGATCATCCGTTCAGTCTTGTAGCTGATGCTTCACACTGAATCAGCAGGTGCTCTAGAAGAGCTTGCCCTGGCATAGTCAGCTTCTATTATGCCAACCCTGTCCAGCCCTTGCTATGGTATAGTCGAAATTAACGACTGACTCCGGGCACCTGTTACCACATACAATGAAGTGGATTAGTGATACACTTTTTTCTCTTGCAGCAGAGAAGAAGAGCAATTGAGTCGAAACCTACAGTCATTCATTCCCTGAGGAACACTTGGATCTGTGCTGTGTACAGTTTCTGATTAGCTTTAGATTATATTAACTGTTACACAATAAATTAAAACTGAAGGTGCGAGTATACAAGTACACAAATAAGTTTGTTCTTTATTATGTACGCTCATTATGTTGTTTCTAATCTTTAGACATATCTTAGTTGATCCGGAATGAGTTACTGTTACCACTTTAGTTTCAACGATCTGCAAAAGAAATACATAGCATAAAGGTCTAAGCAGAAACCATACCAAAATAAGGTTCTTTAGAACTCCTGATTATTCTACTGGGTTCTTCCTGCCCTGTACGAAATTCTGAGTCATTTGGGTTTGGCATAGTTAATGCGACCAAGTGCCCTTCCTATCCACTGTCAATACGTACACTTCACCCCGGCTTGGGGATGACATGAAGCTGCGCTGGCTTGCATCCCCAGTGGTCCAGCAATGGACATCGTCAACCGAAAATACTTTAGATTATCAAGCTCAGTATCTGCCCAGGCCATAAAATTATCATCTAAAGGTGCATTCAGACTATACCAATTGTCCGGTTGGTATGGCTTAAGGATTCTGAGTAGAAAACTAGCCGATGCAATGTCCATTTGTCTTTCCGCGGGCTCTTACATCGTAGTTTTTCCGCATTACAATTGGTCAAACATTGACCAATAGGATCGTGGTAGGTCGTTTGTTCAGAGTACCGCGTTTCTGGTGTGACGTCTCTCTTAAGTTACTTTGACTGTTCTTTGTTACGGCGCATCGGAAACGAGGCAAGATAAAAGGTGTGCGATGATTAGTCCTTGTCAAGTCGCGGATTACTGGTCACTGCATTTGCTTGATTTTGATTGGCTAAAACTATACGGATCATCAGCAGGTTTTGGCTGATCGCCAAGGAGTTCAACTTCTACCGATGAACAATTCGATCGGTAAGCCCTACCGCCTGGATAATCCGCCTAGTCTGAATGTACCTTAATAACTATGGCTCAGGCTATATAATTTGTACTTCGCCTATCATGGAAATTGTTCCAAAACCATGCAGATCACAGAAAATATCTCACCTTCCACAGTTTCTTCATAGATCATACTCTCCTCTTCCGCTATCTCCGTTTCTATAGAGTCAGATACTTCTGCCTGAGGTTCTAATGATGTCTCCAGAATCGTGGCTGGCTCCTCAAAAAGCTGGTTCTCCAGGTGCTGGCAACAAATGAATAAATAGTTGCCAACCTGAATGCTCTTTTTATGAAACCAAAATTTGACTAAAAACGTTTGCTTTGCTTATGCTGCTGAGTGACGTGTGCCACATAGCGTCTCCACAACAAAAAACGACTAAAAACGTACGCAACAATAATGTAAGACTTGAGGAAACTAGCAAGACAAAGAGCTGCACCTGTACACTATTAACTGATCCATACCGTGATACTCTGGCTTGAAGCTGGTTCCAGTATTGATGCTTTGAGATCGGATATGTTAGTGTGATAGTCACATCTCCATTGCCCAATAGCGGCTACCACGCGGTCACACTCACTGTTCCCTTTGCTATAAGTACATTTTCTATAGAGAGCTTGCCGAGGATCATAAACAATGTCTGATGATAGTTTTAAGGAGAACAAAAAACAGACCACAATGTGGAAAGGATTGAGGCTGAAAAGAATAAGCAGTGATGAGACTACAAGGTGTGTACATAAAGCGAAACTTGGTTAGCCTTGCAGCGAGCCAGAGGGACATTACTCCAAGAAAATGAGTCTTTGAAAGGATACGTAATGAGCAGAACTTTGACATCGGAAGTGACTTTTCACCACATTTCCATTTCGCTCTGTAAGTGCACCATCGAGTGCCATGCTTTGAACCGTGCCTCTGCTTCTGTTCCTGGGGAATGTAATCTGTGGCGGCAGCGCGACGTTTTTCTTGACATTTGTGATGCATCAGCGCCTCCTGCAACAGAAATTGATGTGTCATAAAACACTGGTGGTTTTGTCATTTTTAAACTTATGATACTTCACCGATAAACACAAAAATGATGCATACTAAACTGCATAACAGTTTTTTTTAGAGCAATAGAGAGGTCAAGATGCAAACAGTTACCAGCAGAAACCAGTAGAATTCTCTAAACGGCTACAGCTCGCGTTGCTGTTATCTTGTTTTATTCACCGTGGCCCTTAGAGTAAGGTTATATCTCAGTGAAACCTACCCGAACGTCATGTTTGAAGCCTTAAGCAACATGGCTGGCTTTATTCATTACAATAGCGGTGTCCGGTGTGACCCAAAACCCTTTTAAAAACGAGTCTGCAAATTGAGTTTCCTGACGAGCGCTTTGAGTACTGGCGCTGAGGCAGGCAGTCTTCTTTGAAGGGCTCTATCACAGAAGTCCCTGGGCTCTAAGTTGTAGTAACTATAGTAACTGTGCAAAAACAAGACGACGACATCATTGTAGCCGTTGGACACCCATCATTTTCTGAAAGGGTTTCATTGACCGTTACGCTGGAGCTTGGGATCTTAACCTCTCTGCACATAACGGTTATGCTGAGCAAACCGTTTTGGCATACAACTTGCAGCTTAGCCTCTCTATTAGCAAACTACTTTATACTTAACCATGTGTTCATGGCATTACCCGTCTATTGCTCCACTCTCCATCATTTCCTCGTTATCACCCCTTCGAAGGAAACATAACGTAGTTAGTTTCTGAGAAGGGGTCTAGTTCTACAGGGGTGCCAAAACCAGCCCATGCTAAGCCTTTCGCAAGACATACCTGGCTACAGCGGCGCGTGCCCCAATGTCCGTTGTGCGGAGTGGCTGGGCAAACGGATCACGCTTCACTGGGGGCTGCACGCGAGTGGGTAGATCCCGCGCATCGCGGCGTTAAGTTGGTGTGCCGTTAGTGCCTGCTTGCTCGAAGTAGGTCCAACACCGGTGTGAGCCAGTCCGCGGTTGTTGCGAAGTTCGCGTAAAAAATTCTTCGCGAGCGCTGAATTTGCAAATTCAGCCAGCGACCTTCTCCACTAGAGGTCGTTGATAGCTGTAGGAACGCAGCACCGTTGCTACTGACAGCCGGTGGTGACAACAGTCTGAGTTAGAGGTCAAGGACTAGAACCTATTGGCTAAAGCCCGCGGGCTCAAGCAAAGGTCGCGCGTGCGCCGTTTGGCATTTCAGACTGTTCGCTTTTATAGCCTTTCGCTTTGCGTGTTTGTGCTGGCCCCGTAGTTTCCTTCGAAGGGGTGCTCTCTTGCCATACACTGCCAATGGTGCCCACTGTTTGTTGAGGGGGTAGTTCCTTGCGATAGGCAATGCTGGCATGGCTGGTAGTAATTTTAATTTAATGCCATTCATTTATAAAACCAAAACATCCTTTCATTCCTTTGTAAAGATTGGCTGGCACACTCTTAGGCTCATTGGCTGGCACACTCTTAGGCTCATTGGCATACTCACAATTCCGTGCCTTTTGTGGTACCTTCGGGTCGCAATATATAACTGAGTATCTTGGCATTGAGTAAGAGGAATTCGTTCGTTTGCTTTCTCTGCAAAAACCACGAACTGCTCATTACGAGCATAAAATAAACCTGAATCTCAAAATCTATATCTATAATAACTGGAGGCAGTAATATCTGGGGTTATCGCACCAAGTTATTCACCATCAAGGGAGGACAACCCCGTGTAGAGAATTTTGTTCTGGAACAAAGTGCAGCACAGCTAGAGCTTGGACTAAGATACATGTAATTGGTTATTGGGGGTTCCGCAGTATAAAGTGGCAAGTTTAAGCCAATTGACTGTTAGTTACAAATATGCAGAAGGGAAGAAAACCAACCTGGATTGTCTGACATAAGCTGAGCCTTAGCAATTAGATATTTTCTGCGACGTTCTGATAACGTATGCTGTAGCCATTTGAACTGCTCTATGTACAACGACTGTAAACGAATGAGCTTATCCCGTGTTATACGGGTAGCCTCTTCTTCTGTCAGAACGCCAGCATATCTACGAAAAAGGCAATGGAGTGGTACAAAAACTTTGAAATGCTCAAACAAGCTTGTCCTCTATAAGGTGGTTATTTTTTATTGAAAACGAACTCATAAAGATCTCACTTGAAAACGTCTTCTCCTTCGCTATCAATGCTATCAGAATCCGAGTCTGGGTGCCACTGAGAAGCCTGATTGGCTCTTCTATCCTCCAGTTCTGAGTCACTGGATTCTGCAACCTCTACAAGACGATAGGTCGCCATAGAGGTTTAAAGGGGTAATGATACGGTCGATGGTAGATGCACTTTCAGAGTTGTGTTCCCCATTTTAAAGGGAGGCAACTCCACATTCATTGCAGCGATAGCGAGTGGTCTTTTCCGCAAAACGAATATCGGTCACACAACCCAAATAGAAA
>Ga0224501_10001447_pt1 | contig 18432 bp, 11 predicted proteins | sample SF_Oct11_sed_USG_4_FD_169105 | JGI IMG/M metagenome (GOLD analysis project Ga0224501, IMG submission 169105) | Sediment microbial communities from San Francisco Bay, California, United States - SF_Oct11_sed_USGS_8_1 | ecosystem: Environmental > Aquatic > Marine > Sediment | place: USA...
CTAGTCATCAAACTTGTGATATTATACGTCATATAAATGGCCGATTAGGCTCCGCCTTTTTAAAAAACGTTTTTCATATGGTGCCAATTTTGCTATCTTTAGCACGTATTTAAGGACACTTCTGCTGTGTCTATTGCACTGTAATTTAACTCAGGTGGGTTTGGAGACATGCTGGTTCTGATAAGCCAAAAAAAATTTACCTCGTCATCCAACCTTTAACCCGTAGAACATCTGCTCTAATGATGCCTGTGACTGCGGTCAAGAACAAACTATGGAGCGTCTTCTGTCACAGAGGCTGCCGTCAAATGTGTCTCCTTCTGGAGCGCGCATTTCTAACTGATTACCGCAAGAGACAAAGACCAGGCGGGGTAGTGGGAAACTATGTACCCTACACCCCAGTATCTCCGTAATCATGTGCCCCGTTTTCACGAAACCAGATACCCCATACCCTCAAAACCATGTACCATAATACCCTGTGTTTCCATCAGAAGTTTGGCAAAAAAAGTGGAATAACCCCAACAATGTGAAAAATTGAGGTGAACGCCTTGACTTTCCAGTATAACACAACGCAAGGGAGACGAATAGGACTACTTTTGTGTTTTTCTTTCCAACACTCAATTCATTATACTTTGAATTTCACCAACTCTTTTTACGTGAGAATACCATGGGTATTGAAAGTGAAAACAATAAACATAGTTTTTTACGCTGAAAAGTCGATTAATCATTGGTAGGTTATTCCAATTTTTTTCTCAAATTTCTGGTGGACGTACATGATTTTGATGGTACAGGGTACATGGTTTTGAGAACTGAGGACCAGGTGCATAGTTTCGAAGGTATGGGGAACAGGGTACATAGTTTCGAGAGTATCGGGAACAGGATACGTAGTTTCTCAATACCTCACCATGTGTGCGTACTAGAAATTGAATACTAATTGTGATACTACCTAAGCTTTGGTTAAACCTGATCTGCCTACCTAATTAATCACCCACGTCCACCGTGCACTGACTCGATTAGTTTTAGCTCTACTTTGATGTCTTAGGTAGGTAATGCATACAGTGGTAGCCAAAAGATAATACTAGATTAGTTGGTTAGCTGTGAACCTAACTTTTTATGTCCCTGAACAATTAGTGCACCCATAGTCCTGAGAGCCGGACCAAGGGTGTGCTTGTGAACAAAGTACAGAGTTTATACTATTGCTTCTCAGTTATACTGTGTAAATGCCATGTAATGCAGTTCAGTTCATCATTGATTCAACACATTATTTCAGGCTTATGCTATACAGCTCAGATGAATTTACCCTGATACTAAACCTGGCTTAGTGTGTCTCATTCAGTGTGTCCTAAGGTCAGAGCCATTGTGTACCCGAGTCAGTATCACTCTACAATGCCGGTGGCTTCTTCAAGACGAGCCTTGATCTCGCTGGTTCTGTCAATGTGTCATTGGCAGAGATTCACAGCAGCAGGTAAATGCGGAACTATTTTCTGTTATGTAGTGGTCTATACAGTAAATACAGTCATGCAGTCTGTTCAATATGATTGGTGGTGGTGTGGCTCATAGAGCAGGTTACTCAGAAGGGGGCCTCTTTTATTCCATATATCACAATTTGAATCCAATTGGGTGAAGGAGGGAGGTGGAGGCCAGATTGTATACCAAAAACCATTGGTTTTATGCCAAGTATGCTACTGACTCGGGCGTTTCTCCCCCACCAAATAAAAAATTGTGCAAAATAAAACTTGATCAGATTTTGAAGCCATCACAGAAAATAGTCTCACGAATACCCAAAGCCGTGAATCTATTTGTCTGTTGCTTGTTTTCTACAGTAAGTTGTTATTGAATGTTATCTTGGTGCATTTTATATTCAGATTGGCCTGATAACTACAGCAAGTTATTCCCGGAAGCCGCTGACGCGATATATCCTGTGTTTCGGGCCACTATCACTACACTTCCTGAGCAAATTCATCTTTCTCTGGGTTAGTATTCTGTCTGGTGCACGTAGATAAAATAGAGCACGAATCAGTAATTGAGTAGATATGTCCTATTTGTGTTTTCAGCGTATAAAATGAAGTTATCCTAGGCAAGTAGACATGATCATGGAGCTTTTGTCTATTGATCGTTTGCTTTATTGGTAATTGCTGGTTTTTAGGAGACAATGTAACCTCAATGGCGGTAATGTGGGCGACGCTGGATGAGTTTGACGAGAGACCGTCGTATGTGTATTATGGAAAAGGAAGTGAGCTTAATATGAGAGCAGTGGCTGCCGCGGAGCTGCTGGGCTATGGTAACAGTGACGGGTCCCTGGGTAGGTACTGCATCCATTCTGCTGCTGGCTATCCTCCGTGGAGAAAAACAGAATGCTTAGAGAGACTGGCCACGCACTGAAATTAAGTTGATTGCATTAAGTCCATATATCATGGTATCCGGCCCATGCCACCTACGCAATGCGGGTTGTGTCTTTAAAATAAGTCAGACTTTAGAGCCCCTTTTTCACACCTTCTCCATCAATGGTACCTCTGGTGCCATATATGGATTAGTAATCCCCCGCGTATACCAGCATGACCTTGCGGACAGTCACATTGGGTTACTATGTCACAAAAGCTGAGCAGGTCTATTTGAGTTTGCTGTGAATTTGGTGATTTGCGTAATGCCGGACTATTGCAAGGTTGGTTACTCTCCCGTTGAGCTTGTAGTTATTGCTATAGTTTATCATATCCAAATGAAAGTAGGACTCTCGTAGCCTACTACTAACAATAGCTAATCTATATATGTCAATGGTGGACAAGCTACAGAACCATGTTCACACCACTATAATTCTGTGCAGGTCAGTTTCGAGCAGTGATGACTGATCTCACCCCCGGGATGGTATACTCATATCAAGTGCAGACAGCACACCACAAGAGTAAAGTCTTTACTTTCCGTCACCTGAGTGATGTCATCAATCGACCGTCTAGCTTCGTCATCTACGGAGACTTGGGCAAAATCGGAGGTGAACCCCGCTTCTTGCTAGATAAATCTGTCTATTTGGACCGTTTTCTACCAGGTTTTGATGTGATGTCACAAATAGTGACACCATGTTTGCCTTTCTCGACATGTGTTTGTGGGATTCATACTATGTCGAGGCAATTGGTCTCTGGGTACTAGGCCTCCGCCTGTAGTTGGCAACCATCATTGGCTTATGGTTTTTTTCTGAACTGCAGGGCCTTTTGGATAGTTTGCCCACTCCCCAAACAAGTGGCACAATAATTTCATTGTTTCTGCTCAGTATCATATAGCTAGCTGCTCCATCTGAAGGCATTTGGTCACCAATTTTCTCTGATAATTTTGATGTTTGCCCTACCTCTCCTTAGCACACGCAGCAAGCAGAGAAACAGCCAGTTTTTGACTATTGCAGATGGTTACACAATAAAACGACTGAAGGAAGAGGCAAACAGTGGACAGCATGATCTGTTTATTCATGTCGGCGACTTCGCTTATGATTTACACAGCGATAATGGGCGAAGAGGTAATGTTGCAGCTCACCTCTCATACATCTTACTTTGTGAAGAGAATTTATACATTATGTCCACTGCCCTCTGTGATTTTTTGATGGGACCCCGATTCTGTCTCTTTTCAGCGAGGTTTAGGGCTGACACGGACTTGCACCTTCCGCGGCAGAAGATAAATAGGATGAATCACTGCCAAATTAGAGAACGAACGAGGTTGAGAGTCAAATCCAGAATCTGCGAATTTAAAGTTTGAACAGTCCAGTAATCCTGTCCCTACAGTTGAAGGAACAAACCATGATTCATATCCCAATGTTATAGGATCCCCTCGTAATGCGTTAGGTTTTCCTGCATTCTGAGATATGCGTGTAAGAGGTGCTCGGTGTTAATTTTGTTTGCCTTTTTCAGGTGATGGGTTTATGCGACACATAGAGCCTATGGCTTCTCAGATACCATACATGACCACACCTGGTAACCATGAGATCCCTTTTGACTTTTCGCAATACAGGTGGCGTTTTAGCGCACCAAACACCCCGTGGCCTATACCCAAATACAAGGTGAGAGATGTCTTTTTATGCTTGGCGTTCTGCTTTAGAGAATGTGGGATGATAGGCCTTTACATGTAATCAACGCTATTCCAATAAGACTTTGGTTTGAAAATGCCCTTTTGCAAAAGCAGGCGCCATACACAGTCCAGTAGACAGTCTAAATAAAAATTCATGGTAACACACAAACAAAAAAGCTGTCGAAAGAATGCGAAGCAGAGTTTTAAAATTGCATTACTCAATATTTAATCTGATGAGGGTAAAAGCGTTGAATCAAAAACCTTTGGGCCTCAGTGTGGTGCTCTATACAGTAAGCCGTTGACTGAATGACAAAAAAAGCTGACACTGCCTAGAGAATCCCACCAGGATATGCCCTCCCTCCTTTGAAACTAATATTGTTCTTGTAGATGTGGTATGGCTTTGACATTGGCTTGGTACACTTTATAAGCTACTCTACAGAAGTGTATTATACTGATGGAGAGGCATACGCTGGAGAGCAGTACAAATGGCTTAAAGAGGATCTAGAGAAAGCCAATCGGTGAGTGACTCAACATATTCAGTCACCTTCCATCGGCCTCAATAAAATCCATCTCTGTATATGTGCAAACATGTGACATGACCTCATGGTTAGCTCACTGGAGTGATAATAAGGTGTCTTGATTTACCATCCAGATCTTTTTATTGAGTTGTGCACTTGTTGTCATCAACTGGTGACCAATGAAATGGAACCGTCAGAACCACCTGCAGACAGTTCTGGGTTGAATATTTATCAGCTGGTAAATTCTGACAGAACCAGTAGAGATTACACAATGCCTGGGGCTTAGAGAATCGGTGGTACATCAGTACATCAGTTCGAGTTATGAGTAAAAGTTCGAGATATGCCCAGCAAATTATCATTACCCAGGCAGGGACCGTGAAACTGTGAGTTAAGCAAGTTTTCGAGTTATCTGAGGTCGAATTATCCAAGCTTCACAGTACTTGGATTTCATGTGTAGAAATCAGTTTCAAGGCGTTGCTGGTCAGTATCACTGCTATTGAAGCACAAATTGATTATAGAGCAAACTACCAACCCATATGTGCCATGTTACATACTAATTTACAGTAACCGAGGAACCAGGCCTTGGATTATCGTCTTTGGTCATCGTCCTATGTACTGCTCGAATTCGAACCGGGATGACTGCACCAAGGCCCTCTCTCGCCTGCGTCGGGAACCGTACAACCTGGAGCAGCTATTTCATGAGGCCGGAGTGGATCTAATCCTGGAAGCCCATGAGCATTCGTATGAAAGGCTGTATCCACTCTATAACGGTAAGTTTTCCCTATACTTGGTAGTGGAAAACTAGCATCTTTAGGACGGCTTTTTGGGAAATAGTGGACTCGTTAGTGCTTTGATTGAACAAAGGGCTGGATAACGAGGGCATGCATAACAGTGCAATACGTCCTCAACAACGTCATCATAGAGTGCTGTAGAATAGACCAGCTCATTGACTGAGGACAAGGGCTTCGGTAATTTTACTCAAGTATACAAATGCTCGTATTTTTGTCCAGGTATACGGCAGTTTTGTATTATCATCCAGGTGTACAGAAATAGTTTGTTTTATCTTTTCCATACCTAGGTACACAGACAGATTGTGGGTACACAGACCCACACGCGCCAGTGCACATCATTGCCGGCTCTGCAGGATGTAATGAGCGGCAGCTACTGTGCGCTGATACTTTCCTTTTTGATCCACTCCCATCCACTGCCTACAGGTAATTAGATGCAGTGATAATGCTAGGGATGAGATGAAGGTGACAACCATTCGTCCGCCCCCTGTTCCCAAATTGAACCTGACGATTTCTAAAGGTTGGATGACGAGGCAAATTTTTTTGGCTGATTAGAATCAGCATCTCTTCAAACCTACTTGAGTCAAATTACAGTGCAATGGGCCTGGCAGAAGTGCCATTAAATCCGGGCTAAAGATGGCAAAATTGGCACCCTCTGAAAAATGTTTAAAAAAAGGTGGAGCTCAATCGGTCATTTATATGACGTATAATATCGCAAGTTTGATGACTAGTCACTGGCCAGGCACTCAAATTTTATCATTTTCTACCTGGCTTTACAGAGAGTGTCCCAATATTTGGGACACCTCATCACCGCTGACACATTTCTAAGGTTGTACACAAGCGCTGAGAATAGGTCTAGAGTGGAAGCACTTGCTCCAGATCTCTCAAAGCAAGCGCAAAGAGGGCCATGTTTGGCTGATATTGCCCGGAAATCCGAGGGAATGCACATGACCTGCTACAACTATTGTGCTAATTGGTAGAGTTGACACCATGGCCTAAACTGGTAGAAAACCGTACAGGTTACAGTGCCAGACAGCCACATGGAATTCGATTTATTTTACATGGATAGCTTAAATAATACTAGAAGTCTTTTTTTACATTAGGGCCATGAAGCGAAGAAAGGAATTATCAAATATAGAACCCAGTAGGTTTTGCGACACACTGATTCTAATCAGCCAAAAAATTGCTCCGTCATCCAACCTTTAAGCTTTTGATGTCTTAAAAACTATGCAGTTTATTGAATTTGATGGAGTAGATAAATCCAAATAGGTTTGCTGCAATTTTTCTGCTCAAAATGTGTAATTATTACATTTTTGCCCTCCGATAAAAAGAAAAGTTGGCCTTCGTCATTATCATTTTGATTCCTTGGTAACTTAAGATTTATTTGCGATGTCACCAATAAACCAGGGCTGCCTGAGCTTACAATCCGTATCTGTTATCTATCGGTTACACTCAAGTTAACTCTATGCTCTGGAGTTCAGTCCCTTTGGCTTTCTCTTCCTTATGATATCCAGCTGCACTGTCTGCTGGGTGGAGTCCTTCACCATTCATCTATACCAAGGTTCCTGCCACTATCTGAGCCCATGATTCTGAGTTTCCTACCTATAGAGTTATCCTCACCTAACTGTAGGGTGACTATAGGCCGACCAAAGACAACCTTAAAAACTAAGGCTGATTAGTCACCCAAAACAAAATCTCCGAAACCTGGCCAATAAACCTGGCTCGCTGACTTTCTCTTTGGAGAACTGCTCTATGAGATATGATAGTGTGGCTTTATTTTACAGGTCATGGTTACCTGGCCTGAATGGCTATGGTAAGTTACGTGCGGAAAATGCCACTCATTTATATTGGGAGCAGATTATGTCTATAACGGATGATCCCATGGATGGCTTCTATATCATACAGCATAATCACACAGTCCGTGACAGTAATGTGCGACCAGCCAACTGCTCTAATCCTACATGGAACTAGAATGGCTATTTTTACAGTGTTTCTACATGTTTCAGTTGAAAGATATTTTGTAAATCTGTGATGGGAGATTTTCGATCAAAGTAAGTCTCATTTGCTAGACTGTGTATCTTGGTTGATCTCAGAATTTCTTGCTATCTTCGGTCCAGGTGCACAATAGAGTTATGATATCACACCAATAATATAACAAGATTACCTTATATTCTACCAACTGGCGTTCTTACTACATGCCCAAATCTAATACACCGTGCTGTAGTGTATACTACTTACTATATATCGAGGAAATGCTTAGTCATAATGAGATGTAGCCTACCCAATGGGACTAGTCATTGTCTACTAAAGTTAATTGTCAAATGCAGGTTCAGTGAGCGAGTTCAGTTGAACAGTGACCTTCACATCACCGAGTTAAATCAGTTTTTCTTCGTGCTTGCCATAAAATGTTTTGAAGTGGCCCTCTCTTTAAGATAAGATCATTTTGCCGAACAATGGATGAGATCACTAGTCATTGGTCATTAGTCAATGGGTTGTTTTCAGGATGGTCCATGGTGGGTCATATATTTCTCCCGCATTTGACTCCACATCGAGATTGTGTAAGGTTCTTTCCATAGCATTTTATTATATACACTATCACTATAGAGTGAAGCAATGACAGTGATGTCAAGCTGTATAAAAATCCGTTGCCTAATACAGTAAAAACTCCAGTTCTCCTGTTAAGCACCGTCTTGCTGAGTAATACTTTGTGTTATATACATGCATAGTAGATGACCACATTCCATCTATTTATACTCCGAACCATACAATCCTAACCAGTGCCACGGAAACGCTGAGACCTGTGGGTATGAGTCGTAGGGTTATTCTCCCTATAACTCTATAGTATTGAATACACAAAGATTGTCCCTAGGATATTGGAGTGGTTGAGACGACTGGCGACCATCAAATGCATTATAGCATTCCCTTGGGTTGACTAGAGACCCTTTAACATCATTAAATCTATTAAAGCCATTGCTTCATCAGCAGAGCTAAGAGCTACAATAGTTGGTGCATGTATTCTACTATACTGATTGTTACACCACCTATTCTTTGGGGGACCTGAGGGGTCTGCTCTACCCAATGTATGATTATTATCGGAATACTATGAGTAATTAGTTCTATGAAATGCTGGGGTCGCTTTTCAAAACAAGGTCGAGTCCGGTATCATAGAGATCACCTTCGGCGTACGCGTATAGCAAGGAATGGCTGAGGTAATTATAACTTCTACTGAACAGTAAAATACAGCGGAGATCAGACTCGGCTGTTCTGGGGAGGTCGGGGAGGGGGTGTATTATCCTCTTCCAACTTTCTCCATGCTACCTACAATCAACATACCGAATAACTCACTACTGTATCAATACTAGAGCTGGAAAATGGAGGTTCTCAATCGGCGTATAAGGGTCCGAAATACTCCAAAGTTGTTAAAGAGACACCTCTCATTCCAAAGAATTATCACCAACAGATTATGTATGACTTTGGTACCCTCGGCTGCCTTATAGCACAACGATTTGCATTAAGTCATCAGGTAGCCTGACAGAGTGTATATAATGGTCCTGGTCGAAACCAATTTCCAGCCAGTCAAATTTACTGCCTTTCAGTTTCCCAACACAAGATGGATGAAGGCAACTTAGTTGAAAAAGAAAGACCTACCTTATGCAAAACGGAGACAGACAACAGTCAGTATCTATTAATCACAGTTCCTCTATAGTTAAAGGGGTTATGACATGGGCGAAAGTGACTTCACTTGTTTCTAGATTATGAAGCCTACCATGAACAAATGGGCTCAATACCCAGTTTAAATGAAAGCTTAGATATAGCCCTATCCAATGCGCATACTTAGAGCCCTCAACTCGATGACGTAATTTTTAGACTGTCGACGCACCAGAATTGGCCTCGAGATAGGAAATTAATACAGAGCTGTTGGTGTTTGCATTGATTTCTCGGCTTACGTGCGGATGTTTGACAAATGCGTTTGCATGTGTATACTAGACTTGTAGTTACACAAGTCTGAATAGAGAAACCGCGCAACAAAAATATAGAAATAGGGTTTCAGAGCGCAGTTATTCACCTCTGTCAACGAGCGTTAGTGTCATTATTGCGCAATTTTAGAGACCCGAATGCAACGGCCTCTATTTAGGGCTAGGGAAAACCGACAAAGCACTTAACTTCCGTTTTCTCCAATCTTACGTTCTACTCGATGTTATAAGGGGGTGAAGATCACTAGGTTACTAAGTTTTAGTAATTAGATCCCATTTTATTTCTATTTGGGCCGTAGTTATTCGAGTGACCGATATTCGGTTTGTGGAAAAAAGGCCACTCGCTATCGCTGCAATGAATGCGGAGTTGCCTCCCTTTAAGAATGGAGAATACAGCTCCGAAAAGCGTCGACCATCGACTGTGTCATAACCCCTTTAAAGTTGCATTCTCTAGGGGAAGAGACCGATTGACAAATGACCACCCAATCGCAGTTTGACACCCTTTACTCACATTGCACAGTTCTCGTAGTATTTGCCGTTCATCTGTTGCTAAACTGTCTGGGAATACTTCATCTAACGGCTTCTCCACTTTGTTATGCACTTCTAAGACCTGTAAGATCAAGCAGAGGCTGATCAGCAACAGTACCTTTGATAATAAGAGTTATCCATGGTGGTACCATAGCGTTGGAGTGATGGAGCGATTATAAGAGTTAGGGGAGAATAACTCTGTGCGCTCGACACACTTGTCTGGAAACAGAATAGCTGAATAGCTACGTAGGTGCAGCAATGTTTGTAAGATCGCTTCACTTTGGCTCCGTGATGCCAGAATTACCTTCATGGCATGGGTTATGTGCTGTGCTGATGGGTAGCGAGTCTCATTCAACTCCTTTTCCAGACCAGATATTCTCTCCTCTAAATGCTGAATATAACCCATGGCTTCGGCTGAAAGTACAGCGAGTGGTCATGCTTTAGTGATGTGGCTGTGATGCTAGAGTGAAACAACCATTGCAGAAGTCATGAGCGAAACACTCCAGCCACCCAACAAATTTCCCGGCAACAGAATGAATGCTTTCAGAATAAACAATTTTCAGTCAATGTTTCATGGCGCCACAATCAGACATACCTTCAAGAATTTAGCAACTCATAGGCATTTCCTTTGGGATTTTTTGTACTGTTCAACAATTTCCTCTGAAACTTTTGGAGAATCACTTGATAAGACATGCCACAATGACTTACTGTTGGGTTTGTCTGTTTGATTGTCATCCGTTCCGCTGCTACCGTCACCCTGAGCTCGTTGAGATGACTCTCTCTCCTCATCCAGATATAACACCAACTCCTTTAGCTCTGAATTATCCTTCAACTGTACAAAAAGAAACATGGTCAACCTCCAGCTGAGGAGGTATACTGCCGAAGGCAGGTTTCTTATGGCCTGACATTGTCCGACAAAGAATCCAGGCTGACCTTTAGACTACCCAATGGGAACCGACGCTATTTATGTAAAGCTAGAGGCCTGGCTAAGAAAACTTTCACAACACAATGGCCTCATAGTACATTCTACGCAATATCACTTGCCGAGAGAGAAATCAATAATCCGGAAGTCTTACCATGGCCTCCAACTCGACCGAAAGATCATTTAGTTTATTTTGGTGACTGGTTACTTCATTCTTTATCACTGAAGATGTGTAACGACCAAACCTCTGCCACTCTCTGCAAGAAAGGAAATAACCTGGTCATGGGGCAAACACCTTACACGGATGGGTTTAGCAACCTTTTCGGATTGTTGGAAACAAAATTCTATTAGTTCCTGAAACACTGCACTGTATCTTGTCTGTTTACACCACATTGTTATTGTTATTTCAACCTGCTGACCGAGGGGGGATAAGTTGGACTTGGATCTGTGGATATTGCTAAATATTTTGTTATTTCAACTTTGACGAGCAAGGAAACATGATTTCTTATATCGATTTTCGGTTAACCATGTATACATGAGTAGAACTGATTATATGACTTGGCACCGATTCATGGGGTTGTAATGATCATGTGACCTGAAACCAGTGTATGTCAGGAGGTGTGCTGACAGCGTGAATCTATGGGTGAGTGATTACAGAGAATGACAAACCTCGTGAGCTTGCGGCATTTTTGTCTGTCATCATCGAGAAAGCAGCAGAGATCACGAAGTTCAGCACTGTCGTCTTGAAGTTTCTTGTTAATTTCCTTCAGGTTACGAATCTCCAACAGGTGGGTTTGCATTCTTTGGTTCACATCCTACGGAGTCAATTTATTGTCACATTTATTGTCCCCAATAAACATTATATTACAAGTCATGAAATAAAAGAGTTGCACCAAGAGTGGATTTTGTAACCTTTTACTATGGCCTAGTTCAAAATAGACCAAATTGATGCACACAATCATCAAGAAACCGTAGAAGCTATTTTGGACAAGGCTCGCACTCTTAGCATCACTGTCCCATTACAATTGTAATGCTTAATAGAAGTGACTCACTCGTAGCATAACCTGGACACAATGGACCATCCTAGCAACAAGATGATTTTACCCCATCAGTGATACAGTCAGAGTCAAAATGATAAGACACACGTATGATTATATCCATTAGATTATACTGGTGTAGCCCTACCTTCATTTTGTTGCCATGCTCATGGAGTAGGGTAAGCTTTTCATGTTGTAGTCTCTGTACCTGAACTATTAGTTCCTCTCGGCTGAAACGACGCAGCTCCTCCTCACTTATCATTCTACAACAAACACACACACTGACTTATAATTCTTGAACTCACTCCCTAGGTGATGTACGACAAAAGTGAAGCAATATACAAGCGCTTATGAGCACCATGTAGGCCTATCCATATCCCAGCAAACTACACCATAGGAAGAAGGGATACACAGACTCTGTAATGCCACCGCATATGTATCGGTCATCGGGAATCCAATGATGTTGAGTATTGCGAAGGCATTGTTTCGTGTTCATCAATTTGTTACGCACTCATGTATGGTAGTAACTAGTACTAGTAGCCTAGCTTATTACTAGTCATCCAGTCATTGACTACCACTATCACACTCTGCTCATGATAAGCGGCTCATTCAGTTACAGAGACAGAGAATGAGTCACTCGTTAACTGAGAATGTCTGACTGCATCAATGTCGGGTAGTGAGAAACTACATACCCATACCCTTGAAACAATAAACCCCATACTCTCAAAACCAGGTACCCCGTACCTTCGAAATGTGTACCCTGTATCCGAAGCTCGAAACCATGTACCCTGTATCCCAAGTTCGAAACCATGTACCCTGTACCCTTGAAACCATGTATCCTTAAAAACCTTTCACTTCCACCAAAAATCTGACAGTAAAGTGGAATAGCCCACCAGTGTTTAAAAGTTTGACTTTTCAGCATAAATAATATGTCTATTGTTCCCAATTTCAATACCCAGGTTGGGACGTGGTATTCTAACGTAGCAAAGAAGATGGTGAAGAAGTGGTGAAATTTATCTGATACACTAGGTCTTAAATGGAGTACTGAAAAGGGAAACACGAGGGTGGTTCCGTTTGTCTCTCTTATCTCGTGTTATACTGGAAAGACAAGGACTTCACCTTAGGTTTTCAACATTGTTGAGGTTATTCAACTTTTTGTCAAATTTGTAATAAAATACATATCTGCCAACATACTGGGTAGTGGGTACATGGTTTCGAGCTTAGGGGATATGGTACATGATTTCAAGAGTATGGGGTTACCTGGTTTCGGATGCACTGGGGTACAGGCTACACAGTTTCTCACTACCCCATCAATGTCATACATGCCCACTAGTAGTGCTAGCAATACTACTAGCCCACTGGTATTAGTGCTGTTACTTGCACCAGTACTAATACTAGTAAAACTAGGACTGGGAGTATTATACTTACTACTACTACCAGAACTACCAGTACCAGTATCAGTGAGTTATCAGAGTTTACATCACCTAACAATAACACCCTATTGGTACTACTACGACATTTTACTCTAGGTAGCGTTACTCACTTACTGTTAGACTCAATGTTAGTGATACTACACGACCGATTGAATTAGTAGCAAGGCGGAGTGGAGGTGGAGTGAGTTAACCGGGTTAACGGCTAACTAGTACGACTACGAGTAGTACCTACAACCTAGTAGTAGTACCACTACCAGTACTAGTAGTACTACTACTAGTCTAGTAGTAGTACTAGTAGTAACTAGTACTAGTAGTAGTAAAGTAAGTAGACAAAAAGTAGTAACTAGTATTTTTTTTTAATTTTAGTGAAACTTTTAGCAGCTTACCTTAGCTTTAAAATCAGACGTTAAACTCATTTGTAGACTTGGACAGATTAAATCGTATATGCAGCTCGCCAGATATATTGGCAGGAAATAACACAAGTGTTAACACAGTCAGAGGAGGTCTCTATTCGTGAAGTAGACACCTCGATAGATTGAACTTAGTTGGTGGAGAGTTGGCTTTGCTGTTTTTGGGTCAATAACCTTGGCCAAGCCCTTAGGTCACTCTTAAAGCCCCTCTCTTGAAGGCTCAGGCTCAGGCCACGAAAGTCCTACATCCGTCATGCCGTCTGGGTCTTAAAATCAAGACTGTACGAGGCGGAGCTTTGGCCTGGCTACTCCCAGCATTGAAAATGCAACTAGAACCCAACTGCTGGTGCAAGTCGAGAGTGGATAAAAGTGAATGAGTGGTCTTTTCTTCAGTGGCACAAGCTTGTTTTAACGTAAAGGAAGAGGTGGGTTTTTGAATTTTCATCAATGAATGGCAATATTTTTCTCACATTGACTTAAATCGGTTGGACAACACAACACTACTAGTAAAAAATTAAAAGGTAAAACTAAAGTCTAAAGTAGTAAAACAAGTTTTAGTAAAAAAACATAATAATGATAATCATAATCATAATGATAAAGTGAAAAACTGAAAGTGAAAAGGCACCCACAGTGAGTCACTAAGTCAGTCACCGAGACTGACTGACTAACTCACTCAGTCAGTAACTGTAACTCAAGTCAATACACTCACTGACTAAGTCAGTAAGTAAGTGAGTTACTCACCGAGTTACTCAGTCAGCGTTTTACGTTTAAATTTTATTGGTGACTCACTGACTGACTGGCTAGTGAATACACCAGTCTACTACTAGTAATAGTACTAATACTCATACTATTACTAATAGTTCTAGTACTAATAGCACTGAAATAAAGTAAGTACACATAACACAAGATAGCTACTCAATCAATTATCAATAGTATAGATCATAAACTAAAGTTACCAAAACCAATCAATCATGATAATTTAAATTTCAATCAATACTCTAGCCAAGGTAAGGTCAAACGCAAAGTTACTACTAGATGAGTCACTCACTGTCAGTCAGAGTCAGTCATCATGAATCAAGATTGAATCAATGTGGCATTGTGACTTGTCTAGACCACCGAGTTACTTACCTTAGTCATTGTGATTGTGAATGAGTTGGTGACTCACCATCACTGAGCGAATGAGTGCAAACGGTATGGCGCTGTTTGTGTTGTGCCGTTAGTCTTACTCTTACTGTTACAGTTGCATTCACGTTGACCTGAGTTAGTGACGTGAGCGTAGATCTTAGTTAGTGTGTTTCTTCCTATGATCGCACTAATCTTACGCCCGGTAGACTAACTGGTAGACTATTGACTTATTACAAGACTCAGACTGTGGTGACAGTATGCACTATGCAGGCTGACTCAGTGACTGCTGCAGCATATACTTGTGCATGAAAGCGAAACTGTCAAAGACTCATTGTATTGGGGAGCTATTTGTTGGGTGAAGTAGGTACAGTGATGAGTGCGTGCCAAGAAGCTATGGGCGTGCGGGTGTAACTAGAAAGTTATCTACTGGCGTAAGAAAGGAGAGGTGTATATGTTATTATTTAGTATTATTAATTTAATTTTCAGAGGTAACATGAAAGGCAGATATTTTGATTTGGGTTCTCGTTGGTTTTAATGATTAGTTTCTGTGACCCTGGTAGCTCTCAAGTTTTGCTGATCTCTATCTTTTTCTCGCTAGGGTTTATATGTGATAACTATTCTCTCTACATTTGAATATCCAGGAGGTGTCATTGATTAGATTGACTAACTTTGTTATGAGATTTCTAGCCTCAAACCCCTAGTTTGTCTGTGATTTGCTAACTGAGCTTAGATTCATTGTCACGGGCACTCATCCACATCAGTATGATATAATAGTGTTGGCACATACTGAAAAACTGCTAAACGTGTGTATTAATCCTGCATACATTATACATGCGTTTGGTGACCTCATGCATCATTTGATTTGGTTTACTTGCAGCCTAGACTGGACATCTGTCCCTCATGGCAAGCATGTAAAGCCTGGCCGCATTATGGACGGCAGACCAGGCAGGGTGTCAGTCACCCGTACCTCATCCAGTTCGGCTTATAAAAAGAAATCCACTGCAGGTCTTGGTCTTCATAAGGTAGGTGACCTCAGTTGGTAGGAAGGGGTTATCGCGCCCGGCAGGTTGGACAGCTGTGTGGTGTACGGAGCCAATATGCCATTCATCTAGTGGTAGCTTAGCTGGTAACCATGACAATACTTCGCATGATTATCCAGCGAGAGAAAGTTGTTAGGCAAAACCTCAAGCTGAACTATCAGTGCTGGAAACGGGCTATCAGTGTTGCTAGTGTGTGGAATACTATTCGGAATAGTAAATGTATGATTGTCGTCTCCGAGGAGGTTAAGTGTGCTGTTCCCCATGCTATAAGCAGCACATAGTAAAGTTAAATGAGTAGGTCTGCAGAGTGTAGGTATGCGGCTTATGGCGACATATTGTAGTTGTGCCTAGCCTCAGGTAAGGGTGTGCATATATGCAAGGCTTGCCAACAGGTAATTTCAGCTCCAGTATCATTCACTCAAGCTCAGCTCAATGCCCGGTAGGTGTGAAATTCATGGTAATTATGCACTGGGTAGGCTTTACCTGGCAGTCTGCCACAGGTTTTTAGTGTTACTGAAAATAAGGTCTCTAATCAGCTGAAATAATTATTTCTCTAGGCAATTGCAGTGCAGTCTCATCATTCCTTAGACTGGGCACATCTTGCTTCCTCTCTCGCTGCAGCGGCGTAACTCGAACCCTGGGCTGGCGCGCTGCCTGTAGACCATTTACGGGTCCAGTTTACACTGAAAACAAATTAAGTCTCGGCTGATCGAATTCATTTTCACTCGGGTTATGCGTATTTCCCTAAAGTTCCGAGTCGCGAATCATGAATTGCAAATTGTGAATGCCTCAGGATAATGGCAATTCGGTTTCATCGCTTCACATGAAACAATGGTTGGTTGATAGTGTTGTGTGATTAATAGAAGGATTGTCAGCCGCATTGTCTTGAGTCTAGCTCACCTGATAATCAGCCCCAGCTAGTGGTTCATATCATAAGGTAGGTGAATGATTCTTTAAAGTAGTGCACAAGTACACAGAGCCCTGGGTGAATCCCCAGCTAGCTAACTCTTCAGTGAGCCCTACCTCTGTTTAGCTGGTTTTTGTCATTAGGGCTTTTACATCCCTGATAATCTCCTAATACGGCGTGTACCACACCTGGTGACCCGCTGTCCTGTCTCCTCTACCCCTCTCTCAGAGCTGGAACCATCAGCTCGATGATGTTTTAGAGGCAATCGCTGCCTGTCAGCCATGCGGCAGCGTACACTTACAGGCCCATCCAGGTAAACGGAGTGCAGAGAGCATGTTATTACTCATGGGTGCACTCACCTTCGCTAAGCTCATGTTAACTAAATCCTTCCCTGGCTATAAGAATATAATAATATTTGCACAGTATTAGGACGCTGCACCCGGGTGTAGTGTTCGCTATAACGTGGGAGTAAGCACTCCTGATAGCCTCGCTGGGAGGGTGCATGCGGTGGGAAACCATACAAGGCGATGGGGCCTGACACTGTCTGTTGTACGACAACAGTATGCTGTGTTGCCGCGTGCGGTGACAGCGTATCACGCTGCCACACCTGCTATGGGAAAATATTTGGCTTCATTCATAAAATAATTCTTTGTGTGTACCGACTTTGTAGTGTTTACGCTGCCAGGTGAAGTTTGACCAATGATCTGCGACTCTCATTGAATTTACCACTCCCTGATTATTAGTTAGTGAAAAGACTATACTCCATACCCTCAATCGTTGGTCGGTAATTACTGGGTTCTCTGTGACAGGGCTCAGTGATGGCCGCGCCTTAGTCACTGCGTCCTCCGCTCTACTGTGTATTTATAGTGAAAGTTCGCACGGTTTTTATGATAGCCCGAGTGATCAGATTACCATCAATCTACTCAATCGCCATGCGACGATAAACTCACTGCCCCTGTAACTGTCCCCTGCCCAATGAGGATCAGCATTTAGGACCGAGTTATTCCATCCGCCCAAGATGTCATGGCACCCTACTGGACCCTGTCATTGTATTCAGCCCACCGCCGTAGTGTGACTATATCAAGTGTCACAAAGACCTTCGCTTTGCTTCACTCTGCAACCTCCGCCTCATGTAATTTTGATCGCCGGTGCCGCTATAATCCTATCCCATGTGACTATGAGCAAAGCTCTTCGCCACCATGACTGTGCCTTGTGTTGCAGTGAATTCCGATTTCTGCCACTGTGACCTTCGCCTTGCGTCAATGTGGCTCCTTGTGTTACATTGGAACATTGTATCAATGGCCTGCTTTATTGAGGGAGGCGTTGTGGTTCGGTGGTTATAGCGCCGCCACTGGTGCTGAAGGTCCTGAATTTAAGACACCAGGGAATGGTCTCTTCTGAGCTGGGTAAGGTGAAGGCAACGAAGAACAGGAGTGTCACCTCAACTCAGGTATACACCTACACGGCCATTGGCTATCTATCTATCTATCTTATATTGATCTTCTATCACATCCGAGCTCACATTGTTTTGTCACAGGTGTCTCTGGAGCGGGTGCTCGGACTGACGGCTTCCACAAATGCTCAGATTGCTCTCGATTCAGCATCGGGGACGCTCGCCTACAGCGCCGGGTAACTGTTCCCCTCCCCATGTCTGTCCCCCAGCCTTACTTCACTCACTGTCAGGGTTGGCATGCTACATTTCATGG
>Ga0224501_10001448_pt1 | contig 18432 bp, 10 predicted proteins | sample SF_Oct11_sed_USG_4_FD_169105 | JGI IMG/M metagenome (GOLD analysis project Ga0224501, IMG submission 169105) | Sediment microbial communities from San Francisco Bay, California, United States - SF_Oct11_sed_USGS_8_1 | ecosystem: Environmental > Aquatic > Marine > Sediment | place: USA...
GTGAGCTGCTCACTGATTGTATAAAAAACGTGCTCAGTTAAGATCTGTGTTTTTAGTCAGTGAATGCGCATACTGGGTGCAAATTATTGACTATGTGTACTGCGTTAGTTTGGAACATCGAGGATTGCTTACAAACTGCGACAAACTTATTTATTTGAGTAGGCTAGGTAAAGTAAAACACTGCAGATTTTTGTACAGATTCGGGAAGAAATTTGGTACTATATTCACGCTCCGATGACTTCATCTGGGGAAATTGTCCATTTCCAAATGCAGAAACAAAGCTCCGCAACTTCTCTATTATTTTATTGTTTGCGAGCTTCTGCAGCCAACCCGCTGTAGCTAATTTTTATAGTATGGTAGCGGCTCACGTCTCAATTATCGGCTTAAAGTAGCGGTTTTGTCCGGGTCCTCTCTCTCTTAGTCTATGAAGGTCTTTTTAATTGTTCTGTTGTAGGCCGTCGCCTATAAGCCTTGCGGTAAAGTTAACAAAACCACTCACCTCCATACTTTATGTGTCACATGACCACCAGCATCTCATTGACATGCGACAAGTGGTGCAACATGTGGAGATTCCTAAACTAGGTAAGTTAGTGCATACATTATGGTGCTGTCATTGATGGAGCTTTAGATTGCTGATGTATTGTTCGTCATTCGCTGTATAGTGATCTTTTTCTCCACTTCTAGTGGAATTCTGTGAGAATTCAAACGGAACCGATCAAAATAAACTAGAACCGCAAGCATTGGTTGGTTAAAAGTTCAGTTTATAACCACCTCCTCGCCATTGTCATGGGGCCAACCTTGGTTTTAAAAGACAAAATAAATCCGCATCTGAATGTTAACAAGTGATGCGTGTAGTGTAAATGCTGTATGTTGTGGAATGGTCTGTGATTGTACCTGTTGGCATTGTCTTTTTTAGCCCCCGCCCATGATCATAGAGTGATAGCATTGCATAAGCACGGGCATACACTCGGAGGACTTCCCGTTATGTTTTGGATCCTATTAGCGTTGTTAATAATAGTTTTTCATTTCTTTTTATTTAAAATGATATTTAATGAATATTGCCGTGGTGAGTTGCCGTCATATGTATCTCACACACGGCGGCGAAGGTTGATATCTTGATAGCCGGTCGCCGTACAGGGGTTTACCTATCTTTTTTTCTTTTGTCCTGATCAGCAGTATGCAGGTACCCTCCAGGTCTCCGGATGGGTTTTACTGATTTCTATGGAGAATTTTCCTACCTTCTTCTGCTGCTGGATTTTATTTATGATTGAATGACAAATATAGTACTATGATTGGTTATCATAGCAGCCAGTGTTTTATATATACACTTTATAGGAGTTGACCAAAGCAAGGGGATTAATTGTTTTTGAAATGTAATTTAGTTGCATAAAGGTAGCAGTGATGAGTCATTGGCTGGATAATTTCAGTGCTACAATCCATAGAAAAAAGTGGTAAAGCTAATTTTCCTGTAAACTCTGATGTATACCTGGTGGGGATAATTACCAGCCACCCATGGAGTTGGAGATGAAAGTCAGCAAGAACGTATCCTCCCATATCGCGGGACAACTCTGTGGCTAGAACGTATCCTCCCATATCGCGGGATAACTCTGTGGCTAGAACGTATCCTCCCATATCGCGGGATAACTCTGTGGCTAGAACCTATCCTCCCATATCGCGGGATAACTCTGTGGCTAAAACCTATCCTCCCATATCGCGGGATAACTCTGTGGCTAGAACCTATCCTCCCATATCGCGGGATAACTCTGTGGCTAGAACTTATCCTCCCATATCGCGGGATAACTGTGACTAGAAAAGGCAACCCACAAACCTAAGTTAGATTATTCAAGTGTTCCCTGCTGTTGCCATAATGCTATGCTACAAAATATTTATCAACCATACATTATTTTTCTGTCAACATGGTCTCCAAATTGGATATTGGTCACCCCCAGAACAAAAACAGATGTTGAATTAAGATCCATTTTATTCCATTGATGCACAGATTCTTCAGTGTTCTTCAGTTTCAACGTTGGACAAATTACATTTGTGAACGCTGGAATGATAATTTACAAATGTACAGAAATCTCAAAAATTTACATACAAACGACAAAAGGGTAAAAAGTGATTTGATAGGGAAAATGTACAACTGTATCAACATGGAGGGTAAAGACCCACAAGTGACACTTCGCTAGCACCACATAGTTGCACTTAGGAATCAGAATCCGACTCCGTGTTATCTTCGTAATGCGGTGAACCTACTTGAGCACCATCGTAATGAGTGAATGGCACATGACCGCCATCACTATTGGACTCGTCTTCCCCTGACTCACTGACTTCGGGTTCACTATTATTGACTTGCCTTTGCTCCCGATAGGATTCTTCTGTAAGGATAATGACCAATGAGAAGTGTCACTTCAACTGAGTAAAACAATGTTCGAAATAAAGACTCAGATTCTGAATCAGTAGGCGGCTCTGATATCAAACCAAGAATCATTTTTCACGACTTCTACCTAGTTGTGATAGCGTTGTAGATCTAACTATACCATGAGGAAGGACTGACAAAACATACTTCACTACAATGTGCAGTGATAGAACAAGGGGTCAGTAAAAACAACAAAAATAATTGCTTACCTTCATCTTCGCTAGATGCGTCACTACCATCTCCGTAACTACTAACACTGGAGGCCTCCCATTTGTCCTGATCTCTTCTAAAACGAAGCTTGATAGCTGGTCCGGGTGACTCCTGAGCAGATGATTTCTCTTCAAGACAGTGGTCCCACTGCAAAGAATTAACAACTCTCAACTGTTCGTATGCAACTAGTGAAATTTATTGCAATGAATAACTCGCGCAGCCCTGATTATGCAAATTGCAACTGTAATGAGACAACTGAAAGAAACAATATTCGCGAGTTAAAAATGAGTCTACGTTGGCATTTACTTGAATCAGTGCGTGTTTTAAAACTCCTACTCTCTCCATCAGCAGAATATTGCATCTCTATTTGATGGTGGATACTGCCTTGTAATCATTCAGATGGTTGGGGTGGTAGCAAAACATTGGCATCGATGCATCCATACCTGCTGTTTCTTGATTCGAATCGGGGCAATGACTCTGGAGTTGTCTTCCTCTAAAGCAGAATCTGAGGAACCCCAGCTTCGTTCAGATCCGGCATCAACCTCGACATCTTCCACCAATGCTTCCTCACCATCACTGTCTGTGTTATCAGCCGTTAAGTAACTCTCACCTCTCTTGGGCGACTCTCCGTAATTGTACATAATTTCCGACGAGTTCCGGTCAAACTCTCGATCCGAATCGTACTGTTCATGTTCCATGCTTACATCATTCGTTACCTCGCCTTCGTTTTGATCAGAAACGCTAACTTCCGCTCTGTGCATCTTTCGGAAATTACCGTCCATTTCTTCTGATTGCTGCACAACTGTCTCACTGCAGATCTCAAAGTGTTTCTGAGGAGAACTAGTAAAACCGGCCCTTGGTGGTGGCAGCTGGAAGGTAAGGTTAGGTGTCCTGTCACTGGGACTACTGATCTGGTCGGAGTCAGTGTCATCACTCGACTCATCACTACTACCTGAGGAACTGGAGCTGTTATTACTATCATTGCTGATGCCGTTAGTGAACATTGGAGGCGTGGGCGGCTCACCAATGTCAACAATACAGTCCTCACTATCATCTGATTGACTAGAATCATCTGGGTTTGATGATGCGGCTGTCAATGATTGGTTAGAGAGAGAGTGAGCGTCCAGTTGTGTTGATTCCACGGGAGGCAGTGACGCTGGTGGTGTATAATTGTCAGCTTGGTCATGTACCAGTGTGTATTGGCTAGAGAGACTCGTTTCCTCTTGTAAGCATTCTTCAGACAGATAGGTGGGCCGGTCAGTGGGTGACTTCCTGTTTATCCCGCCTCGCCCTCTGCCACGCCTTCGTCCTCGTAAAGGGGGGATTTTTCTGTCCTTGGGTGGCGCTCGTTTCCTTTGTTTAGGAGGTGAGAATTCTTTGGCAGGCGAGGAGTGGATAGACGCCTCTGTTGATGGGCTAGGTGGGGCTGAACTGAGCGTTGGATGGGGTGCGGTGGCAACATCATCATGAGATGGCGACGGACTTTGAAGAGGAGTCTGCTCTGGAGTACTTCCTGTTTTAGTGTAGAGACTTTTGAAGAACTCTAGAACAGAAAATATAATTTGAGAAAGCAGCACTACTGATTAATAGGTGACTCATGAAAAACGAGAACGTTCACAATCAACATTATGATTCAATCTAACATTTGCATCAGTACGTAACTTGGGGGTAGCGAGATACCTCAGTGATAAATACCATCGGGCTTGCAATCGTAAAAACCTGGGTTTGAACCAGGTCCCGGGGGGCCACTGTTGTATGAGCTGCTAACATTTATCCTAGCTCCTACCGCTTCGACGACCCCCGAGTCTAGGAGGTCCATTAAATAGGATGGCCACATGCCAATGAAAAATTGGAAAAAAGCTCAAAAACGATATTTCTCACACACCAATATCGTTGGCAGCCAATGATTTGTCCATATCCATGGCATTTTGCTCGTCTTCTAGTAGAAGCTGTGATATCAGCCTGTCTTCGCCGGTAAGGCTGGCAGTCATACTGCTCGACCAGAGGGCATTTCTCAACTTGTCTTCCATGAGCATCTTCTTAGCGATTAGCTCATGAGCGATTACGTCAAGCAAATTATCATCTGAAGCAAAAATGAGCACAATTGTGCTGGATTTGATCGACAGTAACATCAACACCAACAGTTGTCATCCCTATAAACATATACTACCAGAGTAACAAAGTTATGCATACGTCCCTAGCTGGGATAAAAAATAAGACTATACGGGTATCATTCCTGGAAATAGCAGGATAACTCAGTGATAGAGCAGGGGCTTGCGACAGTGAGAACGTCAAAACAAAAACAAGCCTCACTATGAAATCTGTGTGACATCTATATTGACTCGCTCATGGTTTTGATGCCTCACAATAACTTGTTAAAAAACAAGTATCTTACACGGCAGCTTCGCTATAACAGGTCATAGGTCATACAAGAAAAAAATCAATAAGTCAGTCACTGGATATGCTATACCCCAACCTTAATTAAACCGGCAGGTGTTTTAATCGAAAAATGCACGCAGCAGTTTGCCAACAATCTGGTAGAACCATTTAATGAAGACGGTGCTGATGCTATGCACATACCTGCCACCGTAGTACGATTGTGTCGCTCCTTGTTGTAATAGAGGTGATACCTGAGTGGGCCTTGGCAGGCATCCACTTTACTAGAGAAGGGCTTTGTGTAAAGCCCTCTCAACAACAATTCCTTGTCTCTCTGCAGTTGATAGGCCAGTCTGCAAAAACAATACGAAAAAGCATATATAGGAACATGCAGATATGCTGTATAGTGCACAGTCCACAAATAACATGCATAGACCTGGCTCAATCTTCTCTGAAGAGTCCACCCACTTGCTGAATGGCTGCATGGCAACACTACGGCAGCTTTGACACAAAAAGAAATTCTACCACATCTGGTTTCCAATTTTCATGAGATCAGAAACACCCGATGGTTGAGATTTTTTCAATAGAACTCTTTTCAACTGAAGACCGGCAACTAATGAGAATAAACATACTTATCTGTCCCTTTAGGTAGAGGAACATGTGGTCTGGACTTCCGGCCTCTACCCCTAAGCGATTTGCCTCGACCCGCAGATGGGATTGGTGACGGTGACTGGGTTGGGCTGGAAGAGCTTTCAGAGGCGGCCGAGCTGACAGGAGTAGGTGACGCTGGTCTGGGACGTTTACCTCTACCACGACCCTGAAAGATATCAAATCAAAGAAAGTTTCAAAATCCAGCACCAAGATTAGTTCACTTTTAATTTCTATGTTGACAAATCAGGCAGCTGCTTTAAAACAGGGATGATGTCTTCAATGTTATGGCACAACGGCCGACAAGATACTAGTTTTTCACCCATGATGGCTTAGCGTGGAGCACCATGAGTGGGTCAGTATCAATCCTTTAGCTAATAGCGAGACTGTTTTTGTTCTGAGCTAGGATTAGAGTGAGGAGCTCATACTCACGATGGCCTGACTGGATTGTAAACCCTGATTTTCACAGTTTCTAAATCATAAGGATGTCTTGACTACATCACCCACTCTTCGCACTGGAGCCATATTGAAGCAAGGTTGACTACAACTTGTATGGTGATTAGACTAGCTTACACCATATTTGTGACGCGGTGGCTTCGGTGACGGAACTTCTGATTGACTTTGGTCAGTCTGCGCATTCTGAGACTTGAAGGCGGTCGCTAGTATCTGAGACTGCTGCTCCACTATATACCTCTGCTGCTCGGCCTGTGGCATACCCATCATCTGCTCAATCATTATCTTCTTCTGATCCTCTGTGAGCTGTATGTTATAGATCTGCCCACCAACCTGTGGATATGGCAGAAATGTGAATGATTTTATTGACACAATGGTGATGAGGTATTCTGCCAGAAGCAAACTTCTCATGACCTGTCGTTTGCATGGTGACATGGGATGGTACTGAGGTGGTTTCTTGTTGACATTCTCGGGTTCTTGGTTGAGGATCAGTTAGCCTGGGCCTCGATTTGTTTACACAGAACCGAAACTCGGCTACACTTTCCAAGAAGAATAGGTAGACCTTGAACAACCCTAAAGTGATCTTGACTCTCATCCATCGGTTGGTACCCCCATTATATATCAGGGTGATCCGAAGCCTCACTAGCAAATCGGCTTGGGAGGCTAACTGAAGAACCAGACCCAGGGTGCTGGCGGGGTTTTTCCATGCTTACATGATTGGGAGATAAACCTAGCCATAGACCATGGGCCAAGACCAGTGTTTTCTCATGTCCTGATAGCATCTCCATTTTCAATACATTCAATGCATTTAGAGTTGGATATAACATTTTTCAAACACTGTGAACACAGCCACTTGGCTTTATGGTCTTATGTTCTCTACTGTCAGAAAACAATTCATGCGCAGTCTACAATTTTCTTCCCACTCGGGCACTTGGCCATCCTACTTAACAGACCTCCTAAGTCTGAGACTTGTTTGGGCGGCAGGAAATATGTGACAGATGTAGGACCAGACTGACCTTGACATTACTGAACGCTGCTACTAGCTGCATCATGTTGTGCTGATTGATGGCTGGGTTTCCATGACGATCTAAAAAATAAACAAAATGAAACGGTACCGGGCGAATATCTGAAGCCCGTAAATGATTTTTCTTCTTGAGCTGTTTGAGGTGTCACCAAACAGTCAAATACGTGACAGGGACGAGAAAAATCGCTCGTATGTTGAGCCGGTGGGTGGGGATAAACGTTGATGTTTGTTAGAAATTTGTTAGCGGGTTCTCAAACATTCTGCTTACAATTTAGGATCCTGATACTGAAATGGGATGAACAGCGTGCAGTACACTGAACATGAACTAACCAACCCCAAATACACTTACTCGGTTGTATATATGGCAGGCCTCCATTGACTGTAGTTGGGATGTTAGCCTGATTCGGTGCGGTGCTGGACTGGCTTCCGGCAGACTGCTGATTGGCAGCAGCTGAGGCAGCGGCCTGGTTCCGTTGGCTCTGGTATTGTTGCATTTGGGCACGGAGATCATTCATGATCTGACCTTGCATTTGAATTAGCTGTGTGAGGTTTGTCTTTTGAGCCTCATCGAGATTGGGGCGAGTTTTGAGTAGGTTAATCTGACTTTGGATTTTAGTCAGCATTGCCTGAGTCTGCGCACTGACAGTAATTGGAGTGGTGTTAAGGTTGAGCATCGACGGCTGTGACCTCACAGGCAACGCCTGATTATTTGCGAACTTTGAGGGAGTGACTGATGGTGTAGACGCGGCAGCAGTCTCGGTTTTCATTGCATTAGTGTTGGGTCGGTAATTCATGTCATTGTTATGCGCAGTGTTTGGAGTCGTTTGTGATGTAGAGTTATTTGGTTGAACGGTGGGTGCCTCAGTTTGAGCGGCGGCAAGCACTGGCTGTGATACGGCCGGAGCTGTCCCTAGTGATATGGGCTGAGCGGTTAACACTTGCTTCCCACTTGGTTGAGCATTAGTTTGTATCTGAGCTACTGGCTGTTGTATAAGCAGGTGGGTGCCATTCGCTGTTTGAATGATGGGGTAGAGTTGATTGTTGATCAGAACATGTTGTATCCCTTGTGGGATAATGACTTGTTGGGTAGCTGAAGCTTGAGGCACACTGGCTGTCGCTGCAGTAGCGATAGTAATACCCCCGCCTGCTTTGGGCATCAGCTGACGGGAAGGTTGTCTACAACAATCGGATAATCCTAGATCAGTCAACGCGCGTATCCTGGGGTAAATCTTTTGTTCAACTCAAGATCATCCTTCGATCTTGATCCAAGCGCTCTAGTCATTGACCTATGATCCTGGATTGACTTATGATACTGCCAGACTAACTGATATTCAGGCCTTGACTACTCAGCAAACGATATTACAATGGGACTTCCAGACGGACGGTCATGTCTAAATTCAGTCACAACTTCCTTTCTCACATTTTTAATTCTTTCAATTAATGGGAAATAGGTGTAGCTAACTCGCTTTCCTAGGCAATGAACCTGGTTCTTTCAGAGTGCAGCTAGAATCTGGTCAAAAGTCGGTACTCGTGATGGCAATCGGTAACCAAGTGCAGAAACATCTGTTGTCATCCACAAAATAATTTTGTGAAAAGAAAAAGGCCACCCACCCGGAGAGGGTCACAGGTTGGTTGCCTTAGTGCAAGGCGCAATCGGTTGTGGGTAATCGGTTAGAAAAAAGACCAGTACCTTTACACAGCTAGTTGTACAAGATGTAGGTACACATTACACTTACATTTGACTAGTGGTTCTCGGTTGTATATTGGGAAGTGGTTTCGGTGTTTGCGCGTTAAGCTCCATCACCGTCGCCGGTATGCCTGAAGGGACAGCTACCTTAACAGGAGGCGTGGCACTAACCACGGTCATCCCTGCAATCTTACTCTCTCCTTTGATCGACTACAAGAATAAAAGCTTTTCTTGTCTTTGTATGGAGTCTCGATGGAGTCTCTCAGCGAGTAGTATAAATTGTACTGTACATGCATAAAATTATGGGAGGATAAATCTATATGTACATGACATTTGGTACAGTACACACATGATTATTACCACCCACAACTAGCAGAATGACTCGCTTCAACTTTGGCAACTCTACTGAATACGTAATTTAATTAAAACCGATCATTATCACATGCTTAAGAGCCATTTGATTCAACAAATTATATAAAACCTCACCAAAGAGCATATGTCTAGGTACCAACCTTCCGCGCAAACAGAAAACTAACCTGGGTATTATTTTGGAGGCGGCCATAGCACCTTGGATTCTGAGCCATTCACATGTAGCCTGAAAAGTAGGGAAACTGCTGAGTTTAAAATAACATGGACTGATAGGGGTTGGGATGGAATGGACACAGTGCTCTGTACTAATAAGTCTACATGTGTTACACAAACTGATTTCTACAGCATTTGTTGTCTTAAGGGCAGAGGTCGGACGTTTTCATTATAAAATCAGCAGTCTACCAAATCCCACTTCTTGCATAGCAAAGAAGAGATTCAACTAGTGATACATTTCGATCAAACCTCCGGCTTTCTTTTAGAGTTATATGTAACAGGACATTATATCACACACAAACTACTAATCCAGAACGTGGCATGGTTCTACGCCGGTAAGCCAGGTAACCTACATATGCTTAAGGTGCCTCATTACAGGAGTTGTTTACCCGCTTAGCAGCACCCCCTTGGAGCTTTGTCAAAGCTCGCGCAGCTGCGCATAATGACCAGCTGTTCTAAAACAGGTAGCAGACGAAAGGAGACAAACCCCATCCAATAGTCATTTCTAGATATTTATTAGAGATTATTAAAAGTTCGAAAGAGTGGAGGCATAACAGTGGCCAATGTTCACGGTTTGTTTACGTAATACAAGGTTTTATCGAGGACATTCGCAACCGCGTAAACCGAAGGATACATGATATTCTAGGGGTGGTATCTTGAAAAATGACCATTAATTATTATCGATATCCTTTCTCGTGAGCCGGATTGACGCATTTCACACATTCACACTTACAAAATATGTCAAAATAATTAATCACGTTGCTTTTCATGTCATTTCTCCTCAACACTGACTATTTGACCGCAGATATCAACCTGGTCTATTTCTGGCAGGTGCCCGCCATATTGCACTATGATAATCCGTTGATCTTGCGCATTCTCGAAAGTATGTGGCTCATATCCCTTGGGTAGTCAAAGTCCATGAAAAGTTGCAAACATAGGGGGAGTCACAGTTTTGAGAACATGTGGTCAGGGCCAGCGAGTTTTGCGTTTGCTGCAGTTAGACCGGGTTTCAAAGCTGTCCATTTGGTCCCCTGATTATTCGATCCATTCAATTGGGCTTAGTTGGTGATTGTCGGTTATGTCAAAAATCTAGTTTTGCGCCCCGTGTGCGTTCTGTCCGCGAACCTAGGTTAGTTCCCTGGTGGTCACCAGCTTACAATACCCATGACAGGCATACACAGTAAGCTCATACACACATATGATCGTATTATCTGGCATCTAAACTGAAGGGAAAACACTTACCGAAGTTGTTCTGGTCGATAGCTCGATTCTTATTGGTGGCCTCAGCAGTATATGACCTTTAACCCTGATTGTATCTTTTACGTCATCCGTATAAGTCGACCTGATTGGCCAAATAATAAACTACCGTACAACGATCAACACAGATGACTCATGACGTTTTGTTCCTTCGAAGTCTAGGCTCAGTAATCAGTTCATCAAATTTGATTGGGTTCACATCTAGTCTAGGATAATACCTCCCTGTTTTAGACAAGGTATGTCAAATTCCAGTAGCTGCCCATAATGTACCGTGACCCCAAAAGTAGCTAGCTAGTTCTTTTACTTGGTAAGTAACTGGAAAACCAAAGTGAAACTCACGTCACTGAAAGTGAAGACTGAAGTCGTACGTAACTCGTAAGTACTAACTACTAAGTAACGTAAGCTACTCCTGTGGAGTGTAGTTGTACTATCAATATCATACTATGATTATGATGTACTACTACTAGTCCTCGCTAGTAGTAAGTACATGGTAAGTGGTTCTAGTTGGTTGCACATACGACTACTACTATTACCTGTTTCTAGACCAGCCAAGTCAATAATGAATAATTGCTATCGCATGATTCAACACCAGACATTTTTGTTGCGTTGGTAATCTAGCTTAGACTAGAGTTAGAGTTAGACTAGTCTGAACTGATTACTGTACTCTGTACTATCAATGTATCATTACTAGTAGTAGTATATGGGCGGCTTTATCACTTGAGTTGTGGCTGCAGTCAAGACTGAGTCAAGTGGTAGTACTAATACGAGTAGTGCGACTGTGTGAAATTCACACTCACATTTCAGTCGACTATTGACTAGTAGTTAGTTGAGTTATGGATGTGGTTCACTGTCAGAATGTAACGCTAACGTGACTGAGTCAGTGATCCGCAGCGTCGGTGTGTGACGCTCTCTTGACTTACTCTATTATGTGACTAATTGTGAGAAGAGATTCTCATGATTGCAGCATTACTTGGTCATGATTGGTGAGTAGTTGGGACAACATTGTTATTTGCTTACCTTTTCAACTAACTAACCAAGAAACAGGTAGTTGTATCTCCATCTCTGGTAGTAAGTGACTGGGGTGGCTAAAACTTTCGCATGAGACAGTCGGCCTAAGTTAAGAAAACCCAGTTGTAGCCTTGTGGTAAGACCCACAGTAACAGTCTCACCTCATAAGGCATATTTACTTCAACACTTGTTGTGCATTTGGTTAGACAGTAAACCTAAACTCTAACTTGTTTACAGGTCCCGGTTGACCAGCCAGAGTCTCTCAACTCAAAGTTCTTTGATCGCTCACCGACATGTGTGTTGGAGTAAGTTGGATTACTTTCAAACCATACCCTGTTGAGCATATTGAAAACTAAAGTTCTGCTGTGTTGATCTTTATACATGAGAATAACGTTTAAATAATTGAGATAATCATTTGTTCCCAGTTTTTGTTGTTAGCTAGTATTTGATTCATGTCACCCTACCACATATTGACTTTTGTTTGTAGCTGGCCTGCTGCGTGACCAGCGCAGCTTGCAGTCTCTGCTGCTCCTGCTGTCCTAGCTGCTCTAATTCAACAAGCAGCAGGATCGTCTATGCCCTTTTCCTGCTGTTTGGAGTTATTGTCTCATGTATCCTCTTGGCGCCTGGTCTTGCGTCGGGACTACAAAAGGTTAGTTCGGTATCAACCTATCACGAGATTAGTACTCTCTGACTCTGTGTGGACAGACATCATCACAAAAAAAACCTGGCGGCCGACCGCGAAAGATTGCAGTAACCACCATTCATGATGGAGGTCTTCTTCTCGCAATAGAGAGGAAGCGGCTGACAGTGATACTGACTCCCTGTATAATTAGGTTTATTCGCGTGATTTCGGTCAAAAAATCAGAAAATTTCAGTCGCGAGCAACACGGTCGCAGTCAGAAAACAAGAATATTCTGATCGCACCAAAGTTGTCTTCTCTCAAGTTTAACTCATCGGTTAGAGCCGAACGATCGCCATTCGTTTTCCTAACGTAGTTATCAAGTCTCTTTGTGGTAAGCTTGACATTTGCATAGACTACCATGCTAACGCCTACTTTCAGTTGCAAAATTTTGTTCGCGAAATTTCGGAAAGACCACGACCGAAGGTGAGAGATGCTTTTTCAAATCGCGCTTTTCGGGTGCACTCTTAAACAGCTTAGTAGATTTCGCGACCAAAATCCATTTCAGTGATGAAAAACCAATCACGTGCGCAAATGCACCTATTGTCACTGATTTCATGACGCATCTCGACAGGGGTATAATACAATTTGTATTTACCTCATCTACGTGACTACTTGTATCATATTTTATCTTCAGATACCCGGTCTGTGCAGTGGAGTGCTGGGAGAAAGCGAGTTCATTCCTGCTGATATAGGCGGAATCACCAAAGGAGTAGCGAAATGCGAGTATGTGGTTGGCTATCGTGGAGTCTATGCCATCTGCTTTGGAATGGTCTGCTTCTTTGCCTTTATGTGTATTCTTATGCTCTGTGTGAGCTCTTCTAAAGATCCCCGAGCTTCCTTCCAGAATGGGTGAGTGGAGACAAAAAAAAATGATGCAGATTGTCACTCTTTTACCCGTTATCCCGGGTCAAGTCTGCCATAGTGTAGTTCGTTTGGAAGATTCTTTAGTACTGTCAGCCAGATTACCGTCGAATTCATTGAATCATTGAACTATCTTTTTACTTCAAATCCTGCCTTTAGTGGTGCTGATGTAAAAATTAATTTATGGCTTGTTTTTGTAGCTTCTGGCTATTTAAGTTGTTGATGTTTGTCGCACCAATGATCGGCGGTTTTTTCATTCCATGGGGCACCGTAGCCACTGGTAAGTACCCACATATGCTATTCTCTCTCTCGATTGGACAGATTAGCAACCAATCTGTCTTGTACCAGCATTTTCCATCATTAAAGGGGTTATGACATAGGCAAAAGTGACTTCACTTGTTTGTAGATTCTGAAGCGTACTATGAACAAATGGGCCTGATACAAAGTTTTCTCCACTCTTACATTCAATTTTTAAGTTGTACTCGATGTTATAAGGGGGAGGGGGTGAAGATCACTAAGTTTAAGTAATAAGATCCTATTTGATTTCTATTTGTGTCATTCGAGCCGTAGTTATTCGAGTGACCGATATACGGTTTGTGGAAAAAGACCACTCGCTGTCGCTGCAATGAATGCAGAGTTACCTCCCTTTAAGAATGCGGAATACAACTCCGAAAAACGTCTACCATTGACCGTGTCATAACCCCTTTAAAGCTGAAACTGTGTATAATGTGGTGATGATTTCACAGCTTTGAACGAACATGTGCTAATGTTGGGGTTGGCGGTTAGGATGAACATCACAACTGGCTGTGTGAGCAATCAAAGGTTCGAGAGATCTGGGAGACGATCCGCTTATAGATTTATCCTCTATTGAGTGGAATAATTCTATGGTAGAAACACCATCTAGTGCTAGGCCGGTTCTATGATAGACTGAAAACTAGTGTCAATAGCTCAGTGGCAGAATAACTCAATAGAGGAATAGCTCAGTGGCAGAATAGCTCAATAGAGGAATAGGTCAATGGCGGAATAGCTCAATAGCGGAATAGCTCAATGGCGGGATAGCTCATTGGCGGGATAGCTCAATGGCGGGATAGCTCAATGGCGGAATAGCGGAATAGCTCAATGGCGGGATAGCTCAATAGCGGAATAGGTCAATGGCGGAATAGCTCAATAGCGGAATAGCTCAATGGCGGGATAGCTCATTGGCGGGATAGCTCAATGGCGGGATAGCTCAATGGCGGAATAGCGGAATAGCTCAATGGCGGGATAATTCAATGGCGGAATAGCTCAATGGCGGGATAGTTCACTGGCGAATTAGCTCAATGGCGAATTAGCTCAATGGCTAAAGCGTTTGGCTCCGGAAGGGAAAATCTAGAGTTCACGTCCCATTCTGAGCACTTGCTGTGAGAATGAGCTTCTCACATAATTTCTATCTCCACCAAGCCTCAGGCTTAGATCTGTTAAAAGGATGGCTATATGCCAAAATGGTACAATAAATAAAAATTAAGCAACTATTACCTCGTGTAATATGTTCCTGGTAGGCTAACTCTATGGTACTTGTTCCCATCTCCACTAACCACTGGCAACAGTGGTGATGCCTTCATTGCTGGATCTGATAAATGCAGTTAGTTCCATTAAATACACTTTTTATTATTTGTTTCCAGGATGGATGGTGACTGGTATGGTATGCTCCTTCTTGTTCATTTTGATTCAGCTAGTACTGATTGTGGACTTCGCTCATTCAATGAGCGAGCGATTCCTGGAGAAGTATGATGAGACTGAGCACAAAGGCTGGTACATCTGTAAGTTTCTTTTGCAACAACCTCGTCAATTTCGGATCGCGGCGTTAAATACAAGCGATCTACCGTTTGAGTTATTTTCTCTAGGGGCCACAGTGTCAGCAGAACGTCTCCTAATGAAGCACCCTGGAAACGCTGAGTCAATAGACTCAGTGGGCCAATATCTACACCACTTTTGGCACCCGTTCTGTAATGTGGATACAAAATAATTACGTGTCGATAAGTACGAAATCTAAAACAATGTATACTCTCTACTACCAGGGTTATGGACCAGCAACCAGTGCCAGTGTGTCGAGTAACTACTTGCGCTAGTTGAGTGGATCTTTGGCTAATTAACTGAGGAGTTTCTGTTTGTAGGTATGCTGATGTTGTCCATTTTGTTCTATTCTGTGACAATTACGGGTCTAGTATTGATGTTCATGTTCTACACTAAGCCGGTAGGTGAAGGTAACTCGGGCACTCCACCATCCAGAAATGATTATAGTTCGCGGATTCTGTTCTTCAAATACCCTGATCCATTAACATGAGAAAGGTCCCTTCAGACAAATTTATAAGCCATGCTTTCTGTCACCAGTAAAATAGACTGATGTTGACTCGTAAACTTATCCTCCCCTAACCCTATGGGTTGGCTGACCAGGACTACTCGCAATGCTTCATACTGAACCAGCTAGTGGGTACCCTGGTAGAGTGGAGTTCGCCTCAGTGATGTTAACTCCTGTGGGCTTCAGTGGGTCCTCTGGAGGAATGAAGCTGCCCCTGAGCATAGGGAGCTTCTATTAGCGGGATAACTGGGTCGTTAAATGCTGGACTTGCAACCATGAGAACCTGGGTTCAAATCAAGGTCACAGCGAGCCCCCGTTGTGAGTATAAGCTCCTCCTACCGCTCCAATAAGCCTCAGGCTTAGGAGGTCAATTAAATAGGATGGCCAAGTGTCCGACTAGAATTGTATAAAATTAAAACTTTATAAAAATTGAAACTGTGTCAACCCTGCTCAGTCTTTTCGCTGCTGTGGTATAGTCGGAATAACGACTGCCGGGCAGCCAATATACCCATGATTGTGAAAAAATATTCTACTGACACAGCTGAGCTATGGCAAAGACATTAGAACTCCCCCTCGATATCTGATCCCTTAACCATTACTGTTTGTAGGATCCAGCAGTTTTGGACGTTGCCTCGGAGATGGCTGGATGCACTCGTCACAAGGCATTTTTAAGTGTTAATCTCATCCTCATCTTTGTGGTGTCTGTTATGTCGGTACTGCCTGTAATCAGGAGATATAACTCAGCATCCGGACTCCTCCAGCCCTCTGTGCTGTCAATGTATATTATCTACATCACTTGGTCTGCCATTACCAATGACTCCGGTAAGAAACTGACATGCAGAAGATGTAGGCCATGTTTGTGTTTTTGATCATACCAAATGATTTGGACCATATAAAGTACAATGATGTGCCGGGCTTAAGCGTCTGTTACTTCTGTGACCCGTTAGTGTCAATCAATATATCCAGAGATAGCGGAATTACTCGATACTGTAGCTAGAGCGCCTAACCCAAGTTTGAAAAATCCTGGTTTCATGTCGTAGTCATGCCGACCAACTGCTATAAAAATGAGCTTGTAAAATAATTCCTAGCTTCTATCGTTCTAATAAGCCTCAGTCAGGCTTAGAGCATCTGTCTAATTGGATGGCCAGGTGCCCGAGGAGTACCTTTTTTGGTTATTCTGATCTGAATTCAAGATGGTCGTAGCCCGAATCAAGAATCTATTACTTTGTAAATTACTTATGCCCTCGTTTTAGCCTGCAACCCCTCTCTGACTGCCATATATGTCAAGTTGGGGGGAGATAATTCCACATTCACCAATGATTCTGAAGGGACATGGGGCTCGAAAGTTGATGGTCTCAGCATTGTGGCACTCTGTCTGTGGTTTGTAGCCATTATTTATGCAAGGTAGGTACTGTGTTCTTTATGCTTAACTTACTTAAAAGATCCTGAAAGGTCCTAGTCATGCTGAGCTTTCACTGTGAGAATGGACTGCTCAAATAATTCCTAGCTCTTACCGTCCCAAAAAGCCTCAGGCCTACGGGGTCTGTTTAATAGGTTAGCCAAGTACTTGAGAAGAAACGAGAGTGTTGAAAGTGTGATATCATGTTTGAACAGACGGCGTGACATATATATTGCCATTATAAGTTTGACTAGCTGTTAGGTGTAGTTGATGTAATCCGCTGATTGTTCTCTGTAGTCTTCGTAACACCTCTCACACTAATGTGGGTAAGCTGACGCTGCAGTCCAATCAGGAAGAGACGACTCTAACCGAGGGTGGCCATGGTGATACAGAGAAAGGAGGCCAGGAGGTGTATGATAACGAAGAGGATGGCGTGGCCTATAGCTATTCTTTCTTCCATTTTATGTTCATGCTTGCCTCATTCTATATCATGATGACCTTGACCAACTGGTTTGCGTAAGTATGACCACGAATTCCGAACTCTGAACACCAGCTGAGTGTCTGAATCTTTCCCCGCTGTGTGATAATTGAAAGACAATTCCCAACCCCTCGTGACTGAAATAAGCTGTCCCCTAAATTGAAAGTTCCTGAATATTAGTGGCCACTCGCGTGGAAGATGTCCGAATGTCATTCGGCTTGAAAACTTCCTTTAGCCATGCAGGAGAAATTTATTAAACTTATCATTCCGGATAAGAGGTTTTTTTGTTACTGTGATACTGGTGTCGTAGAAAGCCGTACTGAACGCTAGGTTCTCGTGTTGACGAGCCATTATCAGCTTGATATTCCCTTGTTCCCTTGTGAGTATGAGCTCCTCACATACTGTATACCCTAGCTCCTACCACTCTAATAAGCCTCTGGCTTAGAAGGTACGTCAAATAGGATGGTGAAAAGTCAAATGCAACATGGTTTTATTTCACAGTCCGAATCATTGATACCAAACTATGCCATGGGGTTCAGTTTATTAATTAAACCCACAGTCCTGACATGACTAAAATAGCATGTACATATAGAAATTTAAAGAGTATAAATGCTAGGGCAACTAAAATATTCGCATCCTCTCAAAACAGTTGATAAAATAAATAATATATATCCACTTGATCTAATCTGCCCTGCTGTAGGCCGGATGCCACATCTTCCGGAATCATCCGTCTCACCACCAGCATGCCAGCCATGTGGGTTAAAATCTCTAGTAGCTGGGTATGTATTCTTCTCTATGTGTGGACACTGATCGCTCCCGCAGTACTCAGGAACAGAGATTTCTCCTAAATATGGAACTGATTGAAGATTGGAATGGCTGCCGTTGTGATGTAAACGGCAGCTAACTGAAATTCTATATCTGCACATGTATGTGTTTTATTATTACTGCAATGCTATATACATGTATTTTTATACCAATTGATTCACTTCATATATATATAAACTGGA